>Ga0209702_10000090_pt1 | contig 156839 bp, 148 predicted proteins | sample FRY01_FD_187210 | JGI IMG/M metagenome (GOLD analysis project Ga0209702, IMG submission 187210) | Freshwater microbial communities from Lake Fryxell liftoff mats and glacier meltwater in Antarctica - FRY-01 (SPAdes) (version 2) | ecosystem: Environmental > Aquatic > Freshwater > Ice > Glacier...
GTTTTTTCAGGAAAACATAATGCTAAATTTTGCTGCACAATTTTTCGTCGACGTCGAATAAAAATACGCCCCATTAACCCCAAAAAACGACCTAACCCTTGTCTGATGGCGTGTGGTGTGATTGCTAATAATTGAAACGTACTGACCAGAAGCCAACTTTTAATTGAGCGTTGTTTTAGTTGCGCAACTGCCTCAGGGGTTAAGCGATCGGGCGCGGTGGGGCTGTTCATAGCGTATATGAACAGCGGTTGGGCAACGAGTGTAGGGGTGAGGCGTGGGGGGTGATAGTCACCGCAATGGCCCGATCAATTTTATTTTCGGGCATTGATTAAAGGGTGGGCAACGAAATAAGTCGCGATTAAAGAGAATTTGCATCGTTCATATTAGAGCAGATCGTACTTATCGTTTTTCAATATATGTTGCTCTGCGCGACATGATGCGCTTGCTTAAGAGGGTTTATGCCTTTAAATCAGCCCAAATCACCCACAAACAAAAAAAGTTTTCAACATGGTTTGCATTTTGGCTTAAACTATTAAAAGCTGCTGAGTTACTCGACAACTTGCGGGGCGGCTAAGAACAATCAGTTTTCCGCTAAAGCGTCGCGCCCATATCCAACATCTTTTTTTTCGGGTCGGTTAAGGGGTGCAGCGCACCCTTATTAACTTACTTTGGCTTTGCCATAAAGGTGTTTTGTGATGTCAGCTAAATCAAACGATTTTCTTTTTACCTCTGAATCGGTCTCTGAAGGTCACCCAGACAAGGTCTCTGACCAAATCTCTGATGCCATACTTGACGCTATTTTGGCGCAAGACCCCACAGCACGTGTTGCGGCTGAAACCCTTTGCAACACCGGCCTAGTTGTTTTGGCGGGTGAAATTACCACTACCGCAAACGTTGACTACATTCAAGTCGCGCGTGACACCATCAAGCGAATTGGTTACGACAATACTGACTACGGTATTGATTACAAAGGCTGCGCAGTTTTAGTCGCCTATGACAAACAGTCACCCGATATTGCTCAGGGCGTTGACCGTAGCTCTGAAGAATTTTTAAATCAAGGTGCGGGCGATCAAGGGTTGATGTTTGGTTTCGCGTGCGATGAAACGCCCGACTTAATGCCTGCCCCCATTTGGTTTTCGCATCGTTTGGTGCAGCGTCAAAGTGAGTTACGTAAAGACGGCCGCCTGCCGTGGTTGCGCCCAGACGCCAAGTCGCAGGTGACTTTTCGCTACGTGAACGGTAAGCCAGTTGAGGTCGATACGGTCGTTTTGTCGACTCAGCATGCGCCTGAAATATCACAGGCCGCTATTCGCGAAGCCGTTATTGAAGACATTATTCGTCCCAGCTTTCCAAATGGTTTGATCACGCCCCAAACTAAATTTTTGGTCAACCCAACGGGTCGATTTGTTATTGGTGGTCCGCAGGGCGATTGCGGTTTAACCGGCCGTAAGATTATTGTTGACACCTATGGTGGCGCTTGCCCTCACGGTGGTGGTGCTTTCTCAGGTAAAGACCCCTCAAAAGTTGACCGTTCTGCAGCTTATGCAGCCCGCTACGTGGCTAAAAACATTGTGGCTGCAGGGTTGGCTACACAGTGCCAAGTTCAGGTGAGCTATGCCATTGGCGTGGCTGAACCCATCAACATTACGGTCTACACCGAAGGCACAGGCGTTGTGCCTGATGACCAGTTGGCTAAATTGGTGCGAGAGCATTTTGACTTGCGCCCACGTGGCATTGTCAACATGCTTGACCTGTTGCGCCCCATCTACACTAAAACAGCTGCTTATGGCCACTTTGGTCGCAATGAGCCTGAGTTTTCATGGGAATTAACCGATAAAGTAGCAACCCTAAAGAAAGCAGTGTAAATAAGCGTAGCACCCCAAGTGGGTGCTACGCTATTAAATATGGAAAACGATCAATTTGCTCGCCAGCAATCCCCCAAGCCAGACCTGCCACAGCGCGGTACGGCAGATTCGCCCTGCGTGGCGATTTGTTCGACCTTGTTTGATGATGTGTGCCGGGGTTGTGGCCGCACCGTCATGGAAGTCTCGAATTGGGTGTTTATGACGCCTGAAGAAAAAGACAGTTGCTGGGACCGTATTTTGAGTCAGGGCTTTCCAAAAAGATAAAAAACGTTACAATATTATTTGTTAGTAACCGCCTATTGAGGAGCGTTGCGACAAATCTCTGTGAGCCACTGCGCCCACATTACGGTTTGCCAGGCTCATAAGGCGTTCGTGAACCCGGTTTACCGGAACACAACCGCGCTCACCCAGTCGTGCCAAATGGCGATTGCGGTGACGTTATTCACCGATGTATTGTCGTTGGCTTGTTACTTTACGGAGCCTACCGATATGAACGCAGTTAAAGATAAATTTGCAGATTTCGTCGTCGCCGACATCAGCCAAGCTGAATTTGGTCGTCGTGAAATTGCTATTGCTGAAACAGAAATGCCTGGCCTGATAGCCATTCGTGAAGAGTTTGCGTTAAAGCAGCCTCTTAAGGGTGCCCGCATTACGGGTAGCTTGCATATGACCATTCAAACCGCAGTGCTCATTCAAACCTTACAGGCTTTGGGTGCAGAAGTGCGTTGGGCGTCATGCAATATTTACTCAACCCAAGACCATGCCGCCGCTGCCATTGCTGCTGAAGGCACCGCTGTATTTGCCAAAAAAGGCGAATCGCTTGATGAGTATTGGGACTACACCCACCGTATTTTTGAATGGCCTAATGGGCACTTCACCAACATGATTTTAGATGACGGTGGCGATGCAACCCTACTCTTACACCTCGGTACCAAAGCTGAAAGCGATATCAGTGTTTTAGATACCCCTACATCAGAAGAAGAAATTTCGTTATTTACAGCTATAAAAGCAACGCTAAAGCGTGACCCTAAGTGGTACTCGGTTCGTTTGGCACAAATTAAAGGCGTAACCGAAGAAACCACCACCGGCGTGCATCGCTTGTATCAAATGTCAAAGCGTGGCGAACTCGCGTTTGCAGCCATTAACGTCAATGATGCGGTGACCAAATCAAAGTTTGATAACTTGTACGGTTGCCGTGAATCATTGGTTGACGCGATCAAACGCGCAACCGATGTCATGATTGCCGGCAAAGTGGCCGTGGTATGTGGCTATGGTGACGTGGGTAAGGGTTCAGCACAAGCGTTAGCCGCCCTGCGCGCGCAAGTTTGGGTGACTGAAGTTGACCCAATTTGTGCATTGCAAGCAGCCATGGAAGGCTTCAAAGTTGTCACGATGGAAGAAGCGTGCGACAAGGCTGACATTTTTGTCACCGCAACAGGCAACTATCATGTGATCACTAAAGACCACATGATGCGCATGAAAGACCAGGCCATCGTTTGCAACATCGGCCACTTTGATAACGAAATTGATGTCGTTGGCCTTGAAGACTTTAAATGGGAAGAGATCAAGCCACAAGTTGATCACGTGATCTTCCCTGACGGCAAACGTATTATTTTGTTGGCCCGCGGTCGTTTGGTGAACTTAGGTTGCGGTACAGGTCACCCATCATTTGTGATGTCTTCCTCGTTTACCAACCAGACTATTGCACAGATTGAATTGTTCACACGTAATGAAGCGTACACACCTGGTAACGTCTATGTATTGCCTAAGCACCTTGATGAAAAAGTGGCGCGTCTGCACTTGAAGAAAATCAATGCAAACTTGACTGAGCTGACTGCTCAACAAGCGGCTTACATTAGCGTGCAAAAAGAAGGCCCTTATAAGCCTGAGACCTACCGTTATTAATTTTTAGTTTTACTGTTAAACCAGGAACTTTGTCATGATGTTGATCGTCGTCTGGATTTTAAATGCAGTGGCTTTACTTGCAGTGGCATATCTATTACCCGGTATTGTGGTGGCCAGTTTTGGTTCAGCCATGATTGCAGCCGTGGTATTAGGTTTGCTCAACGCATTGGTTAAGCCGGTATTGATTTTGTTGACGTTACCGATCACCATCGTGACACTGGGCCTGTTTTTATTAGTGCTGAATGCATTGGTTTTTTGGTTGGCAGGTTCAATTTTGAGTGGCTTTAAAGTTGAAGGGTTTTGGTGGGCTGTTATTGGCGCCATACTTTACAGCGTGATTTCAGCTTTTTTCTCAAGCTTAATTGTTTAATTATGACCGCTTCCAACTCGGTTCAAGCGACTCGTGTGCGTCACGAGCAACCTTTTAGCCTCGAGTTTTTTCCCCCTAGAGACGCTGAAGGTCAAAGTCGTTTAGCCCATACTGTACAGTCACTCTCGGTGATGAAACCCGCGTATGTGAGTGTGACGTTTGGTGCGGGTGGCTCAACGCGTGACGGAACCATTGAGACCGTTTCTGCACTTAAAGGTCTTGGCTTTGAGGCGGCCCCACATTTGTCTTGTATGGGTACAACGCGGGCTGAGCTTGCCGCTTTGCTTGATCATTACCGTGAACAGGGTGTTCGTCGAATTGTGGCACTACGTGGCGATTTACCTTCTGGCATGGGTGTGCTGTCGGGTGTTGATACGCTATCGCACGCAAATGACTTGGTTGCATTAATTCGCCAACATAGCGGCGATTGGTTTCATATTGAAGTTGCAGCCTACCCCGAAATGCACCCTCAATCATCGAAGCCTACGCAAGATATGCTTCATTTTGTTAATAAGGTGAATGCCGGTGCAAACGCGGCCATTACCCAGTATTTCTACAATGCCGACGCTTATTTTGATTTTGTTGACCGAGCGATTCAGCTCGGTGTAACAGTGCCAATCGTGCCAGGTATTATGCCTATTACCAATCATAATCAGCTCATGCGCTTTTCTGAAATGTGTGGCGCCGAGGTGCCTCGCTGGATACGCTTGCGTTTAGCAGAGTTTGGCGATGACCGCGAATCGATTCGCGCTTTTGGTACCGAAGTGGTCACTGAAATGTGTCAAACTTTGCTTGAAAACGATGCACCCGGTTTGCATTTTTACACCCTCAATCAAATCGAACCGACGCTTTCAATATGGCGTGGCTTAACCACTTAACCACTTAACCACTTAACCACTTAACTACTTAACCACTTTACGAGTCTAAGATTTTTCTGTGGGCCACCAGTCTGTTGGTGTTAAAACATAATTGAGTTGAAAATCATGCGGTGCAGGTTGGTACTGCGGGTCAATTGCCTCGATACTGCCTTCGCTCCAAGCGATGCCAATTGCAACCAATTTTGGGTTTTGCTGTCTTAACAGCATCAATGTACGGTCGTAAAAACCTTTGCCGTACCCAATTCGATCGCCTTTTTGTGTAAAACCCAGCGTCGGTACCAGCACAACATCAGGTATGCGTGAAGTTTGGCCATAAACCTGTGTGGGGGCCATAACGCCAAACTGATCAGCTTTAAGCTCAGTCAGTGCGGTATAAGGGTAAAAGTGCAGGGGCGCATTGTCTGACATCACTACCGGCAATACAACTTCAATAGCGGGGTGCTCAGCTTCATGCAACCATTTTTCTATTAACGGTGTTAAATCGGGTTCGTCAGAAAGGGGCCAATAGGCCGCAACAATTTGCGGTATGGCCAGTTTATTTAATTGTGCATGCTCGCGTGCTAAGGCCAACCAGGTAAATAAGCGGGCACGAATAAGTAAGCTGCCACGTTGACGATCTGCAACAGCGATGTTTTTACGGGCATCGCGAAGGCGGGTTCTAAGGCTAGGTGCGGTATTCTGTGTCATAGACTAAAATTTTATAGTGAAAACGGGGTGGTGTTTAATCTTATGATCAAACAACGAGGTCTACGTTCTTGTGGGTTTGGGCAACATTTAAACGCGTCACTTAAAGTGGCGCTTGCCGGGCTTGTGCTCTCATCGCTTGGGTCTGTTCTTTTTTTGCCCCCCAACGCTGCTGCACAATCATTAGGTGGCATGCCAGATATTGCAACGCCTGTGCTCAGCAGCACCGCCAATACTAATGATGATTACTCACCAGATACCCCCGCTGCCCAAGCAGTGATTGCAGCGCGTGAAGCGATGAAACGTCGTCAATGGGGGGCGCTGGACCAAGCCGCTGCCCAGGCACAAGGTGATCAACTCGCTGTTTACGCCGACTATTGGGTCGCCGAGGCTGCAGTACAAACAACCGTAAATCCAAACGATGTGCCGATTGCTGAAACATTTTTACTACGCTACCCCAATACCTATATGGCTGATAAGTTGCGCGCCAACTGGATCATTGAATTAGTCAAGTCAGGTGACTTCGTCAAAGCAAGTGCGATGAGCGAGTTTGTTTGGTACAACAAAGAAGTACGTTGCGCCAAGCTTTTAGCACGCCATATGACGGGTCGTGCGGTTAAGGCCGACGAAGCGATTGCTGACTTTGCACCCAACAATTTATGTTGGAAACTATTTGATCAACTGGTTGCTGATGGCGTTTTAAATTTTGCGAATTTGAGGCCTGTTTTGCTTGATGCGGTTGAAGAAAATCAGACGAAAACAGCGCAACGTATTGCAGGTTTGATGCTTGATGGCAAGGCCATGGCGCAATTCAACGCTATGATGGCAAACCCAAGTGCTTGGCTTAAAAATCAATCAGCACAAATGTCGCACGCAACCGAGTTATTGGCAACGATCGCGATGGGTCGCCTTGCCCGAGAAAACTTAGACAGTGCAGACGCCTTCATCACACAAGCAAAAAAAACCGGCTGGCCATCTGACGCTGTGCAATGGGCGAAAAGTCAATTGGCATTGCGTGCCAGTTTGAATCTCGATTCACGAGCTGATAGTTGGTATCGTGAAGCGGGTGACGTACATTTGTCATCAGATGGTTACGCATGGCGTGTGCGCAGCGCCTTGCGTCAGCCTAATATTGACTGGAAGTGGGTCAATGTTTCAATTTCATTGATGCCGCCCGGTTTAGCTAAAGACCCCAGTTGGGTTTACTGGCAAGCACGTGCCCTGGCAGCACTCGGTAAATCAGAGCAAGCAAACGAACAATTCAAAAGTATTGCGAAAGGTTTTAACTTTTACGGCCAACTCGCCTCTGAAGAGTTGGGTCAATCAATTGGCGTGCCACAAATTCCCGCAGCGAGCACGTCAGCAGAAATTAAAGCAGCGCAATCAGATGTTGAGTTAAAAACAGCGGTTGCATTGTTTAAGCATGGTTGGCGGCGTGATGCAGTACCCCAATGGAATTGGGCCATTCGCGATATGAACGATCGCCAACTCATGGCGGCAGCCGAGTTTGCTAAGCAACAGCATATTTACGATCGTGTCGTCAATACTTCTGATCGCACGCGCGAAGAAATCAATTTTGCGCAACGTTATATTGCACCGTTTGAAGGTCAAGTAACGGCTCAAGCGCGTTCGATTGATCTTGATGCCGCTTGGGTTTATGGTTTGATACGCCAAGAATCTCGATTCATTACTGATGCCAAATCAGTAGTAGGCGCCTCAGGCCTGATGCAATTGATGCCTGCTACGGCAAAGTGGGTTGCTAAAAAAATAGGCATGACTGATTTTTCACCACAACGTGTGAATGAGTTTGATGTCAATACTAAACTTGGCACGAATTACCTGAACCTCGTATTAAATGATTTAGGTGGCTCACAAGTGTTGGCCAGTGCAGGGTATAACGCGGGCCCAAGTCGTTCAGTACGTTGGCGTGCAAGCCTGACCCAACCAGTTGAAGGTGCTATTTTTGCCGAAACCATACCGTTTAACGAAACGCGCGATTACGTAAAAAATGTGTTGTCTAACGCAACCTATTACGCGGCTATATTTTCAGGGCAACCACAATCACTTAAAGACCGTCTCGGGCAAATAGGCCCTAACGTTAAGCGCTCAACCGACTTGCCGTGACACTGCCTTCTGTTATTGCCGGGCTTGACGTCTATGTTGTCGGCGGTGCTGTACGTGATGCACTATTAAACATGCCTGTGGGCGATCGAGATTGGGTTGTGGTGGGTGCTACGCCTGAAGAAATGGTTAAGCGTGGTTTCACACCGGTTGGGGGTGACTTTCCGGTTTTTTTACACCCTAAAACACACGAAGAATATGCGTTAGCCCGCACAGAACGTAAGTCGGGGCGAGGCTATCATGGCTTTACTTTTTATACTGGCCAAGATGTGACCCTCGAACAAGATTTGCAGCGACGCGACTTAACCGTCAATGCGATGGCGCGATCGTCTCAAGGCGATCTCATCGATCCGCTTAATGGCTTGGCTGATCTAAAGGCGGGCATCTTTAGACATGTGGGTCTTACTTTTAAAGAAGACCCTGTTCGCATTTTGCGGTTGTCTCGTTTCTTGGCACGCTTCACTGAGTTTAATGTTGCACCTGAAACGCAACAACTCTGCGAAGGTATGGTGCAAAGCGGTGAGGTCAACGCACTCGTGTCTGAGCGCGTTTGGCAAGAAATTGTGAAGGGCATGCGTGCCAGTAAACCTTCACGTATGTTTACCTTTCTTCAAGCTTGTCGCGCCCATACGGTCATCATGCCAGAGTTGGTGTTGACTAAAAATGTATTGAATAAAATAGACCAAATTAATCAATCGGGGCTGACGGTTGAAGTGGCTGATCAATATGCAGTATTGACACTAGATTCACCAGATCGTCAGGCATTAAGTCAGCGTTTAAAAGTGCCACGAGAAGTCAACGATGCAGCCCGACTGTTAGCCTTTATTATTCACGATTATCAGCTGCATGCAACGACAGATGCAGTTAAACAATTAGAGCGATTAGAGCGTTGCGACGCTTTACGCCGCCCCGAACGCTTCATTCGTTTAAGCAATTTAGCAGCATGGGTTTTAGGGGTTAAGGTTGAGCCATTGCTCACTGCGCTAAAGGCTGCACAATCAGTTAACGCAGGTGAAATCGCGCATGAGATGGGTCACGCGCCTGAAAAAATTCGTCAGGCAATCTATGCGGCGCGTTTAGATATGATCAGATTAAGCTTGCATTAAAATATTTATGGTCGCGTAACGAGAAGTGAGCTTTGGTGATTCTATGGGTTCACCGTCATGATGGGTTGAGTTGATGTTTGCGATCACCGGGGCTAAACCCTTTTAGCGTAACGTCTTGAAGGCCACGTCCTAACGCTAAAACTTTAAATAACTCACCCATTTCTGCTTCAGAAATGAGTTTGTGAATGGCTTGTAAAGACTGATTAGGCGCAGTCTTTTGTACGGCTTGAGTTGCTTCTAACAAGCCCGCATTTAATAAAAAACGCGCTTGACTGGCGTAACCCATGACTTCAAGCCCTGTGCTGTGTGCAGCCTGCGCCATGGCTGAAAAATCAACGTGTGCGGTTATGTCTTGAAGGCCTGGGGCAAAAAAGGGGTTGTCATGGGCACGGTGTTGAATGTGACACATCAGTGTGCCTGCTTGCCGTTGCGGGTGATAGTACTCAGCTTGAACAAAGCCATAGTCAATTAAAAAGACAACACCTTTGTGAAGCCATTGCCCAATATTGCCGACCCACGCTTCAGCTTGTAAATTAATTTCTGTCACGTAGTTAGGCAGTGCGGGCATACGACTAGAAAGGGCTTTAGCCAATGCTGAACGAGCTGGGCGGTCTTGCCAAGTGAAGGTGCTGTCTTGCCATATAACACCGCGTTCAATGGCGTCAAGGTTGGGCGACCAACCGACTATTGCAACAGGCATGGCATCAAGCACTTCATTGGCCACAACTACGCCTTCAAATAACGTCGGTAAGGTATCAAGCCACACCACGCGTGGCAACCAAGGTGCAAGCTTTTGCTTTTGTCTAGCGCGTAAATCGGCTGACACTTCAAGAATAAAATATTTCGCTTCAAAACCTGACGCATCAAGTGCGGTCAGTATGTCAAAAGCGAGTTGGCCTGAGCCCGCGCCAAATTCTAAAACATGGGGTTGTTCAAGGTGTTCAAAGACTTGCTTGAATTGTTCTGCCAATACATGACCGAACAGAGGTGTCAGCTCAGGTGCCGTGACAAAATCACCAGTCAGCTGTTGCGAACCGTTTTGTGAGCGTGTACTGAGTTTGGTGCTACCCGCAGCGTAGTAACCTAAGCCTGGTGCATAAAGGGTTTCATGCATGAACTGCTCAAAACTAAGCCAGCCCCCTGCTTCGTCAATACAACGACGCAGGTGCTGGCTTACCGTTTCACTATGTTGCCACGCCTCAGCTGAGACGGTGATAGCTGTGCTCGGGTTTGGTGCGGGCAACATAGCTTATAACGAAAGTGATTTAATCACGGCCTGCGCGTGGACCAACACGAAAGCCGGTACGCGTAGCCGCACCAGGGCGCGACGTAGGGCGGGCAGTTGGCCTAGATGCAGGACGAGCAGTGGGCCTTGCAGCAGGGCGAGCGCCCGCTGCGAAGCCTGCTGATGCACCTTCACCACTGCCTGAACGTGCTGCTGGGCGAGGCTTAGCATGCGGTGCCTCATATGAATCACCACGGTCACTACTGAACGTACCGCGTGGTGCATTGACACGTGCACCAAAGCCGGTACGCTCTTCACGAGGTGGGCGTGATTCAAAAGGCTTATTGTTTGAACGATGTTCAAAAGGCTTGCCAGCTGCGCCATCAAATGAACGTGCAGGACGACCTTCTGAGCGGTTTTCAAATGGACGGGCTGGACGGTTTTCTGAACGACCTTCAAACGGGCGATCTGAACGATTTTCTGAACGACCTTCAAATGGGCGGTCTGAACGATTTTCTGAGCGACCTTCGTAAGGCTTGCCGGCATCACGCTGCGGGCGTGCACCAAAACTTGGCTTACCACCGCCAAAGCTTGGCTTGCTACCGAAACCTGGCTTACCACCACCGAAACTTGGCTTACCGCCAAAGCTGGGTTTGCCACCTGCACCGCGGCGTGGGCTGCTATTGCTTGGGCGTGAATCGCTACGACGGGGCTCTAAACCGGCAATCGTTGTGGTGGGAATGTCGTGACCAATAAAGTGTTCAATACGACGTACTTTAAAACGCTCGCGATGCTCAGCTAACGTGATGGCTAAACCTTCACGGCCAGCACGACCTGTACGACCAATACGGTGCACGTAGTCTTCAGCTTGCATAGGTAAGTCAAAGTTAATGGCGTGGCTAATGGCTTGCACGTCAATACCGCGCGAGGCGACATCAGTTGCAACCAAAATACGAACGCGACCACGCTGAACGGCTTCAATGGTACGAGTACGTTGACGTTGATTCATGTCACCGTGCAAGGCCACGGCGGGTAAGCCATCTTCGTTGAGTCTGTCAGCTAGATCATCTGCGCCACGCTTAGTGGCTGTGAAGATAATGGCTTGGTCAATGGCGCTGTCACGCAAAATGTGATCAAGCAAGCGACGCTTGTGGGCGCCATCATCAGCGTATAAAACGCTTTGTGTGATGTTTGTGTGTTGAGCTGAACCGCTTGATACTTCAATGCGTTGTGGGTCACGCATTAAGCCACGCGCCAAGCCGGCTACGCTGCCATCAAGCGTTGCTGAAAACAACAATGTTTGACGGTTCGAGGGGGTGCGTGAAACGATTTCTTGAATGTCTTCAATGAAGCCCATGTCAAGCATGCGATCTGCTTCGTCAAGTACGAGTGTTTGAACAGTTGATAAATCAACGCGACGTGCCTTAAGGTGATCAATTAAGCGACCTGGGGTGGCAACGAGCACGTCAACACGACGTGACAAGGCTTTAAGTTGTGCAGCGTAAGGCATGCCACCTACGACTGTAGCAACGTGTAAGCCTTTGATTTGTGCCCCGTAAACTGCGCTGGCATCGCTCACTTGCATGGCGAGTTCGCGAGTAGGGGTGAGTACTAAAATTTGAACGCCACGACCACCTTGTGATGGGTTGAGTGACAATTTGTGTAGGGCTGGCAACATGAATGCTGCTGTTTTACCGCTACCTGTTTGTGCTGAAACCATTAAATCTGCCCCAGCTAACGCTGCGGGAATGGCTTGAGCTTGAACGGGGGTGGCTTCTGTAAAACCTGCTTCGCGCACAGACGCCAACAGAACGGGCAACAGCCCGAGTGTATCGAATGACATAACTTTCCTCTTTATCGTGCCGACCGGATGAACCGAACGCCTGGGCGCAAAAGCGGCCGCGAAAGGAAAGGGGTCAGGAATCGATATATGCAACTAACCAGGGATTGGTTTTCGCTTGGCAACGATGTGCCGTGCGTGTTGCTTAAATGTATTGCTTAAACTTCTAAAGAGCGACTTCAACGTACGATAACTGCTATGTACGCTTACTACCTATTAATGCTAAGTCATTCAAATAACGACATCGAATGACAACTGCAATGACAACTTTGAACTACAACTGCAATTAAGACTTCAAACAACTACTTCAAATAACGTCTTAAATTGCTCATTTCTAGCAAAGATCAGTATTTTAGCGGTTTTCCGAGTTCGGGTAAACCCCTGCAGGCGGTTTTGTACATAAATAATAGTAAATAAAGGGTGCGCAGTCGCGTCTAAACCCTTGATTAAGTGACGACCAGGTACTTAATACTACAAGCTCAGCCCTGTTTTAGCCTGCAAATTAAAGCACCCAGTTAATCGCTATACTACCGGCCCGTGTGCTTAACCACTTGTTTGCAAGTGCAAAGTGACCACACCCTAAAAACGGTAACGGTGGTCGCCGTGCTGATAAAGGCGAAGGGTGGTTTGCACACAACACTAAGTGATCTGGGTTGTGAATTAAATGCTGTTTAGACTGCGCGTGCAGCCCCCACAACATAAAAACAATGGGGTGATTTTGTGCAGCGACAGCCTCAATGATGGCGTTGGTAACGTGCTGCCAACCTATTTTGGCATGTGAAGCCGGTTCACCATCTTCGACGGTTAGTGTTGCGTTTAGCAATAAAACGCCTTGTGTCACCCAGGCAGACAAATCGGTTTTTTGGGGTGAGTAAATCGCATGCGGGTTTTGTTCAGACTCATCGCGTGCAACTTCTTGCAAGATATGACGCAAACTGGGTGGCGTTCTACACCCACTGGGTACAGAAAACGCTAGGCCATGAGACTGACCCGGCCCGTGATAAGGGTCTTGCCCCAAAATGACGACCCGAACATCTTTAAGGGGTAGCTGCTTGAGGGCATGCCACGGGTCGTCAGGGTATAGGGTAGCGCCAGACTTTAAGCGCAGGAAAAGATGTTGCTTAATACCATTTAAGGCTTCTTTAACCAACGGTTGATTAAGTACATTTTGCCAATCTAAGGGCAGGCTATCTGTTTCGCAGACCTCAACATCAATTAAGCGATTGTCGCGCGTCATGCTGAAAGAATATGTGCTTTTCGACGTGAAAGTAATGCTGCTAATTGGTCGGCACGTTCAATCGTTAGCTGCGCTTGCGCCACAACGGGGGCATCAACCATTCTGCCTTCAAAGCTACAGGCAGCCCGGCCTGCAGCACGTTCGCGTTCAAATACAGCGATGAGTTCGCGTGCTCGTTTTACAGCCTCTTCATTGGGGCTGAATGCAGCGTTTGTCGCGTCGACTTGCGATGGGTGAATGCAAAAAGCACCCTCAAAACCTAATTTAGCCGCCCGTTGAACCGTTTGTGCAAAGGCTTCACGATCGGCATAGTCTGCGACTGACCCAACAAAACCCAGCGGAACAATGCCCGCGCGACGGCATGCGGCAACCAACATCACGTTAGGCACGTATAAGCTGTCAGTGTCAACAGCCATGCGCATTGAAACAGCCAAGTCTTCAGCCCCAACAATCATGCCATAGAGGCGTGGATGCGATTGCGCAATCGCATCTAGTTGGCTTAGGCCTTCAGCGTCTTCAATCATAGCAATGATGCGAGTATGCCCTATGGGTAAACTTGCTGCAATTTCGCACTCTTCAATTATCTCAGCAACTGCTTTGACCATGCCTGCATCAGATACTTTAGGTAGCGTAATGGCTTGAACCGAAGGGTGTACACAGGCTTCAATATCACGCACCAACTGTCGCCATGGGCGGTTAACTCGCACAATGACGTCATAACCCAGTGCGGCAGCCCGGGCGGCCATCGTACCGATTTGTATGCGTGCACTTTCCTTTAAGTCAGGCGGGCACGCGTCTTCAAGGTCAAGCTGTATAGCGTCGGTGGGGCGCTTGAGTGCACTATCTAAAAATTTTTGGCTATTGGCGGGTACAAATAACATTGAGCGCCAAAGACTGGTGTGATGTGATTTCATATAAGATCTTTATAAACAATCGGGTTGTTGCGAATGAATTGAAACGATAAACCCAATGTTAAACCCTGAGACCACTCAAAGCATCGATCAAAATAATAAAGCAAGCTTTAGCGGTTAGGTCGGTTTGGGCGGGAAGGATGTCAACAACTGATTTTTCAGATGAGCGTGGTAATGGGCTAAAAGCATGAGAACCCCATCACACCTAGCCTTCACCGCATCGTCACGGCGACTTTGAGCAGCCCAAATTGCATCAGGAAAAGTCGCATCGTCAGACCATCTGGGTATGACATGCCAGTGTAAGTGGGGTACGTAATTGCCCAAACTGGCTAAATTGACTTTGTGCGGTTCAAGGCATTGACGCAATGCGGCTTCAACGATTAATACAACGCGCATGATGTGCTGTTGGTGATCAGTGTTTAGATCGGTCATTTCTGCAATGTGCACAGACCATATAACGCGCGTGAGGCCCGGGTAGTTTGGGTCGTTTGCATCAATAACCCGACATAATTGATCTGACCAGATTAAAAAACCCCCTGCGTTATCGCACAATAAACATGGCATTTGAGGGTTATTTTTTGTCATGCTTCTTGGGGCGTCTGGGGTTAATTAAATCGTCTGATAATTTTTGATTTTTTAATGTATTTTCTAGAGCGGTGATAATGTGTTTTAAAACCGTGACTCTGGCTAGTCGTTTGTCGTTTGATGGCACGACAAACCAAGGGGCTGAACCGGTATGCGTTAACTTCAGCATGTCGCCCGCAGCGCTATAGTAGGCAGGGCTTTTACGACGGTTACGCCAATCGTCATCGGTAATTTTGAATTGTTTAAAGGCAGACGCTTCGCGCTCTTTAAATCGTTTCAATTGCTCGTCAGGCGTAACGGTGAGCCAAAACTTTAAAACCAACACATTGTTTTCAGACAGCTGCAATTCAAAGTTATTAATTTCGCTATAAGCGCGACGATACTGGGTCGGGGTAATGAGTTTCTCAACACGTTCTACCAACACCCGCCCGTACCAAGAGCGATCAAAAATAGAAATGCGGCCCAAATGCGGTACGTTTCGCCAAAACCGCCACAAATAGGGCCGGGCTAATTCATATGCCTTTGGTGCAGCGGTTGCCATGATTTCGTACTGTCGCGCATCAAGCGCGTGAGTAATACGACGTATTGTGCCGCCTTTGCCCGCTGCATCTTGGCCCTCAAACACCAGCACCAGCGCTAACTTTTTAAACGCATCGCTTCGAACAATTTCAGCGAGCTTATTTTGTAAATCAAGTATTTGAGTTTCGTATTCGTCTTTGCTGATCGTTTTTTTATAATCTACCGAATCAAGCGGGTTAGGTTTGGGTTTGAGTGCGGGCAGTTTTGACGGGTCGTGCAGGGGTGGTACACGTATCGTGCGTTTCTCAAAAGCCTGCAAGACAGCTTGAGCTGTGCGTATGTTGCGTAAATTAGCGTCTGCCGCAGGAATAATGACCCAAGGCGAATGGTCTGAATCGGTCGCTTCTATGACGCGTTGCGCACCTTGGCATAAACGATCGTAATGCTTATGTACTTTTTGATCGCGTGGCCCTACTTTCCAGGCCGTTGAGGGGTTGGCTAGCAAACGTTTAGTGCGGTCACGCTGCGCTTTTTTTGACAAGTGAAACCAAAGTTTAATGACTTGTACGCCATTCGAAACCAAGTCAGCTTCGTATCTACGCGCTGTCATAATCATGTTTTCAAGCAAACACAAGTCGGGGTGCTTTTTAGACGCTTCAACGATTAGCGGTGCGTAACCCGAGCCAAACATAATGCCGGTTTCGCCCTTAGGGGGAATGTGATGCCAGAAGCGATAAGTGGGGGGGTACGCTAAATCTTCAGCCGTGGGGGGCGGAAATGCCATCGTGCGAATGTGCCGTGGGTCAAGCCAGTCGTTCAGTAAATTGATGGTGTCACCTTTGCCCGCACCATCAATGCCACCCACCAAAATGAGCAACGCACGGTCTTGTTTTTCTAAGTGCTGATATTGCGCACGCAGTAAGCGCGTGCGCAATTTTTGTTCAAGTTGCTTGGCATCCGTATCGGTTAAAGAGGGGTCTGATTCGGCTTCTTCAAACATAAGATACCTAATTAAACTGCGTTGATGGGTATTTTTAAATACTGTACCCCATTGTTATCAGCGGGTGGCATGTTACCTGCACGTATATTGACTTGAATAGCCGGCAAAATTAATGTGGGCATATCAAGCGTGGCATCTCGCTGGGTGCGCATGTCAATAAACGCAGCTTCGCTGACGCCGTCATGCAGGTGAATATTGTGAGCCCGTTGATCAGCAACTGTGGTTTGAGGTTTGGCAACTCGCGTGGGGGGTGGGTAGTCGTGACACATCATCAGTTTAGTGTCGTCAGGTAGGGCCAGTAGGCGTTTGACTGAGGCATACAGCATTTTGGCATCGCCACCCGGAAAGTCACACCGTGCAGAACCCACATCAGGCAAAAACAGGGTGTCACCCACAAAAACCGTGTTGTCATTCACGACGTAAGCCATATCAGCCGGGGTGTGACCCGGCACGTGCAATGCTTGAGCCTTGAGCTTCCCAATCATGAAGTGTTCATCGGCTTTAAAAAGGTGGTCAAACTGTGAGCCATCTAACGCAAACTCAGGTTCAAGGTTAAAAAGCTTCTTAAAAACACCTTGAACACCCTTAATTGCCTCGCCAATACCGATTTTTCCCCCTAGCTTTTGCTTTAAATAGGGTGCTGCAGAAAAGTGGTCTGCGTGGGCATGGGTTTCGAGAATCCATTCTGTTTTAAGGTTGTTTTCTTTGACGTAAGCAACCACTGCGTCAGCAGAATCGGTACGTGTACGCCCAGACTTTGGGTCAAAATCGAGTACGGAATCAATAATGGCGCAAGCTGAACCAGAGCCTGCATCAACCACATAGGTGTAAGTAAAGGTGATGGGGTCGTAAAAAGGTTGGCAGCGTAAAGAGGTCATGGTTGATTTCCCTGAATAAAGTGTCAATTATTAGAACTTAAAGTGCTGACATAAATTGACTATAAAACATTTTATTGATTTGTGAAGTGTTTGTAAATATAATAAAATATGCCTAATAGTGGTTTTAAATGTGCCGATTTTGAGCGAGACAGAAATATGAACCAAGTACTCACAACTGAAGCAATTGACGATTTACGCGAGTCGGCTGCACAAGCTTGCAACCTACTTAAAATCATGGCTAACGCCGATCGATTGCTTTTAATGTGCCAGTTAATCAATGCTGAGCATAATGTCAGCGAGCTAGAAACGATGACAGAAATACGTCAGCCTACGCTATCACAGCAGCTTGGCGTGTTGCGTGACGAGGGTTTAGTGTCAACGCGGCGTGCGGGTAAGTTTATTTATTACACCCTGTCAAGCCCTGAGGTGGTGGCCATTATGCAAACCTTGTATAAACTTTATTGCGAAGATAAATAAGTTTTGTCGTTTTGTTTTTTTTTGAACTGTGCTCTTAAGGGGTCACAAAATGAAAGTAAATGTTGGAACTGCTGATCGCACCATTCGCATTCTTGCGGGCTTACTATTAATTGGCTTAACCTTAAATGGCACCCTTGGCGTTTGGGGCTGGGTAGGTATTGTGCCGCTTTTGACGGGTATCTTCAAAGTATGCCCGGCCTACTCAATTTTTGGCGCCAGTACTTGCTCGCTTAAAAAGAGCTAAACAAAAAGAACTGAATTTTTCAAGCGGTTGCTGTGTCGCATTAAGCAATGAGGCGAGCAAGCTCGACCCCGGGGTCGGGTGCTCGCATAAATGCTTCACCGACTAAGAACGCATCAACATGATGACTGCGCATCAATGCAAAGTCTTCGCGGGTAAAAATACCGCTTTCAGTGACCACACGTTTACCTGCAGGTACGCGCGGTAATAAATCGATCGTGTTCTGTAGCGACGTTTCAAACGTGCGTAAATTTCGATTATTAATACCTAATAAATTCGTTTGAAGCTCAAGTGCACGATCAAGCTCACTGGCATCGTGTATTTCAACTAGTACGTCCATATCAAGTGACAAGGCGCACGCTTCTAAGTCAAGCATTAAAGATTGATCGAGTGCAGCCACAATTAATAAAATGCAATCAGCACCCATGGCTCGAGCTGCCACGATTTGGTAGGGGTCAATCATGAAATCTTTACGGAGCACGGGCAATGCGCATGCTGCACGGGCTTGGCGCAGGTGGTCTTGTGAGCCGTGAAAAAATTGCACGTCAGTTAGAACAGATAAACAAGCAGCCCCACCTGCGGCATATGAAGCGGCAATGTCAGCCGCGTTAAAGTCTGTTCTAAAAACACCTTTAGAGGGCGAGGCTTTTTTAACTTCAGCGATTACACCAGGCTTACCTGAAGCAATTTTATTTTCAATAGCTTGGGCAAAACCGCGAATATCATCGCGCGCCTCGGCCTCACGTAGCAACTCACCCTCACTGCGAAGGGCTCGAGAGGCGTGAATTTCTTGAATCTTTACAGCCAGTATTTTTTCTAAAATATCGCTCATGCGGCCAACTTTTGAGTGGTTGTACAAAATTGTTCGAGTTTGGCGCGAGCCGCACCACTTGCAATGAGTTCACGTGCTTGGCGTAAACCGTCAGCAATTGAGTCGGCCCTGTTGCCGGCGTAAATCGCCAAACCTGCATTAAATGCAACGATATCGCGGGCAGTGCCCGGCACGTTGTTCAGCGCTTCAAGCACGCGTTCTTTTGATTCTTCTTTGGTGTTCACACGTATGTTTCGATTAGAAATCATATCTAAACCAAAGTCTTCAGGGTGAATTTCGTATTCAGTAATTTGACCGTCTTTAAGCTCACCGACAAGCGTAGCAGCGCCCAGCGTCGCTTCGTCCATACCGTCACGGCCATGCACAATTAAGACGTGTCGCGAACCTAATAATTTTAAAACCCGCACCTGAATGCCCACTAGATCAGCGTGAAATACCCCCATCATTTGGTTAGCGGCATGAGCTGGGTTAGTTAACGGCCCTAAAATATTAAACATTGTGCGTACCCCTAATTCATGTCGAACGGGTGCGATGTGTTTCATGGCCGAGTGATGTACTTGCGCAAACATAAATCCAATACCTGTTTGTGCAATGCACTCAGCAATTTGTTCTGGGGTCAGGTCAATACGTGCACCCAGTGCTTCAATAATATCAACGCTTCCGCTGGGTGATGAAGCGCTTCGGCCGCCATGTTTGGCGATCGGTACACCTGCGGCCGCGGCTACAAACATGGCTGTGGTCGAAATATTGAAGGTGCTGCTGCCGTCGCCACCGGTGCCACACATATCAAGTAGATCTTGTGGGTTGGGCGTTATGACGGGCGTAGCAAACTCACGCATAACCATTGCGGCAGCAGTAATTTCACCGACAGTTTCTTTTTTTACTCTTAAGCCCATAAGCAAGGCGGCAGCAAGGGTGTGTGACATTTCACCACGCATAAGCATACGCATTAAATGCAACATCTCGTCATGAAAAATTTCGCGGTGCTCAATACAGCGCGATAAGGCTTGTGAAGGGGTGATCATGCAAGCGCCTGTTCGTGATTCGTTTTAGTGTGGTTCATTGTTAAAAAATTATTTAATAAAGCGTGACCGTGCTCACTGAGCACTGATTCAGGGTGAAACTGCACACCGTAGAGGGGTAGTTCACGGTGACGTACACCCATGATTTCACCATCAGGTGTTTGAGCTGTGACGATTAATGATTCAGGCAGTGTCTCGCGCTCAATTGCCAAAGAATGGTAGCGCGTAATCGTAAAGGGTGAGGGTAAGCCCGCAAAAACATCAGACTGCTGATGAGTAACCGGTGAGGTTTTACCATGCATAATTTCTTTGGCGCGAATAATGCGGCCACCAAAAGCAGCCCCAATCGCCTGATGCCCCAGGCATACGCCCAAAATAGGAACTTTACCGGCATAGCGCTTAATAACATCGATCGAAACGCCTGCTTCAGCGGGTGAGCAGGGGCCTGGTGAGATACAAATCAAATCGGGTGAAAGTGCCTCAATTTCATCGAGCGTAATTTGATCGTTGCGGTGAACCTGAACGTTTGCACCCAACTCACCAAAATATTGCACTAGGTTGTAGGTAAACGAATCGTAATTGTCGATCATCAGTAGCATGGCGAATCTTCCGGTTTTGCCCTTATTCTATCGAAAGGGTAACCGATTTTAACAGTGCTTAAGGCTAGTATGACTGATCGTAAGTACCTTAACGATTAATGGGGAAATGGCCACAGTCGAAGTTTTTCTTTACCAATCTGCCATAAGCGCGCAAGGCCATGTGGTTCAACAATTAGAAAGAAAATAATTAGCGCGCCAAAAACCATAAGTTGAATATGCGACACGGTTGATCCAGAAATCGGTAAATTCAGCATTTGAGAAATAACGGGCAAAGTTAAATCAAGCACGATCGGTAATAAAAGTATGAAAGCCGCGCCTAAAAAATTACCTAAAATGCTGCCTACGCCGCCAATAATAACCATGAATAAAATCTTGAACGACAATTCAAGTGAAAAACCATCTGGCTCGACTGTACCCAAATAACAAAATGCATACAACACACCTGCCATGCCGCAATAAAAAGAACTGATGGCAAAAGCAATTAATTTGGTTTTCATGAGCGGTATGCCAATGACTTCCGCGGCAACGTCCATGTCTCGCACAGCCATCCATGATCGCCCCGTTGACGAGCGCACAATGTTTTTACCAATCCAAAATAAGAACACCACAATGGCTAATACCAGCAAGTATTTAGTCGTGGGGGTATTTATAGGGAAGCCGAACAGGAACAGGGGTTGTGCACTGATGACACCTGAAGCGCTGTTATTTGAAAACCAAGAGAATTTTGTTAAACACCACAATACAAAAAATTGTGCAGCAAGGGTTGCCACTGCCAAATAAAAGCCTTTAATTCTTAATGAAGGTAAACCGAACGCAATGCCCACCATTGCGGCACAAACACCCCCTAGAAAAAACGATATTAAAAAGGGAATGCCTTCAATGCGCAATTGAAAGTTATAGGCAGCGAATGCACCAACTGCCATAAAAGCCGCAGAGCCCAATGACAATTGGCCGGCATAACCTGTTAAAAAATTAAGGCCTAAGGTTGCCAATGAAAAAATAAGAAACGGTACCAAAATCGCATTGAGCATATATTCGCTAGCGAACATGGGAATTGCAAACACAGCTATTGCCAAAATAATAAGAATGCCGATTCGGTCTTGCAAAATAGGAAAGATCTGATTGTCTGACTGGTATGAGACTTTATATTGTCCTGCTTCGCGGTAAAGCATGGTGACCTCCTTGTTTCTTTATTTGTTCAAGTGATAGGCGGTTGGAGTGCGATTACTAGACTCGGTCAATATGTTTTTCACCAAACAGACCTTCAGGTCTGAATAATAAAAACACCAATGCAAACACATACGCGAACCAACTTTCAATGCCGCCAAAGTTGCCACCAAAAGCATCTTGTAAAACAGGTGGTATATAAATTTCAGCTAGCTTTTCAGATACCCCAATAATGATTCCACCAATAATTGCACCTGGCACCGAGGTGAACCCCCCTAAAATTAAAACGGGTAGAGCTTTAAGTGCCGTTAGAGATAACGCAAACTGTACGCCGTTGCGTGAGCCCCACAACAAGCCCGCTATTAATGCCACAAAGCCCGCAATACACCAAACAATTGTCCAGATGTTTTTAAGTGGAATACCAATAGATAACGCGGCTTGGTGATCATCGGCCACAGCACGTAGGGCACGTCCAATTTTTGTGTATTGAAACAGTAGGGTCAACACAATGACTAGCAAGATAATGATGCCTGAAGCGGTTAAATCAAATTTAGAAATACCGATGCCCGTATTGTCCATAATTGATTGAATGGGTTCATCGACAATACCCAAATTAATGGGCCTAACATCGCTACCAAACAAAATCGGTCCCAAACCATCTAAAAAGAAGCTCAAACCAATTGTGGCCATAAAGAGTGTGATGGGGGGTTGGTTTACGAGCTTGCTCAACATAAATCGTTGCGTACCAAAACCGATAAAAACCATAAAGACAAATGAACCGATCACTGCCAACCACATCGGCAAACCTATATCGATTAAGCCCACAACAGCTAAGGCAGCGCAGTAAATCATGGCGCCTTGGGCGAAGTTAAAGACCCCCGACGCCTTAAATATCAACACAAAACCTAAGGCAACAAGGGCGTACATCAACCCAGAAAAAATACCACTGATGACGATTTCGGTAAAAAATAGCATGATGCTGTTCCTGATCTTTTTTTGATCGATCTAGTGGTTGGTGCCTAAGTAAGCACTGATAACATCTGGGTTTTTCATTAAGTCAGCGGGCAAGCCGTCGCCGATTTTTTTGCCGTAGTCAAGTACGACCACGCGATCAGAGATGTCCATCACAACGCCCATATCATGTTCAATAAGTACGATCGTGACGCCGTATTGTTGATTGACTTCTAAGATGAAGCGACACATGTCTTGTTTTTCTTCGACGTTCATGCCAGCCATAGGCTCATCTAATAAAAGCAAGCTCGGTTCTGCGGCTAAAGCACGAGCTAATTCAACCCGCTTTTGTAAACCGTAAGACAATTTGCCAACGGGTGTTTTACGAATATGTTGAATTTCTAAAAAATCAATGACCTCTTCAACTTTGCGTCGATTTAAAATTTCTTCATTACGCGCAGGCCCCCACCACAAAGCATTCATTAAAAAGTTACTGTGCATTTTGGTGTTACGCCCAGTCATGATATTGTCTAAAACCGTCATGCCTTTAAATAAGGCAATGTTTTGAAACGTACGGGCAATACCTTGGCGAGCAGCTTGGGTAGGGTCCATTTTCTGGCGTACTTTGTCACGAAAATATATGGTGCCTTGTTGTGGGTGGTACACGCCGTTAATAACATTCAACATCGAACTTTTGCCCGCACCGTTGGGGCCAATAATTGAACGAATTTCGTGTTCTTTCACGTCAAACGAGATATTTGTTAACGCTTTAACGCCACCAAAAGAGAGCGATATATTTTCAAGCCTTAGTACTGTTTTAGCTTCACTCATCTTGGTGACCCTCTAACTATTTTGGCATTTTTAATTTTAATGTTGCCACTAATTTGACCATCACGGCCGTCTTCAAATTTGACTTTAATTTCGATAAATTGCTCGTCTTTACCTGCGTATAAAGCATCAATTAAAACGCCATATTTTTCTGCAATAAAACCGCGACGAACTTTACGTGTGCGTGTGAGTTCGTCATCATCTGGGTCAAGTTCTTTGTTTAAAATTAGAAAGCGGTCAATCTGCGCGTGACTCAACATATCATCAACTGACAGGTCTTCATTGACTTGGTCAATGCACTGACCAATCATGACATACACGTCAGCTTGTGACGCTAAATCAATGTACCCAGCGAAACTGATGTTGCGGCGTTCAGCCCAGTTTGCGATCGCTTCAAAATCAATGTTGATAAATGCTGTGACCGTATCGCGTTGATCACCAAACGCAACAGCTTCCTTAATAAAGGGAAAGAACTTCAGTTTGTTTTCAATATATTTAGGGGCAAATAATTTGCCATTTGCCATTTTGCCGACATCTTTAGCACGATCAATAATGCGTAAATGACCGTCGTGGTCAATGATTCCCGCATCACCAGTATGAAAATAGCCTTCATCGTCCATTGACTCGGCTGTGGCATCAGGGCGGTTGTAATAGCCTTGCATCACACTGATGCCACGCACCAACACCTCACCTGAATCGGCTAATTTAATTTCCATTCCCGGTGCGGGTGGCCCAACTGTGTCATATTTGACATGGCCGTCAGGTTGTAAGCACACATACGCACACGTTTCAGTTTGACCATAAAACTGCTTTAGATTAATGCCGATTGATCGATAAAAGCGAAATAAATCAGGGCCGATGGCCTCACCTGCGGTGTACGCGACACGTAAGCGGCTTATGCCTAAAACGTTTCGCAGTGGTCCATAGATCGTTAGGTTGTAAAAACCGTAAACCAGGCGATTTAAAAAGTTGACGGGTTGGCCATCTAATATTTGTGTGCCAAATTTTTTGGCACAATTCATTGCAGCCTGAAATAACTTGCGCTTGATAAAGCCTGCGTCTTCGATGCGAATCATCACTTGCGTTAACAACCCTTCAAACACACGAGGGGGTGCAAAATAATAGGTGGGTCCAATTTCTCTTAAGTCAGACATAACCGTTTCTTTCGATTCGGGGCAGTTTACGGTGAAGCCTGCAGCCATAGCTTGTGCATAAGAAAACAAATGATCGCCTACCCATGCCATCGGCAAGTAAGCCAAAATATTGTCTTTGTAAGTGAGGTTGTCAAAAATACAAGCCTCTTTACCTGCACGCATAAAATTCTGGTGGCTATGCGAAACACCCTTGGGTTTACCCGTAGTGCCTGAGGTATAAAGAATAATAGACAGATCTGTTGGTTGGCTTTTTGAAACCTCGTGCATAAAAAATTTGGTGTGTTCACGATTAAATACTTCGCCAGCTGTTTGAATTTGATGAGTCGAGTGTAAAAACGACTCAACGTAATCAGTCAGACCTTTAGGGTCTTGATAAATTATGGTGTGTAAAGTGGGTACTTGATCTTTAATTTCTAAAAGTTTATCAACTTGCTCTTGGTCTTCAACTACGACAAAACCAATTGCTGCATCGTTTAAAACGTGCACCATTTCTGTGGCAACAGAATCTTGGTAAAGCGGTACAGGTACACCACCTAAGCATTGCGCCGCTAACATGGCTTGATAAAGCCCAGGCCGATTATCGCCAATAATGGCTAAATTCATGCCTCTGTTAAACCCTAGGTTTGATAAGCCGCAACTTAATGCTCTAACCTGCTCTAAGTTCTGAGCCCAAGTTATTTCTTGCCATATACCGAGATATTTCTCACGATAGGCCATGCGCGAGGGAATCGTCTCGGCGTGACGCAGCAACATTTTAGGAAAGGTCTCGGTATTAAAGTCTGTAATCATGTTGAATACGATTTATCATATGAATATCTTTGGGTTGTTTCAATACATCTTTAGGTTGATTCAAAACATCTATTACTTAATAATTTTGATAACAAGCTCGCGTGTCTGAATTTATAAACTTAGCAAGCGTATCGTCTACCGAATCGTTACAGTTGTCATTCAGCCGACAAATTAGGGGAAGTCCTTATGTCACTCGAATTTTTGCTTGCTAACAGCCCTTGGATGCACGGGCTCACTGATGTAGAGCAAAATAAAGTGCGGCAAGATGTGCAAGTTAAAACATTTCCTGCCGATGCTTTTGTGTGCCGTCGTGGTGAAAAAGCCAATCACTGGATAGGTGTAGTCAGCGGTGTTGTCAAAATTAATAATGTTTCGCTTAATGGTAAATCAACCACGTTAATTGGTTTGGCACCCGGCGCTTGGTTTGGCGAGGGGTCGTTACTTAAAGAAGAGCCCCGTAAATATGATGCCATTGCGTTACGTTCGTGTGAGTTAGCTTTGATATCAAAGCATACCTTTATTTGGTTGCTTGACAATAGTATTCAATTTAATCGTTTCTTAATTTCGCAACTTAATAAACGTTTAGGCCAGTTTATTGGTGCCATTGAAAATGAAAGATTGCTTGACGTTGACACCCGTGTGGCGAGATCGTTGGCTACTATGTTTAACGCCTGGTACCCAAAAGAGACGCTCATGCTTAAAATTTCACAAGAAGAAGTTGGGCAACTTGCCGGGTTATCTCGCCAACGTGCCAATGCAGCCTTAAAAACGTTAGAAGAGCACGGCTTAATTCGAGTAAGTTATGGTGAAATTAACATTCTTGATTTAGACGGGTTGAGTGAATTTAACGCCACTCTGCCAGAGAGTAAGTAGTGTTTCAAACATTTAACGCCACTCGGCCAGAAGGTAAGTAGTGCTTCAAACACTTAACGGTTTGCGCGTTTTAGATTTAACGCGTTTGTTACCAGGCCCTGTATGCACATGGCATTTGGCCGCGCTGGGCGCAAAGGTGATCAAGGTTGAAGACACTGGCGCAGGTGACTACGCCCGCACTTTTTTTCAAACTCAAACGCAGCAACAACAAAAACTCGACAGTGTTTTTTACCGCTCAATTAATCATAATAAAACGGTCATTAAACTTGACCTGAAATCAGCTGTAGATAAACAAACTTTCTTAGATTTAATACCCACAGTTGATGTGGTGATTGAAAGTTTTCGTCCTGGCGTGATGACTAAGCTTGGTCTTGACGCGTCGACTTTAATGGCTATAAAGCCTGCTTTGGTTTATTGCGCCATTACTGGTTATGGGTCGTCTGGTCCTTGGCAAAAATTGGCGTGTCACGATATTAATTCAATGGCTTTAACTGGGTTGTTAGATCAAAATCGTGCACCAAACGGTCGACCGACATTGCCCAATTTTCAAATGGCTGACGTCTTGGGTGGTGGCGTATCGGCCGCAATGGGGTGTTTGGCTGCAGCCGGGTGTTCAAGTTAGGGCTATACCTTGACGTCAAGACAGCTTGACGTTAACGTAAATTACTTTACACAACGAATCAATCATCATGACACGAGCTGCACCGCTTGTCGCCGCCACCAAGCGACCCATTTCCAAACGTAGCGCCTCAAAAGCAGCGCAAGCAATGCCAAGGTTAGTCACCGCAACTGAAGAAAAACCGGTTGAAATCAGCATCGCTGAGTTGGCTAAAGAGTTTGATGTGACGCATCGCACGATTCGCTTTTATGAAGATCAAGGGTTATTGACACCTGAGCGTCGGGGTCGGGGCGGGTTAATACGCGTCTATAGCGCAGCTGATCGCACGCGATTAAGACTTACGCTGCGCGGAAAACGGTTGGGTTTTTCATTGTCTGAAATTAAAGAAATTTTAGATATGAAAATGTATCAGCAGCCTAGTGGCCCTTCGCTTCAGTTGAAACGGTTTTTGGCAACCCTGACTCGTCACCGTGAAGCGCTAGAGCAGCAGCTTAAAGACCTAAACGAGCAACTCAAAGAGTTAAGAAGCCACGAAAGTCACTGCCTAGACCTGCTTAAGGGTAAGCCCTAGGTGCTAATTTAGTTGACGTTAACGTTAACGTCAACTAAATTAGCGTTATGTCAGGATCGTTAAACATGACCTCTTTAAGTGCAGAACGCATTCAAGAAATCAAAGATAGCTTTGACCAACAAGGGTTGATGCATACCTTTGGCGCATCATTAACAATGATTAAGCGCGGGCATATTGAAATTTCAATCAAACATTTAGGTCATTTATAAAAGGGATCAATCATGCAATCACTACCCGGTATTGACTTTAACTTAGGCGAAGACATCGACGCTTTGCGCGATACGGTTAGACATTTTTCTGATCAAGAAATAGCGCCCCGCGCTTATGAAATTGACCGAGACGACCAGTTTCCCATGGACTTATGGAAAAAAATGGGCGACTTAGGGGTGTTGGGTATTACGGTTGATGAGCAGTATGGCGGTGCCAACATGGGCTACTTAGCCCACATGATTACATTAGAAGAAATATCACGCGCGTCGGCCTCGGTGGGCTTATCGTATGGCGCCCATTCAAACCTGTGTGTCAATCAAATTGCTCGCAACGGTAACGAAGCGCAAAAACAAAAATATTTACCGAAGCTGGTTTCAGGTGACCATATTGGTGCCTTAGCCATGAGCGAACCGAACGCGGGTTCAGACGTTGTCAGCATGAAATTACATGCCCAAATAGACGGCGATCACTATGTTTTAAACGGTAGCAAAATGTGGATCACCAACGGCCCAGATTGCGATGTATTGGTGGTTTACGCTAAAACTGATCTACAAGCGGGTGCGAAAGGCATCACTGTTTTTATTGTTGAAAAAGGCATGCCCGGTTTTTCTGTTGCACAAAAGCTCGACAAGTTAGGTATGCGCGGTTCACACACCGGCGAACTGGTATTTAAAGATGTTCGGGTTCCCGCAGAAAATATCGTTGGCGAAATTGGTGGCGGTGTGAAGGTATTAATGAGTGGCCTCGACTACGAACGCGCAGTGTTGGCGGCTGGCCCACTTGGCATTATGCAAGCGTGCATGGATGTCGTCATGCCATACGTGCACGATCGCAAGCAGTTCGGGCAATCAATTGGTGAGTTTCAATTGATACAGGGCAAAGTGGCTGATATGTATACCACCTTGCAAGCTTGCCGAGCATATTGCTACGCCGTGGGTCGCCAGTTAGATGCATTGGGTAGCCAGCACGTCAGACAAGTCAGAAAAGATGCCGCAGGCGTTATTCTCTACACCGCAGAAAAAGCCACCTGGATGGCGGGTGAAGCGATACAAATATTGGGTGGCAATGGCTACATCAACGAATACCCAGTGGGTCGTTTTTGGCGCGATGCCAAACTGTATGAAATCGGTGCAGGCACCTCAGAAATTCGCCGTATGTTGATTGGCCGTGAACTGTTTATGGAAACAAAATAATGAGTAACCTAGATCAAGACCCTATCGTTATTGTGTCGGCTGCACGAACTCCCTTGGGTTCATTTCAAGGCATTTTTTCAAGCGTAGTAGCGACTGAGCTGGGTTCTGTAGCGATTCGAGCCGTAGTTGAGCGTGCAGGTTTAAAGCCCGAGCAGGTTGACGAAGTCATTATGGGCTGCGTGTTACCTGCAGGTTTGGGTCAAGCACCCGCTAGGCAAGCAACGCTTGGTGCAGGGCTTCCTTTATCGGTGGGTGCGACCACCGTTAATAAAGTATGTGGCTCAGGTATGCGTGCCATGATGACGGCTCACGATGCTTTGCTAGCTGACTCTGCCCAAATCATGGTGGCGGGTGGCATGGAAAGCATGACCAATGCCCCCTACATGTTGGCCAAAGCCCGAGCAGGCTACCGCATTGGTCACAGCCAAATGTTTGACCATATGATGATGGACGGCTTAGAAGACGCGTACGACAAAGGCCGTTCGATGGGTACCTTTGGAGAAGAGTGTGCAGAACACTATCATTTCAGTCGTGAGGCCCAAGATGCATTTGCCACAGAGTCGGTCAAGCGCGCCCAAAAAGCCAATGCAGACGGCAGTTTTAAGGCTGAAATTGCTGCAGTAACAGTCAGCTCACGTGCGGGCGATGTGGTGGTTGAGGTTGACGAGGGGCCAGGCAAAATCAAGATAGAAAAAATGACTACCCTTAAGCCTGCGTTTAAAAAAGACGGCACCATCACGGCAGCTTCATCATCGTCAATCAATGATGGTGCTGCAGCACTTGTAATGATGAAAGCTTCAACAGCCAAACGCTTGGGCCTTAAACCACTTGCCAAAATGTGTGGTCATGCAACGTTTGCGCATGCCCCAAATTGGTTTACAACCGCCCCTGTGACATGTGTAGAACGCCTACTCAAAAAGAACGATTGGTCAGTCGATAGTGTTGATTTGTGGGAAATAAATGAAGCCTTTGCGGTAGTGCCCATGGCCGCTATGCATGACTTAAAAATTCCACATGAAAAAGTCAATGTGCACGGCGGCGCCTGCGCCTTAGGGCACCCTATCGGTGCATCTGGTGCACGTATCGTGGTGACGTTATTACACGCTTTAAAAAATCGAGGTTTAAAGCGCGGCGTGGCAACGCTGTGCATTGGCGGCGGTGAAGCCACGGCAATAGGTGTTGAATTGTTAGACCAATAAGCACTGCTTATACATGTCAATGAACCAAAGAGATGTAGCCAAAGAGATGTAGCCAAAGTGATGCAACTGAAGTGCCGTAACCGAAGTGAATTTGAATTCAATGCATCACTCAACCTTAGCGCCTAAAGACTAGACTGGAATAAACCATGCCCATTATTGAGTCAGCATTAAACCCGCGAAGCGATGAATTCAAGAACAATTCAGCCGCTATGGTTATTTTGATCGATGACTTAAAAGCTAAGCTGCAAAAAATTGCGCTAGGGGGCGGCGAGCCGGCACGCCAAAAACATATTGGTCGTGGCAAACTGTTGCCTCGAGATCGTATTGCATTGCTGCTTGACCCCGGCACACCTTTCTTAGAGTTTTCACCTTTCGCCGCTTACGACGTTTACAAAGATAAAAGTGGTGAAGACGCTGCACCCGCAGCGGGCATCATTACTGGCATGGGCTGTATCAGTGGTCAAGAGTGTGTCATCGTTTGTAACGATGCGACGGTCAAGGGTGGAACCTATTTTCCATTAACCGTAAAAAAACATTTGCGCGCACAAGAAATTGCTGATCAAAACGAATTACCTTGCGTCTATTTGGTTGATTCGGGTGGTGCAAACTTACCTACTCAAGACGAGGTGTTTGCAGATCGCGATCATTTTGGCCGAATATTTTTTAACCAAGCCAATATGTCAGCCAAAGGCATTTCACAAATCGCGATTGTGATGGGGTCTTGCACGGCTGGCGGTGCGTATGTGCCCGCGATGAGTGATGAAAGCATTATCGTAAAAGACCAAGGCACCATATTTTTAGCCGGCCCACCCTTAGTCAAGGCCGCCACCGGTGAGGTGGTCAGCGCTGAAGACTTGGGCGGTGCTGATGTGCATACCCGTTTATCTGGTGTAGCTGATCACTTTGCGCAAAGCGATGCCCATGCTTTGTTGATTGCACGTCAAATTGTAGGCCACTTAAATAAGTCTAAGCCCACGCCTTTAAATCGACGGGCCCCTGTGGCACCGCAACACCCTGCCCAAGAGTTGTACGGCATTATTCCAACCGACACCCGTAAACCATTTGACGTCAGAGAGATTATTGCGCGCTTAGTTGACGGCTCAGTATTTGATGAGTTTAAGGCGCGGTTTGGCACCACTTTAGTGACTGGTTTTGCACACCTTGATGGTTACCCCGTTGGTATCATCGCAAACAACGGCATTTTGTTTTCTGAGAGTGCACTGAAAGGCGCACACTTTATTGAACTGTGTTGCCAGCGCAATATTCCCCTTGTATTTTTACAAAATATTACCGGCTTTATGGTGGGCCGTAAATATGAAAACGAAGGTATTGCTCGCAATGGTGCCAAAATGGTGACAGCAGTTGCCACGGCACAAGTACCTAAGTTCACCGTTATTATCGGCGGCTCATTTGGCGCCGGCAATTACGGTATGTGTGGCCGGGCATACAGCCCACGTATGCTCTGGATGTGGCCTAACGCCCGCATCTCAGTCATGGGTGGTGAGCAAGCTGCCAGTGTATTAGCCACGGTGCGTCGTGACGCCTTAGAGGCGCAAGGTAAAACGTGGTCAGTCGAAGATGAGCAGGCTTTTAAAGACCCCATTCTTAATCAATACGAAACACAAGGCCACCCTTACTTTGCCAGCGCACGCCTGTGGGACGATGGCATTATCGACCCCTGCGATACGCGCCAAGTATTAAGTTTAGGTATCTCGGCCAGTTTGAATGCCCCCATTAAACCCACGCGGTTTGGTCTTTTCAGGATGTAATCTCATGATAAACAAAATATTGATCGCCAATCGGGGTGAAATTGCTTGTCGTATTGCGCGTACATGTCGTGAGTTGGGTATTGCAACGGTAGCTGTTTATTCAGATGTTGACCGTCATTCAGCCCATGTTGCCGACTGCGATGAGGCTGTTTATTTAGGGGGCAACACACCCCAAGAAAGTTACTTGAAAGCTGACCGTATTATTGAAGCAGCAAAAAAAACAGGTGCACAGGCCATTCATCCGGGCTATGGTTTTTTATCTGAAAACGCAAACTTTGCACAAGCGTGCGTTGATGCAGGGCTCATATTTATTGGTGCACCCGCGTCATCAATTCGTGCAATGGGTTCAAAGTCTGCCGCTAAAACGTTGATGGCATTAGCCAAGGTGCCTTTGGTGCCCGGCTATCACGGTGACAATCAAGATGCCGCATTTTTAAGAGAGCAAGCTGACCATATTGGCTACCCTGTTTTATTAAAAGCCTCAGCGGGTGGGGGGGGTAAAGGCATGCGCGTCGTCACACAAAGCACAGATTTTTTAGCGGCTCTCGAATCGTGTAAACGCGAGGCCATACACAGTTTTGGTGACGATAAAGTTTTGGTTGAGCGTTATGTCAGTCGACCCCGTCACATTGAAGTACAAGTTTTTGCAGATCAGCATGGCCAATGCGTTTATTTATTTGACCGTGATTGTTCAGTACAACGTCGCCATCAAAAGGTAATGGAAGAAGCCCCCGCTCCACAAGTTAGCGACACCATGCGAGAAGCCATGGGGCAGTCAGCAGTAAACGCGGCACGCGCTGTTCAGTATGAAGGCGCTGGCACCATCGAGTTTATTGTGCAGGCTGACGAACAGGGTCAGGCAGAACATTTCTTTTTTATGGAAATGAACACCCGCCTGCAAGTTGAACACCCCGTTACAGAAATGATTACAGGTCAAGACTTGGTGGCATGGCAAATAAAAGTTGCCGCTGGTGAGCATCTACCTTTGCAGCAATCTGAATTACGCGTGAATGGCCACGCGATTGAAGTGCGTTTGTATGCTGAAAACCCAGACAACCAATTTTTACCCTCTATTGGTCATTTGTCGACATTGGTTATGCCTGCTCCGATTGACGGTCGCTTGCGCATCGACACAGGCGTAAGAGCGGGCGACGATATCAGCCCTTATTACGACCCCATGATCGCAAAAATGATTACTTGGGGCCTAGACCGAGACAGTGCACGGTCACAGATGGCACGCGCTTTAGAGCACACCCATATTTTGGGGGTCACCACCAACGTACCCTTTCTGTATCGTTTAATAAATTGTGAAGCGTTTTCTAAGCCTTTATTAAGCACCGGGTTGATTGAGCAAAATATTGACACGTTATTGCCCCCTTCACCGCACGTTGACTGTGTTGACTTAGCCGCATTAGTTGCCGACCAATTGCAGCGCGAAGCCGTACCCCCTGCACATCGAGTGCGTGAAGCCAACTCGCCTTGGCAGCGCACACAAGGCTGGTTAACCAACGGCACGCAAATGCGAACACTGGCGTTTGACATGGGCGGTGAAATACCTGAAAGCGTGGTGTTGCAATATGAGCCGCTCACCTTGCACGTTCAAGGTCAAGCCTACCCTTGGTCTTATCACGTTGATGCTCAAGCGAGTGCGCAGCAAAATGAAACCAACCAATCAACCCAGCCCCACTACGCATTTCAAACCGGTCAAAACTTACGTATTGAAATTGGGGGTGCACAGCACGAGCTGGCTGTATTTGCGGAAGCTTCAACGCCACGATTGCGTCATCTTTTTAGAACGGGGCAACACCGCAAATGCGAATACCTTGACCCATTGCATATTAAGCTTGACGACCATAAAAGTGCCGGTAAACTCACCGCACCCATGCCAGGTAAAGTCGTCAGCATTCAGGTACAGTTAGGTCAGCGTATTGCAAAACATGCCCCCTTGCTTGTGATTGAAGCCATGAAAATGGAACACACCATCACGGCACCTTTTGAGGGCATTGTTCAAGCCATACATTATGAACAAGGTGAACAAGTTGCAGAGGGCATTGAGTTGCTCACATTTGTTCCTGTTATAGCTGAGCCAACATGATTGAAAATCGGTTACCAAAAAAAGTTAAGCTGGTAGAAGTAGGCCCTCGAGATGGCTTGCAAAATGAAAAAGACTTTGTTGCCAACGATACGAAAATTGAACTGGTCAATCGTCTGACGCAAGCTGGGTTGCCCAACATTGAAGCCGCGGCTTTTGTTTCGCCTAAATGGGTGCCACAAATGGCGGGCAGTGACGCCGTGATGGCGGGCATTCAGCGCCGCTCTGGCACTTTATATTCAGTATTGGTGCCCAATATGCAAGGCTACGAAAAGGCCTTGGCAGCAGGTGCTAATGAAGTTGTGATTTTTTCTTCTGCGTCTGAAGCTTTTGCGCAGAAAAATATCAATTGCAGTATTGACGAATCAATCGCTCGCTTTGAGCCGGTTGCACGGGCTGCAAAACGCGACGGCATTCGTTTGCGTGGCAGCATACCCTGTTCGTTAGGTTGCCCTTATCAAGGTGACGTGACACCGAGCCAAGTTGTTTATGTTGCTCAAAAAATGACCGACCTAGGCTGCGATGAAATTGATATTGCCGACACAATCGGTGTGGGCACCGCAGGGCGCGTTAAAGTCTTATTTGAAACGTTGCAAATAGCTCTGCCGACTGCACAGTTTTCAGGCCATTTTCACGACACTTACGGGCAAGCGTTAACCAATATTTATGCTGCACTTGAAGTGGGCATAAGCATTTTTCACTCGTCAATTGCAGGCTTGGGTGGTTGCCCTTATGCAAAAGGCGCAACCGGCAATGTAGCCACTGAAGATGTGGTTTACTTATTAACCGGTTTGGGTATTGAAACGGGCATAAAGTTTGAAGAAATTGCCCGTATTGGTGCGTTCATAACCCAAGCGATTGATCGCCCTAATCATTCACGTGCAGGTAAAGCGTTTATGGCCAGTCAACATAGCTAAGCATAAGTTCGGGCATCTTCAATTAAAAGCCCGTCACTAGCCAAAGAGTCAGGTTTTGCAAATTCAACCACAGCACGCAGTTTCGTAATTTCACGGGTTGAATGAGCAATGGCTTGACTGAGTGCGACTAAATCAATTGCTACGTTAGGTTGAATCTCGCAGTGAATCGTCATGCATTCACTGGCGATGTTACCGGTCACAATCACACGGGCTTTTTTAATTTCAACATGTTTGCGAATGATGTCACTGACTTGCCCAGGGTGTACAAACATGCCTTTAATTTTAGTGGTTTGATCAGCACGACCCAACCAACCTTTAATGCGTGTATTGGTTCGACCGCAAGGCGCTGCTAAAGACAAAGACTGCATATCAATTGCTGACAAATCGCCTGTACCAAATCGTACTAACGGGTAAATTTGGTTAAATACTGTGACAACCACTTCGCCAATTTCACCTGGCTCAACAAGTTTATGACCATTTGGTTCAACAATTTCGAGCACAATATCTTCGTCAATAATCATGCCACTTGATGTTTTGATGAGTGCGGGCGACTCATACGCAATCAAGCCAAGATCAGCCGTTGCGTAAGCTGACAACACGGTGAGCCCGCGGGCTTCAAACCATTGTCGTAACGACGGGGGTAAGGCTTCTCCTGACACCATCGCTTTAGTAAGGCACGATGAATCAAGGCCCAGTTCATCGGCTTTTTCGAGTATTAATTTTAAGAAAGACGGTGTACCCGTATAAGCATTGGGCTTTAGATGCGCTAACGTTTGCGCTTGCAACTCAGTTTGGCCTACGCCGGCAGGAAAGACACAACACCCAAGGGCGTGCGCAGCACCTTCCATCATCCACGCACCGGGCGTGAAATGGTAAGAAAACGTGTTGTGAACTAAATCACCCGATTTAAAACCTGCTGCACGCAGTGACCGTGCAAGGCGAAAACCGTCAATTTCATGACCCTGTGGTTCATAAATAGGGCCAGGGGATTGAAAAATACGTCTTAAATTTTCAAGAGGTAGGGCATTCATGCCACCAAAGGGCGGGGCTTGTTTTTGTTTTTTGGTTAAATCAGATTTACGCGTTACGGGCAATGTCGCCAGCAACTCACGGGTCGTAATCGTTAAGGGGTCAGTCGATTGTAAAAGCTCACTAAAGTAAGGCGTATGGGCTTTTGCAAAAGCAATTTGTTGTGGTAGACGCGACATTAAATCTCGTTCACGTTCACTATGCTGTCGACACTCACGTGGATCAAGAGGGGTCATAGGTTACTCACGATAGCCAGCGTTTTCGGCGTCGGTACGATTTAACATCTTTAAATGATTTGCGTTGTGCATCATCTTTGGTTGATATACCTAAATAAAATTCTTTGACGTCTTCGTTATCTCGCAGATCGACAGCGGCCCCGTCCATTACGATACGGCCATTTTCTAAAATATAACCATAGTCGCAGTACTTTAAAGCTACTGAGGTGTTTTGTTCAGCTAGTAAAAAACTGACTTGCTCACGTTGGTTAAGGCCTTTAACGATTTCAAACACTTCCTCAACAAGCTGCGGGGCAAGCCCCATTGACGGCTCATCGAGCAATACCATTTCTGGTCTAGCCATCATCGCGCGACCAATGGCGCACATTTGTTGTTCGCCGCCAGAGGTGTAAGCAGCTTGAGATTTTCGGCGTGTTTTAAGACGAGGAAAATATTCATAAATTTTTTCAAGATCTTGATTGATCTCACTACGGCTGGCTTTGCGGGTGTAGGCACCTGTTAATAAATTATCTTCGATTGATAAGTGGGCAAAACAGTGTCGACCCTCCATCACCTGAATCACCCCTCGGGTAACCAGTTCGTTGGGTGACAGGTTGTCGATACGATCGCCTTTGTACTGAATGTTGCCTTTGGTGACATCACCCCGTTCGGCACTCAATAAATTTGAAATGGCTTTTAGGGTGGTTGATTTGCCGGCACCGTTGGCACCGAGTAACGCAACCACTTTTCCCTTTGGCACTTCAAGCGAGACCCCTTTGAGCACGAGAATTACGTGATCGTAGATAACCTCAATATTGTTGACGGCAAGTAAGGGTGATGTCATGAAAAGTAATTTCCGTTTTTAGTCTGGTAAGCAACCGGGGGTGATGCCTTTTTCGGCTGCATACTTGGCGGCTGAAGCTTTGAACATGGGGTGGAAAACAGCCTTGTTACCTTCTATCCAGTCAGAAACCATCACCCACTTGGTGCCGTCCCACTGCTGAATACGAATTTTGCCTGAACCTTCGTGATTTTCGCACGAGGTTTTGACTTCAGGTAACAAGCCCGTCGCACCTAACTGTGCCAAACGCGCATTGGTCAAATCGAGGTTCTCAAATGCCCAACGCATGTCTTTACCGCTCATGACTTTGCCTTTGCCATACTTGTCTTGAGCAATGCGAATCGCCTCAACCGTAATAACTGCCGCTGACACACCACGGTTATACAAAATGGTACCGATTTTTGCTGGGTCATTCATGTTGCCTTTGCCGGCACCGTAAACAACTTTTTCAATATCGGCGATCAAAGGCACCTCCTTACCGCTCACGTTCCACGTGGCGCTCATATAGCCTTTTGAAGCGGCGCCTGCGGGTATGACGTCTTCTTCAGAGCCCGCCCACCATGAACCAATAATGCGGTCACGCGGGAAGCCAACTTTCTGTGCCGCTTTGATAGCGGTTTGGTTCATCACACCCCAGCCCCAGAAAATAACGTAGTCTGGTTTTTCTTGGCGAATTTTGAGCCACTGTGCACCTTGCTCGTTACCGGGTGGTGCGACAGGCACTAACACTAAGCTGAAATCATTCAGTTTGGCTTCTTCGGTCAAGGCCACTAACGCTTCTTTGCCGTAAGCTGAGTCGTGATATAAAAATGCAATTTTCTTACCTTTAAGTGAACCTTTATTTTTTGAAGCTAAAAATTTAATAATGGCTGAAGCTTGCATTTGGTATGTGGTGACCAGCGGGAAAGCATAAGGAAAAACCGAGCCGTCAACTGCGTCGGTACGACCATAACCCATCATGACTAAAGGTACTTTGTCGGCTTGGGTTTTTTCTAAAATACCGTATGAAATACCCGTCGACATCACATGCAAAGCGGTACCATTTGAAGTGCCAGCATTAGATTTAAGTCGTTCGTAACACTCAACACCCTTGGCATTGTTGTATTCGGTTTCGCACTCTTCCCACGACAATTTGACGCCGTTGACGCCACCGTCTTTAATGTTGACATAATTTAAGTAATCAATAAAACCGCCATAAAAAGCCTGCCCATTGGGGCCGTATGGCCCTACCCTAAAGGTAGGTAATGCAATAAATTGGTCTTCTGCCATGACGGGGGTTGTGGCTGCGGCCCCCACCAGCGTTAAGGCCGATAGGCAAATGGCTTGCCATGCTTTTTTAAATTTCAACATTGTGTCTTCTCCATACCTTTAATAGTTTTATGTATGAGTTACTCTTTTTGTGGACAATTTTCCCACCTTGCTTCAAGCATAGACCGCATTAAAAATAGCGAGTTGTCATTTAATTGACAATTAAGGGGAAGCCCCTATGTCATGATAATGACTCTCCTTCAGGCCAAGGTTGAGCTAATAATAAAGTGCTGAACAAGTCTCATCCTTTTGTACCGATCTCCAAAATTCAACAGTCTTCGAACAACAACCATCATTTATAAGAGAAAAATGCAATGAATCAAGTCGCTGCCCCCACAGATTTAGCACCCGCTGTTGCGCTCTATATTGATGGCAAAATGGTCCAATCAAAAACAGCGCATTGGCGCAACCTAGTAAACCCAGCGACGCAAGAAATCATTGGTCGAGTGCCGTTTGCCACGCCGCAAGAAGTCAACGCCGCCGTAGCCAGTTCAGCCAAGGCATTTGAAACATGGCGCAAAACACCTATTGGGGCGCGTGCCCGTATTTTCTTAAAGTATCAGCAGCTCATTCGCGAGAATATGCAAGCGCTTGCTTTGATCTTAACGACCGAGCAAGGTAAAACCCTCGCTGATGCAGAAGGCGACGTGTTTCGTGGCCTAGAAGTGGTTGAGCACGCCGCAGGTATTGGCAATTTACAGTTGGGTGAATTGGCAAACAACGTCGCAAATGGTGTTGATACCTTCACGTTATTGCAGCCTATCGGTGTTTGTGCAGGCATCACACCCTTTAATTTTCCAGCCATGATTCCATTATGGATGTTCCCCATGGCGATTGTGACGGGTAATACTTTTGTGCTCAAACCCTCAGAGCAAGACCCAATGGTCACGATGCGCTTGGTTGAGTTGGCGACTGAAGCCGGTGTGCCACCCGGTGTTTTAAACGTTGTGCATGGCGGTGAAGAAGTGGTTAATGCGATTTGCGATCACCCCACTATTAAGGCCATTTCATTCGTGGGTTCAACCCGAGTGGGTACCCATGTTTACAATCGAGCCACGTTAGCAGGCAAGCGTGTTCAGTGCATGATGGGTGCTAAAAATCATGCCGTCATCATGCCAGATGCCAATAAAGAGCAAACCCTCAACAGCTTAGCGGGCGCCGCCTTTGGTGCTGCCGGCCAACGCTGTATGGCATTGTCGGTCGCGATTATGGTGGGTGACGCAGCCAAGTGGGTACCTGAAATGGTTCAAAAAGCGCAATCTTTAAAAGTGAATGCGGGCATCGAACCCGGGGCTGATTTAGGTCCGCTGGTTTCACCTGAAGCGTATAAGCGCGTTATGAGTTTTATCGATCGCGGCACGCAAGAGGGTGCCACGTTAGAGCTTGATGGCCGTAAAATAAAAGTAGAGGGTTATGGTGAAGGTAACTTCGTAGGGCCCACCATTTTTTCGGGTGTCAAGCCGGGTATGTCAATATATGACCAAGAGATTTTTGGGCCGGTTTTATGCGTTATGTATGCCGATACACTTGAAGAAGCGATTGCAATCACAAACGCCAACCCCAATGGTAACGGCACCGCTATTTTTACCCAGTCAGGGGCTGCTGCACGCAAATTCAAAGAAGATATTGATGTCGGTCAGGTGGGTGTGAATGTGCCTATTCCTGTACCGGTTCCCATGTTTTCTTTTACGGGTTCACGGGCTTCAAAGCTGGGTGATTTAGGCCCATACGGCAAACAAGTGATTGCGTTTTACACCCAAACTAAAACCATTACTGAGCGCTGGTTCGACGACTCCACGACAAGCACAAGTGTCAATACTACAATCAGCTTGAAGTAAACCTTTTTGACCTCGGGTCGTACCCTAACTAAAGGCGCGATGTGGGGTCTCATAATAATGGAGCATCTCGAACATGACATACGAAAATATTTTGTTAGAAACGCATGGCAAAGTGGGTTTGATTACTTTAAATCGCCCCAAAGCCTTAAATGCCTTAAGCCCTGCTTTAACGGTTGAACTAACCCATGCACTCGATCAACTTGAAGCCGATGACAATATTGCGGTGATTGTTTTGACCGGAAGTGAAAAAGCATTTGCAGCCGGCGCAGACATTAAAGCCATGAAAGACTGGTCATATATGGACGTCTACCAAGCCGACTTCATTACCAAAACTTGGGAACGCGTCACGACTTGCCGTAAACCGACCATCGCAGCCGTTGCCGGTTACGCGTTGGGTGGAGGGTGTGAGTTGGCGATGATGTGCGACATGATCATTGCTGCCGATAATGCAAAATTTGGTCAACCTGAAATCACCATTGGCACCATACCGGGTGCGGGTGGCACACAGCGTTTAACGCGTTACATTGGTAAATCAAAAGCGATGGAAATGGCGCTGACAGGTCGCATGATGGATGCGCAAGAGGCCGAGCGAAGTGGTTTAGTCACGCGCGTGGTGCCAGCAGATAAGCTAATGGAAGACGTCATGGCAACAGCCAACAAAATGGCGACTTTTTCTTTGCCTATGTTGATGATGGCTAAAGAAGCCGTCAACATGGCGTATGAAACGACGTTGCGTGAAGGCATTCATTTTGAGCGTCGCATGTTCCACTCAACATTTTCAACTGAAGATCAAAAAGAAGGCATGTCGGCTTTCGCGGAAAAAAGACCGCCTGTTTTTAAAAATAAATAAAAATAAATAACAACACGCGTGATGTGCTTTAACAATGTACGTTCACGCGTGCTTTTAATGGTGAGTTGTTCATAAGGAATCACGTGATGCGCATTGGTTTTATCGGTTTAGGTAATATGGGTTTGCCTATGGTGAGCAACCTTGTTAAGGCAGGCCACCATTTGGTTGTCTTTGATGTGGTTGAAAAACAGGTGCATGCATTGGTTGAGCAGCACCCCACTCATGTAACTGCTGCGCCCAACATTAAGCGTTTGGCGCAAGGGGGTGATGTCAGCTTACAAACCAATCAACCCCTAGACCTCATCATTACCATGGTGCCTGAGCCGCAACACGTGCGCGCTGTGTATTTAGGCGAGTCAGGTTTGCTTGCAAATCTGACATCACCTTGCTTGTTAATAGACGCCTCAACGATCGACCCACAAACGGCTCGTGAAGTGGCTCAAACGGCCTTTGAAAAAGGGTGCAGCATGCTAGATGCCCCTGTTTCAGGCGGCACCGGTGGTGCCCAAGCAGGCACCTTAACCTTTATGGTTGGGGGCGACGAAGCCGCGTTCGAACAAGCTAAACCCGTCTTGCAAGCGATGGGTAAAAACATTGTGTATTGCGGTGGTAGCGGTAATGGTCAAGTGGCTAAAGTAGCTAACAATATGTTGTTGGCCATTTCAATGATTGGTACCGCTGAAGCGATGTCGCTCGGTGTGTCATTGGGTATGGACCCTAAAGTATTAGCAGGCATAATCAATACCTCAAGCGGACGCTGCTGGAGCTCTGATGTCTACAACCCTTACCCAGGGGTGCTTGACACCGCACCTGCCGCACGGGGTTACACCGGGGGTTTTGGGGCTGACCTGATGCTTAAAGACGTGGGCTTGGCTACAGCCGCAGCTAAAAGCGTTAAGCAAGCCGTACCGATGGGTGCATTAGCTCAACAGCTTTATCAAACCTTTAGCAATCAAGGGCATGGTGGGCTTGATTTTTCAGCCATCATTCAATTGTTAAGCAAAGCTAAATAATTTATTGCCGGAGCATCTCATGTCGTTTCATACCTTAACTGAAGAGCAAATCATGATTCGCGATATGGCGCGTGATTTCGCGCTAAATGAACTCGCCCCGCACGGTGAAAAGTGGGACGAGGCGGGTTGGGTTGACGATGACGTGATTGCGCAAATGGGGCAATTGGGTTTAATGGGTATGACCGTGCCCGAAGAGTGGGGCGGCGCAAACGTTGACTATATTTCGTATGCACTGGCTGTCGAAGAAATCTCTGCCGGCAGTGGGGCAGTCGGTTGCATCATGAGTGTTCATAATTCAGTGGGTTGTGGCCCGATTCAAAACTTTGGCACTGATACACAAAAACAAGCGTGGCTTAAAGCTTTAGCAACGGGTGAGGCGATTGCGTGTTTTTGTTTGACTGAACCGCAAGCGGGTTCAGAAGCGAACAATCTTAAAACGCGTGCTGAACTTAAAGACGGCAAGTGGGTTTTAAATGGTTCCAAACAATTCATCAGTAATGGCAAGCGTGCCAAACTAGCGATTGTTTTTGCGGTAACTGACCCAGCGTTGGGTAAGAAAGGGTTGTCCGCTTTTTTAGTACCCACTGATACACCTGGTTTTATTGTGAGTCGGGTTGAAAAGAAACTCGGTATACGCGCTTCAGACACGTGCGCCATCACCTTTGAAAACTGCACCATTCCTGAAGATCATATGTTGGGCCCACGTGGTAAAGGCCTTGCCATCGCGCTGTCGAATTTAGAGGGTGGGCGTATTGGTATTGGTGCACAAGCGCTAGGCATTGCACGTGCGGCATTTGAGTCGGCATTGCAATATGCTAAAGATCGGGTTCAGTTTGGTGTGGCCATTATTGAACACCAGAGTATTGCCAATATGTTGGCTGATATGCAAGTTGAGATCAATGCCGCACGGCTATTAATTTTGCATGCTGCCAGCATGCGTCAAGCCGGGCAACCCTGTTTGTCTGAAGCGTCGCAAGCGAAGCTTTACGCCTCTGAAATGTCAGAGCGAGTATGCACCAAAGCGATTCAAATTTATGGTGGCTATGGTTACCTTGAAGACTACCCAGTAGAACGTTATTACCGCGATGCCCGCATTACACAAATATACGAAGGTACCAGTGAGGTGCAACGATTAGTGATTGCGCGGGCATTAAAAGACCTGTGACGCGTTGAACGAGTGGGGCGCAAAACCTTCTTTGTTGTTTGCAATGATTGACTATTTGAAACGGGCACTTGATCAAATTGGGGCATCAAGACCGCTTTGTACTTGCTCAGCAGCACGCAACACAGCGCGTGCTTTAGCTTCTGTTTCAAGCCATTCTTTTTCAGGGTCAGAGTCGGCAACGATGCCGGCTGCCGCTTGCACATAAAGCATACCGTCTTTAATAATACCGGTTCGAATTGCAATGGCGACATCCATTTCGCCGCCGTAACTTAAATAACCTGCTGCGCCGCCATAAATACCGCGACGAACCGGTTCAAGTTCGTCAATCATTTCCATCGCACGTACTTTAGGGGCACCGGTTAGTGTGCCAGCGGGAAATGTCGCGCGTAGAACATCCATATTGGTCATGTCGGGGGCGAGCCGCCCGGTCACATTTGATACCAAGTGCATAACATGTGAATAGCGCTCAATCACCATGGTGTCAGTGACTTTAACGCTACCGGTTTTAGCAACGCGGCCCACATCGTTGCGAGCCAAGTCGATCAGCATGACATGTTCAGCCCGCTCTTTCGGGTCGGCTTGTAACTCAGCGGCCATGGCGGCATCTTCTTCAGGAGTGCCGCCCCGTTTACGTGTTCCCGCTAAAGGCCGAATGGTCACTTCAGTTTCAAGGGCGTCGATCGTTGCCGTTGCAGATACTTTTTCTTGGCGCACTAAGATTTCAGGGGAAGCACCAACCACATGAAAATCACCAAAATTCCAGTAATACATATAGGGTGATGGGTTTAAAGATCGCAAAGCGCGGTATAGCGAAACGGGTGAGTCACTAAACGGCTTCACAATCACCTGACCAATTTGCACTTGCATTAAATCACCGGCCTCGATGTAAGCTTTGGCCTTTCGTACCGCCTTTAAGTAGTCAGCTTTAGCAAATGACCGAATTTCTTCAGTTGGCATGCTGGCATGGCTATAGGGTATGTCAACGGGTTTGCGTAGTTTGATTCTTAATTCTTTAAGTCGTGTTTGTGCTTTGGAATAGGCCTCGGGGGTTTTAGGGTCGGCATAAACCATTAAGTAAGTGCGACCGGCAACGTTATCGACAATAGCTAACTCGTCAACATGTAACAGCAGCAAATCGGGCGGCCCCTCGCCCATGCCCTCTGGGTAGGCGTGCGGGGCAGGCCCTAAGCGGGGCTCGATATGACGCACTAAGTCGTACCCAAAGTAACCCGCTAACCCCCCTGCAAAGCGGGGCATGCCCGGCCTGAGTGCCACTTTAAAGCGCGCTTGATATTCCGAAATAAAGGCTAAGGGGTCGCCTTCATGGGTTTCCACAACCTTGTCATCGGTAAGCACTTCAATTAATCGCCCACGCGAGCGCACAATGGTTCGCGCGGGTAAACCGATAAAAGAATACCGACCAAACCGTTCACCGCCTACAACCGACTCAAGTAAACAGCTATATTTACCTGCCTGCGGTGTTGAATGGGCAAGTTTTAAATAAATAGCTAATGGTGTGTCGAGGTCTGCATAGGTTTCAGAAATAAGCGGAATACGGTTAAAGCCCTGTGCGCCAAGGGCATTGAATTCAATTTCAGTCATGTGATTGCATCATTGGGTTGTGGTGTCTGCCAGCATAATTTGATCGCGCATGAGCCCCATGACTTCAGCGTAATTGGGCTGACTAAAAATGGCTGAGCCCGCTACAAAGGTGTCGGCGCCGGCTTGGCGAATAGATCTAATATTGTCAATTTTGACGCCACCGTCGATTTCAAGACTAATCGTGTGGCCGGTGCGTTGAAGATGGGCGTTGATACGTTTTCTAGCATCACGTAATTTATGCAGTGTTTGAGGAATGAAGCTTTGACCACCGTAACCCGGGTTGACCGACATCAGTAAAATAACGTCGATTTTGTCCATCACGTGATCAAGCCAGTCAAGCGGGGTGGCTGGGTTGAAAACCAACCCTGTTTTGCAGCCCATGTCACGAATGAGCGATAAGGTGCGGTCAACGTGGCGCGATGCTTCAGGGTGAAAAGTAATAATATTGGCACCCGCTTTGGCAAACTGGGTTGCCAAAGCGTCGACGGGTTCAACCATTAGGTGCACGTCAATCGGTATATCAACGTGGGGTCGAATAGCCTCACACACCATGGGGCCAATGGTTAAATTGGGAACGTAATGGTTGTCCATCACGTCAAAATGAATCCAGTCGGCGCCATCGGCTGCAACTTGTTTGACTTCTTCGCCCAAGCGAGCGAAGTCAGCAGATAAAATACTAGGGGCGATGCGTGCGCTGGGTAAAGCAATAGTTTCTGGCATGATATTTAAAAATCGCTCAAAATGACAATCTATTATTACAGCGATTGACATTATTTGCCGGTCGAACCCTCAATTTGTGGAAATCTTTTGTGAAAAATTTTGATTTAAGTGTAGTTGTAGAAGCTCATTTTGTTGCCGAACAGTCTGATCCGGCGCAAAGTCACTTTACTTTTGCTTATAAAGTACGCATCACAAACATCGGTCAGCGCCCGGCTCAATTAATTAGCCGTCATTGGGTTATTGTTGACGGGCAAAACAAGCAACAAGAAGTTAAGGGCTTAGGTGTGGTGGGTCAGCAACCTTTACTGGCACCGGGCGAATCGTTCGAATACACCAGTGGGTGCCCCCTTGCTACCCCAGTTGGCAGTATGCGTGGCGTTTACCACTGCGCAGGCGACGATGGCGAGCCTTTTGATGTCAACATACCTGAATTCGTACTAGCAATGCCACGAACACTGCATTAATGTCTATATTTGTTATTTAATAGCTTGAAACAGGTTGATTCGAAATTCAGCGTCAACCGCAAATATTGGAATAAATGTGTCAAGTGATCTAACTACTTTTAGCAGTTTAAATCAAGCGAATGAAGTGAGCCAACTCAAGGTCACGCACGAACGAAATGATATTAAACGTACCGCCTTTTTGCGTACGGTAACGGTTATAAACGTAATATGCTTGCTTGCCTTAGCGGGCTGCGTCAGTGCGCCTCCTGGCGATGTTCAAGTGCCCGGTGCGCCGTCGGCAGAAGAAGTCGCGGCTGAGCCGACTGTTCCGCTTGAAACGCCTAAAATTCCAGCGTTAAGTGCAATCAAAGACAGTGCGCCACGATCACTTGCTGGGCATTATGTGGCGGTGGGTTGGTCAGATCTGCCGGGTTGGCAAAGTGACGACATGCGAAATGTCTGGGCGGTGTTTATGCGTAATTGCGGTGGTTTAATGCGGCCAACAGGTGGCAGCTTAACAACCCCTGCCCGCGCAACGCCGAAGGTTTGGCAGCCCGTGTGTGCGGCTGCAATTGAAACGTCAACGGCACCGAACCCAAACGACCCCGCATCAGTCAGACGCTTTATTCAGACCTATTTGCAACCTTGGCGAATTCAAAGTGGTACCAGTGCAGCCGTGGGTACGGCCACAGGTTATTACGAACCGATAGTGAAGGGTTCGCGTTCGCAAAGTGGTTCTAATCAATGGCCACTTTATACTGTTCCTGTCGACTTACTTACCATTGATTTAGGGGCAATCTACCCTGAGTTGGCTGGTAAGCGGGTGCGAGGCAAGGTTGTGGGTAATCGGGTGGTGCCCTATGAAAGTCGTGCAGAGCTGACAAAAGGCAATCGCCCGCCGCCCGCTATCGTGTATGTTAGCGACCCAGTTGATAATTTTTTCTTACAAGTGCAAGGGTCAGGCCGTGTCATGCTCACTGACGGTTCAGGCGCTGGCACAACCATTCGCCTTGCTTACGCAGACCATAATGGCCACCCCTACGTTTCAATTGGTAAGTGGTTAGCTGACCAGGGTCAGCTTGCGTTGGCACAAACCTCGATGCAAAACATTCGCGCTTGGGCACAAAGCAACCCGGGTCGGGTACAAGAAATGCTCAATGCCAACCCAGCCGTGGTTTTTTTTCGTGAAGAAGCGATTGTCGATCCGTCACAGGGGCCAAAAGGGGCATACGCCATACCTTTAGTCGCAAGGCGCTCAATCGCGGTTGACCCTATGTTTGTACCCCTTGGCTCGCCTGTCTTTTTAGCGACCACAATGCCTGCCTCATCAGAGCCGCTTAATCGTTTGATGTTTGCACAAGACACGGGCACAGCCATTCGCGGCGCGGCACGAGCTGACTTCTACTGGGGCTCAGGTGATGCAGCGGGTGCACTAGCGGGTCGCATGAAACAAAAGACGCAAATGTGGGTGCTTTGGCCTAAAGCTGCGGGGGCGCCATCAGCAAGATGAAAACCTCAATTGTCGTTTGTGGCGCTGGAACAGTTGGCATGGCCACAACACTTGCTTTGTTGCGTGCAGGGCAAAGAGACATTTTGCTGCTTGGCCCCCGCACAAATGACCTAGATAACGATCGGGTTTATGCGATTTCACCAACCAGCCAAGCTTTTTTAGTACAAATTGGCGCCTGGTCGCTTATGCCCATTGAGCGTATTACTCGTGTTGATGCGATGGAAATTCGTGGCGATACATTTGGTGCCCTCCATTTAAGAGCTTGGCAGGCTGCACAAGTTGATTTAACTTACATTATTTATGTGGCCGATCTAGACCGCGCTTTGGCACAGGCACTCGAGGTTCATGGTGTGCGTTGGGTAAACGAGCAATTGGTTGGTTTTGCACAAGGGGTTGGTTTTACCGATACTACACAATCGATAGAAGCCGACTTGTGGGTTGCTGCTGACGGGTCAAAATCAACGTTGCGACATTTGGCAGGGCTAAGCCTTGATGACCAACCCTATGATGCAACGGCTTTAATTTGTCAGCTGCAGTGCGAACGCCCGCATCAGGGCGTGGCACTGCAGTGGTTTACAGCCGAGGGTATTTTGGCATGTCTACCGTTGCCTGACGCCACAACAAACGAAGTAGGTGACACCACCCACAACGTTTCAATGGTGTGGTCAATGCAACGTGACGACGCCAATCAGTTATTGGCTTCGCCGTTGCCCGAGCAAACCCAAATATTACAGACACGGCTCATGAAAGCAAGCCGTGGCAGGCTGGGCCCGTTAACGATCAACAGCGTGGTTAAGGGGTTTCCCCTTTCAGTGGCGCACTCGCCTATGATTGGCGAACGTGTTGCTTTGGTGGGCGATGCAGCCCATCGGGTTCATCCACTGGCTGGGCAAGGGCTGAACCTGGGTTTAGGTGACGCACAGGCTTTAGCCCAAGTTGTTGCCGAGCGAGAAGCTTTCATGACAGCGGGTGACCAAATGGTTTTAAGGCGCTATCGTCGCGCCAGAGCGCAAGCCATCTGGGAAATGCGATTCATCACTGACACGCTTTACCGTCTGTTTGGTGCTTCGGGCAAACCCATCACTTGGCTTCGTAATGCGGGTTTAAGTTTGGTTGATCGAATACCTTTTGCAAAACGCTTGCTTATCGAAGCGGCTTCCCGTGTACGCTAGTTTTGGTGGCAAGCTTTTTTGGGTTTCGTTATGCGTTCTTTGACTCACTTACTTACTTATTCACGTACTCAGGTACTCAGGTACTCACCTACCTACCTACTTACATACTAATTTATTTACGTTACGTTACTCAGCAAATAAGCGTGAACATCACGCTGGAGAATGTCAGATGAAGCCCGAATCACAATTGAATTTCAAACCCTTTATTGCAACGGTTGCCTGTGCAGTGGTGCTATCAAGTCTATCGTTTGTAGTGGGGGCGCAAACGCAAGCAACCCCTTCAATACCCTCTTCAGTGACACCAACAGTAACGTCTACGGCAGCACCTGCTGCAACGGCCCCCGCTGCAACTGCCAAGTCGCTAAACGCTACAACCGATACGGCAACTGTTCAAAAAAAGTTTCTTGAACGATTTGGCAATATGCCGGTTAAGAGTGTGCGAACGACCCCGTTTGGTTTGTACGAAGTTCAGTTGGGTAACGACTTGGTTTATACCGATGCAGACGTTAATTTTATTTTTGATGGCCACGTTATAGAAGCCACAACACGTCGTGACTTGACCCAGGCGCGCTTAGATGAGTTGTCGGCTGTTGACTTTAAATCGTTGCCATTTGACTTAGCGATTAAGCAAGTACGAGGTGATGGTAAACGTCAGGTTGCTATTTTTGAAGACCCCAACTGCGGTTATTGCAAAAAGCTTCGTCAAAACATAGACGATATTGATAACGTCACGTTGTACACCTTTATGTTGCCGATTTTGTCACCTGATTCCACCCAAAAAGTTAAAAATGTCTGGTGCGCTAAAGATCGCGGCACCACGTGGGACAACTGGATGCTCAAGGGCACAACCCCTCCTAGTTTAGATTGCGATGTGCCAATTCAAAAGATGCTTGATTTAGCCAAGTCACTACAGGTGCAAGGCACACCCGCAATATTCTTTGCAGATGGTACACGCGTACCGGGTGCCATTACAAAAGAAGAATTTGAAAAACGTTTGCAATAAAACCTCTTAAGCCCAAAGCGAAACGGCCTATATCATGCCCTCTGTTTTATCTACCCCACTGCTGGTTCGCATTTTGTTGGTACTCGTGCTGGCAGCGGCTGTTTATTTTTTTGCGGGTTTTATCGTACCGGTTTTAGCCGCTTTAATTTTAGGTTTTGCAACGTGGCCGCTTTATGCCCGCTTAGTTAAAGTTTGCAAAGGCAGTACGACCTGGGCCGCAACCATTGCATTATTAGTTGTAACTCTAGGCCTAGTCGTGCCGTTAACCTTTGCCATTTACTACGCGGTCGGTGAAGCCACCAATTTTATTAGATGGTTTTTAATAGCGAACCGTGAAGGTATCGCTGCCCCTACCTGGATCACTGCACTACCTCTCATTGGTGATGACTTGGCGGCTTACTGGAATACCTACCTCAGCTCACCCAATGCCATTTCGAACATGACGGAAATAATAAGTGGTCAACATGTTGGCAACATTTATCGTGCCGTGGTGTCAACTACCGGCGGGTTGTTTAGTGCAGCCTTATTTATATTATTTTCCTTAATGACTTTATTTTTCGTTTACAAAGATGGCCATCGTTTGGCTGCCCAACTTGATATTGTGGGCGAGCAAATATTGGCCGATCGTTGGCAACATTTTTCCCGTGTAGTACCCGCCACCATTAGCGCCACTGTGACGGGCATGGGCTTGATTGCGATTGGTGAGGGGGTTATTTTAGGTGTCGCTTATTGGGTCGCCGGTGTACCGTCGCCAGTTTTGCTGGGCGTCATCACTGCTGTTATGGCCATGATTCCCGGTGGTGCGCCCTTAAGCTTCACCTTGGTATCTATTTATTTAGTGGGTTCTGGCGATGCCGTCGCGGGTATTGCTTTGTTTATGTGGGGCTCAGTTGAGCTTTTTATTGTTGATAAAACGTTGCGACCAAGGCTGGTTGGTGGCCCCGTTAAGCTACCTTTCTTACCCACGTTTTTTGGCTTGGTGGGGGGTGTCAAAACCATGGGTTTTGTCGGCTTGTTCATTGGCCCGGTTTTAATGGCTTTAATTGTTGCTATTTGGCGCGAATGGGTTTTTACACTTAAAACCAATGACCCTAAGACGAAATCTGATCAGACACAATCTTTCCGTCAACTAAAGTAATTGATCGGTCGCAGGTTTGCGATAATCTGGGGTCGTGCGTAACAATCAGAACGGCACAACCAAACGCTGAATTAAATTCACGCAATAGTTTAAAAATACTTTCAGCTGTATGGGTATCTAAGTTGCCGGTGGGTTCATCGGCGAGTAGCAGCGCTGGGCGTGTCATTAATGCCCGTGCGATCGCCACACGCTGTTGTTGGCCGCCCGATAGTTCGCTAGGTGCTTTATTACCCATACCCGCTAAGCCGACGGCTTCAAGTAAGTGTTCTGCCCATTCCCGTGATTCTGCTTGAGGTCGACCGCTTTTGACCATGACGGGCATCATGATGTTGTCAACAGCACTAAACGCTTCAATTAAGTGATGAAATTGAAATACAAAGCCAATTGATTCACGCCTTAGAAGCGTACGCTGTTCATCAGCCAACTCGCGCGTGGCTTGACCCAACAGGTATAGCTCGCCCAATGTAGGTTGATCAAGTAAACCGATTAAATTCAATAAAGTGCTTTTGCCTGAACCCGAGGGGCCAATCAGCGCTGCAAAATCAACACCGGTGATGGCTAAATCAATGCCATGTAACACTTCTGTTTCAGTGGGTAGACCGACGTTGTACGATTTTTTGATCGCTTCAAGTCTAAGCACATCTTGATGACTTGTTGCGTGAACGATAGGGTCAACTTTAGACATAACGAATCGCTGCTACAGGGTCTAACCGCGAAGCGCGCCAAGCGGGTGCAATAGCGGCCAACACGCCGGTTAGCGTGGCAATTAACACAGCAATGGGCACAATCGTCATTGAGGGCGAAATGTCAAATAAGCGTGGCCCAAAAGTATTGAATATCCAGACCATGACCCAGCCTGCACCCGCCCCAGCAAATGAGCCTAACAGACCCAGTACAGCGCCTTGAATTAAAAATACAATCAGCATTTGTTTACGACGTGCACCCATTGCACGTAAGATGCCAATTTCGCGGGTGCGTTGCGTCACGCTAATGGCCAGCACACTGGCAATACCAAATGCAACTGACAGCGCAACAAAGAAACTGATCAGGTTTGACGATAAGCTTTGTGACTGAAGCGCATTCATCAACTGGCTGTTGGTTTGCATCCAGCTTTCAGACTTTAATGCAGTTCGTAAATGTATTGTGTCAGAAACACGTGTAGCATCGAAAATATCACCCACTGTAATCTCTAAAACCGTTACGCCACCAAACAAGCCTAACAGCGCTTGCGCTTGTTTAAGATCTAAATAGACGTAGCGTGAATCAAGCTCACGCACACCGAGTTCAAATATGCCGGTGATCGTGACCACTGCACTTCTCGCTTGGCTAGCCTCAATTCTAAGCTTGCTACCAACCCGCACACCCAAGTCATCAGCCAGTTGTTTACCTATCACGGCTTCGCCAGCACTCACTCGAAAAACGCCAGATTTAATATCTTTACTAATGGGAATGATACGTTCGTAGCGATCTGCATCAATACCTAAAATTGAAACTGATTTTATCGCTTCACCTCGCCTTGCAAATGCGGGCCCAGACACAATCGGCGATACGGCCGTAACTTCATTTAAGCCATCAAGGCCAGCCATAATTTGCTGCCAGTTATTAATAGAACGTAACCTTTGTGCACGCTTGTCTTCAAGTAACAAATTGAATGTACCGGTGGGCGTATTAGCCAACAAGTTTATTTCTTCTTGCGGTTGAACCCGAATGTGCGCTTGGGTGCCAAGGGTGCGCGACACAATGTTTGCTTGCAGGCCACCGACCAGCGTCACAATGAACACAATTACAGACACCCCCACTGCGATGCCTACTAAAATTAACAAGGTTTGCGTGATACCTTGTTTCATAAATTTTAAAGCAATAGTGGTTTCAATCCACATTGCGCGATCTAACCCTTTCGCCGATCTTAACCGTGGCAGACAGAATAACGGGGTCACCCGGTTTAAGACCATCAGTAATCTCAGTTGCGCTCAAGCCGCGAAGCCCAAGCTTCACCGGCTGAGCAACAACCCGGCCATCACGCACAAGCCAGACGAAGCCATTTCCGTCTTTAGACTCTTTAATGAGATCGTTTGACACCGTGATGGCTTTATCTCGCTTATTGGTTTGAATGGTGGCTGTAACCGTCATGTCTTGACGTAAAAATTCAGGGGGTGGTTCGACTGTTAAGCGCACATCAACTGTGCCACGTTGTGGATCAATCGTGGGGGCAATAAAATTAATGCGTGCATTAAATGGCTGACTTGGGTAGGCGTCTGCAATACAGCGGGCTGGTTGTCCTAGCGCCAAAACGCCTAGGTTTCGTTCATCAACAGGTATAAGTATTTCAGTTGAACCCTCTTTAGCGATTTCTAACAACTGACGGCCAGGTTGAACGATATCGCCTGGAACCACGTCGCGCGTGAGTACAATGCCTGACACGTGCGCTTTTATTTCTGTTCGCGCTAGAGTTGCTTGGGCAGCATTTAAGCGTTCGATCAAAATCAGTTCTTCAGAGGCCCCAGGCGCCAATGAAGCAGATAATAACGTTGACTGCTCTTCACTGGCCTTTGCCAAAATAAGCGCTTGTTCAGCCTTTTCATAAATTTCTTTTGAAATAGATTCGCTTTGATATAAATCGCGACGGCGTTTGGCTTCACGTACGGTTTGCTCAAGTTGTGCTTGAGCTTGTTTAAGGGCGGCCATAGCTTGTGGGCGACGTGAGGTGCGCAATTGATCAAGCGCAGCTTGCGCCTCGCGCACACGGGCAGCCAAATCATCAGCACGTAGGGTGATCAGTAAGTCGCCAGGTTTGACCCGATCGCCCTCTGTGATGTGGCGCTCAAGTACCACACCCGTAATTTCAGCACCGATTTGCGCACGCGAAGTTGATATCACCCGCCCTGTAGCCACCACATTTTGTATAAGGGGCTGCTCAACCACTCGGTAGGTATTCACGGTGGGGCCTTGCCAAACCCGCCAAACAATTATCAACACTATAAATGTGCCGATGCCGATCGCTAAACGTTTACGATTTAATCGTTTAGCAGTTTGTGTGCCTTCTAACATTAAGTGTTTAAAAAAATTAAAAAAAGTATAAATGTTCAAAAGGTTAGCCAATTATGCGATATAAAAACTTTTAAATGGTGATAGGGTCGTTGCTATCAATGACCGGTCGGGAAGGTGCCAGGTAATAAAATATCTTTCGTAACCGTGTCTATGTGGGTGTGACCGCAAAATGCCATGGTTAAGTCGAGTTCTTTATGAATAATCTCTAGTACCTTGGTAACCCCAGCTTCACCCATGGCACCTAAACCATATAGAAAACTTCGGCCGATATACGTGCCGCGTGCACCTAAAGCATAGGCTTTGAGTACATCTTGACCGCTACGTATACCACCATCTACGTGTACTTCAATCTCTTTGCCCACTGCATCAACAATCGCAGGCAGGGCATTAATACTTGATTCTGCGCCGTCGAGTTGACGGCCACCGTGGTTGCTAACAATTAAAGCATCAGCCCCAGAGTTTGCTGCAAGTCGAGCGTCTTCAGGATCCATAATGCCTTTCAAAATGAGCTTGCCACCCCACCGTTTTTTTATCCATTCAACATCATTCCAATTTAAGCCGGGGTCAAATTGTGAGGCTGTCCATTCGCTAAGCTTGCTCATGTCAGATACGCCCTTGACGTGGCCGACAATATTGCCAAACTGGCGCCTAGGGGTGCCCAACATACCTAACGCCCAACGTGGCTTAGTTGCAATATTTATCATGTTGGCGATCGTTAGTTTAGGTGGGGCGCTTAAACCGTTTTTAAGGTCTTTATGGCGTTGCCCTAAAATTTGTAAGTCAAGGGTTAAGACCAACGCCGAGCAGTTGGCTTGTTTAGACCGGTCAATAAGCCGTTCAATAAAATCACGGTCTTTCATGACGTAGAGTTGAAACCAGAACGGGTGGCCGTCGGTTGCCTGAGACACGTCTTCTATTGAGCAAATACTCATGGTTGATAATGTGAAAGGTACCCCAAACGCTTTTGCAGCCCGGGCTGCCAATATTTCGCCGTCAGCGTGTTGCATACCCGTTAGGCCCGTTGGCGCAATGGCAACGGGCATGGCTACAGGTTGACCAATCATTTGCGATGCAGTTGAGCGATTTTCCATATTCACCAAAATACGCTGGCGTAGTTTGATTTTTTGAAAGTCGCTTTCATTGGCACGGTAGGTTGATTCAGTCCATGAGCCTGAGTCAGCATAGTCGTAAAACATACGCGGCACCCGACGTTGAGCAATTTTACGCAAATCTTCGATATTGGTGATAATAGCCATGCCGACCTCAGTTTAAAGTTTCTTTGATATTGCAACACAAAACGTGCTGAATGGTGATGTCTGGCGGGTTCTTTTATGGTTCAATCATAATTATTTGATCTATTTTTTACACCTATGTTTTTTTTATACGTAAAGAGCGCGTCATGAAAACTTATTTTGCAGCCTGCGTTATCGCCTTGAGTGCGGGTTCAGTTTGGGCACAAAATGCCCCTGTCCCAGCAACCTTAACCACAACTGCCCCGGCTTCGGTGCCTTCAAGCACTCCAGTTAACACTACGCCTGCGGTCAGTACACAAGATATGGTTGCTGTGTGTAGTGAAAAGTACGAACCTTTAGCCCGCAATTTTTGCTATGGCTTCGGTGAAGGCGTCTACCAGCTTTATAAATCGCAATTGGGCAACACCCCTGATTTAAGCATTTGTTTTAAGGCGGGTGCACAAACCCGTGATCAAGTACTCGATCTTTTTGTGGCGTGGGCTTCAGCTCGCCCAGACTTGGCAAGCAGCCCAGCTGCTGGAACCATTATGCTTTTTTTGCGTCAACAGTACCCGTGCATTCCCCAATAGTCAGTACCGGGTTGATCGTTGCTTATTAAAGGGTTTACGCTTATGACAATCATTTCTGTTTGGGCGCGCTCGCCCCTATAATCATTGTGTATTGCGTTTCATCGCATCATGAAATAAAAAATATTTACCCTCAAATTTTGTATAGTCATTAACAACATTTAACTGGAGACTTTCCATGGATCGTCGTTCGTTTATTCGCCAAGCTGGTGTCGCCGGTGTTGGTGTTGCAAGCTTAGCAACCGTATCAGCACCCGCATTGTCACAAAATAAAATTACCTGGCGCATGGTGACAACGTGGCCTAAAAACTTTCCAGGTTTAGGCGTGGGCGCGCAGCGTTTGGCTGATCGTATTACGTCTGCCTCAGCTGGCGCATTGACGGTTCAGGTTTTTTCAGCGGGCGAAATGGTGCCGGCTTTACAGTCTCTAGATGCCGTGATCGATGGCGGCGCTGAAATGTCACATGGCGCGGCGTACTACTGGCAAAACAAAAGTAAAGCATTGAATTTCTTTACAGGCGTGCCTTTTGGTATGACGAGCCGTGAATTGGCTGCTTGGGTGCGCTATATGGGCGGCCAACAAGTGTGGGACGAAGTTTACGACCAGTTTGGTTTGCAGGGTTTCTTGTCGGGCGATACGGGTACGCAAGCAGGTGGTTGGTTTGAAAAAGAAATCAAGAGCGTTGAAGATTTAAAGGGTTTACGTTTTCGTACCCCCGGTTTGGGTGGCCAAGTTTGGGCAAAACTGGGTGTGTCAGTAACGAATATGGCAGCCGGCGATATTTTTCAGGCCCTACAGTCTGGCGCGCTAGATGCAGCAGAGTTCGTAGGCCCATACAACGACTTAGCCTTAGGGTTTTATAAAGTTCGAAAAACATACTACACCTCAAGCTTCACTGAACCAGGCCTGGCAACAGAGTTGGTTGTGAATAAGAAAAAATACCAAGCTTTGCCTAAGAACTTGCAAGATTTGGTAAGAGATGTTTGCCAAGCCGAATACGATCAAGTGGCGTCAGACTTTGCTGCCAACGACCCCCGCTCATTACAAGTGTTGATTAAAGACCATGGCGTTAAAGCGATTCCTCAGTTTCCTGACAGCGTGGTGAAAGCCGCTGCCATTGCATCTGCAGAAATTATTAATGGTATTCGTGAATCGGGCGATGCGTTAACCAAGAAAACAGTTGAAAGCTTTATTGCTTCGCTCAACATCGTTCAACTTAAAACCAATGGTACCGACGCACAGTTTGTTCAAGCGCGCGAAAAGTACTTTAAGCTGTAAATAATGTAAGGTTACTTTTTGAGCGGCTTCACTTGGGGTCGCTCAGTAAGGCAACTTGACATCATTCTTTAAAAAAGCCCCAAAGCTGCGAAAGTTTTGGGGCTTTAATTTTGCTACTTTAATACTTTAGTAATTCAGTAATTCAGTAATTTACTAATTTAGTAATTAGGCAATGCAGTCATTGCAGTATTTCAGCACAGCATTACTTTTTAAGCCCTAAATTCTAAAAGCGGAGCCAGGGTGACAACCGTTAGGTCAGACACACATGGCTCGATCATACAAAAAAAATGAAATTAAGAGGTCTTAGGTGAGCTCTTGCTGCTTTTGCTTTTCTTTGATTTCTTGTTACCTTTTGAATCGGTTTTTTTGTCGCTTTTAGCTGCAACAGACGTTCCGTTTTTTGAGCTAGGTTTTGCAGTTGACGCAGCAACCGCTGAGCCGCCTGTTAACGCAAGCGCTGAACTGAGCAACAAAGCTGAAAGTAATGAACTTTTTTTCATGATGAATATGCCAAATAAAATGAGAATAAAAACCAACAAAACGACCAGAATTTTGACTGATCAAATGGCGTATTCCATGAACAGCTAAAAAGCAGCTAGTCATTCACGAATGCGTCTCTTGCCCAGCAATAATGTGCGCTGTTGCGTGAATTATCTACCTGTGTGGAACACAATACAAGTCGCTTAACGACAATTTACAAAGAATGTTGAGGCTTATTTTAATTTCCAGCTTTATGTAGGTAATTGGCTCTTGCAAATATAGTTTGAAGTACATCGCTTTAAGGTCAACAGCAGTCTTACAATCGTGCCAATACAGAACAAGCAACTTACTGAACCATATTTTGGGCAAAACGCCCTGGATGCCCCATTTTGAAACCTGCCATGACGATTCAGCTAAAACAAGGGTTGATGTTTTTTTGTCTTATGCTTTTGACGACAACGACAAGTCAATACGTGCAAGCAACGAGCGCGACTGTTGCCACACCCCCTGTAAAAACGCAAGGCGTAGCTGATAAACAGCCATTACAGCCCGAAGCACCCAAAACTAACGAATCTTTAGCACAAAAGCCACCCATACTGGTTTTAAACTCTCTGAATGCAGACGTGAGTATTATTGATCCTGTTACTTTTACAGAAATTAAACGATTGCCCGTTGGTAAAGAGCCACACCACCTTTACATGACACCTGACTCAAAATCAGTATTGGTGGCAAATGCCGCGGGTAATTCCATCACGTTTATTGACCCAAAAACAGGTGACGTGCAGCGTACTTTAAACAATATTGTAGACCCCTATCATTTACGTTTTTCACCCGATATGAAGTGGTTTGTGGTGGCCGCCAATCGCTTGAATCACGTTGACATCTATGAATGGCTCGGCACTGATGCCGAGCAACCCATTAAGCTCATCAAACGGTTGCCTGCTGCTAAAACGCCTAGCCATCTTATGATTGATGACCAGAGCAAAGTAGTCTATGCAACGATGCAAGACAGCAACGAGTTGATGGCCATTGACTTAAAAACGCAGCAGCCCTTGTGGGTCGTACCCACCGGTAAATTACCAGCCGACCTTTTTTTAACGCCTGATAATAAAAAACTGTTGGTCGCATTAACGGGTGAAAATAATGTGCAGGTGTTTGATGTTTCAGGCCCCAAAGCGGTGCTTGTGCAGCGTATTACAACCGGTAAGGGGGCGCACGCTTTTCGTGCGCAAGGTGATGGTAAGCATGTTTTTGTCAGTAACCGCGCGGGTAACAGTATTAGCCGAATTGATCTTAAAACCCTTGCGGTGGTTGATCAGTACCCCGCCCCAGGTGGGCCAGATTGTATGGAAATGTCGGCCGATGGTAAAACCTTGATGGTTACATCACGCTGGTCGGGTAAGCTTACATTTATTGATCTTGCAACACGTTCGGTGGTGCGCCAAGTGGCTGTAGGCAAATCACCCCATGGTGTTTGGACACTTGACCACGCCGCAAGACAGTAAAAAAGTCTTTCAAATAAAGCAAGCATTCAAATAAAGCAAGCATTCAAATAAAGCAAGCATTCAAATGAAGCGTTTACGCCAATGAAAATGGGTTTATCATCGATGCTAAAAATTGGCAATGTAACGCGTATATACAAGTCTTTACTGACCCTGTGCTTGGCCTTTTTAACCGTCAGTGTGAGTGCGCAAACAAATCAAGCGTTGCAACAAAAGCCCGCTCCTGCAGCCTCAAAAATACCAGAAGCAACCTGTAACAAAGCCGTGTATTTAACCTTTGACACAGGGCATATGGGTATTGCACCCTTGGTTGCACAAGTGTTAAATAAACAGCAAGTGCGCGCTACATTTTTTTTAGCCAATGAAGCCACCAAGACAGATGGCACCAGCTTAGATGATGAATGGGCACCTTGGTGGCGGGCCCGCACAGCTGAAGGCCATCAGTTCGGTTCGCACACCTACGACCATGTTTATTGGCAGGCTGATTTGGTGGGTGGCGGCTTTAAAATGAAGCCCAGCGCTGGGCCAAAAAAAGGGCAATCGCAAACCTTCACTGCAAATCAGTATTGCCAATCACTTGATCATGTCGCTAAGCGCTACAAAACCATGACGGGTGTAGAGATGAGCCCCATATTTAGAGCGGCGGGTGGTAAAACATCACTTGAATTGATTAAAGTAGCTCAAAAATGCGGTTACGCGCACGTGGGTTGGAGCCCAAACGGATTCTTGGGCGATGAACTGCCTAGTGACCGGTACCCTAATAGTAAGTTACTTGAGCAAGCGTTAAAAAATATAAAAGCGGGTGATATTTTATTGGCTCATTTAGGTATTTGGTCGCGTCAAGACCCTTGGGCGCCTGCAGTTTTAGAGCCGCTCATTGTCGGTTTAAAAGAGCGGGGCTTTTGTTTTAAAACAATCAGTCAACACCCACAGTTTAAACAAGCGTTAAAGTAAGTTTTAAAGTAAGCGTTAAAGTAAATTCTAAAGCGAGCATTAAATTAAACGGCAAAATTTAGGTAAGTAGTAAGCTTCACATTAAACGGCAACTTTAGGCTAAATATTTAAAACCATATTATGAATTCAGTTATTCACTATTTTGATCAAATCCAACAGTGGCTTTTTGAGTCAGTTGTGCAGCCACTTCTTTACACCCTCAACATGGGTGAATTAGTCGAGCCCGGTTACGACGCGACGATGTGGTTCATGATTGGGGCACTTCAAATTTTATTGCTGGTGGTGGTGCTCAGCTCGTTAGAAAAGTGGCGCCCTGTTGAGCCGGTGGTTGATAAAAAACAAATTCGCATCGATATGCTCTACACCTTTATTCATCGTATGGGTATTTTTAGGTTGGCATTGTTTTTTACGCTTGACCCAATCTTTGATGTGGTGATGTCTTTTTTCAACTTAAAAGGGTTCACTCCTTTTCAGCTTGATGCCATATGGCCTGGCGTGACTGATATCGCTTGGGTTAGCCTCATTATTTATTTGCTGGTTTTTGATTTGTTTGATTATTTCTATCACCGTGCGCAACATCGCTACGCTTGGTTTTGGAACTTGCACGCTGTTCACCACAGCCAACGCCAAATGACAGTCTGGAGCGACAACCGAAATCATATTGTTGACGATTTAATGCGCGACACTCTGCTCGTGGTCGTGTCTTACTTGATCGGGGTGGCACCGGGGCAGTTTGTGATGATTGTTGTCATTACCCAGTTAATTGAAAGTTTTTCACACGCTAATGTTCGCTTAAGCTTCGGGAAATGGGGCGAACGTTTGCTGGTAAGCCCACGGTTTCACCGTCACCACCACTCGATTGCTTACGATGCTTCGACTTCAGGCCCCGCTGGTGGTTATAACTTTGCAGTGTTGTTCCCCGTATGGGACATTATCTTTAAAACCGGCCGCTGGACACCCGATTACGCTGCCACCGGTATTCATGACCAAATTGCTGATCTTGAAAGCGGGCGCGCGGCGCGCGATTACGGCCAAACCTTTTGGGCGCAGCAGTGGCTGGCCGTCAAATCGATGTTTAAACGCACGGCTTAGTTTGCGGCGATTATGCAGTGTTGTATGACACAATAAGTCTTGTTCTTAACTAAGTTTAATCACTGCAACATGCTAAAAAACACAAAATTAGGTCCCGCACTGACCTCGCTTTCCCACGGCGGCGGGTGTGGCTGCAAAATTGCACCCGGCATACTGGCTGAACTATTGGCTACCCTGCCAGCTGCTCAACCCTTTAAGCAGCTCATGGTGGGTATTGAAACGGCTGATGATGCTGCGGTATATCGTTTAAACGATTCACAAGCACTCATTGCCACCACTGATTTCTTTATGCCCATTGTCGATGACCCTTTCGATTTTGGGCGCATCGCCGCCACCAATGCCTTATCTGATGTTTACGCTATGGGGGGTTCACCCATTATGGCGTTAGCCATTGTGGGCATGCCAATTAATGTGCTGCCACATGACGTCATTCGTGACATTTTGCATGGCGGTCAGTCGGTGTGCGAAGCAGCAGGTATACCCATTGCGGGTGGTCATTCTATAGATTCAGTTGAGCCTATTTATGGTTTGGTGGCGCTAGGGTTGGCACATCCTGATCGTATTCGTCGCAATTCAGAAGCACGTGTGGGTGATGTATTAATTCTAGGAAAACCGCTTGGTGTGGGTATTTATTCCGCTGCGCTTAAGAAAGGCATACTAAGTGATCAAGGGTATGCTGCCATGATCAGTAGTGCAACGCTCTTGAATCGTGCAGGCACCGCTTTGGCTGAATTAGATGACGTTCACGCCATGACTGACGTGACCGGGTTTGGGCTGGCAGGTCACACTCTTGAGCTGGCTCGTGCCGCAGGGGTTAGCATAGAACTGAATGCTAAAGACTTGCCGGTGTTGCCAGGGGTAAGCGAATTGATTAAGCAAGGTATTGCGACCGGGGCTTCAGGTCGTAATTGGCAAGCCTATGGCCAACAGATTAGTGGTTTAGCCCAAACGGATGAGGCCTTGAAGACACTCATCACCGACCCGCAAACGTCGGGTGGTTTACTGGTTTCTTGTTCGCCCGAAGCGGTCGATAAGGTGTTAGAGATTTTCGCGCAGTACGGTTGTGCGCAGGCCAGTGTGGTCGGGCAGGTAACAACCGCATCTCAAGGCCAAGGTAACGTTTCTCAGGCCGCACTGCTATGTCTACGTTAAAAGAACGGTTAGCCGATATTGAACAACGCATTGTATTGGCATGCGAGCATGCTCAGCGCAATGCCAACAGCGTGACATTGTTACCCGTTAGCAAAACATTTGATGCGTCAGTTATGCGTGAAGCCGTGGCTTTGGGGTTGCATCGTTTTGGTGAAAATCGCTTACAGGAAATCGCTCAAAAAGCCCCCGATTTAAGCGATTGTGATGTGCAGTGGGTGGTGATTGGCAGTGTACAAACCAACAAAGCTAAAGAAGTCGCCAAATACGCCACTGAATTGCAGTCACTAGACCGCATTGAGTTGGCGTTGGCGCTTGATAAACGTCTGCAAGATAATGGCCGTAAGCTTGATGTGTTGGTTCAAGTTAAAACTTCACCTGAAGAGTCTAAATCAGGGTTGGCACCAGAACTGCTTGAGGGTTTTTTACGAGAAATCGCTCAACTGCCTACCTTGCGTGTCAAAGGCTTAATGACCATGGCAATTTTGTCTGACGACACCCAAGCTGTGCGTGAGTGTTTCGTCAAACTGCGCCTGTTACGCGACGCTATGCAGGCCTTGGCTATTGAAGGCATATCATTAGAGCGCTTATCTATGGGTATGAGTGGCGATTTTGAAATAGCTATTGAAGAAGGCTCAACCGAAATTAGAGTCGGTTCAGCCTTATTCGGGTCGCGTTAAGCAAAAGCTAATTAAGCCATCAAGAGCCAGGTGGTCGGCGTATGATGGTTGAACGATTAGCTAGAAAACTGTTTAACTGAATCGCTGCCAAGCGAAAATATTGCTCAATCGCCGATTCATTAATGCTTCATGCCGGGCATTGAGTGACCGCTATGACCGTCTGCGCTTTTAGTGGGGTTGTAGGTAATGGGTTTGACTTCAAAATTAACCGTTACTTCACCCGCGCGCTCAAACGTAAACTTAATCGGTACCGTTTTGCCTTGCTCAAAGGGTTGTTTAACCTTAACAAACATGATGTGAACCGCACCGGGTTCAAGTTTGACCATGCCGTTTGCAGGCACCTCAATACCCGTCACTTGGCGCATTTTCGCGACACCGTTTTCATTAATGATGGTGTGTAACTCAACTCTTTCTGCTACATCAGCGGTTGCACTGAGTAAACGGTCAACTTGCGCACCTTTGTTCTGAATCGCAGCATAGCCTGCCCCATTGACTTGCTTGGGTGCTGAAGCGCGTATCCAGGCGCTTGAAACGGTAACGTCGCCCTCGGTTTGCGCGTTGGCAACGGTTAAAACACCCGCGCTTAAAATCATGGCAATTGCGATTGCCATGCGCTTTAATAAACGTGTTTGTGTGGCTGATTGAATGTTGTTCATACTCAGAATTCCTAAAAAAATTAAAACCTTAAAACCGACGAATGACACCGCGCATAACGGCTGACTGCCCATCAACGGTGCTGAGAAATGTATAGCTTTCATTGGGTAAGAGATGTGCTGTTGAGAATGACACGTCTGCCGTTTCACCACGCCCAACGATGGGTATGAAAGCGATGATTCGCACGTCGTTGGGTTTAATATAGTTTTGGTTAGCACCCGCCTTAGAGCCATCGTGGGTTACCGCGTTGACTTGTTGGGTGGCAACCAGAACCCAGTTATGACCGGTAGCTGCTTTAGGTAACCGCCCAGTATGTTTGAGAACAACGGTGAAGGTAGGGCAAGCAAAGGGTATGCCAATTTGTGGCACATTAAAGCGGGGCGCATCGTCGGTGGTGAGTGTGGCCTGACATGCCATGTTTGACGGGGAAGCACTTGCGGCATCTGCAGCAGCAGGTGCAATGATTTGCTGCGAGGGTGCAGCAGTCTGGGCTTGCGCATAAGCAATAGCGCTGTTCATAAGCCCTGCCAAGCTCAAGCCTAAAAGGCTTAGGCCTAGTATGCAGGCTTTAAAAAATGTTTTGAGTGAATTCACTGAAGTATGTGGCTCTAAATAGTTGAGGGCTGTTGGTATGCGTAATATAGTAAATGTTAAACCAATTGTTAAATTCCCTCGTTTAGGCATTTTTTAAAACACTCAGTTCACCACTTAGTAAATCACTCAGTTCACCACTCAGTAAACCACTCAGTAAATCACGGGCTAAATTATTCACCCTACACCTTTAAGCGCAAACACCACACCATGCCCTTCACGCAAAATTAACCCTTCTAATTCAAGATAAGTAAGCTCAATATTCATTGCTTGTGGCGTTAGTTTGGTATGTAACAGTAGCTGCGAGACTAAAGTGGGTGCGCCGCCAATCAACTTCAGTAAAAGCACTTGCGTAGGTGAGCGATTGTTTTGTAACCCTACAGTCAAACGATTAGTTTGAGTTGATTTGCCACGAGAATGGCATGGCATATTTGAGTCGTATGGCCGGTTTGATCCCTCAGCATCGCCAGATTGGCCTGAATCATCTGTGGCATTTGAATGATTTAAATAGTCAGACGATTGTGCGGCAATGGGTTTGGTGTCACAACCAAACTCTTTGAGTACATCGTTTGCATGTTCTATTAAGCAAGCCCCCTGCTTAATTAGCGCGTGCACACCTTGCGATGCGGGGCTTGAAACGGGCCCCGGCACGGCGAACACATCACGCCCGAGTTCATTGGCCAACCGTGCCGTAATTAACGAACCACTGCGGTGGGTTGCTTCAACCACAATAACGCCGCGCACCAGCCCGGCAACCAAACGGTTACGCCTAGGGAATTGATGGGGTCGTGGTGGTTGGTCTGGGCTCAGTTCGCTAAGTAATGCACCATGCTGATCAAGTATGTGGCGAGCCAGCCCCTTATTTTGTGGTGGGTAAACCATATTTAAACCATGCCCCATCACTGCTAGGGTAGCCAATTGGTTTGCCCCGACTAGCGCACCTTGGTGGGCAGCCGCATCAATACCACGCGCTAAACCACTGACAACACACCAACCGGCTTGGGCTAAATCATGTGCAAGTTGACTGGCTACTTCAAGCCCATAGCTCGATGCGTCACGCGTACCCACAATGGCAATGCTCGGTTTAGTTAAACACCCCAAATCACCCTCAACGTAAAGCAGCATGGGCGGGTCGTACATGTTTTTAAGTGCGGTGGGGTAGCGTGGGTCGGCCCACGACACCAAGTGGCAACCAGACGTCGCACCCCAATTTAGAGCGGTTTCGACAGCGTATAGCACTTGTTTTTGTGGAGGCGCCAGTAACTGAAGGGCTAGCTTTTTGGGTAAAATCGCGCTTAACTTAGTAAGGCTGGTTTGAAAAATAGCCGTAGGGTCGTCAAATTCAGCCATAAGCTGGGCAGACCTCTGAGCACTTAGCCCGGGCTCGTGATGTAGGCGAATATAGGCCTGAAGGTGTAAATTATTTGTCTGTAAGTAATTCTGCGAAGTGATCATTTTGTGCAAAGCGATTGATCATGAACCAAAAACAGTAAAAATGGTTTCGATGACGACTTTTTTATCTAGTCTGCTAGACGAATAAATACAAGGTTGTTAAGGTTTTTTAGGCTTAATTTCTCTGCTTGAATTAAAATAAAATTATGGCTATTTTGAACATATTGCATTACCCCGATAAGCGACTTCATAAAGTCGCTAAGCCTGTCGCGTTGGTTAATGACCGCATTCGTCAACTAGCTAAAGACATGGCTCAAACCATGTATGAAGCGCCCGGTGTGGGTTTAGCGGCCTCTCAAGTTGATGTGCATGAGCGCGTTGTTGTGATTGACGTTTCTGAAGAATCAAACGATTTGTTGGTTTTAATTAACCCTGAAATAGTTTGGTCTAGCGAAGACTTACAGGTTTACGAAGAAGGGTGCTTGTCAGTACCCGGCGTTTATGACGAAGTAGAAAGAGCGGCTGAAATTAAAGTTAAAGCGCTTGATTTAAATGGTGAACCCTTTGAGTTTGAGGCTGAAGGGTTACTGGCCGTTTGTGTGCAGCATGAAATCGATCATTTAAACGGTAAGGTGTTTGTGGAAAAACTTTCAATGCTCAAGCAAATGCGCATTCGCACCAAGTTCACCAAAATACTTAAACGTGAAGCGCTTCCACTTTAAAAGATTGAATATTTCAACACATTTACAGGCTCATGCACCATCACACCGAACCTTAAAAGTGGGTTTCGCAGGCACCCCTGTTTTTGCTCAACAAGCACTTGAAGCGATTGTTCAGGCAGGTTACTCAGTGCCCTGTGTCTTTACGCAACCTGATCGCCCTTCAGGGCGCGGTTTAAAGCTAACCCCTAGCCCAGTAAAAGCATGGGCGTTGGAGGCTGGCATCCCGGTGTTTCAGCCCTCAGGGCTTAAGCTTGATGGGCGATATGCCGAGCAAGCACAGGTTGCCCAACAACAATTAATTGATTGCGCCCCTGATGTCTTGGTGGTGGCTGCCTACGGCCTGATCTTGCCACAATGGGTGCTTGACTTGCCATCATTGGGTTGCTTAAACATTCATGCCAGTTTATTGCCACGTTGGCGCGGCGCAGCGCCCATTCAACGTGCCATTGAGGGCGATGACGCACAAACCGGCATCACCATCATGCAAATGAATGCGGGGCTTGATACGGGCGACATGATTGCGATTAAGGCGCTTAATATTGAATTGCACGATACGGCAGCCACATTGCACGATAAGCTGGCTATATTAGGTGCTGGTTTAATTGTTCAAACGCTTAATGCCACCCCTGCGCAAGAAGTTTTTTCAGGCCCTCGCCAGCGTTGGCCTGCTGTGCCACAACCTGATGAGGGTGCGACCTATGCTGACAAATTATCAAAAGCTGAAGCACAGCTAGATTTAAAGCATTCAGCCCTATCGTTGGCACGTCAAATACGTGCTTTTAACCCGGCACCTGGCGCTAGCATTCTATTTGCAGGCACTACAAGCCCTGTCAAAGTTTGGCAAGCATTGGCCTTAACCGGTGTGACAACCCAGCTTAAACCAGGTGAAATCGTAGTGGCAGGCCCTGAAGGTATTGATGTCGCAACCGGCCAAGGGGTGCTGCGTTTGTTAACGCTTCAGCGCGCAGGCGGTAAACGGTTGACTGCGGCAGAGTTCCTGCAAGGCGGTTTGCTAGACCGCTAATAAGTCAGTTATTAAGTCAGTTAAGGACCGTGCCGTGCAAGTCGTATTCATCAGCAGAGCTGATATGGACCGACACCATTTGCCCTGGCTTAAGCGATGTGCTTGATTCAACATACACGCACCCATCAATTTCTGGGGCATCTGCACTTGAACGACCTACGGCAACCGTTTCATCAACGGTATCAATTAAAACAGCCATGGTCGTACCGACACGGTTTTGTAGGCGCGCAGCCGAAATGGCTTGTTGATGCGCCATAAAGCGGTGCCATCTTTCTTCTTTAATTTCGTCAGGTATGTGATCAGCCAGTGCATTGGCCGCTGCGCCCTCAACAGGCGAGTATTGAAAACACCCGACACGATCGAGTTGTGCTTCGCTTAACCAGTCAAGCAGATACTGAAATTCTGCTTCAGTTTCACCGGGAAAGCCAACAATAAAAGTTGATCGAATGGTTAAGTCTGGGCAAATAACACGCCATGCTTTGATACGAGCCAGTGTTTTTTCTTCAAAAGCAGGGCGTTTCATGGCTTTTAAAATACGGGGGCTGGCGTGTTGAAAGGGTATGTCAAGGTAGGGCAAAATTTTGCCCTGCGCCATGAGCGGAATCACCTCATCAACGTGTGGGTAAGGGTAGACATAATGCAGGCGCACCCAAACCCCAAGTTCGCTTAGCGCCTGACACAATTCAGTCATGCGGGTGCGAATAGGTCGACCTTGCCAAAAGCCCGTTTTATATTTAACGTCAACGCCATAAGCACTGGTGTCTTGCGAGATCACTAAAATTTCTTTGACCCCCGCATTAACCAGTCGTTGTGCCTCGTCAAGCACATCACCGATAGGGCGACTGACTAAGTCGCCACGCATACTGGGAATAATGCAAAAACTGCAACGATGGTTACAGCCTTCTGAAATTTTCAAATAAGCATAATGCCTAGGTGTCAGTTTGATGCCCTGCGGGGGCACCAAGTCAATTAAAGGGTTGTGGTCAAGATTGGGCGGGGCGGCTTTATGCACAGCTTGCACCACAGCCTCATACTGCTGTGGCCCCGTTACCGCCAACACTCCGGGGTGAATTGATCGAATCACGTCTTCTTCGACACCCATACAGCCGGTGACAATAACGCGACCGTTTTCAGCTAAGGCTTCACCGATGGCATCAAGTGACTCGGCCTTGGCACTATCAATAAAGCCACAGGTATTGACCACCACCACGTCAGCACCATCGTAATTTGACACAATGTCATAACCCTCAATGCGTAATTGCGTCAAAATACGTTCTGAATCGACAAGCGCTTTAGGGCAGCCGAGACTAACAAAGCCGACTTTGGGTGATGCCATGGGTAAATGCCTTAAATAAGTAGTCGTAAAAAATAGACCGAAATTCAATTTTACAGTGCTAGCCACTGAACTTGGGCAACACTTTACAATCGCATCATGACAACTGTTTCAAAACCTAAACATTCCCCTCTAAATCAGGCCTTAGCCGAATCGGCCTCAGCCCCATTGGCGCAATTATTATTTGCTAGCGCAGAGGCATTAGCGTCTGTTCATGCAGGTCGATCTTTGACCCAAGCGCTCGGCTTAGTTAACCTTTCTTTGCGTTCTGGCGTGCAGGCTTTGACCTATTACGCCATGCGTCATTGGGGTTTAGCGACAGCTTTACGTGATTGGGCAGTTAAAAAGCCATTAGAAAACCCATTAACCGTAGAATTAATAGCGCTGAGTTTGCTACTACTTGATGTGTCGATGCAAATGCATGACTCGACTGAGCCGGCTTCCCCCCAAAACCCTTATCTTGATCAAGCCCCGCTATATGGTGCACACACGCTAGTCGATCAATCGGTGCAGGCCGCTCGTATGGCGCGTAGTGGGCAAAAACCGGTGGGGCTTGAAGCCCAGGCTAAGCTGGTGAATGCTGTTTTACGTCGGTTTCAAAGAGAGCGGTCACTGTTTTTAGCCGCTGTTCAAAATGATGCCTTGGCGGTTTACGCCTTTCCACTTTGGTGGCAACAAAAACTTAAAAAACAATACCCAAACCAATTTATTGAAATCATGCATGCCAGCCGCTTGCCGCCTCAATTAACGTTGCGCGTGAATCGACGTCGTGCGACGCAGCAAGAAGTCATGACTGCTTTTATTGAAAAAGGTTACACCGCACAGGCTATTTCAGAATGGGCGGTCGTGGTGCAGGGCGGTGGGGCGATTGAGCGTATGCCGGGCTACGAGCAGGGCTGGTGGTCGGTACAAGATTTAGGCGCGCAGTATGCGGCGCCACAATTAAATTTAAAGGCGGGCATGCGTGTGCTTGACGCCTGCGCAGCACCGGGCGGTAAAGCGGCTCACATACTTGAAATAGCAGATGTTGACTTAACGGCAATTGACTTAAGTGCGGCTCGAATTGAGCGCGTGCAAGAAAGCTTGACGCGATTGGGGCTAGACGGCAATAACGTAACGATCTTGCCCGCTGATATTTTGAACCCAAGCGCCTGGTGGAACGGGCAACCGTATGATGCCATTTTGGCCGATTTGCCTTGCAGTGGTTCGGGGGTAGTCAAGCATCACCCAGATATTTTGTGGTTAAGACGGCAACAAGATGTGGCAAACTTGGCAAGGCAACAAAAAAGCATGCTTGATGCCTTGTGGCCATTACTCAAACCGTCAGGTTATTTATTGTTTGTGACGTGCTCTATTTTTACTGAGGAAGGTGAGCGCCAGATTGAACAGTTTTTGTCGCGCTGGCCCGATGCAAAGCGTTGTGAGGCACCCGGCATTTTGTTGCCACAAAGCGCAACGGGTGAGGGGCAAGCGAGTCATGATGGCTTTTTTTATGCTTTACTTGAACGTCGAACCTAATGCCTAATATTGACTTATTTTTCGCATGACACGATGCCACACTAATAAGGCGCACATATGGCGTCACTAAGAAACCTGCCCATTAAAGTGCTCATGGTGCTGATTAGTTTGTTTGCATTTAATCAAGCTTTGGCTCAAGTTGACACGTTGGCGCAAGCAGAGATTACGCGCATAGACCCGGTGATTGTTGAGGGTCAGTTAAGCATGGACATCAACTTTAATTTGCGTCTAAATGCCGCCATGATTCAAGGCGTTGAGCGTGGTGTGCCCCTATACTTTACGGTTGATTTAGAAATCGTTTCCCCAAGATGGTGGTGGTTTGATAAAGCCATTATTACGACCTCGCTGACCCGTCGTCTCACTTACAACACATTAACGCAACAATGGCGAGTGGCCAGTGGTGACTTGTCGCTACCGGTTGAGTCATTGGCAACTGGCCTCAAAATGTTGAGTGAGGTTCGAGCCTGGCCAATTGCGCCAACTGATCGGTTTGAGCCAAACGTAAGGTACGAAGGTCGTTTGCGACTTAGGCTCGATACCACGCACTTGGTTCGTTCGTTACAACTTGATGCGATGAATCGAGGCGTTTGGTCGTTAAGTAGCGTTTGGGCGCCATTTGATTTTTCAATTAGGCGTCCTGACGAGAAAAAGCCATGAAACGCTCTTTGCGACTATTGGTGATTGCTGGTGTGGCAGCCGGTCTAGGCCTATTTGTTTTGCTTGCTTGGTCAACAGCCAGTGCATCGCGACTGGCGCACTTTCACCAGTTACTCGTTATTTTAAATATTGTTTTAACAGTCGGCCTGTTTGTTTGGGTTGTGGGCTTAACGTTTAAGTTAGTGCAAAACCTACGTAAAAATTCTTTTGGTTCTCGCCTCACAGCACGATTTGCCTTGGCTTTTGCCTTAATTGGTGTGTTTCCTGGCGCATTAATTTACACGGTTTCCATTCAGTTTATGACGCGTTCGATCGAGTCTTGGTTCAACGTCAGAGTTGATACCGCGCTTGATGCAGGTTTAACACTAGGCCGAACAGCAATAGACGCACAGCTGGCCGAACTCGATAATCGTGCCAAATTATTAGCACCCACTTTGGGGCGAGCATCAGAAATAGAATTGCCCGCTTTATTAAGCCGAATTCGTGAGTCGGCCGGTGCAAACGAAGCCATGGTAATGACCAGCTCAGGGCGCCCAATAGCTTTTGTAACCGCCCAGTTTGGTCAAATGCTGCCTGCTAACCCCCCCCTTTCAGTTGTCAACCAATTGCGCTTGAGCCGAGGTTACACGGGGCTTGAAACGATTGATCAAGGCGGCATTGCGGGCAAACCATCGCAACTGGTTTTGCGTGTGATCGTGCCCATTGATGTGGTTGATTCTTTCGCCACAGGGCCCCTAGGCGCAACAGAGTTGCGCTGGCTACAACTGATCAAACCCGTGCCTGAAACCCTTTCTCGCAATGCGCAAGAGGTGCAAGACGGCTACCGAGACTACCAAGAGCTGGCCATGTCGCGACAAGGGTTGCGTCAATTGTTCGGTGTGACCTTGACGTTAGCTTTATTGTTAACGGTTTTTGCTGCTATGGCTGTCGCCTTATTTTTATCAAAACGTTTGGTGCAGCCCTTGTTGAATCTGGCTTCAGCAACTGAAGCGGTGAGTGCGGGTGACTTTAGGGCATTGCCTGAGCCCCCTCAAAAAGATGAGGTGGGCGTATTGACCCGATCTTTTAACAATATGACTCGGCAGTTAGAAGAGGCACGTCGATTGGTTGAAACCAACCGCACACAGCTCGAAAGATCAAAGCTCTACATTGAAGGTATTCTGTCAAATCTGTCGGCGGGGGTTTTGGTATTTGACGAGCAATTTCGCGTCACCACCGTGAATCAAGGCGCGCAGTCTATTTTAGGTGCCGATTTAAGGCAAGTGATTGGCCGCCCATTAGAAACGGTTGACCGCTTAGTCGCTTTCACAGCACGCATTAAACGCGCCTTTTCTCAACACGAAGCAGTGGCTTCGGGGCGTCTTCACTGGCAAGAGCAGTTTGAGGTGTCATTTGGGGGTTCAGGTCAAAACACGTTGCCTCACGCCGATAATGCGTTCATAACGACTGCGTTCGCAAATAGCGATTCACCACAAATGATCACCCTATTGGCGCGTGGCACGCACCTTAAAACAGACGGTCGAGGTGATGGTTATGTTTTGGTTTTTGACGATATCACTGAGCTCATATCGGTAAATCGTAGTGTCGCTTGGGCTGAAGTCGCTAGACGTATGGCGCACGAAATTAAAAACCCGCTAACCCCCATACAGCTGTCTGCTGAACGATTAGCCATGAAATTAGCAGGAAAACTTTCAGCGGAAGATGCAAAACTGCTTGACCGCGCCACCACAACGATTGTGAATCAGGTTTCGTCACTTAAGCACATGGTTGATGATTTTCGCGAATATGCGCGCAAACCCGCACAAAAATATGTTGAAGTCGATTTAAATAAAATTGTTGATGATGTTTTGGCACTTTATGGTTGGGAACCGTCTAGCGCAGTAAACCCAGTATCTGTCGACACAAATGAGATTAAGTTTGATGTATCGTTGGCCAGTGATTTACCTAAAGTGCTCGGCGATCCGACCCAACTTCGTCAAGTCATACATAATTTAATGGGCAATGCTCGAGAGGCAATGATTGACCAATCGGGTTCAAAGCACATTAAATTAAGGACTGAAGTGATTCGTACGCAAGTGGGCGTGTCTGCCGAGCAGCGTGCGATTCGATTAACTTTAGCCGATAGTGGACCTGGGTTCTCGACGCAAATACTGCAACGTGCGTTTGAGCCTTACACAACCACCAAAGCTCAAGGTACAGGGTTAGGCCTAGCAATTGTGAGAAAAATTATTGAAGAACACGCGGGCCATGTCGATATTTCTAACCAACATGGCGGGGGTGCCCGAGTAACTGTTTTATTAACGCAATTTGTGGGTCAGGTAGACGCCAAAGCGCAAACACAAGATAATACATAAAAAGGTAATAGGTAGATTAAAAAATGGCCAGAATTTTGGTGGTTGATGATGAAATTGGTATTCGAGAACTTCTTTCTGAAATTCTTTATGATGAAGGGCACACAATTGACTTAGCAGAAAATGCTGCTCAAGCGCGTGCATCGCGTCTTCGCGTTAGACCCGATCTCGTGTTGCTCGATATCTGGATGCCTGATACAGACGGCGTCACGCTATTACGTGAATGGGGGTCGCAAGGCTTGTTAGATATGCCGGTCATTATGATGAGTGGTCACGCCACGATTGATACCGCGGTTGAGGCCACCCGTATCGGTGCAATCGACTTCCTCGAAAAACCGATCACCCTTCAACGGTTGCTTAAAACGGTAGCATCAGGGCTGGCGCGTACGCGTTTGCCTCTAGCGATGGGCGCAACAAAAGCGGCTCCGTTATTGTCAACTTTAGGTGCGCTGGGTGTGTCAGATTTAGACGACGCTCGCGTGCAAGCAGATCAGGTTGACGGCAGTGCAAATAAGCCGGTGGTTGCAGCACTGTCTAATTTATTAGGTGACATCGCGCTTGATCAACCCTTGCGAGATGCACGCGATGCGTTTGAACGTGTTTATTTTGAATTTCATTTGGTACGTGAAAATCACAGCATGACGCGCGTATCAGAGCGCACCGGGCTTGAGCGAACGCACTTGTATCGCAAATTGAAACAGCTGGGTATTGAGTCTCGTAAGCGTTCTTCATGAAAATCTTGATTTTAGGTGCCGGTAGAGTTGGTGCCAGTGTCGCTGAAAATTTAGTTTCTGAACATAATGACATCACAGTCATTGACTTAGACGCAGCCCGTTTATCGAGCTTGCAAGAGCGCTTTGACTTGCGCGGCGTGGTGGGCGATGGTACGCAAGTATCAACGCTACAGGCTGCAGGCGCAGACGATATTGATATGTTAATTGCGTGTGCCGCAAGTGATTCCATTAATTTAGTGGCTTGTAAAATTGCTCGCAAGATGTTTAATGTACCGCGCCGCGTTGCGCGCATTCGTTCAGCTGAGTTACCCGCAATTCCTGAACTGCTTGATGAAAACGGGTTCTGTGTTGATGCGGTCATTAGCCCAGAAAACAGCGTAACTGATTACCTGCTCAAGCTTATTAAATTTCCGGAAGCACTTCAAGTCGTTGATTTAGCTGAAGGGCGCGTTAGTGTCATCACGGTTCGGCTTAGTGCAAAGGGCTCAATGGCCAATCATGCCTTGAAAGATTTACGCGTGCTAAGCCCTGACGTTAACGCACGTGTTGTGGGCATTTGGCGTGCAGGCTTTTCTGTTGATGTCACGCCTGAAACGATATTGCGCCCACAAGATGAATTGTTGCTCATCACCGATACGGCCGATGCACATACTGCTATTCATCAAATGCAAGAGGGGCATGCCTCGGTGCGCCGCATCATGATTGCAGGGGGTGGAAATATCGGCGCCCGTTTGGCAGGTTATTTGGCTGAAGACGACTATAACGTTCGAATTATTGAACAAAACCCATCGCGCTGCGAACAGTTGGCCACCACTTTGCCTGACAATGTGTTGGTTTTGCAAGGTAATGGCACAGACGAATCGCTCTTGCAAAGCGAGGGCATCGAAGATATGGACACCTGGCTTGCACTGACCAGCGAAGATGAAGACAATATTATGTCGTCGTTGCTTGCAAAACGAATGGGTGCTAGACGCGTTATTGCGCTGATCAATCGTCAAGCATATGGTGAGTTGATGCAGGGTAGTCATATTGATATTGCTGTGTCGCCGGCACAGGCCACCATGAGTGAATTGTTACGCTATGTCAGGCGCGGCGATATTGTCGCAGCACACCGTTTGCGTGGCGGCTTAGCTGAAGTGCTTGAGATGGTGGCACATGGTGATAAAAAGTCGTCAAAAGTAGTGGGTCGCCGGGTCGCAGAAATTGGTTTGCCCAAAGGTGTTTCAGTGGGTGCTATTGTGCGTAAAGATGAAATTTTAATTTCTTTTTCAAAGGCCGTGATCGAAGCAGATGATCATGTCATTGTGTTTGTCTCATCGCATACACAAATTGCTAAAGTAGAGAAACTATTTCAAGTTTCTGCTTCTTTCTTCTAACTTTTTATGCATCGCCTACTTGCCGTTGCACACGTTCTAGGCTTCACCATCTTGTTGTTTGCTGGCACGATGGTTGTGCCCATGATGGGTTCACTGTTGATGCAAGACGGGCAAATTGTCGTTTTCATTCAGGCTTTTGCGCTCGCTATTTTAATTGGCAGCGCTTTATGGATGGGCACTTTTCGTTACCGTGCCGAGCTGCGGCCGCGTGATGGGTTTTTATTGGTTTCAATGGTCTGGACAACCCTGCCCTTGATCGGCACCATTCCACTCTTACTGTACTTTCATGATGTAGGCCGAGTGCTTTCTTTTACCCATGCTTACTATGAAGCCATGTCTGGCCTCACCGCCACCGGGGGTACGGTTCTAAGCGACCTGCATACACTTGCCCCCTCTATTAATTTATGGCGTGTCACTTTGCACTGGGTGGGGGGCATGGGCATTATTGTGTTGGCAGTCGCCATTTTGCCGTTGCTAGGTGTGGGTGGGCATCAAATGTTTCGTGCTGAAACACCAGGGCCCATGAAAGAAGACAAACTCACGCCACGCATTGCTAGCACCGCAAAAGCGCTCTATGCCATTTATTTTGGCTTGTCGATTCTATGTTTTTTTGCTTATCGTTTGGGCGGTATGACATGGTTTGATGCCTGGTGCCATATGGCGTCAACGATGGCGCTCGGTGGTTTTTCTACCCATGACGATAGTTTCGGCCATTTTAATTCACCAGTCATTGAAGCGATTGCTATCTTTTTTATGTTGATGTCTGGCATTAACTATGCCACCCACTTTAATGTGTTGCGACAAGGTAATGCCAGGGCTTATTGGCGCTGCCCTGAGGCGGTACCTTTCGTCGGTATTGTATTGGGCGCGGGTGTACTCATTGCCGGTTACCTTTGGTTTATGGGCATCTATGACCATCCCTTAACTGCGTTACGTTTTGCGATGTTCAATACGGTTTCAATGGCTACGACGGCAGGTTTTGCTAATACTGATTTTGCAGTATGGCCCCTTATGGCACCTCTGACGATGATTGCTTTAGGTATGTTTAGTACCAGCTCAGGCTCGACCGGCGGCGGTATTAAAATGATTCGCGCCATGATGCTAGTGAAGCAAACAAAGCAAGAAATGGTGGGTATTTTGCACCCCCACGCCGTGAGACCCGTGATGCTCTCAAATCGTTTGATCAATCACCGTGTCTTATTGTCGGTGCTAGCATTTATGTTGCTCTATGGGTTTTCAATTGCGGTGTTAACCGCTTTGATGTTGCTCAGCGGCCTTGACCCGACAACAGCCTTTACCGCAGTGCTGGCAAGTTTAAATAATATTGGCCCCGGTTTGGGCATGATTGGCCCCACTTCAAACTACAGCACTTTAAGTGATTTTCAGCTCTGGCTATGTTCATTTGCCATGATGATTGGCCGTCTTGAGCTCTTTACTGTTTTGGTATTATTTTCACCTGGGTTTTGGCGCAAATAAATGTGTTTATGTTGATTGGCTTTTGCTAGTAAGTATCAAGGTATAAATGCTGATGAATCATTGCAAACAAATCATTGTCGATAAACAAAAACCATTGAACAAATTTTGGCTACTTTGCTGTGGCGCTATACTTGCATGTCAAGTTTAAGGTTAAGCAATCATGATGGACCCTCTCTTTTTTACCATTCTGGCAATGTTAGGTTTGCTGGCTGGGTTTTTGGCGGGTCTGCTCGGCATTGGTGGTGGCATGGTGTTGGTGCCCTTCATGACGGCGTTACTAACATGGCGCGGTTTGCCCCATGAGCTTGTGGTTCACGCTGCTATTGCAACGTCAATGGCAACGATTTTATTCACTTCTCTTTCAAGCGTTGCTGCCCACCAGCGTAAAAAAGCGGTTCGCTGGGATCTTGTCATCGCCTTTGCACCGGGCATCATTATTGGTGGTTTAGTTTCAGGTGGTGCCGTATTCGCAGCGCTCAAATCAGGCTATATCGCACTGTTTTTTGCTATTTTTGTGGGTTACATGTCGATTCAGATGCGATCAAATCGACAACCTAAGCCATCGCGCCAAATGCCTGGCCCGTTAGGTACGGGCGCCGCCGGCGCTGGAATTGGTTTTGTTTCAGGTTTAGTGGGTGCCGGCGGTGGGTTTATGTCAATACCCTTTATGACTTGGTGCAATGTGTCTTTATACCAAGCGGTTGGTACATCGGCCGCGCTCGGGTTTCCTATTGCATTGGCGAGCGTGGTAGGTTATTTGTGGTCAGGTATGCAACAGACTGACTTGCCACCTGGCATGCTCGGCTTCGTTTACTGGCCAGCCCTGTTAGTGATTGTGGCGTTTAGCATTCCGATGGCGCCAATTGGTGCCAAATTGGCTCATAAACTACCTGTTAAGTCACTGAAACGCGCATTTTCATACGTGTTGTTTTTTTTAGCTTTGTATATGCTATACAAAGCTATTTCCTGGTTTATTTAAAGCCGTTGCTCAAAAGGTTGATGGCGGCACGATCTTATTCGGGTTTTTTAAGACTTATTAAATTGATTAAATTTAATAAGTTAACTGGGCCTAATGTGTTCAGCTTATACGCCCAAGTTTCTAGACTGCTTTAATTTGTTTTATTTGCCATTTCAGCAAGAGATGATATTAAGTCTGTAAAGCGTTCACCTTGAACAACGACATGTGAACGCAGTGTCTCAGCAGCTAAATTGCTGTCGCCTGAAGAAATGGCATCAACGATTAATTGGTGCTCTGAATAAGACGTTTGCATACGGTTCTTGACCCGCAGTTGCAAGCGGCGATAAGGCTTCAGACGGCTGTGCAATGCCATGGCTTGCTCGGTCAGAAAAGCGTTATGACTGCCTTCGTAAATTAAGTGATGAAACAATTCGTTGCGCCGGTAGTACCCGTCTGAATCACCCGAATCTCGTGCGAGTTCACAATCAAGGTGTGCTTGTCTAAGCGCTTGCTCTTCTTCGGGGGTCATTCTGCGGGCCGCCAACCGACCACACATGGCTTCAAGCTCAGCCATGACTTCAAACATTTCGAAAAGGCGAGCGGGGGTGACATCTGCCACAACAGCCCCACGCCTTGGGCGAATAACCACCAAACCGGTTGCAGATAACTGGTTTAGCGCTTCACGAATAGGGGTGCGTGACACCCCAAATTCATCAGCGAGTTGTTGCTCATCGAGCCGTTCACCTAGGGCATAAAACCCTGTGGCAATGCGGTTTTCAATCTCATCAACTAATTGATCAGAACGACGCACAGTTGGAGGATTTTCTTCATGCATAGTTGCTTCTAAATTGTGTCTTTGTTGACTATATATTGATTCTAAATCGCTTCCAAAAACGGATGGATCAAATAAAAAATATTGTACAACCTGCTTGAAATGGCATATTCTACAATTTATCTTGTATACAAGAATAAATGTATTGCATGCAAGATTTTGCAAATCATCGTCGTTAATATAAAAAATTTTACCCATTCCGGAGACAAAACGAATGAAAACAATTAGACGCCGTGCCTTAATGACTGCCTTTGCGGGCGTGCTTGCTTTAGGCCTCTCAGCGGGCAGCTATGCCCAACAACCCACCGTATTGAAACTTTCACACCAGTTCCCTGCCTCAACCGGCCCTGATGGCGATTTTCGTGACCAGTTAGCCAAAAACTTTGCAGCGGAAGTTGAAAAAAAGACCAACGGTAGCCTCAAAATTGAAGTCTACCCAGGCAGTTCTCTCATGAAAACGAACAGTCAGTTTGGTGCATTGCGCAAGGGAACGCTTGATATGTCATTGTTGCCGTTGGCATACGGTAGCGGGGAGGTGCCACAAGTTTCTATAACGTTGATGCCTGCTTTGGTGCAAAGCTACGAACAAGGCTTACGTTGGAAAACAGCGCCCATTGGTAAAGCACTTGATACTTTGCTTGAGTCTAAAGGCATGAAAATTGTGACTTGGGTATGGCAGGCGGGTGGCATTGTTAGCCGTGATAAGCCCATCGTTGTGCCTAGTGATGCCAAGGGTTTAAAGTTGCGGGGCGGCGATAAAAATATGGATCTTATGATTCAAGGTGCTGGCGGTTCACCTACCAACTTGCCATCAAGTGAAATTTACAGCGCTATGTCAACTGGTGTGCTCGATGGGGCGCTCACTTCAAGCACATCGCTTATTAGTTTTCGCTTAAACGAAACTGCTAAAGCTGTCACGACAGCCCGTAACAAGTCTTTTTGGTACATGTTTGAGCCGATTTTGATTTCGATGGACGCTTGGAAACGCTTAACACCTGAACAACAAAAGGTTGTCATGGAAGTGGGTGCCTCGCTTGAGCCTTTCGCTGTGGCGGGTGCCAAAAGAGATGACGGGCGTCTTGCCAAAGTTTACGAAGATGCAGGCGTTAAAGTGGTCGATATGGACCAAGCTGCCTTTGACCAATGGGTAGCCATTGCAAAACAAACCTCATACAAACAATTTGGTGAAAAAGTTCAAAACGGTCAAGCATTAATCGACATGGCATTAGCGGTTAAGTAAATCGATTATGGCAACCCGATATCTTCAAGCCTCAGGCCTGTTATTGATTCAAGCGATTAAACGCTTCAATATTTTGACAGGCTACCTGTCTGCAGTCATCGTGGTCATCACAGCGCTCATTGTTTGTTATGGCGTTGTGATGCGATACGTGTTTAATACCCCCTTAGACTGGGGGCTTGAGTTATCGATCTATCTGCTCATTACTTCCACCTTTATGAGCGCGGCCTATACGCAATTAGAGCGTGGTCACGTTGCCATTGAAGTGCTCGATCAAATGATGAAACCACCTGCGATACGCTGGCGAGTCATGATCGGCGATTTGCTGTCACTGGTTTTTTGTGGGTTTCTGGCTTGGAATTCTTGGCATTTCTTTTTAGAAGCTTTTGAAGATGGGCGCGTGACCAACAGTATGTGGGGGCCAAAGTTATGGATTCCCTATCTTTTCATGGCTTGGGGCTGCACAACTTTAAGTGCACAGCTAGTGATTCAAATTATTGAATCTGCCTTTGGTTTAAAGCATAAGCAGCATTCAACTGCACCTGAGTGGAAAGAATAATGGACACCGCAACAATTGGTCTACTTTACGCTGGCGTCACGACGTTATTGCTTTTTTCAGGTATGCCGATAGCCTTTGCATTAGGTCTTTCTGCACTGGCTTTCATGGCTGGCTTTATGCCACCTGCCAATTTAAGCGTCATCGCAGAAACGGTTTTTGCTGAACTTGACAACTTTACCTTGCTCACCATTCCTTTGTTTGTATTGATGGGGGCGGCAATTGGTAAAACTCGAGCAGGTGCCGATGTGTATTCGTCATTGAACGCTTGGCTGTATAAGGTGCCGGGTGGTTTGGGCCTTGCCAACGTGTTTGCCTGTGCGGTTTTTGCAGCCATGTGTGGTTCAAGCCCAGCCACCTGCTCAGCTATTGGGTCTTCAGGCATTCCACAATTGGTGAAACGCGGTTATTCAGAAGGGTTGGCTACAGGCATCATTGCCGCTGGGGGCACCTTAGGTATTTTGATACCGCCCTCACTGACCTTGATTCTTTATGGCTTAGCCTCTGAACAGTCTATTGGCCGACTTTTTATGGCGGGTATTGGCCCGGGTCTGTTACTCATTTTGCTATTTTCAATTTGGGTCATGTTTAAGTACAACCTTGAAAGACGCTTCATACAAGCTACCCAAGCCAAGCTCAATAAATCACAAGCAGAAATTGAAAGTTTGGCTGCAATGGAAGTTGATTACTACTCTTGGTCTGACCGTTTAGCGTCCTTACCGCGTTTACTACCCTTTCTGATATTAATTGCCGTGATCATGATTGCCATGTATGGCGGTTGGGCGACGCCTTCAGAAGTCGCGGGCATTGGTGCCACGGGCGCCACCTTGATGGTGATTGTGCTCTACAAGTGCTACCGCCTAGACGACATTCAAAAAATTCTCTCTGGCACCATTCGCGAGAGCACGATGATCATGATGATTATCGCGACGTCATTTTTATTTACTTACGTCATGAGCTACCTCGGCATCACCCAAGCCTCAGCCAACTGGTTGGTCGGGCTTGGCCTGTCGAAATGGGTTTTCTTTTTCTGGGTGAATATATTTCTATTGGTATTGGGTTTTTTCTTGCCGCCAGTAGCCATCATTCTTATGGTGACCCCCATCATTTTGCCAACCCTCATTGCAATGGGTATTGACCTGATTTGGTTTGGTATTGTCATGACCATTTTGATGGAAATTGGCTTAATTACCCCACCCGTTGGTTTAAACCTATTCGTTATCAATGGTATTGCACCAGAAATAAAACTAAAAAATATTATTATGGGAACACTCCCTTTTATTGGGCTTATGTTTTTTGGCATAATCATCTTATGTGTGTTTCCCGAAATTGTGACTTGGCTACCCAATCATTTCTACGGTGGCTTCTAAAATGAGCAACCAGCAAGAGTGGAATACGCTCGGTCAGAGCCGCACCCGACGACTCGAGCGAGCATCGAAATTTGCCCAAGGCAAAAACGTTCACCCCGACCATATTGTGCAACTGCTCGAAGCCGTGCTGGAACCAGGCGACCGGCTCTGCGTTGAAGGCAATAACCAAAAGCAGGCTGATTTTTTGGCCCGCGCGATGGTGCAAACTGATACCCGGCAGGTGCGAGATTTACATTTGGTGCAGTCGGTACTGGCTTTACCCGAGCATGTCGATTTAATCGAACGTGGGCAAGTCAGTCGCATTGATTTCTCTTTTGCAGGCCCCCAAGCTGGGCGGTTAGCGAGATTAGTAGAAAGTAACCGCATCACGATTGGTGCCATTCATACTTACCTAGAACTATTTGGCCGTTACTTCATAGACCTCACCCCACAGGTGGCCTTGGTCGCGGCACAAATGGCGGATAGACAAGGCAACCTTTATACGGGCGCCAACACCGAAGACACCCCCGCTATCGTTGAGGCTACGGCCTTCAAAGGGGGCATCGTGATTGCGCAGGTCAACCAAATTGTTGACACCTTGCCGCGGGTTGATATTCCAGCAGATTGGGTAAATTTTGTAGTCGAGGCCCCTACGCCTCACTACGTTGAACCTTTGTTTACACGCGACCCGTCGTTGATCACTGAAACTCAAGTGCTCACCGCCATGATTGCCATCAAAGGGCTATACGCAAAATACGGCATCACGCGACTCAATCACGGTATTGGTTTCGATACGGCAGCCATAGAATTACTGTTGCCAACCTACGCCACTGATTTGGGTTTGAAAGGCAAAATTTGTACCCACTGGGCACTTAACCCGCACCCCACATTGATCCCTGCCATTGAAGCGGGCTTTGTCAAATCGGTGCACTCGTTCGGCTCTGAAGTGGGTATGGAAAAGTATGTGGCGGCACGCCCCGACATATTTTTCATCGGGGCTGATGGTTCGATGCGTTCTAACCGTGCCTTTAGCCAAGCCGCGGGTCATTATGCATGCGACTTGTTTATTGGTTCCACGTTACAAATCGATTTACATGGCAACAGTTCTACTGCTACCAAAGATCGTATTGCAGGCTTTGGCGGGGCACCCAACATGGGTGCCGATGCACGCGGCAGACGTCACGCTTCACCCGCGTGGATAAAAGCTGGCCAAGAAGCCCGTGGCGATACCTACATGCCTCGTGGCCAAAAGCTCGTTGCCCAAGTGGTTGAAACCTTTCGCGAGCACATGGAACCCGCCTTTGTCGAACATCTTGACGCGTGGGAGCTTGCCAAAGCCGCCAAAATGATTTTGCCCCCAGTCATGATTTACAGTGATGACCTCACCCACATCATCACCGAAGAAGGCATTTGCCATCTATTGCGGTGCCACACACCTGAAGATCGTGAGCAAGCGATACGAGGCGTCGCAGGCTACACGCCCGTCGGTATGGGGCGCGATAAGCGGGCGGTAGAAAACCTACGTGATCGTGGCATCATTCAACGACCTGAAGACCTCGGTATTGATACCCGTCAAGCGAACCGTGACCTGTTGGCCGCACGCAGTATTAAAGATCTGGTGCATGCTTCTGGCGGTTTGTATGACCCACCAAAGAAGTTCCGTAACTGGTAGGAGTCTGTGAAATGGAACGATTTGAAATAACCCTGCCTTCTATGCAGGTCAGCGCCCGACAACAAAGCGCTTTGTGCGGTGTGGTGTCGTCTGGCAACCTAGAAGTCATGATTGAAGCAAACAGTGCCACAGATGTCTGTCATTTTGAGGTTAATACGACTGCACGTGGTTTTAATGATATTTGGAAAGCTGTTTTGACTGATTTTTCTGAGCGTTATAAAGCGGGTGGCTTACGCATTTCCATTAACGACGCGGGTGCTACCCCAGCCGTGGTGAGTTTGCGACTGACCCAAGCATACGAAGAAAGTCAAGAGGGCTTCGATGAATAAAAAACATGTTAGTTTCTTTGAGGCTACTGCCCGTGTTCGTGTTGCAGCCTTAGTTGATAAAGGTAGTTTTACAGAATTTTGCCCGCCTTCTAATCGTTACACGAGCCCCCATCTTGCAAGGCTAGACGCACCCGTTGCATTTGATGACGGGGTAGTGGTTGGCTCAGCCACATTTGACGGCCGCCACATTCTCGTTGCTGCCCAAGAAGGTAAGTTCAACGGTGGCGCTGTGGGCGAAGTGCATGGTGCCAAAATTCGTGGCCTGCTCGATCGTGCTGTAATTGAAAAGCCAGCAGCTGTTTTATTGTTGGTCGATTCAGGTGGCGTGCGCTTACATGAGGCCAATGCAGGTTTGATCGCCATTTCAGAGATCATGCGAGCTCTAATGGCCACTCAAGCGGCTGGCGTGCCAGTTTTTGCATTGGTTGGTGGCTCATGTGGCGCCTTTGGTGGCATGGGCATTGTCACCCGTTTGTGCGACGAGGTCATCATGTCTGAAGAAGGCCGTTTAGGGTTATCTGGGCCTGAAGTGATTGAAACGGTTAAAGGGGTTGGCGAGTTTGATTCGCGCGACCGTTCACTCGTCTGGCGCGTCACAGGTGGCAAAGTACGACGCGCGCTCGGCGAGGCGACCCAATTGGTTGACGATGACGTCGCAGCCTTTCGTGAAGGCGTCATTGCAGCGTTGAGCCGTGGCCAGCGCAGCGCCAGCGACTTGGCCACACTAAAACAGCAGCACGCAGCCTTGGTGCAACGTCGAGAAAAACATGCCCAAACGGTTGACGGTCTTGAGGTTTGGCGACAAGCCGGTTTCACGCACCCAGAAGGTGTTGCCATGCTGTCAGCCGCCGAGTTCAATGAGGAACTCAATACGCAACTCAGTGCATCGGTTGCCGAGGTGAAATCATGAGTGATGTGAAAGTTTTTGATCAACTGTTCGGTGCAAACCAACACACGGTTCGTATAGATGGTTTTTTCTTAAGTGGAAATGCTCAGGTGGGGGGGCAACCCGTTGCCGTCATGGGTACGTGGAACGCCGCCCCGATGGATGGCGACCTTGCCTTGGCGATTGCTGCTGAAATTTTACGAGTGGTTGAAGCGGACGCTGATAAGAAGCCTCGCCCCATCATTTTTATTGCTGACACACAAGGTCAAGCTTTGTCGCGCCACGAAGAAGTATTAGGGCTGAATGGTTATTTCGCACATGTAGCGCGTTGCGTTGATCTCGCGCGTCGTTCGGGCCATGCCATGGTGACGCTTATTCATGGCGAAGCGGTTTCAGGCGGCTTCTTGGCTTATGGGATGCTGGCCGATAAAGCCTGTGCCATGCCTGGCGCACAAGTGCGCGTGATGGATCTTCGAGCCATGTCGCGTGTAACAAAAATTGACTTTGAGCGACTACAAACACTGGCAACCGAGTCGCCTGTTTTTGCCCCGGGTGCAGATAACTATTGGCGCATGGGTGCCATAACAGAGGTCTGGGAAGAGGGCGATCAAGACTGGCGCCAACGATTGGCTACCGTTCTTATTGACGCAATCAACGATGATAAAACTGATAGACGAAACCAATTAGGTGAACAGCGAGGCGGTCGAACCCTGGCAGCCAAAATCGGTTTCGAAGTTTCAGAAAAGTAACGCTATGTTAAAACGACACGATCTGGTTTATCTTGATCTAACAAGCGTTCACAAACTGAATGTCATAGCAGAGTATGGCTCCTTTCTTGAAGGTTGGTTAGCGAAAGGCCGGCCTTTAGTGGTGGGTCGACAAATTGACGGCGACAGCCAGTTGCGGTTAGGCATTACTATTCCGGGTACAGGCCCAAGATGTCGCGTTAGTGTGATGGCGAACCCAGAAAGCGTATTACGTTCTTGTTCGCCGCCGCTTATATCTGAACTGTTGACCGCCTCACCTCATAAGTGGCACCCACTTATCAAGCGCCTAATTAAGTCTTTCGCTCAAATCGGAATTGAACCGCGTGGTTTTGGTTCGCTGGTTAACCAGTTTTTTAGTGGTGAAAACTGCTTGAATGATAACAGTGATCTTGATGTTTTGATTGATTGTGAAAATCGATCAAGCGCAGAACTAGCTTTAGCCATACTAAAAGAAAATAGTGTTTGTATTCCCAAAATAGATGGCGAACTTCGCATGCGCCAAAATTGGGCTGTGTCTTGGCGTGAGTTGGCTCAAGTGCCTTGCATGGGTAACCAGGTTCTTGTTAAATCAAACCAGACGGTTCAACTGCTATCAGCAAATGAGTTTTTAGACGGAAACTCGAGTACTGAAAATCATGATGCCAACCCAAATCTTAACAAAGCTCTTGCAGCCTAGTCTGCTGGGCCGCGTTACGCCAGCCAAACTTGATGTGGCTTGTTGTGATGCACTCAACTACGAGGCTAACGCTTGGCCAAAACCTGGCCTAGTCACACCGGTTGATTCGGGCAGTCACCGCGATATGAACTACGCGAGCTTTATAGATAGTATCGCCGCGTTGCGGGGTTATTTTTCGCAAATTGCTCAGGCTGGCGTCGCGTCTGCAACCTACCCAGTGCTTCAAAAAATTGCTGTTGCAGCAGAGATGCGCATGCTTGCCGCCACGCAGGGTGCGAATACCCATCGTGGTGCAATTTTTAATCTGGGGTTACTTTCGGCCGCTGCCGGTTATCGAATGGCTTGGCCAAGCAGCCAAGATCAATCGTGCGGAAATATAGTTGCCAAACTCTGGGGGCCATCAATACTCGCTGCTAGAACACAAGCACCTGCTTCTCACGGGCAATTTGTGTGTCAACACTTTGCAGTGGGTGGCGCCCGTGAGCAGGCTGCTGCTGGGTTTCCGGCAGTGTACGATGTTGCATTACCTGTCTTACGTCGGCTCTTGGCAGAAGGGGTTGATCAAGAGCGTGCGTTGATCGGAACACTCATGGCGCTGATGGCAGAATTAATCGATACCAACTTGCTCTGGCGCGGCGGCGAAGTCGGGCTTCTTGATGTGCAACGTGCAGCGCGAGAATTTAATCATAGTGGTGGCGTAAAGCACCCCCATTGGTGTGTGCGACTTTTGAACATGAATAACTGGATGGTCTATCGAAATCTGAGCCCTGGCGGTAGCGCAGATTTGCTAGCAGCCACTTGGCTTGTGTATCAACTCGATTCGCCATGAGGTTAGCTATTCTTTGTTCTGGGCAAGCAGGTCAGCATAGCACCATGCTGAATGACATGCTGTTAGCGCCCGATTGTTTAGAGCTTCGTGAGATTGCTTCTGACATACTCAAACAAGATGTTGCAACATGGTGGCATGAACTTAACGCAGTAACCCTTTTTGAAAACACCAACGCACAGTTTTCTATCGCGCTGTATCAAATTGCAAAGTGGCAGAGACTTTCACCAATGTTACCTGTTACGCCTATTGTCGTGGCAGGTTACTCGCTCGGTGAGTTGATTGGTTGGCACGTGGCGGGTGCAATAGATGTGAAAGACACGCTTTGCTTAGTTAGGGCGCGCGCGCAACTTATGAACGACCACTTTGAGAATCATCAGTTAGGTGAAAGTTGCATGGCTTTATGTCGTGGCCGCATATCGCCAACCCAACGTGCTGCACGAGACAGCGCACTTGAAGAATATGCTGTCCCTGTTGCGATATATCGCCCTGATGGCGACTTTGTATTGGGTGCTCCTGCACGACTGCTGAATAACTTAATGGGTGATGCAAAGGCTAGTTTTACAGAAATAAAACGATTGCCTGTAGAAGTGCCTTCTCATACACGATGGCTTAAAGGCGCTGTAGAACCATTTTTTAATATTGTTAGTGCTGTTAATCGAATTGATCCATTAGTGCCAATTATTTCAGGCACTGATGGCAGTTTGCAACGCCAACGTTCAGATGCCGCGATCAGTTTGTCGCGCCAACTGGCTGAGCCTATACGCTGGAATTGGTGTGTTGAGACGCTTGCTTCGATGGCAGTAGATGTGGCGATAGAACTGGGGCCAGGTAATGATTTGTCACGACAATTTCAAAGCAGTATTCACGGTTCAGTTGCTCGCTCAACAGACGAGTTTACTGATTTAAGCCAAATGCATAAATGGTTGGTTAGTCACACCTAGCAAACAAAACAATATTCTTTTAACGCCAAAATATTCATGCGGGCTAATTTTTGCCTCTAGCGTGCCATCACTTCGAACGCTTAATCGCATCAAGGCTAATACGCGTTTCGTTGCCACGTTTCAGTGTGTGGCTGCGCCATGCATGACCATACGCCACTTCAATCGTTAAGTGAATGAGCCCGCTGTCTTGGCGTTGCGCCTCGAGCGCTTGAATGAGTCGTTGTCGCCAGCGTGGGGTCACTAAGCCCGCGTGTCGGTTTTTCGCCGCGTTACCGCCAAGCGCTGCGACATCTTTCAGTAGGTCATGCCCATTTTTATAGGTCAAGGTAAGGGTTTCTTGATCCATTACGGGGTCTGCAAAACCACTTTCAATCAGCAAGTCGCCAAAGTCATGCATATCAACAAACGGCATTGACTCTGTGTGCAACCCTGCCGTTTTGATCGCTTCTCGAACTTCAATTAAAGTGCCTGGCCCATAACTTGAAAAAAAAACAAGACCACCTGCTTTTAAGATACGGCCCCATTCATTTAAAACCCGATGGGGTTCAGGGTGCCAATGCAGCGCTAAGTTTGACCAGACTAAATCAATAGATTCAGGGGCAATAGTTGAACGAGCTAAATCATGTATTAAAAACTCAATCTGCGGTTTATTTTGTTTAAACCCACCCAGAATTTTGCGCCACCCTTGGGTAACGAACTGTTTTGCAGCCAGGTCGCACGCTTTTGTGCTGAGATCTTGACCTATTATTCGCGTGGCGTTTGGGTATCTCAGCATTAACGCCGCAATACGTCGACCCGAGCCACAGCCTGCGTCAAGCAACGTTTTGGGGTCAAGTTTGATCAGTTTTAATCGATCAAACATGCGTTGTGCAATTTCACCCTGTAAAAACTCAGCCGACAAACTATTTTGCCGTCGATCAAACTGACGTATGACGTCACACATTTCAATATTAAGGGTAGGGTGCTGCGCTGAATTTGTCATAGACCCACATCATAGCCAAATGCTCGCGACACAATAGTCAACGATTAAAAACCTATTTTATGACTTGAGGAACGCGTGTGCCAATTATTGCTAATTTCCACAAAAAGTGGTGTGCCTTTAAACAAACCTGGCCAAGCCAATGCCCGCTTTGTCGGTTGCCTGCATTGGGTGGGTTGCTATGCCCCCCCTGCCGCCATGATTGCCTGACATCAAGACAGGTTGGAACATTTTGTCACACCTGCGCGATTAAAGTGAGTGCGCAAGAAAATCATTGTGCCGAATGCCTAATTAACCCACCCCCGTTTAGCGTAACGGTGGCAGCAGTTGATTATTATTTTCCCATACCGCTGTTGATGCATCATTATAAAAAGGCATGTCATATTCATCTATCGGCTGTGTGTGCTGATTTAATGTGGGAAGCCCTACAAACACAGTACCGCAAAGGCCCAAGTCTTCAGGCTTGGGTGGCTGTGCCAAGCAGTTGTAGCGCCTTGAAACGGCGAGGGTTTAACCCAGCTGGTGAAATTGCTAGAAAATTAGCAACTTTTAGTCACTTGCCTTACATTCGAACCGCATTAAAAATCAATGAAACACTTGAGCCAGCCATACAAAAAAAAGCGTCTCGTGATCGTCGTTGGCAACAGGCTCGTAACCGTTATGAGGCGGGTCAGCCATTAAATGGCCAATGGGTGGGGTTGGTTGATGACGTGATGACCACAGGCAGCACCCTCAGCGCATGTGCGCAGGTCTTACTTGAAAATGGTGCTGCAGGGGTCGTTGCCGTCGTCTTGGCCCGAACCCCTAGAATTCTGGCACAATTCTGATTATGTTTGATGTCATCTTAGTAGAACCTGAAATTCCACCCAATACGGGCAACGTCATTCGTCTCTGCGCAAATGCTGGGGCGAGGTTGCATTTGGTTGAACCGCTTGGTTTTGTGCTTGATGACAAACGGTTGTTGCGTGCTGGGCTTGACTATCACGAGTGGCAGCCCGTGAAACGCCACCCTTCGTTAGAGGCCGCCTTGGCGGCAACAGGCGCCCAAGCAGGCCGTGCCTTTACCTTGACTACCCGCGCAGACAATTTAGTTTCAGAAGCTCACTTTCAAGCGGGTGATGTGTTTGTATTTGGTCGCGAAACTGCAGGATTATCTGTCGAACAACTTGCTTTATTTGGGCCACAACAACGGTTTCGCTTGCCAATGCTGCCTGGCCAACGAAGCCTGAATCTTTCAAACGCGGTGGCCATCACTGTTTTTGAAGCGTGGCGGCAAATCGGTTATAGCGGGGCGGCCGACAAACCGCCAATTCGTCGCACTTAGTCGCTTAATTCGCTTGCGGCAGGCTTTTTAGTCGTTGACGCCATTGCACTGTTTCTAATTCAATGCGGTTCGAAATCACGTAGGGTGTTGAACCTTCAGGCGAAAAATAAAGGGCTTGAAATTTTTGTTGAATAAATGGTTCAGACAATAGCTTTTGAATGGCCTCATTTATTTTGTTCACGATACGTGTAGGCGTACCAGCTGGCGCAAGTATGGCATGCCACACCTGTGTATCGAGGGTGGGGTAACCCAGGGCTGTAAAAGTGGGCGTGACATCAAGCGTCGGTAAAGCATATGGGTCAGCTTTAATGGTTGATGTGGCGGCAAGCACCATAAATTTATTTTGCTTAAGTTGCCCCTCAACAGCACCAGGCTCTAGAAAGGCAAGTTGAATTTGGTTGTCAAGTAATGCTGACATCATTTGTTTTGAGCTTGAATACGGCACTTGCATCAGATCAGTTTTTGCAGCCTGCATAAACAAGCTTGCGGCTACTGCAGACTTGCTGCCCACACCATCAGAGCCAACATAGAACTTGCCGGGTGAATCTTGTAATTTTTTGATTAAACCGGCTAAGCTATCGACACCCCATTCTCGATTAATCACTAAAATTTGTGGTGTGTAAGCGATCAAACTAATGGGTGAAAGGTCGCGCCACGGAAAATTACGCCCACGACCTTTATGTAAATTGGGTTCAATCACCAATGGGCCGTTTGAAGTGTATAGCAGGCTATAGCCATCACCTTTTTGAGCAATAGCATATGCCGTACCGACATGCCCAGACTCGCCGGGCATGTTTTCAATAATGATTTGTTGGCCTAAAAGCTGACTGAGCGGTGGCGCAACGATACGCGCCATGCTGTCTGTTATAGAGCCTATAGCAGAAGGCACAATCAGTTTGATGGGCTGTTCGCTAGGCCATGCCGCTTGAGCAGGTGGCAACCAGAGCATGAGGCCAGCAACAACGCACGCAACCTGTTTAAAACTTAAATACTTGAGGAAAACACGCATCAGCAGCAACAAATAAGATTATTCAGATTTTGCTTCGCGGGCGAGCAATTGCGAAACGGCTTGTTTGACAGGTACCTGATGAAATAAAACCTGACAAACCGCGTCAGTAATAGGCATGTCAACCCCCAGTGCTTTTGCACGGCTTGAAACAGCTTGCGCACACCGAACACCCTCAGCAGTTAGCCCACTGGCCAATACATCTGCCAAACTTTGACCATGCCCAAGCGCTAAGCCCACTTGACGATTGCGAGACAATTCACCCGTTGCAGTTAGTACCAAATCACCTAGACCTGTCAGCCCTGAAAACGTGGCGGCATCAGCGCCTATTTTGACACCAAAACGCGTCATTTCAGCCAAGCCGCGTGTTATTAAAGCGGCCCGTGCATTGTTACCTAACGCCAAACCATCGGCAATACCACACGCAATCGCCATAATATTTTTAAGCGCACCACCCACCTCAACGCCAATGATATCGTTTGTGCCATAAATGCGTATTGGGCCATGATGAAAAACTTCGCTCACCATTTCACGCAACGACTCATCAAGACTGGCGATTGTGAGCGCAACCGGTAAACCTTGCGCCACTTCTTTTGCAAAAGAAGGGCCAGACAGCACGCCTAAAGCATAATGATTTGATGCCCCGCCTAGCGCTTGTAAAACAATTTCATGGGGTAATTGACTGGTAAGTGGGTCAAGGCCTTTACATGTCCAGACGATTGAAGTTTTAAATTGAGTAGGTGCGGTGTTTACAGCCACTAGATGTTGAACCAAAAGGCCACACATATCACGTAACCCGACAACGGGTGTACCCAGAATAATGATTGCACGCGTTTGAGTGGGGTGTGTCGGCGAACCATGACGAATCGCTTGCGCGATATCGGCTGTAAATTGAATTGATGCAGGCAAATCAAGGCCTGGCAAATAGCGTTTGTTACACCGATGGTTAGACATCGATTGAATTAAATCATCGTCTCGTGCCCATAAGCACACATCATGGTGGGTTGCCGCCGCCGCAGCCAACGCTGTGCCCCAAGCGCCAGCACCGAGCACTGAAACACGTACACGGGGCTGCGACGAACGCATGATCAAACCGGTTTTACTGACGTGTCATGCTGGGTGGCAAAATCAACCCAGATTCGTTTGATTGGCCGTTGGGTGCAGCTGCTTCTGGTTGACCTTGCTCAGCCAACCGTTGTTCGTAAAGCCCTTGGAAGTTGATGTCTGCTAAATGCAAAGGGGGAAGCGAAGTGCGTGTGATCGCATCAGCCACGTTTGAACGCAGATAAGGGTAGAGCATAGTTGGACACACAATACCTAGAATCGGATCAATTTGCTCTGGTGGCATGTTGGCCAGTTCAAATATGCCACCTTGTGTTGCTTCAACCAGGTAAACCACTTTTTCTTCAATTTTGGTTGTAACGGTTACGGTAATGGTTACTTCAAAAACACTTTCGGCTAACCGTTGACCGCCCACCCCTACATTGATGCTCACTGTGGGCGCTTCTTGTTCAAGGAACGTTTGGGGTGCGTTGGGCATTTCAACTGACAGGTCTTTTAAATAAACACGCTGCAAGTTAAAGGCGGGTGTTGGTGCAGTTTGCGCGGCTTGATCTTGTTGTTCAGACATAAAATTTCCAGAAAGAGGCTTAAATATAAAGAAATATATTGAGTTTAAGATTGATTTAAAAGAGGCATTAAACCACCCGCTTTATCAAGTGCAGCCATGTCATCATAACCGCCGACATGGGTATCTCCGATGAAGATTTGTGGCACCGTGCGACGCTGCGTACGACTCATCATGGCATCGCGCTGCGAGGCGTCAAGGTCGATGCGAATCTTTTCAATCTGGCTGACCCCACGTTGTTTGAGCAATTGTTCAGCCCGCACGCAGTAGGGGCAAACAGCGGTGCAATACATTAAAACAGGCTGCATAGTGATCTCACCGTTTAGTTGAAAGAGGAAGGCCGGCTTGTGCCCAGGCGTTAATACCACCTTGCATGACATAAACCTGTTCAAAACCCATTTTACGCAATTTGGCTGCTGCACCAAAAGCCGTTTGACCTCTGTCGCAAGCCAAAATAATAGGGCGACCTTTGGGCAGCGCAGGGCCCTTGGTAGCCAAGTCGGCGGGGGGCAGGTTACGAGAATCTACAACATGGCCGTTTTGGTAAGTCGCTAAAGGGCGAATATCAACCACCAAACCGTTTTGATGATTAATCATTTGAATCACTTGAGCGGTGCTCAAAGCCTTGCCGCCCCGGGTTTGTTGAATAAAAGGCCAGAGTAACAATAAGCCTGAACTGACGGCGATAGCGATTAAAAGTAGATTGTTTGTTTCAAGAAAAAAATTCACGGTTTTTGACCTATTTTTAGTTGTCCGGACAGGACATTCATAACAATTATAAAATGCTTGTTCATATTGGCCCTTAAATACTGAAAAATTATGTACAAACTCGTGTTAATGCGTCATGGCGAAAGCCAATGGAATCTTGAAAATCGCTTCACAGGCTGGACTGATGTTGACCTAACTGAGGTGGGTCGCCAGCAAGCCCTACAAGCCGGCATATTACTTAAAGAGAAAGGGTACCACTTTGATATCGCTTTTTCTTCCGTGCTCAAGCGGGCTATTCGAACGCTCTGGACAACGCTTGACGCGCTTGACCAAATGTATATTCCCACACATAACAATTGGCGCCTTAACGAACGCCATTATGGTAATTTGCAAGGCCTAAATAAGGCTGAAACGGCGGCAAAATATGGCGATGAGCAGGTTTTGGTGTGGCGTCGTGCGTACGCCGTTGCACCTGAACCCATTACGCTTGATGACCCCCGTCACCCAAGATTTGATGCGCGTTACAGCCGCTTAACAGCCGAGCAATTGCCCGCTACAGAATGCTTGCAAGACACGGTTGCACGCGTTTTGCCCTTTTGGAACGACACCATTGCACCCTCAATTCGTGCGGGTCGTCGGGTTTTGGTTGTCGCTCACGGTAACAGCTTGCGCGCTTTAATTAAGCATTTAGACCACGTCTCAGACGACGACATTGTTGAACTGAATATTCCAACGGGGCAGCCTTTGGTATACACCTTAGATGAAAACCTTAAACCAATAAGTCGAGCCTATTTGGCAGACCCTGATACCATTGCATCGGCTCAAGCTGCTGTGGCTGCTCAGGGTAAGGCAAAGGTTTAATCGATGCATAAGCTTGGTGCGCTGGGGTTGATCTGTTGTTTGCTGGTAAACCCCGTGTTTGCCCAAGACCGATCTGCCTCACAAACCCTAGATGCTCGCCAAAAAGCGTTAGACCACGATCGCGAGTTGCTGAAATCACGCATTCAGTCAATGCAAACGCAGCTTGAAACCCGAGATGTTGTGCGTCTGCAGGCGGCTGATCAACTTAAAATGTCAGAAGCGGCCATTTCAAAGTTAATTCGGCAAATTAAAGCACTTGAGATCGACCTTAAGCAGTCCCAGACCCAACTTAAAACCCTCACAACTGACGTTCAGGTGCAACGTAAAGTGATGTTGCAAAGCCGAGACCGTTTGGCTGCCCAGCTAAGAGCGCAGTACAGCAGTGGGTTGTCGCCGTGGAGCGCGCTTTTGGCAGGTGAAAACCCACAAGCACTTGGCCGTGAACTGGGGTACCTTGATTATGTTGCCAGAGCCCGTACAGAGGCTATTCAAACATTAACGAACGACGTGGCACGCTTAAACGAATTAGAGCAAGCTGAAAAAAAACGCCGCGACCATATCGAAAAAAACATTAACGAAATCGATAGTCAACAACAAGCACTGGTTAAGCAGCGCAAAGAAAGGTCGGCTGTATTGGCTCGAATCGAAGACGACATTCGTTTGCAAAAAGCAGAAATGAGCCGATTAGGACAAAACGAAAAAAGGCTCACTGACTTGGTTCAGGGGCTTGAAGTTCAGTTGCAGGCACAACGAGAAGCCGAGAAACAGGCTGCACTAGTTGCCAAAGAAGCTGCACGCAAAGCGGCTGCGGCGCAAGCATTGCAGGCGCGTCAACAAGCAGAGATCAACCAACGCAATCAAAAAATCGCCCAAGAGCAAGCTGACTTGACGGTTAAAGAGCGGCCCACATCGCCACAGGCATTGTCTGCACAAGCCACAAAATCTGAATCATTAGAGCCAAAACCAGAAAAAAATGCTTCAGACGATCAACTTTTGGCCCAAGATAAAACAATTGATCAAGAAAGAGAAAGTCAAAAAGTTAAGGTGCAACGCGCACAAGCACGTGAGGAACAAGAGAGCCAGGCTTTGGCTCGGCAACAGGTCGTTTTGTCGACACTGCCAAATGGCGGTGGCATTAAACGCGGCATGGCACCCCCAGTACCAGGTAAAGTCATGGCACGATTTGGTTCGAATCGCCCCGATGGCGGGGCTTGGCGGGGTCTTTTACTGACTGCTGACGAGGGCGCCCCCGTTCATGCTGTTGCCCCCGGCACAGTCGTTTACTCGACCTGGCTGCGCGGCTTTGGTAATCTCATTATTATTGATCACGGCGATGAATTTTTAACAATTTATGCCTTCAATCAAAGCCTGCTTAAACAAGTGGGTGATGTTGTTAAAAAGGGTGAAACCATAGCGCTAGCGGGGAATACGGGCGGTCAGCTTGATTCAGCCCTATACTTCGAAATAAGGCATAAAGGTACACCGATTGACCCTTTGTTATATATTAATCATTAGAATGAGGCGTTTGGCCTCAACACATGGGTTTTAACCCTTCCGAAATGGAAATTGCATGCGCGTCACACGTCTTCGTAATGTTGGTTTAATCTGTTCAGGCCTCGTAGCCGGGGTGCTTTTGAGCATTGGTATTGCAGCCGTTGCTCAGCGCAGCACTTCGCCGCTTCCATTAGACGAGCTCAGACAGTTTTCAAATGTCTTTGCGGCTATTAAAAATAACTACGTCGAAGATGTGCCCGATTCCAAACTGATAAACGGTGCCATCGCAGGCATGTTGGCAGACCTTGACCCACATTCTGCTTATTTAGACGCTGAAGCGTTTAAAGAAATGCAAACTGCCACGCAGGGTGAGTTCGGTGGTTTGGGCATAGAGATTGGCACTCAAGACGGTTTTGTTAAAGTGATTTCGCCAATTGAAGACACCCCCGCCACGCGTGCGGGTATGCAGGCGGGTGATTTGATTATTAAAATCAACGACTCGTCAACCAAGGGCATGTCATTAACCGATGCGGTTAAGCTTATGCGCGGCCCCGTCAAAACACCGATTAAGATCACGGTGATGCGCCAAGGTTCACCACAACCTATTGTTGTTAACTTGGTTCGCGATGTGATTAAAGTGCGCAGCGTGCGCAGCAAAATGTTGCCCAATGATATTGCATACGTTCGTATTGCTCAATTTCAAGAACGCACCGGCGCTGATTTAGTTAAACACTTACGTGAACTGAGCGCAACAAAATCACCTCGAGGGTTAATTCTTGATCTACGAAACGACCCAGGCGGTTTGTTAACCGGTGCAATCGGCGTGTCAGCTGCCTTCTTAAAGCCAGATGTATTGGTTGTCTCAACCGACGGTCGGGTGCCTGAAGCCCGTCACAAATACTTAGCAAACCCAGTCGATTATGCGCGTGGTGAAAGTGACTACTTAGCTCAATTACCTGCTTGGGCCAAAACGGTACCTATGGTTGTCCTGGTAAATGCAGGTTCAGCGTCAGCTTCTGAAATTGTGGCGGGTGCTTTGCAAGATCACAAACGCGCAACCATTATGGGCAATCAAACGTTTGGTAAGGGTTCTGTACAAGTGATTTTGCCCATTTCTCAAGACACGGCAATAAAGATCACCACGTCACGGTATTACACACCAAGCGGCCGCTCTATTCAGGCGTTGGGCGTAACCCCCGATTTGATGGTGACTGATACAGCCAAGGGTGACTTATTTACAGTAGTACGTGAAGCCGATCTGCAAAAGCACTTGACGAACGGTCAAGACAAATCAGCTGATTCAAAACCTGCAGAAATTACGGTAATTGAAGAAGTTCCTGCAAAGGGTGATGATGCACCTAAACCTTTCAGGTTTGGTGAGGCTGATGATTTCCAACTTGATCAAGCTATGAATTTCTTGCTCGGTAAAACAGTTAACCGTGGCCCATTAAAACCGCGTAAAACGGCTTCAGCAACACCTGCCGACATGGCTGTAAAACCGGCTCAATCGACACAGCCTTCAACAAAAGAAAAGCCTGCTAAGCCCTAAATGCAAGACGAACAACTGTTGCGCTACGCTCGACATATATTGCTTGATGATCTGGGTATTGAAGGCCAAGATCGCTTACTTGCCAGCAAAGTGCTGGTTGTGGGGGCGGGTGGCTTAGGTTCACCCGTTTGTTTGTATTTGGCCTCTGCCGGTGTAGGCCATATTACGCTGGCTGATGCCGATACGGTTGACCTCAGTAATTTGCAGCGTCAAATCATGCATACCGACGATCGAGTTGGCCAACTTAAAGTTGAGTCAGCACGACAGGCAATGCAGCAAATCAACCCGCAGGTTGTCGTTGAAACGATACCCCATCGTCTAGACGAAAAAGCATTGATTCAAGCGATGCAGTCGGTTGATTTGGTGATTGATTGCTGCGATAACTTCGCCACCCGCCATGCTATTAATCGTGCTTGTGTTGCCACACAAAAACCATTGGTATCGGGTGCAGCAATTGGCTACGAGGGCCAAGTTTGTGTTTACGACCCGCGCACTTCAACCAGCCCTTGCTACCACTGCCTATTCCCCGAAATGCCGGGCGCAGCAGAGTTAAATTGTGCCACCACGGGGGTGTTTGCGCCTCTAGTGGGCATTGTGGGTAGCATTCAGGCGGCTGAGGCAATTAAGGTGCTCACGGGCGTTGGTGATGCGTTGTTGGGGCGACTGGTGATGTTTGATGTTCGTCACATGCGTTGGCACGAAGTTCGAGTGCCCCGCGACCCTGGCTGCAGTGTATGCGGTCATTGACCGTTTGGGTTTTAGCAGCAACTGTAAAAATAGCAAAAAATGAATTTACCGTTGTAATGACCGTTTGCTCAGTAACAAATCACTGACTTTTTTTATACGCATATCAACGTAGGGTGAACGACCGCGCGCACATTTTGCGAAAGGTGTGCCGGGGTGAAAAACGTGAACGGTTCTTAAGCCCGCAGCACGAGCCCCCTTTAGGTTTTCTAACGTGTCTTCAATTAAAACGGTGCGATACGCTGCGACACCTTCGCAAGCCACAATGTGGCGCATGATGGCAACAGAGGGTTTAGGTCGATATTGACCATGCAATTTCAAATGCTCTATAGCCCAAATGGCATCAAATAAATGATGCATGCGCAGATGCTTGAGCACGGCAACCGCGTAATGCAGTGGGGCGTTAGTGACCATCACTTTACGCCCTTTCAATTGCGCCAGTTTGCGGTGAATACCGCGCTCTGCTTGAACCAGAGGCACAACATCAAAATCATGGCTACGTCGTAAAAAAACATGTGGGTCAACCCCATGATGTTTTACCATGCCGATTACTGTTGCACCGTATCGCTTCCAGTAGGTACGTCTAAGCTGTTGCGCCTGGTCATCATCAACGTTAAGCGATTCTCTTACGGCGGCAGTCATGCCCGCACTGATGTGCTCGAAAATGCGGTGGGAGGTATTGTGAAGCGTATTATCAAGATCAAACAACCAAACGGGTTCATTTGGTTTGTGAGTCTTGTGCTGATGAATACGGGCACGCTTGAGGCGTGCATTTTTTGGCCTCATCGCGATGAGATCATGGTGCCAACGCCTTGGTCAGTGAGCACTTCAAGCAATAAGCAATGGGGTACACGACCATCAACAATGTGCACAGACTTTACGCCATTTCTGGCCGCATCAAGTGCCGAACTAATTTTAGGCAACATGCCACCAGAAATGGTGCCATCTGCAAATAAAGCATCAATTGTTTTAGCAGAAAGCTCGCGCAAAAGGTTACCGTCTTTATCGAGTACGCCTGGTGTGTTGGTTAACATGAGCAATTTTTCTGCCGCAAGTACCTCAGCCATTTTGCCGGCCACCACATCAGCGTTAATGTTGTACGCAAGCCCGTCTTCACCAAAACCAATCGGTGAAATCACAGGTATAAATTGATCGTCTTGTAATGCCTTCACAACCGCTGGGTCAACTTGAGTGATGTCGCCCACCATGCCAATATCGTAGGGCGCATTGGCATCTTTATCATTCACCATAAGTCTTTTTTTGGCACGAATAAGACCACCATCTTTACCGGTTAACCCTACTGCCTTGCCGCCAGCCTCATTTATCATCATGACGATATCTTGTTGCACTTGCCCGCCGAGCACCCACTCAACCACTTCCATTGTTTCTGCATCGGTGACGCGCATACCCTGAACAAAGGTGCCCTGTTTACCCAAACGTTTAAGTGCTTCATCAATTTGTGGGCCGCCGCCATGCACCACAACGGGGTTTAAGCCTATGAGCTTAAGTAAGACGACATCATGGGCAAAACTACGTTGCAAAATAGCTTCGGTCATGGCATTACCGCCATATTTTATGACAATCGTTTTGCCATGAAAGCGACGTATATAGGGCAATGACTCAGACAGCACTTGTGAAACAATGCGAGAGTCAAGCCGCGATGAAACAGGAGAAGTGGTCATGGATGAGTCATCAAGTGTAGGTGTGATAGGTGTGGGTAAGGGTTAGCCAAGCAGGCTGATGTGCGTAAAGGGTTTTAAGACTGAGCCAGTGCTTTTTCAATGGTTTGACGCATGTCGGCTTTGTCATAATTACCTAAATACTGTTTAATAATGCGCCCTTTTTTATCGATTAAGAATAAGGTGGGCGTGAGTTTGACATCACCAAAGGCCTTTGCGACAGCCCCATTGGTATCAAGGCCTATGATGAAAGGTACTTGTCGCGACTCAGCAAAACGGCGTACAAACTCAACAGGGTCGTATGACATCGCTACGGCAACAACTTCAAAACCTTTTGGTGAAAGTTCTTTGTAAAGCTCGATCGTGCTTGGCATCTGTTTAACACACGTGACGCAGCTGGTTGCCCAAAACTCCACTAATACAACATTATTTTTAAGTGATGCTAAATCAATTGATGTGCCCTGCAAGGTTTCGATGGTGACAAGAGGTGCCGGCGGGTAGGGCTTAAATGCGAACCAAGCCCCAATCGCTACCAAGCAACCTACAAAAACGATTGATACAATTTTTTTCATGATCGCGCGCTCACTATGTCATTAATTAGGGTTGATGGGCATAGGCATTGCCCCGCTCGCCGGTGCAATGGGCGATGCAGACGTGCCAGTTGCTGCATTAGAGCCTGTTGTGCCCGGTGGGTTGCTGGCCTTAGGGTCAGCGTAGGCGCTACCCAGACCAGAGGGTGCAGGGTTGCTTTCTGGTAAGTTGTTATTGATTTTGTTTCGATCTGCAAGTGCCTTGGCTTGCTCTGGTGTCATGATTTGGTAAAACGGAAAGACTTCTTTTACGCCACCAACTTTAGAAATGGTACGGTTTACTAGATCTGCTTCAGTTTGCGTAACTAAGCCCATGACATAAACATTATCACGCTCAACTACATCGATAATGGCACCAGATGGAATGTTAGTCGTAGCAATGAGTGTTGAACGAATTTTTGACGCCAACCACGTGTCAGATGCTAATTGACCAAATGAAGACAGGGGCCCCACGTAAAGTTGGTTAATTACTTTTGTGACTTGTGGAACCGAAGTTGCGAGGGCTGTGGCCTTTTTAGAAATGTCTTCACTAAAAACTTCGCCTGTTAAAAGTACGACCCCTAAATAGCTGGTTGTTGTGATGTTGGCAGTTTCACCAAAGTTAACACGCATATCGTTAGCAACTTTTAATTCGATTTCTTTGTCGGTGACCTGCTCGCCAACAGTGCGACGGTCAGTTGCCACAACCGCTGTGGTGCTGATCGCTGAACCAACAAGAAAAAAAGCACAACCAGGCAGTACAACAACACTGCCGAAAAGTGCGAGTAAAAAAACTGTGCGTTGAATGCTGTGACGCAACCCGTTTTTAAAAGCTGTCATGTTGCTTAGTCTCCGAGAATGTGGGCATCAATACCATCGCAAATTAAGTGCAGCATCATTAAATGCATTTCTTGAATGCGCATGGTTCGGTCATGTGGAATACATAGATTCACATCATTTGTCTTTAACATGCCCGTTATGGCACCCCCACCTTTGCCCGTTAAGGCAATGACAAGCATACCCTTAGCGTGAGCTGCTTCAATGGCTAACCGCACATTTGGGGAATGGCCGCTGGTAGAGATGGCAAAAAGTGTGTCGCCGGGTTGACCCAAAGCGGTGACTTGACGAGAAAATATGTGGTCAAAGCCATAATCATTACCCACAGCAGTCAAAATTGACGTGTCTGTCGTAAGCGCCACACCGGCTAAGGGTGAACGGTCACGTTCAAAGCGACCCACTAGCTCAGCCACAAGATGTTGGGCATCGGCGGCCGAACCGCCATTGCCACATGCCAAAATTTTGCCGTGATGGTTAAAAGTGTTGACGCAGGTTTCTATGGCCCGTTCGATTTCTGAGGCTAGAGCGTGATGTGTGCGACGAGCCACTTCGATATGATCTTCAAAATGGGCTGCGATACGATTTGTTGCGCTCATAATATTTAACTTGCTAAAAAATACAGATTGTTCATTATCTCATGTCAGTTGGCGTACGTCTTGTAACCAATTTAGCCCCTGAGGGCTTTGGGTCACCACATCGAAGCGACAAAAAGGGGTAATGCCACCAAAATGTTGATGTGTCAGCCGTTTCAACCAGTATTGTGCAGTTAAAAAAATGCGCTGCCATTTGCTATCATCTAAGCTGGCAGCCGCCCCACCGAACTGGTTGTTTTGGCGGTAACGCACTTCAACCCAAATCAGTAACCGGCCTTTAGCCATCGCCAAGTCAATTTCACCGAAACGACTGCGCAAACGCTTACCAATGCACTCAAAGCCCTCTTTTTCAAGCAACTGCTGAGCGAGTTGTTCAGCCTGCAGGCCTTTTTTTTGAGCATGTTGATTGTTAATTAACCTTTGAGAGGGTGGCCGCTGAGGCTTTGTAAGGGGTGTTGCTTTAAGCGCTTGTGACTGCGATGCCAGCAAAAAGGCATCTTGCGTACTGGTATTGTTTACAAACATAAATAATGCGGTGGCTCACAGTGTGCAAAGCGTTGCGTTAAGGTATAAAGTTTGTTTGTATTATCGTTTTCATTACTCGATTGTGTAAAACCCTATATGGTTAAAAAAGTCTATGCCTGACAAGCACCAGTTATCAGAATTGCAGGCGCACCCATTGCAGCAGATGTCTGTTCGTGTGGCCAATCAAGATTGGCCGACGGCTGCACTTTATGTTGTGGCGACACCAATTGGTAACTTGGGTGATTTAAGCTTGCGTGCTTGGTATGCGTTGGGTCTTGTTGATTTAATTGCGGCTGAAGACACCCGTGCAACACGCGTTTTGCTGGCAGCCTGGGGGCTTGATACCCCGCTGATGCCGGCTCATCGGCACAATGAGGCTCAGGCTGCGCAACAGATTATTGCCCGTCTAGCCCAGGGTCATCGTGTGGCATTGGTGTCTGATGCGGGCGCACCGGCTGTGAGCGACCCCGGTGGTTTAGTGGTGGCCGCCGTACGCCAGGCGGGGTTTGTGGTTGTGGCGCTGCCGGGCCCTAGTGCTGTGATTACGGCACTGATGAGCTTAGGGGTAACTTCAGATGAAAAACCGGCATTTGCGTTTTTAGGGTTCGCACCCAACAAACATAACGCTAGATTGTCATGGTTGCGTCGAGCCTCATTATTTGATGGCACGCTGGTTTTTTATGAGGCTCCGCATCGTATTCAAGCCGCCATGATCGACGTGGTTGAGGTCTTTGGCCCCCAACGCATGGTCTCTCTAGCAAGAGAACTGACTAAAAAATTTGAAGAAACGGTTTCACAACCTGCGGCGTTATTGCTTGATTGGTTTAAGGCTGCGCCACATCGTGAGCAAGGTGAATATGTGGTGTTGATTCACCCCATCGGCCGATTAGCTGAAACCGATCAAGTCAGCGATGACCTACTTTCTGATGCATCAGAGCAGGCGGCTCATCAGGCTTGGGCTGACGCCCTGCTTGCGGTATTGACGGTGCGAGATGCATCAAAAGTCATGGCGCAGGCGACGGGGCTTGCTAAAGACAATTGCTATGCGATGATGTTGGCACGCAAAGCTCTTCGTAACTGACAGCTTGCTCGCTTACGAGAATAAGGTAGGGCGCTGATAATGAAAGTGCGTGTTGTTGTATTTGAAAAATAAAAGCGTTTTTTAGCGTACAGATATGCTGGGTGCGAGCCCAGTCGACTGTTGAATGGGTTCAACCGAATCAAGCGCGATTTGACGGTTCGCGAACGGCCCAATACGCACCCGATAAATCGGGCCAGCTTGCTCATCAATATGCAATGACTGATTAAGCGGCGAAGGTATTCGTTGGCTGGCTTGCTCGAGTAATTGCTGCGCATTGCTGGGCTGGGTAAATGCACCGATTTGTAGGTAGACCGCCTCAGGTGTGGTTGGGCTTTGTGGCGCTGGGCTTCTAGCAGACGAAGTTGCAACAGACGTCGCAGCAACCGGTGGTAGTAGCACTTGAGGTGCCGTGACAGGGGCAGGTATGTCTGCCACCATGGGCCTAATAGGGGCTTGTTTCATATCGTCTGGGGTCACCCGTTCGACAATCACTTCGGTACTGCCAGGCCCCAGCATACCTAATTTATAAGCCGCAACATATGACAAATCAATAACACGACCATGTAAAAAGGGGCCTCGGTCATTCACCCTCAACACAACACTTTTGCCGTTAGAAACCCGGGTAACTCTAACGTAGCTGGGAATAGGTAAAGTGGGGTGCGCAGCCGTCATGGCAAACATATCGTACGATTCGCCGTTAGAGGTTTTATTGCCATGAAATTTTTTGCCGTACCACGACGCGCGACCTTGTTTTTTGTAAGGTTGGCCGCTGGTGTCGGGCACAAAATTTTGCCCCATGACGGTGTAAGGCTTATTGGGGCCTCTTGCAAGGGCTTCGTTTCGTGGCACCGCATCGGGTATGGCGTCAAGGTTTTTTGGTACATTGCTTGGTGGCCCATCGGTACTGTAGTAGCCACCCGAGCCACTACGCGAGCCACTCGAAGAGCAGGCTGACAGCAGAAGCAGGCTTGCTAAAAGTAGCAAAAATGAACCCAAACGAAGACTTGTCGGTATATTCATTACGCCCACTCAGGTTGATTGCGATGCCTGATTTGTACGTTAGGAAAAGCAGCAAAACGTTTGCCTAACGTTTCAACAACATAAACCGATCGATGCTTGCCACCTGTGCAACCGACTGCAACAGTTAGGTAGTTACGTGTGTCTTCGGTATAACGCGGTAACCAGGTGCGTACAAAATTTTCAATATGATCAGTCATGAGTCGAACATCTTCGAAGCCGTCTAGCCACTGCGCAACGGCCGCATCTTTTCCGGTTAATGCTTTAAGTTGCGCATCATAATGTGGGTTAGGTAAACAGCGCACATCAAACACGAGGTCTGCGTCGCGTGGGGCGCCGTGTTTAAAAGCAAACGATTCAAACGTCAAAATAAGGGGTTGCCGGTCAGCCTCTATTAAGTCGCGCATCCAGCCCCTAAGTTGACCGGGTGTAAGCCCTGAAGTGTCAATCACATGCTCTTGATCGCGAATAGGGTCAAGCATTTCTCTTTCACGACCTATACAGGCTTTGAGAGAGGGTGATAAACCTTCGCGAGACAACCGTTCTGCAAGGGGGTGACGGCGACGTGATTCTGAGTATCGTTGCACCAATGTAATGTCGTCAGCTTCTAAAAAAACGACACGAATACTTAAACCCTCAGCCCGTAATTTTTTAATTACTTGGGGTAGATGGGTTAAGTCATCAACTGAGCGAGCATCAATTGCAATAGCAATGCGAGGTGAATGTTGAACAATCATGCGAATGACGAAATCGCTCAGCATCATCACGGGTAGGTTGTCGACACAGGCGTAACCGACATCTTCTAACCATTTCAGCGCAACTGATTTACCCGAGCCTGAAATGCCTGTAATGATAACAACGCTCATCGGCGAGGTATCTGTCATGGCGTTGTGCCTTGTTTGATTGCTTCAGATTGACGCTTCATGAAGTCGTTCAGTGAGTCAATGCCACGTAGTTTAAGTATGGTGTTGCGAACAGCCGCTTCAACTAATACGGCTAAGTTGCGACCAGCGGCGACTTGCAGCATGACTTTTCGTATGGGTTCACCCAAAATGTCTTGGGTAATATCTTGAACAGGCAACCGTTCAAATTTATCTTGTGCTGAAGCCCTGACCAAATGCACGATAAGCTTAAGGCGCATTTTTCGACGTACTGATGTTTCACCAAAAATGGTTTGAATATCAAGTAAGCCTAAACCACGAACTTCAAGCATATTTTGTAATAACGAGGGGCAGGTGCCATCAATCGCGTGCGGCGCTTTACGAGAAAAATCAACCGCATCATCTGCCACTAAGCCATGACCGCGCGAAATCAACTCTAGCGCTAATTCGCTTTTACCTAAACCCGACTCGCCTGTGATTAATACGCCCAAACCCAGCACGTCCATAAACACGCCGTGAACAGTGGTGGTGGGGGCCAATCGCCGAGTCAAATAAATGCGCAACATGTCGATGACTTGTGCTGAAGTTACCGTGGTACCTAACAGGGGTACTTGTTCTCTTTCGCAGATTTCGATGAGCTCGCTTGGCGAAGACAAACCTTCGCTAAGCAAAATGGCAGGCACACCGCCTGCCAATAGCTCTTCTATGTGATGCGTTCGACGCTTCAGGTCAAAACGCAGGTAGTAGTCCATTTCTGCGGTACCAAATACTTGAATACGCGCCGGGTGTATGAGGTTGAGGTGACCTATTAAGTCTGCTGCCGCCATGCCATTATCAGGAATGCGGCGCATGTCGTTAGACTTGCCTGCCAGCCATGAAAAAGGCACATCGTCGGTGTTGTCTTCGACTAGGTCTTTCACGGTAAGCATTCAGGGCTCCTGTTAGGTGTCGCTCGGGCCGCCCGTCAGTATGTGATGTATCTGCATGGCGTCGGTTTCTGATCGTAAAGCTTCGACAATTTTAGTGTCAGAAAGACATTGTGCCACTTCAGCCAATATGTCAAGGTGTTGTTGGGTAGCTGCCTCGGGTACAACAAGTATCAACAGTAAATCAACGGGCTGACTGTCAGGTGCGTCAAAAGGCACGGGCTGTGCAAGACGAGCAAAAGCGGCAAAAGGTTCAGTCATGTTTTTAATGCGGCCATGCGGCACGGCGACACCACCACCTAAGCCGGTTGACCCCAACCTTTCTCTGGCAAAAAGGCTGTCGAATACGGCAGCACGCTCTAAGCCATGTTGGTTTTCAAAGAGTAATGCGATTTGTTCTAGCGCCCGTTTTTTGCTTGAAGCGGTAATATCGAGCAAAATATTTTCAGGGTGCAAAATTTGCGACAAGAGTTTCATATGCAAATTATATGATGCACTGCAAAAAACATCTACGCACAATGAAGAAAACAAAAAATTGTTTAGCTTTCATTGTGCGTAAGGTTGGGTAAGATTAATTTAAAGTTTTAAATTTCAGCCAAGATCGCTCTTTTTGGCGACATATGAGCGCGACTTTGCGTACGATCTTTGTGTTGAATGACTTTGCGGTCAACTTTATCTAACAACATATCGATGGCAGCATAAAGGTTTTCTTGGGTAGATTCGCAGTGAATATCTTTACCTGGAATATGTAAAGTGACTTCAGCGCGATGTTTGAGGGGCTCAATAGAAAGCACAACTTGAGAATCAATGACATGATCAAAATGTCGGGTAATGCGTTGCATTTTAGATTCGACATACTCTTTAATAGCTGGGGTGACCGTAACGTGATGACCCGTAATCTGTAAGTTCATAACCAAAGCTCCTTCTTGGGGTTGGACACATCGATATCTCTCTTACTAGATTCCAGTGTATCGACTTTTACGAAGAATGCAATCGTTATTATCAGCGTTTACATTTTGAAATGTTCGCCCAAATAAACGCGCCTGACCGCGGGGTCGTTAATGATGTCATGAGGTATGCCTGTTGTTAAGACTTTACCTTCACTGATGATATAGGCGCGATCACAAATACCGAGGGTTTCGCGCACATTGTGGTCAGTAATGAGCACACCAATACCGCGGCTTTTTAAAAACCGAATAATGCGTTGAATTTCAATGACAGCAATCGGGTCAACACCAGCAAACGGTTCGTCTAATAAAATAAAACGGGGGTTGGTAGCTAGCGCGCGGGCAATTTCAACACGGCGACGCTCGCCACCCGATAACGACAATGCGCCGTTGTTTCGTAAATGACCAATTTGCAATTCATCGAGCAACGTTTCAAGGCGTTGTTTGATCTCAGTTTCAGCAATACGCTTACCGTTCGTATCGAATTGAAGCTCGAGAACCGCCCGTATATTCTGAGCAACATTTAAGCGTCTAAAGACTGAGGCATCTTGCGGTAAGTAAGATAAACCGCGCCTTGCCCGCAAATGAATCGGCATGCTAGAAATGTTTGTATTGTCAATTTCAATGCGGCCTGCATCGGCTGGCACCAAACCCACTATCATGTAAAAACTGGTGGTTTTGCCTGCGCCATTTGGGCCCAGCAAGCCAACAATTTCGCCACTATCAACTGATAAAGAGACATCTTGCACGACCATACGGCCGCCGTAAGATTTGCGCAAGCCGGTCGCAACTAAGCGGCCCCCTTTGGTGGTGGACATGTAGGGTTCAACTGCAGTTAATGCAGAGGCTTCAGCTGGCTTGATCATGAATTTAAATTATCTAACAGGAATAGGCACATTCGGTATGGTGCCGCCTGAGGTTTTAAGTTTTTGGCACGCTTCAATGGCCGCATCAACCTTAGCACGAGGCTGCGCAATTGACCTCACTTGACCGCCTGGGTTTTCAGATTTAGAACCACCGAAAGCTTGGTAGGTTTCAGTTTTTTCACTATATTTGACTCGGTCGCCGCTGACATTATCAAATGGTTGGCCACAGATGTATCGGGTCAAAATAGCCCGGCCAATGAGTTCAAAGGTTTGTGCTTTACCGTTGTATTCAGCGCGTTCGCCCAAGCCTTGCATGATTTCAAAGGTTTCAGGTTTTTCTTGGCGAATATAAACGCGTTTGCCCTCGTCGGCAAGCGCTGTACCGTGTTGAAAGCCTTCACTATCTTCGCGTAATTTTAAAATGTCGGCATGCATATTCAGCAGACCTCGGGTCATAATGACTTGGCCGGTAAAGGTGCTTTGCTTGTCTAGGTCGTCGTAACTCAATGAGTTAGACAAGATTTGTGTAAAAGGGGCTTCTTCGGGTGTTTCGTTTGTCATCATGCTTTTCAGCCCCGTTGATTGGGCATAAGCATTGGGCATTAAAGCAATACTGGTTATGACCATACAAAATAAAGGCATGATGATGTGTTTCATGGTGACGTCTTTAGTGTTTGTGGCGTAGTTGAACCCGCCTGATTGGGTATATTTTGGTTATCTTTTTCACGTGGGGCAATATCTACATCTGAAGATCGCAACACATTAAGCAGCCGTGTTTTGTTGTTATAGGTCATACCTACACCAGACAGTCTAGAACGGCCGTTAATTGCCACAGCAGGTAGATCAGTGAATGCAAGGTCTTGGTCAACCAACATGGTGAGCATTTCACTTGAGAAGGTTAAGGGCGCGTTGTCTGCGTCACCCAGTCGAGTGAGTACGGCATTGCCTTGCATGATAATGCGGTTACCGTCGTCGAGCAGTACGGCCGTTTTAGAGGTGGCAAGCGTCATCGGGCTATCAGCTTTGACGTTAAAAGCCCTAGGTACTTGTATTTCATATGATTCATTGTCAGGAAAGTGCTCAATATAGTCGCCTTCTAATCGGCTCACTGTGACACCCAATTCATTGCTACGTAACAACACAATATTTTTGGCCCACGTGTCGGGTTCGTGGGTATTTTTTGCGGGGGGGTCTAGTTGAACCGCTCGTTGTGCGTAATCAGACGCCCACCAAGTACCCGCGACCAGTACCGTCAAAATAAGTACAGTCACACCCGTCGAGAAGCGATCTTTCAAAATAATACCTGAGCCGATTTTTTGAACATCAAGCGCACTTTAATCATCATAATTATCAATAGTTGCTTCACTGTATCACCCCCGACCCAAGTAAGCCGGGTTGAAAAAATGGGCCAAGTTTGCCTTGTGATGCCAAAATGAGGTCGCAACATTCACGCACAGCGCCGTGCCCCCCAGCTTTGCTTGATACCCAGTGGGCTGCTTGGGCAATGTAAGGCGGGGCATCGGGCACACTGGCTGCAAAACCCACTTTTTGCATTGCGGGTATGTCGATTAAATCGTCGCCCATAAAGCCGACTTCTTCAAAACTTAAAAACTGTCGACTGACTAGCTCACTGAGTGCCTGCCCCTTATCGCGAACATCTTGCATGACGTCAGCAATACCCAATTCAGCCGCGCGCAAGCTCACAATTTTGCTGGTGCGGCCGGTAATAAGTGCCACGCATATGCCGCTACTCAACATCATTTTTAAACCATGACCATCGTGTGCATGAAACCGTTTAAAAACCTCACCTTCGTCGCCATACCAAAGGCTACCGTCTGTCAGCACCCCGTCAATATCAAAAACCATAAGTTTGATGCGCACTAACCTTTCAATTAAGGCTTCAGATGTGCGCGTTAAAACAAGTGCTTCAGCAGGATGGGTTAATTTTTTCATATTATTTTGAAACGTTAGATCACTTTGGCAGCCATGAGGTCGTGCATGTGCAGTGCACCGACCAATTGCCCATCAGTTGAGCAGACCAGCATTTGTGTGATTTTGCGATGATCCATTGTGGTGGCGGCATCGACTGCTAGCATGTTGGCATCTATGAATTTTGGTGACGGGCTCATACCGTCGCGGGCACATAGGTGGCGAATATCGCCGCGCTGCTCAAGTAAGCGCCGTAAATCGCCGTCTGTAAAAATGCCAATGGGGGCGCCATGGTCGTCGACAATAACGGTCATGCCCATACCTTTGCGTGACATTTCTTCAAGTGTTTGAGCCATACTGGCACTCGCTTTCACAACGGGCAATGCAATACCTTGACGCATGACATCAGCCACACGGGTCAACAGGCGTCGACCCAGTCGGCCGCCAGGGTGAGAGCGCGCGAAATCTTCGGCACCAAACCCTCGCGCCTGTAAACAGGCGACAGCCAGCGCATCACCCATCGCCATTGCTGCGGTGGTGCTTGATGTAGGGGCAAGATTGTGTGGGCAGGCTTCCAGACTAACGCTGACATCAAGGTGAATATCAGCCAATTTAGCCAACTCTGATTCAGGGTGCCCGGTTAGGGCAATCACTTGATTACCCAAACGGTGCGCGCTTTGCAACACGGTAAGAATTTCCTCACCTGAACCAGAATGTGACAGCGCTAACAGCAAGTCGCCTGGGCTTAACATGCCAATATCACCGTGTAATGCCTCAGCGGCATGCATAAAAAAAGCAGGCGTACCGGTTGAGGCAAAGGTAGCGGCTATTTTACGGCCGACGTGACCTGTCTTGCCTAGACCGCATACAACCACACGCCCAGGGCATGCCAGTATGCGTTGTACCGCCTGAATAAAGTCTTGACCCAGCCTAGATTTAAGCGCTGTGAGCGCTTGCGCCTCGATATCAAGGGTTTGTTGACCGCTGGCTAAAATCGATTGAGGGATAATAGGTTTAATTGCCATCTTTTGATTGTAATCGTGTCTGGGCATTGATTTGTGAGTTTGTTTGACGGGTCTTTGTGTAGCCACTTTAATGTGGAATGCGACACTTTTGAGAGATAATTAAAAAAACCCTCTACCTATAATATGGAATTCGCCATGACGCAGACTACAAGCTTTCCCGTTAAATTTGGCACACCTTTGTCGCCCAGTGGGTTTAGGGTCATGTTGTTGGGGTCGGGCGAATTAGGTAAAGAAGTCATTATTGCGTTGCAAAGATTGGGTGTTGAGGTGATTGCAGTTGACCGTTATGCTGACGCCCCTGGGCAGCAAGTGGCGCATCATGCTGTCGTGGTCAATATGACAGATAGACAAGCATTGCTTGGTGTCATTGATCAGTTCCAACCCCACGTCATCGTGCCAGAAATTGAAGCCATTGCCACCGATCTATTAGTGGAAATTGAAGGCCGTAATGGCTTGCGAGTTACACCAACGGCTCGTGCAGCACAACTCACAATGAACCGCGAAGGCATTCGCCGCTTGGCTGCTGAAACACTCGGGTTGCCAACTTCACCGTATCGATTCGCAGATACCGAAGCGGCATTAGCTCAAGGGGCAGCTGAAGTCGGCTTCCCTTGTGTCATTAAGCCTGTCATGTCTTCATCGGGTAAAGGGCAATCGGTTGCCCGCTCAGCGGCAGATGTTGCCAAGTGTTGGGCTTATGCGCAAGCCGGCGGTCGAGTGGGGGCAGGGCGCGTCATTGTCGAGGGTTTTATTGATTTTGAGTATGAAATTACCTTACTAACTGTTCGTGCTTTGGGCGCAGACGGGGCCATACAAACGCACATTTGTGAACCGATTGGCCACCTTCAAGTCGACGGTGATTATGTTGAAAGTTGGCAACCCCAAGCCATGCAAAATTTAGCACTTGAGCGGGCACAGCACATTGCTCGCGAGGTCACTCAAAACTTAGGCGGGTTGGGCCTTTTTGGGGTTGAATTGTTTGTCAAAGGTGACGCGGTCTGGTTCTCAGAAGTGAGCCCGCGGCCCCACGACACCGGTTTGGTGACATTGATTTCACAAGAGCAAAGTGAGTTTGAGTTGCATGCACGCGCGCTTTTGGGCCTACCGGTCAATGTGGCGTTACGTACACCCTCAGCCAGCGCCGTTATTTATGGCGGTATAGATGCTCAAGATGTGGTGTTTGAGGGGGTTACACAGGCCTTGCAAGAGCCAGGTACCGATATACGGTTATTTGGTAAACCAGAGTCATTCGTTAAAAGAAGGCTTGGCGTGTGTGTAGCAGCCGATCTAAGCGTTCAAACGGCACGCGCAAAGGCTAAAAGATCGGTGGCTTGTATTAAAGTTTCTGCAGGGCAGGGTTAAACAGCGCTTAAAGAAACAGTTGATAAGCCGGGTTTTGGGTTTCATTCCAGTAGGGGTAACCCAATTCATCTAGAAACGCTTTAAAGCCTTTTTTATGGCCTGATGGTATTTGAATGCCTATCAAGATGTGACCATAATCGGCACCGTGGTTGCGGTAGTGAAACAAACTGATATTCCATTCGGGTTGCATGGCATCTAAAAAACGCGATAACGCACCAGGCCTTTCGGGAAATTCAAAACGGTACAGCAACTCGTCTTTAGCTAAAACTGATCGACCACCCACCATGTGGCGTAAATGTGTTTTGGCGAATTCGTCTTGACTCAGGTCAACCGTTGGAAAATTGTTTTTTCTTAAATTGGCCGCTAATTTTGTGATTTCGGGGGCGCCTTGAACTTGCACCCCCACAAAGACATGTGCAGTATGCGTGTCAGACACCCGGTAGTTGAATTCAGTAATGTGGCGAGCCCCCAGTTGCTTGCATAAGGCTCTGAAACTACCGCGCTCTTCAGGCAACGTAACGGCAAATAAAGCTTCGCGTGCTTCGCCCACCTCGGCGCGTTCAGACACAAAACCTAAACGATTGAAGTTCATATTGGCCCCGCATGCAATCGCGACCAACGTTTGTTTTTTAAGATGATGTTGCGCGACGTACTTTTTTGCGCCCGCAATCGACAATGCCCCAGCGGGTTCTAAAACCCGTCGTGAATCTTGAAACACATCTTTAATCGCTGCACAAATTTCGTCGGTATTTACAACAACATAATCATCGACATATTCTTTGGCAAGCCTGAACGTTTCAACGCCCACTTGCTTGACTGCCGTGCCATCAGAAAATAAACCGACCTCGTTTAACCTAACGCGTTTACCCGCTTGAATGCTACGCACCATGGCGTCTGAATCAACCGTTTGAACCCCAATCACTTTGATTTCAGGGCGTAATGCTTTGATATAACTTGCAACCCCGGCGATAAGCCCACCGCCACCAATCGCCACGAACACGGCATCGATGGGTCCGGTGTGTTGTTGCAAAATCTCCATCGCAATAGTGCCTTGCCCAGCAATTACATCGGGGTCATCAAAAGGGTGCACAAATGTTAAATGTCGTTTTGCTTGAATGTCTTGTGCTTTTTCAAAAGAATCAGAATAGCTTTCGCCATGCAATACAACTTCAGCACCCAGTCGACGCACCGCATCAATCTTAACGGGGGGCGTGGTGGTGGGCATTACAATTACGGCACGACAGCCCAAACGCTGCGCTGACAATGCTACACCCTGCGCATGGTTGCCTGCCGACGCGGCGATCACCCCTTTTGCAAGCGCCGCAGGGGTAAGATTTGCCATTTTGTTGTAGGCACCCCGCAGCTTAAAACTGTAAACGGGTTGGGTGTCTTCGCGTTTAATGAGCACTGTATTGCCAATACGTTCAGATAATAGCTCGGCTTTTTCTAGCGGCGTTTTAACGGCCACGTCATACACTTTCGCAGAAAGAATGCGTTTGAGGTAGTCTATTGACATAAAAATAATGCTCTTTAGGCGTTACAAAATTAACCTTTATTATTTCATGCCATGAAAAATAGTGGGTTTTGTGCACAAATCAAGCTATTTGAAGCACTGTTTCTTTCTATTTGTGTTGTTTTTGACCATTAAAAATGGGAAGCGTACCTTAAGGTGAAAGCATGATCAGCGGTATGGTGTTGATTTTTTTATCGGCCTTCTTGGCTGCAACGATATTGCCCATTGGTTCTGAACCGACGTTGCTCGCTTATTGGGCAACACAATTGAACCCTAATATTTGGCTCTCTGTTGCGGTGGCTGGTGTGGGTAATACTTTAGGGGGAATGGTTACCTATGCCATGGGGCGAGGTTTGCGCGAGGCGTGGCAACGTTGGCGCCAAAGAGTGCGGGGTCAGCAAGCCGGTGACCTCACCACAGCCACCGCAGCCACCGCAGCCACTAAAGCGCCCCAAGCCTCCTCAGGCCGAACGCTGAACTGGCTTAATCGTTTTGGCCCAGCTGTTTTGTTGTTATCTTGGGTGCCGATTGTGGGTGATCCGCTTTGCCTCGCTGCAGGTTCGTTACGGTTGAAGTTCATACCATGTTTGTTTTTCATGGCAGTAGGTAAATTCGGTCGATATGCCACCCTAGCCGGGGCGTTTGTGGTTTGGTCTAGCGCTTAATTTTTTGTTATGACCCCTGTTTCAGCCTTAAAGCTTGCCCCGATGACGACCAAGTTGCTTCAATTGGGTGGTATTTCCACAGCAAACTCACGCCCTCAAGCTATTACTCGTGCTTGCATCGACCAAGATACCCTAATAGGGGTATTCCCATAGCAAGGGTGCTTTGACCTAAAATCGCTTTTTAAGAGCCTAATTGTATAAGCACCTAGATATGAACGCCCCTATCGCCAGCCAGTTTTTAGCCAGTTTGCCTCCGGTTTCAAAAGATTCGCGACTGCGCGAAATCCCCTATAACTACACGTCTTTTTCTGACCGAGAAGTGGTGTGTCGTTTGTTAGGCGAACCTGCTTGGGCATTACTCAGTGAATTAAGGGGCGAGCGTCGTACGGGCCGTTCTGCGCGTATGCTTTACGAAGTGTTGGGCGACATTTGGGTGGTGCGTCGCAACCCCTATTTGCATGACGATTTGCTCGACAACCCCAAGCGTCAGCGTTTGTTGATTGAAGCACTTGAGCATCGCTTGAATGAAGTTGATAAGCGTCGAGCAACCGATGATTTAGTGCGGGACGACAAAGTGGCCTCGTTGCTTGAAAGTGCACGGGGTGCACTTGCGGCGTTTCAAAACGAATTTGTGCAAACCGCTGTGATGCGTAAGCAGACCTATAAAATATTGGGCAAACTGACGCATCGTGACAATATTAAATTTGATGGTTTGTCTCGCGTTTCGCACGTAACCGATGCAACCGATTGGCGCGTTGAATACCCATTTGTAGTGCTTGCCCCCGACACTGAAACAGAATTGGCTGCAATGGTTCGCGGCTGTTTTGAATTGGGCTTAACGATTGTGCCTCGAGGCGGTGGAACAGGTTATACCGGCGGCGCCATTCCGCTGACCTGGAAATCTGCTGTCATTAATACTGAAAAATTAGTTGATTTAGGTTTAGTCGAACAAACGCTGTTGCCGGGTTTAACTGAACCAGTAGCCACCATTCGGTCTGGCGCAGGCGTGGTTACTCGCCGGGTATCTGACGCAGCAGAATTGGCTGGCTTTGTCTTCGCTGTTGACCCAACCTCGGCAGACGCCTCATGCGTAGGCGGCAATGTTGCAATGAATGCGGGTGGTAAAAAAGCGGTCTTGTGGGGCACTGCGCTTGATAATCTGGCTTGGTGGCGCATGGTTGACCCTGATGGCAATTGGCTTGATGTTGAGCGTATTGGCCATAATATGGGCAAAATTCATGATGCTGAAAAAGCCACTTTTGAACTCACTTGGTCTGACGGCCGATTCGCGCCGGGCGAGCGCCCACTGCGAAATAAAACACTTGAAATTGCAGGCCCCTCATTTCGTAAAGTGGGTTTGGGTAAAGATGTAACCGATAAATTTTTATCTGGTTTGCCGGGCATACAAAAAGAAGGTTGTGACGGTTTAATCATCGCTGCACGTTGGGTTCTGCACCGTATGCCAAAGCATACTCGCACCGTTTGTCTTGAGTTTTTTGGGCAAGCACGCGACGCAATACCCTCAATCGTTGATATTAAAGATTATCTCGATGGCACCGGCTTAAAGAGCGGTGCTATTTTGGCAGGCTTAGAGCACCTAGACGAACGGTATTTGCGTGCAGTGGGTTATGCCACCAAAAGCAAGCGTGGCGGTTTGCCCAAAATGGTTTTGATTGGCGATATCGTAGGCGACGATGACAACGCGGTTGCTTTGGCTACCAGTGAAGTCATTCGTATGGCCAACACACGCCACGGCGAAGGCTTTGTTGCGGTTAGCGCTGAAGCACGCAAGAAGTTTTGGCTTGATCGTGCCCGCACAGCAGCGATTGCGCGTCATACCAACGCCTTCAAAATTAATGAAGACGTCGTGATTCCCCTTAAACGCATGGGCGAGTATACCGATGCCATTGAGCGTATCAACGTAGAGCTGTCGACACGCAACAAACTTCGATTAATTGATGCGCTTGAGGCGCGTTTGCTCGAGCCTTTACCGATTGCGAAACTCGAGGGTGGTTCAGCTGAAGGCATTTCTCGTGAAGAGTTATTAAGTGATCGCAGCCGTGATGCAACCCAGTTACTGCTTGACGTTAAAGCGCGTTGGCAATGGCTGCTTGACAACCTTGACATGTCTTTAAAGCAAGCACGAGAACATTTTTCAGAATATGGTCTAGAAGCTCTGTTGCCTGAGATTGATAAACGTTTAATCGATCAGCCTGGCGCTTGTTTGTTTGACGTGTTGCAAGACCGCACAATTCGCATTTCTTGGAAGGCTGAAGTTCGCGCAAAACTAGAAGACATATTTGGTGGCGCAGATTTTGCACCCATTATGGTTGAGTTGCAGGCTGTACATGGCCGTATTTTAAAAAGCCGAGTTTTTATTGCTTTGCATATGCATGCGGGTGATGGCAATGTGCACACCAACCTACCCGTTAACTCTGACGACTATGGCATGTTACAAGAAGCCCATGAAGCCGTTGCACGTATCATGCAAATAGCCCGTTCGCTTGATGGCGTCATTTCAGGTGAGCACGGTATTGGTTTAACAAAATATGAGTTTTTAACTGAAGCCGAGCTCGCACCGTTTCAGCAATATAAACGCGAAGTCGACCCGCACAATCGCTTTAACGCAGGCAAACTGATGCCTGGGGCTGATTTACGTCATGCTTGGACGCCAAGCTTTGGTCTGATGGGGCACGAATCACTCATCATGCAACAAAGTGATATTGGGGCCATCAGTACGTCAATTAAAGATTGTTTGCGTTGCGGTAAATGTAAGCCTGTTTGTGCAACCCATGTGCCACGTGCAAATTTGCTGTACTCACCACGCGACAAAATTTTAGCCACGTCTTTATTGATAGAAGCCTTTTTGTATGAAGAGCAAACACGTCGGGGTATAAGTCTAAGGCACTGGGAAGAGTTTGAAGACGTGGCTGATCACTGTACGATCTGTCATAAGTGCTATACACCTTGCCCTGTTGATATTGACTTTGGTGAAGTGTCGATGAATATGCGCGCGCTATTGAAACGCATGGGTAAAAAATCGATTAACCCAGGTACCTCTGCAGCAATGTTCTTTTTGAATGCCAAAGACCCCGCCACCATTAATGCGACTCGGCAGGTTATGGTGGGTGTGGCATACAAGGCACAACGTTTTGCGCACGACTTGTTTGCAAAGTTTGCACGTAAACAAACCGCGCACCCACCCGCTACAGTTGGTAAAGCGCCGATGCGCGAGCAGGTTATACACTTCATCAACAAAAAAATGCCAGGTGGTTTACCTAAAAAAACAGCTCGCAAACTGTTAGACATTGAAGACGCAAACTACGTGCCAATCATTCGTGACTCGGCTCGCACCACGGCTGAAACTGAGGCGGTTTTTTATTTTCCAGGTTGTGGTTCTGAACGTTTGTTTTCTCAGGTCGGTTTGGCGACACAGGCCATGTTGTGGCATGTGGGTGTTCAGACTGTTTTGCCACCTGGGTATTTGTGCTGTGGCTACCCTCAGCGCGCCAATGGCCAGACAGACAAAGCACAAGAAATTATTACTGATAATCGGGTGCTCTTTCACCGTGTGGCTAACACTTTAAATTACCTTGATATTAAAACCGTAGTGGTCAGTTGCGGTACGTGCTATGACCAATTGGCAAACTATGAGTTCGAAAAAATATTTCCTGGGTGTCGTTTGATTGATATTCACGAGTATTTACTAGAAAAAGGCGTCAAACTTGAAGGTGTAAACGGCACGCGATACATGTACCACGACCCTTGCCACACCCCTATGAAGCTTCAAGAGCCCATGAAAACCGTGCGTGCTTTGGTGGGTGAAGAAACCATTAAAACCGATCGATGTTGCGGTGAGTCTGGCACATTGGCTGTTACGCGGCCTGATATTTCAACACAAGTGCGGTTTCGTAAAGAAGAAGAGTTGGCCAAAAATTCAGCTCAAATTCGGGGTGATGGTTTTGAAGGTGAGGTCAAAATATTGACGTCATGCCCATCGTGTTTGCAGGGCTTGTCAAGGTTTGAGCAAGATACGTCGGCAAAAGCCGATTACATTGTGGTTGAAATGGCGCGCCTGATTTTAGGTGAAGACTGGATGCCAAAATATGTAGCTCAAGCCAATGCCGGCGGCATAGAACGCGTTTTGGTTTAATGACTTCATAGCGCTATGACAAGATGGTCGGGTGTTGGTAAGCCTAAACGATTGTAATGCCAGCGCTCTCTAGTGCAGTCCTAATCGACTTAGCAAAGAGCATTGCGTTAGGTTGGTCACCGTGAATACAAAGTGTTTCGGCTTTAAGTTCAACGTGGCTGCCGTCAACGGCGGTCACAAAACCTTTTTGAACCATTTGTAAGACTTGAGCAATCGATTGGTTTACATCAGTAATCATGGCGTTGTGTTCACGTCTAGGCGTAAGTGAGCCATCAGTTTGGTACGTTCGGTCGCTGAAGACTTCTTGCTTGACCGTTAAACCACATTGCTGAGCCGCTTGCACCATGCAGCTGCCAGCCAGCACAAACGCGACCAATGAACGATCAACATCGTAGATAGCTTGTGCAAGGGCTTTAGCTAAAGCCACATCTTTAACAGCCATGTTGTATAACGCGCCATGCGCTTTAACGTGATGAAGGCGCGCACCTTGAGATGCCGCCACAGCAGCTAAGGCACCGATTTGAACCACCATGATGTCATAAGCATTTTCAGGGGAAATGGCCATATTGCGACGACCAAAACCCACTAAGTCAGGTAGGCCTGGGTGAGCCCCCAATTTGACACCCTGTTTAATCGCTTGCGCAACGGTATGACGCATGACTGATGCGTCACCCGCATGGTACCCACAGGCAATATTGGCTGATGATACATAAGGCAAAATTAGTTCATCTTGACCCATTTTCCAGGCCCCAAAACTTTCACCCATGTCGCAATTCAAGTCAATGTGCAGTGTCATATTATGTGTGCTTTAAAATTACCGTAACGTTTTAAAAATAGGCTCAAGTGGTTGAGCAAACGAGTCAATTGCAGCTTGCCGAGAACGATCAAGTTGTTGCGCCTCGGTCACGCTAATCAGTTTAAATCGTAGTATATCGCCTGGTTTGCGCTGTGCCAACGCAGGTAAATCAACTTGTGCCACGGTTGCAATTTTGGGGTAACCCCCTGTGCTTTGACGGTCAGCCATTAAAATAATGGGCTGGCCATCTACGGGTACTTGTATGGTGCCAAAATCTGTGGCTTCAGACAGCATTTGTTTGGGTTGGCTTAGCGCCAATTGAGGGCCTTCAAGTCGGTAACCCATGCGTTCAGAGTCGCGTGAAATACGCCATGGGTTTGATAAAAAGTGTTCTAGACTCTCGGGCGTAAAGGCCAGCCACTGATCGCTCGCGATCACTCGAACATAATCTCGATTTGGGTTGGGCCGCTGCAGCGTTAAGGGCAGATACAGTTGCGTTTGCCAGAGCTTTTTTTCAATTTGTTTTAAAAAAAGTTCGTCTTCGGGCAGTAATACTTGAAAGGGAATCTCGTCATCTTTTTTTAACGAGCGCCCATGCCAGCCCCCAAAACCACTTCGCAAATAAGTGCTTTGACTGTTCATGACGGGTTCAATTGCAAAGCCACCATGAACAGCAAGGTAAGTACGAGCCCCTGTAACGAATGAGAGTAATTTCAGTTTTTGACCACGCCTGACGATGTAAGGGCGGTTCAGCGTAATGGGCTCATCACCCAGCGTGGCTTGCATGTCAGCCCCGCTCAGAGCAATGCAACAGGGTGCGGTGAAAGTCAGCTGAGGCCCAATTAATGTCATTTCGAGGGTGGCAACATCGCTACCATTACCTACAATTCGATTAGCCATTTGATGCGCGAGAGCGTCCATCGCGCCGGTCACTGACACACCAAGGTATTGAAACCCAAAACGCCCTAGGTCTTGAAAATTTGAGAACAGACCCGCTTTGTGAATAAGTATGCCCATGCGCTACGCTTCGTTATTTTTTATTGATTGAAAACGCTCAGATGAAACGGCAACAAAGCGAACTTGGTCGCCAGGTTCAAGCAAGCTGGGCTGTGCTCGGTTCATATCAAAAAGTGTGACGGGGGTCATGCCAATCACATGCCACCCGCCAGGTAAAACATTTGGGTAAATGCTTGTCTGTCGGTTGGCAATAGCAACTGAACCGGCCGGCACAGCAGTTCTTGGCGTATGACGTCTAGGTATATCAAAGCATTCATTGTGAATGCCAATATAAGGTTGACCGGGCGCAAACCCAACCATGTATACGCGGCTTAATGATTCAGTGTGTTGCCGAATAACGTCGTGTATTGAACATTGTGCTGTTTGTGCAACGAACTCAAGATCAATACCGTATTCGATGTCGTAACAAACGGGTATTTCTATGATGCGAGACTCAACTAACGATTGATCAAGCGGTTGATCTAAAAACCTTTGCGCAGCCCTTTCAAAGTAACCGATGGGGTCATTTTGATGATCGGGGTGTGGCTCAAACTGAATCGCAACGGTAATGAATGAGGGTATGACATCGGTCACCCCGCTGAGTGTTGCAAGCCTAAATCGTTGCGCCAGGCTCAAACATTTGAGCCCGGTGTCAGCATCAATGCGGTCACCGAGATCAAAAATGATGCAACGATCGCCCTGTGTGCGAATCACTTTGCAAACAACGATGTCATATTTTGAAAGGCTTTGAACTCAATGGCGTTGCCAGAAGGGTCTTTAAAAAACATAGTGGCTTGTTCACCCGCTTCGCCCTTAAAGCGAATGTACGGCTCGATAATAAATTGAGTACCCGCAGCTTTAAGTTTTTCAGCCAATGATTCCCAAGCTGTCATAGAGAGCACAACACCAAAGTGACGCACGGGTACGTTATGTGCGTCAACCGCGCTGGTGGCGGCCGCAGTACACGCTTCAGGTGATAAATGAGCCACGATTTGGTGACCATAAAAATTAAAGTCGATCCAATCGGGTGAACTACGGCCTTCAGGGCAGCCTAATACTTCACCATAAAAATGCCGTGCAATATCAAGGTTGTGAACAGGAAAAGCTAAATGAAAAGGGGGCATGGTTTGTGTGGCGGTATTCATATAAAAACCTCAAAAAGTAACAATGCATTTGAACAACAAAGAAAACGAGTTACATCTTGTCTATTAGACAAGAAACCATCAGATCACATCATGGCCTATTTAATAAAAACCCATCAGCTCACATCGTGGCTTATTTAACATAACATTAGTACTGGACTTAAGATCGCTGAGTTTAAAATTACTGAGCTTTAGATTACTGAGCTTTAAATTACTCAGTTTAAGACACTGGCGGGGTCTCGAACACTAAGCTAAAACAACTGCCTTCGTTAGGCCAGCTGTCGATCTCAAGTTTAGCGTTATGGCGCATTGCAATATGCTTGGTAATAGCCAAACCTAAGCCCGTTCCACCCAAAGCGCGTGAACGCCCGCGATCGACCCGATAAAACCGCTCACTTAACCGTGGAATATGTTCTGGCGCAATGCCAATACCCGTGTCAGTTACGCTGAACCGAGGGCACCCCGCATCATCAATTGCCCATTGAACCTGAATGTTCCCACCCGCTGGGGTGTATCGAATGGCATTGTTTAGTAAATTTGAAAAAGCAGAGGCTAGCTCTGATTGGCTACCTTTAAGATACAAATGAGGCGTTATGTGCCATTCAAAATGATGCTTACCGCCCGATAGCGCTTCAGCTTCTAGGCGAAGGGTGTCAAAAAGAACGGGTAGATCAATCGTTAATTGTTCTGCTTGTGCGGTTGATTCTAAGTCTGAAAGTGTTAATAGCTCAGCGACAAGACCCTGCATTCGATGGGCTTGATCGTGCATTAACTCAATGTAATGCTGCTTTTGTTCTGCAGACAAGGCGTCAGGCGGCGCGTCTTTTAACGTTTCTAAGAAACCAGCTAAAACCGTTAAGGGGGTGCGAAGTTCATGTGACACGTTGGCAACAAAATCACGCCTTGTGGTTTCAAGACGGTCAATTTGAGTCATGTCGCGCGTGATCAGTAAGCGTTGATTGCCGGCATAATTAACCAACTGCATCACCAGTCGTTTGTCTTGTCCGGCCTGTGTCAGGTTTTGTAAAATGGGCTCTGGCCACTCGGGTTGCCTTGCGTATCGAATAAAATCAGGTTGACGCAGTAAGTTTAAAAGAGATTGCCCCACATCAAGTGTTTGATCAAGATTGAGGTGTTGCTTTGCAGCGCGGTTAAACCATGCAATTTTAAATTTTTGGTCAAGCGCAACCACCCCTACAGGCAACGCTTGCGCGGCTGACACAATAGCGCGAGCCGTTTCTTGCGCAACAGCGGCAGAGTCGGTTTGCATTTTTGTAAAGCGTTGCAGTTGTGCGACGACATCTGCCCATGGGCCAATATACTTCGGTGCAATATTGGTCGTTGGCGACTTAGCCCATTTAGCGATTTTGGCGCCCTGATAGCGCCGCCATGTCATTATGAGGCCGGTGCTTAATGCGAGTAAAGCCCAACCCCAAACATTTTTTAAAAAAAGCGTCCAAACGCTTGCGATCAGCGCCCAAAAAACGAACCATAAGAAAGTATGATGCCATTGCATAAGTGTGATTTTCGCACGATGTGTCGTTTATTAATAAATGACCTGACGAGTAAAGCGGTAACCGCTGCCACGAACGGTTTCAATATGACGGTCGTGCCTTGTGGTCTCAAGCGCTTTGCGCAAGCGACGAATGTGAACGTCAACGGTTCGTTCTTCGACAAACACGTGATCGCCCCAGACTAGATCAAGCAGTTGTGTTCTTGAAAAAACCCTTTCAGCGTGCGTCATAAAAAAGTGTAGTAAGCGAAACTCAGTTGGACCAATATTTAAGGGCTGTCCGTTGCCCGTTAATCGGTGCGAGACGGGGTCAAGTATTAACCCCCCTGCTTCAGTCATATCGTCAGTTAATTGCGGTGCACGACGTCGTAACACGGCTTTGATGCGTGCCATCAGCTCTTTGGGTGAAAACGGTTTAGTGATGTAGTCGTCTGCGCCCGCCTCGAGGCCGTCAAGTTTGTCTTGTTCAGCCCCCTTTGCGGTCAACATGATGACGGGCACTGATTTTGTGCGGGCATCAGCGCTTAGGCGTCGTGCAAAGGCTAAGCCTGAAGTGCCAGGCAGCATCCAGTCGAGCAAAATCAAGTCGGGTAACTCAGCTCGTATGATTGTGTCAGCTTGGGCGGCATCAAAGGCGCGTAACACCTTATGACCGGCAAAAGAAAGGTTGACGGCAATCAGTTCTTGAATGGCGGGCTCGTCTTCAACAACTAAAATGGTGCTTGACATCGTTTTTACGCTTTTTTTAGGTGGGTCATGTTGTAAAAAGTAAGCTTCATCATATGACTTTAATATGTCAAGTATGTGACAGTGTGTTTTGTCACCCAGCATGCGCTAAGATAAAGCATCATATTTTTTTGGTATTTAGCGCTGCAAATAACACCATCCAGTGGTTTGCTTGCTGGTCGAGAAAAGAAAATAAACCTTAAGAAAAGAACGCTTAAAAATATATGTCTGAACAAAAAACACATTTTGGTTTTAAAACGGTAGACCCATCTGAAAAAGCACGTAAAGTCGCTGAAGTTTTTGATTCGGTGGCAACTCGCTACGACATCATGAATGACCTGATGTCAGGCGGTTTGCATCGTATATGGAAAGCTTTTGCAATGAGTCGTGCGGCGGTGCGCCCGGGTATGCGTGTGCTTGATATTGCAGGTGGCACGGGCGATTTAGCCCAAATCATGGCAAAACAAGCTGGGCCAACAGGCGAGGTCTGGCTGACTGACATCAATGAATCAATGCTGCGGGTAGGGCGCGATCGATTGCTTGATGCCGGCCAAGTGTTGCCCACAGCGGTTTGCGACGCTGAAAAACTGCCTTTTCCTGATCGTTATTTTGATCGCGTGACGGTTGCGTTTGGATTGCGAAATATGACCCATAAAGACTTAGCATTGGCTGAAATGGCTCGGGTTTTAAAGCCTGGCGGTAAGCTTTTGGTGCTTGAGTTTTCAAAAATTGCTAAGCCACTTGCCCCGCTTTATGACTGGTATTCGTTCAATATTTTGCCGTGGTTGGGGCAAAAGGTCGCGGGTGATGCCGATAGTTACCGCTATTTGGCAGAGTCAATACGTATGCATCCAGACCAAGAAACCCTTAAATCGATGCTTGAAACAGCAGGGTTGATGCGTGCGCAGTTTTTTAACTTAACGGGTGGTATTGCTTCGTTGCATGAGGGCGTAAAAGGCCTAAAAAACGAGGGAAAACCCAGGTAAAAAACGAAAAAATATAGCAAAATCAACGGAACTTCCTACTTTTTCTATGGTCTTTGATATATCTGATCTTTAAATCTATAAGATATTAATAATTCTTGCTTTTTTTTAGCGTTTTTAAATCTCGTTGTTTATTTGTTTATTTGTTAATTATTTGATTGACCCTTTTAAGGTGATAAAAATGTCTTATTTCTTGTCTCGACTGTTAGCCGTGACGATTTTATTTGGTAGTGGTTTTGCCATGACAGCCGTAAGTTTTGATGCTGAAGCTAAACGCTTTGGTGGCGGTTCAAGTGCTGGGCGTCAGTCATCAAATGTCATGCAGCAACGTCAAGCGGTTACCCCCCCAGCTGCTGCGGCTACGGCGGGTGCGGCGGCTGCGACTACAGGTGCTAAAGCAGCGGGTTCACGCTGGCTGGGCCCCATTGCGGGTATTGCAGCCGGTTTAGGTATAGCCGCCTTGCTTTCACATTTTGGTCTAGGCGGTGCATTGGCCGACATATTAACCATTGCTTTAATTGCTGGTTTGGCATTTTTTGCGATTCGATTCATTATGGGTCGCCTTTCAGGTCAAAACAAATTGGCGACTCAGGCGGCAGGTAATGCGCCCAACAACATGAATCGTGAATCTTATCAGCAGCAAGTCACGGCACGGCAGTCTAATGAGCAAATTGGTGGTGGTGAGCAACCCACTACGCTTGATACTGCGATTGGTAGTTGGTTCATTCCTGCAAATTTTGATCAAGCCACTTTTTTAAGCGAATCAAAAAAGCAGTTTGTTGCCATTCAAAAAATTTGGGATCAAGGCGATACAGCCTCACTAAGCAATGTTTTAACTGAAGACATGTTGGCTGAGTTTTCTGAACAGTTGTCACACCGTGAAAGTGCCAATACGACTGAAGTTGTTATTTTGAATGCTGATTTATTAGGTATTGAAAAAATAGCCGATGGCTATTTGGCGAGCGTACAGTTTTCAGGCATGATTCGTGAAGATGATAACCCTGAAGCTAAAGGCTTTGAAGAGGTTTGGAACTTGTATAAAGGCCAATCGGGTGGTTGGTTGTTGGCCGGTATTCAGCAAAATAAAGTAGGTTAAGCTTCAAAGCGAATGTCAAATAGTCAAGAATGCATCTTGCGGTGCTGACAAAAGACAGCAACTAAAAGATATTAACCGCCTAGGTTTGATAATAAAAAGCAAACCGGGTTGTTGAAAATGTTTACACAAAACGCCCATTGACTGGGCGTTTTGTTATTTACGCGTTCCAATTCGTTACACTAAGTACGTATCTTAATTTTGGCTATTTTCGACCTATAAAGCGATTAACTAACCGTGTCACTTATTCTTAAATCGAGGCCCGCTTTGCCTGATATGTCGCCCCGAGCGCTTATTCAGGCGGCTTTAACTCGGTTGTTGCAGCGTTACCCTAGCGCCCAAGCGCTGCTTGCTCAACATGCGGGCAAAACTTTTGCAATCTTAGCCGAGCCGTTAAAAGGCTTATTTACAATAGAACACGATGGTCAACTGGTCTTTGCAGACGACGCGATTGTGCCCAATGTCACGATCGAAGTTGATCTCAGGCGGGTTGATTGGGTGCAATGGGCAACATCTGAAAGCCGTTTTGATTTGGTTTCAGTCACACGCGTAACAGGTGATGCGGGTTTAGCGCAAACCTTGTCGGGTCTATTGCAAACGTTGCGCCCCGACATTGAAGATTTACTGGCTGAAAGAGTGGGTGACATACCCGCTCGCAACCTCGTTCAGGCAGTCAAAAGTCTGCAGCAAGGCGTGATGCAATCAGGGCAACGTGCCGCTGAAAATGTTGCTGAATATTTATCGCATGAAACTGCTGTACTGACCCCGCATGTTGTATTAAAAGAATTTTCTGCTTCTTTACAAAAACTTGTATTGCGTTTGCAACAACTTCAATCTCAACAACAGCAACTTGATCAAAGAATTAAACAGATCGTGGCTCAAAAAAAATCTAACCAAGGGCCTTCACCATGATGACTTTTTTACGCTTGATTCGTATCATATGGGTCGGCTTAAAGTACCGGCTTGACGAGCTGGTGCTTTCAAGTTTTGATCACCCTGTCGCGGTTTTCATTGTGCGTGTCATTACATTTGGCAAAGCGCCTAAAATGCCGCGCGGTATGCGTTTGCGTTTGGCCCTCGAATCATTGGGCCCTGTGTTTGTTAAATTTGGTCAAGTGCTATCAACCCGTCGTGATCTGATTCCCCCTGATTTAGCTGACGAGTTAGCGTTGTTGCAAGACCATGTGGCACCCTTTCCCTCAATTCAAGCCAGTCGTGCAATTGAATTGGCATTGGGTGCACCGCCCAACGAGTTGTTTGCACATTTTGAGTTCGACCCGGTTGCTTCAGCGTCGATCGCGCAAGTGCACTTTGCAACATTACATGATGGCCGTGAGGTTGCCGTTAAAGTTTTGCGCCCTGGCATGCTTGAGGTCATTGAAAAAGATTTGTCACTGATGCGTGTGGTGGCAGGGTTGGTGCAACGATTGTTGCCTGATGGGCCGCGCTTGAAGCCCTATGAAGTGGTGGCAGAGTTCGATAAACACCTGCACGATGAACTTGACCTTTTGCGCGAGGCTTCAAACTGTAGCCAATTACGACGCAATTTCTCGCCGGGTACACCGCGTGGCGACTTGCTTATGGTGCCCGAAGTCGTTTGGGATTTCTGCGCTGTCAACGTCTTTACAATGGAACGTATGTACGGCTTCCCCGTGAGTCAAATGGCGCGCATGCAAGAGGCCGGTATTGATATTAAAGATTTGGCAAAAAAAGGAGTTGAAATTTTTTTTACCCAAGTGTTCACCGATGGTTTCTTTCATGCCGATATGCACCCCGGCAATATTTATGTATCGAACCAACCCGAAACGTTGGGCCGATATATTGCATTAGATTTTGGTATTGTCGGGTCGCTTTCAGAATTTGATAAAAATTACTTAGCGCAAAATTTCTTAGCGTTCTTTTTGCGAGATTACCGGCGCGTAGCGCGACTGCACATTGAGTCTGGCTGGGTCCCTGCCAACACCCGAGAAGAAGAGCTTGAAGGTGCCATTAGGGCTGTGTGCGAGCCTTATTTCGATCGACCCCTAGCTGAAATCTCGTTAGGTCAGGTTTTATTACGCTTATTTCAGACGTCACGTCGTTTTCATGTGGAAATTCAGCCGCAGCTGGTTTTGCTACAAAAAACCCTATTAAATGTAGAAGGTTTAGGTCGAGAGCTCAACCCACAGTTAGACTTATGGGACACCGCTAAACCGTATCTAGAAAAATGGATGCATGAGCGTGTGGGCTTGAAGGCTTTGCAAAACAAAATCAAATCTGAGGCGGTGCAGTGGGCCCAGTGGTTGCCAGAGTTTCCGAGGTTAATGCACGAGTCGCTTAGTCGGCCTGATTTAACACCTGTGGTTTGGCAAGAATTACGTTCTCTTAGAAAAGAGCGACAGCAGTCAAACCGATTGATGACGGTTTTAATTGTTGTGATTGCATTGAGTCTTGCCGTTGGGTTGTATCGCTTTTGGTAATTGAAATTTGGTTTGAGTGATGATTAAATTGTTGTGTCAAGGCAACTCAATCGAAATATATTACTATTTACTTTCTTTTGTACTCTTTTGTTGTTATTTGTCATTATTTTGTAAGATTATTTCTGTTACACCTAAAGCTAAGATCAAAAAAAGGTAATTTTTATGCTTTATCCTGAATTATTTAAATCGCTAGAATCGGTTCGTTGGAATATGGACACTGACATTCCTTGGGCTGAATTTGATGCCAGCAAGCTCACCGATGAGCAAGCACAAACCATCAAAATGAACGCCATTACTGAATGGGCTGCCTTACCTGCTACGGAAATGTTTCTGCGCGATAACCGCGGTGACAGTGACTTTTCAGCATTTATGTCAATTTGGTTTTTCGAAGAGCAAAAACATTCTTTGGTACTGATTGAGTATCTGCGTCGATTTTGCCCAGACTTCATGCCCACTGAAGAAGAGTTGCACAATGTGCGTTTTGAGTTTGATGCAGCGCCTCCGCTTGAGACCTTGATGTTGCATTTTTGTGGCGAGGTGCGGTTAAACCACTGGTATCGTTGTGCGGCAGACTGGCATACTGAACCTGTTATCAAAGCGATCTATAAAACTGTTGCGCAAGATGAAGCGCGCCATGCGGGCGCTTACTTACGTTATATGAAGCGTGCATTGACCGTTCATAGTCAAGATTTAGCATTACAGGCACGCCGTGCGTTTTCAAAAATCGGCGTGTTGATGGCGTCAGCCCATCGAACACCGCAGGCATTACATCCGACTAATTTGCACGTTAATAAAGAGATGTTCCCCAACGATACGGTTCAATCAAAACTGCCTGAGCCGGGTTGGTTAGAGCGCTGGCTTGATCATCAAATACGTTTTGATAACGCATGGGAAACAAAAGTTAGCCAACGTATTTTGCATAATTTATCTTTATTGATGGGTTCTACTTTCGAGTCTGTACAAGACTTGAACCGTTACCGTAAATCACTTGGCGTTTTAGCACCAACCCCTGCATGACAGCGCGTTTTGAACGTAAGGTGCAGACTCGCCAAGCGCTTCAAAACGTCATTGCGATGGGAAAATTAGCCCGACCCATCATTTTTACAAATGGTGTTTTTGATATCTTGCATCGGGGTCATGTCACATACCTTGATGAGGCTGCGCAGTTAGGCGGTACGTTGATTGTGGGCGTCAACACCGACGCGTCAGTGAGGCGTTTAGGTAAAGCGCTTGATCGTCCCTTAAATAATGAACACGACCGCGCAGCATTACTGGCAGCTTTAGCGTGTGTCGATGTGGTGACAATATTTGATGAAGACACACCTTGCGAAGTGATCGAGGCACTCAGGCCCGACATCATTGTTAAAGGGGGCGATTACGATATGGCAGCGCTACCTGAAACCACAATTGTGCAATCGTGGGGCGGTAAAGCCTTAGCAATACCGTTTGAGTTTGAGCGATCAACCACAGCAATGGTAAAAAAAATACGTCAAACATAAATGATGGCTAGGTATGAAGCTGAACATTCACTGCATCAGCAAAGCCTAATCCACCAACAAAGCCTTAAATTACTTTACTTTAGTACTATTAGGGGTTTGACGATTAAGGTTCAAACCCTGAGGCAAATCGTACATGATGCCAGTACCGGCTGAACCCGGTGGGCGCAACATTTGTGCGACGGCAAGTAAATCATCTTCAGATAACGACCCGCTGTTAGCGCGCAATCGTAAACCGGCCATCAAGGTTTCGTAACGGGCTCGAGCCAAGTCGCGTTTAGTTACAAACAGTTGTTGTTGAGCATTTAAAACGTCAAGATTAATTCGAACGCCTACGTCATAACCGGTTAAGTTGGCCTGCAATGAGGCCAAGCTTGATTTCTCACTTGCTTGCAAACCTTTGACGCGAGCTAAACCTGCCGTAACACCATTGAAGTATTGTTTTGAAAGCTGAATTGAACGACGACGTATAGCTTCAAGATCATAAACTGATTTTTGTTGAAGCTCAGTCTTTTCAAGCACAGTGGCATTGACGCCACCACCGCTGTAAATCGGTACGCTAAGGGTAAGACCAACTGAGTTATCAATTGTGCGACCGTCATAAAAGGGGCGAATTTGGCTATTGCCTACGGTATTGCTGGTTGACGACGCTGAGAGATTGAGTGAAGGGTAATGGCCAGCTTTAGCAATTTCGACATCGTACTCAGTGATACGAATTTGAATGCGCCCACGTACGACATCAAGATTGGCAGAAGAAGCTTGGTCAGACCATGCTGCTAAATTATTCGGGGCAGGCGCTGGCAAGTTGACGGTGTAAGGTAACGCTGCCAAGTCAGTCGGTTGAATACCAATCATGCGTGTGAGTGCGTCTTCAGTATTGGTCACTTCATTTTCAGAACTGATAATGTTGGCTGAAATCAGATCAAACCGAGCTTGCGCTTCGAGCGCATCGGTAATTGTGGCATTTCCCAACTCAAAACGCCTTTTAGCGGAAGCGAGTTGTTCACCTATAGATTGTTTTTCAGCCCGTAAAGCAGCCAAACTGTCTTGTGCAGTGAGAATGTCAAAATAAGACTGAGACAAACGCAGCATAAGGTCTTGGTAGGCAAGTTGAAGCGCTATTTCAGCACCTGCGACCACCATTTTAGATTGCTGAAAGGTATTTAGAGCTGACCAATTAAAGACAGGCTGGTTTAGTGCCAAAGTCCAGGCAGACCGCGCGCCGTTATAGACTTGACTCAATGCGCCCGTCGCTCGACTATCAAGATAAGCACCCGTCAGTGAACCTGACATATTGGGCAAAAGACCTGCCTGTGCTTGTGGTAACTTTTGTAACTGGGCCCGATAGTTTGCGCGGGCAGCTGAATACGTAGGGTCGTTAGTGAGGGCGAGTTGCCAAGCTTGGCTCAAGTCAAGTGCCCACACGTTCGGCGCAAACGCACTAAGGGTTAGCAGCGAACAAAACAACAGAGCACGACGTAAAAGTGCAGTCATAAAAATGATGTTTTAGAACTTAAATTGAGAAACATGTGGGCCAACAAGTGGCTTGATGACTGTCTCAAAAAGTGATTGGGTTTCAAAGCTGGCAGCAGTCGTACGGGTAATTTTGATGGCAGTCATGACAGGGGTTTGACCCACTACCACCACTAAACGCCCACCAATACGTAATTGATATTTTAAAGAGTCGGGTACGCTGGGTAAAGAACCCGTCATTAAAATGGCGTCGTATTCGTTGCTACCCCAACCTTTGCAGCCGTCACCAGTTTCAACCGTGACTTGATTAATCAGATTTTGACGTAAATTTTCTTGTGCGAAGGCAACCAATTTGGGGTCGATTTCAACTGTCGTAATTTGGCGTGCAATATGTGCCAACATGGCCGCTTGATAGCCTGAACCGGTACCAATTTCAAGTACACAATCGTCTTGAGACAAATCAAGTGCTTGCGCTAAACGCGCCTCTATTTTAGGGCTGAGCATGGTTTGATGCGTGTCGCCAGACGGTAAAACCAGCGGTATTTCTAGATCAGAAAATGCTAAAGCGCGCATAGAAGGGGGCGTAAACTTTTCGCGACGCACTGCAAACAAAGCCGCTATGACTTTATCGTCATAGACGTCCCACGGTTTGATTTGCTGCTCAACCATGTTGAAGCGTGCGGTTTCCATCTCTGACAAATTTGTAGCATTCATTTGCTATAACTCAAAAAAACGATGTGACAAAACTCACAACACTTATTGTAAGGGGGTTTTCTGCCACAGTTGGTGAAAGTGGTGCACCGGGCCGTGACCCTGGCCGACTGTTAGCTGATGCGATTGAGCAATAGCGTTTACCAAGTACTGTTTGGCATGGCGTGCAGCGTCTTCTGTGGTTTGACCATGACCGAGCAACGTAGCCAGAGCAGCAGACAGGGTGCAGCCCGTACCATGGGTGTTTTGGGTGGCAATACGGTAACCCGGTAACTCAATCATGACGTCTCCGTCATGCAAAAAATCGGTGGTGTCTTCGCCAGGCAAATGACCGCCTTTTAAGAACACCCAACGGTGGCCTTTATGATTCATCATTTCACGTAATTGCTCAGCAACTCGGCGCATATCGCGTTTTGATTCTATGGCACCGCGTTCAAGCAACACTGAAGCTTCTGGTAAGTTTGGGGTTATGAGGGTGGCTAAGGGTAAAAGTGCTTCACGCAGAGCATGCACAGCTTTTGTCTCAAGCAACATGGCGCCACTTTTTGAAACCATAACGGGGTCAAGCACAATATGGGGTGGCGCTTTGAGTGCCAAGCGTTCTGCAACGGTTTCGATCACGGGGGCCTGCCCCAACATGCCAATCTTCAAAGCGTTGATGACGACATCGTCAAACAGCGTATCAATTTGATGTCCTACGAAGCGGGGCGAAACGGGTTCAATTTCTGTCACCGTTTGGGTGTTTTGAGCCGTTAATGCCGCCACCACTGCGCAGGCATAACCCCCCAACGCACTGATCGCTTTAACATCAGCCAACACGCCAGCACCACCCGAGGGGTCAATGCCAGCAATAGTTAAGATGTTAGGAATGGACTGAGTCATGAAGCGTTAGCTTTCGAGCTAATTGAAGGCATTAAACCGGCACTCGGTGAGGTTGGCATGCCAGAATACGTTTTACGGGGAACGCGGCCCGCTAAGAATGCTTCACGGCCCGCTTCAACTGCCTTACGCATGGCGCTGGCCATTAAAATGGGGTCGGTTGCACCGGCAATGGCTGTGTTCATTAAAATTGCGTCACAACCCAGTTCCATCGCGATGGCTGCGTCTGAGGCAGTACCGACACCGGCATCAACTAAAACCGGCACACGTGATTGGTCAATAATCAGTTTTAAATTCCAAGGGTTCAAAATACCCATGCCTGAACCAATTAGCGAGGCCAACGGCATAACCGCAATGCAACCGATATCTTCAAGCATGCGGCACTGAATCGGGTCGTCAGTGCAGTAAACCATGACCTCGAAACCCTCATCAACAAGAGTTTTAGCGGCAATCAAGGTTTCTGGCATGTTGGGAAATAAGGTGTGCGAATCGCCCAGCACTTCAAGCTTGACCAAACGATGGTCGTCTAAAAGCTCGCGCGCTAGACGCAAAGTGCGAACCGCATCGTCAGCGGTGTAGCAACCGGCCGTGTTGGGCAGCAATGTGAATTGATTGGGGGGTACAAAATCAAGCAAGCTTTGCTCGCCCTTGTTTTGACCAATATTGGTACGGCGAATAGCAACTGTCACAATTTCAGCGCCACTCATATCGATTGCTCGACGCGTTTCTTCAAAGTCGCGGTACTTACCGGTTCCGATTAAAAGACGCGATTGATAGGTTTTATTGGCAATGACGAGGGGTTTGGGGTCGGACATAAAGCACTCTGTTGTTTTTGATGAAAGTATATGAACTGATTATTGCTGAACTGCTTGTTGCTGAACTGCTTGTTGCTACGGTATTAAAATGTTGCAATGTCAAATTTATTGTTCTGTGTTGGCATTGACTCAATAAAGACTTAGTAAGACTTATAAAGATTTATTCTGTGCCTATTGTGTGGCCTGTTGTAATTGATTGCAAATGCGTTCAGCTGCCTCAATGAAACGAGGGCCAGGTCGAAACAACTCGTCAGCATTCACAGCAAGTACTTTAGCCTTTAAATCAGCCAACTTGGGGGGCAATAGAACCTTTTTTTGAGCTGTTTGCCCAACAATAATCAGGTCGGGTTGAGTTGCCCAAAGTGATTCGGCACTCATTAAAGGTGCAGCAGCCGTTTGCTGCGCAAAAACATTTACAGCACCACAACGCAGCAACACGTTATTCAAAATGTGTTGCCCACCAATCGCATACCCCGCCTCAAGATCGACCAAAATAGCAACCTTTAAAGGTGATTTAGGTTTTAAATGGGGCAATCCTTGAATACGGTTTCTCAAGGCAGCACTCGATGTTTGCGCAAAGGTCTCGGTATGTAAGACTTTACCTAGCGCATCAATTTCATTGGGAATGTCGTCTAAAGATTTTGGCTGGGTTGCAAACGTTTTAAAGCCTAACGATTGCAGTCGGTCTAATAAAGGTGAAGGCCAACCCACAATAAGCGTTGGGTTTTGCGCAATGATGGGTTCAACTTCAACCCCCAAGCCCGAACCCACCTTAGGTAATGGCTGCACACTGGCCGGAAAATCACTGGCCTGCACCGTGGCCACAATATGCTGCCCCCCACCCGCTGCAAAGACTAGTTCAGTGGCATGCGGTGTCAGGGTCACAATGCGCGGTTGGCCGTATTCGGTTTGGGCGGTTGCGACAAAAGATAAAAAAATGGCACAGCATATGATTGTTGTACCGATTTTTAAACGGTGCAACTGAATGACAGTTAAATGAGAAGTGAGTTTAATGAGCACTGTTATGTGTCTTTGTTAGATATTCAGCTCAAATAAAATAAGGTAGCAAGGCCCGCTTTGAAATTAAAGAAAATGATTAAACCTCAAAGCGAGTCATACATTTTTGCGACTTGTTAATACTTTAATGCTAGGTTAACAAAGACGTTTGAACCCGGCGTGTTGTAGTTTTCCACAAGGTTATATTGTTTACCCAACATGTTATTCCACCTTAATTGAACGGTAGCGTTTTTAGATACCTTATACGCTAACGAGGCATTGAGTAAACCGTAGCCACCCAAATTGTTTTTGCTAAACACTTCCCGCCTAGCGCTCGACAAATACCATTCCAAGCCAAACTGCGTTTCTTGCCAAGTGTGTTCGGCAGCTAGCTTTAAAACCCTTTGCGCACGCAACGGTAGCAATTCGTTATTGTCGTCATTAATTGGGCTTAACCAGTCAAAACTACCGATAATTTGGGTGTTTTTGGCAATGTACTGATTGCCATTAAACGTCACGCCCTTAATGGTGGCTTTGCCAATGTTGTTGGCTTGGTACACGAAGCTACCCGGTTGGCTAGGCTCATTGATAATTAAGTTCGTAATTTCATTTTGGTACATCGTGACACCGAGCTGCCCCTTATTGTGCGTGTATTGCAAACCCACCTCAATATTTTTTGATTTTTCAGGTTGCAGGTTGGGGTTGCCCACAAAACTTGACGTTGCAGGCCAATACAACTCATTAAAGTTGGGCGCCCTAAAACCCGTATTCAAACCCACATTACCGCGCCACTGAGAGGTGAATTGATAGGCATACCCGATGCTACCCGTCGCAAAATTTCCATATTGTGAATTGGCATCGTTACGCGCGCTCAATTGCACCGCGTGTGGGCCCCATTCACCTTGGTAAACACCCACAAACGAGTTGGTGTTGACCTCTGCGTTTTGGTAGCCGACATAAGAAGGCATCACGTAGTCTCCATCAGAAAACTGCCCTGATACTTTTTGTGTGAGTCGTTCATAAGCGAGGCTAAATTGTTGCGAATCACTGAGCTTAAAATTGTTTTGCCAAACGTATTGAGTTTGATCAGTTTTGAACGTTTGGGTGCTGTTTAAATTGCCGGTAGGTAGGTTCCTAGTGTCGTATTGATCTGTCAAAAGAGAGGCCGTTAGTGTGCTTAACCAGATCTTGTTAATTTGGTTGCTGCTTGTAAGTGATGTGTTGCTAAGCGTTTGCAAACCCCTGTCATTAAAATAGGGCGTGCCGTTATCGACTCCTGAGTTAATTTGAGATTGATACGTGCGCAGTGTTAAGGTTTGCCCTTCTTGCCATGTCATACCGACTTGGCCACCAATATTGCTACGGTAGTATGAGTCAGTATCGGAGTTGTAATAATAATTTTTGTTGGTGGTGGCATTAAACCCTGCGCTTTGGCCATAACCGCCATACAAGCTGTAGCTCAGCCCATTATGCGACCCTGAAAAACCCGCATCGTATTCACTGGTTGAATAGGTGCCCACACCCACATTGGCATAGGCTTCAAAGGGCTGTTTATCGCCCGGTTTGCGCGTAATAATGTTCACCACGCCGCCGATGGCATCAGCACCATATAAGCTGCTGCTGGCGCCCCGCACAATTTCAATGCGCTCAATGCTGTTGGTGGGCATGGCGTTTAAGGCGGGTAAACCGTTGCTACCGTTATTGACACGAACGCCGTCAATGAGTACTAAGCTTTGGTTGCTGTTGGCGCCACGAATATTGATGGTTGAAAGTGTTTGTGGGCCGCCAGAGTTCACAAAGGTAATGGCATGCTGGCGACCGAGCACTTCAGCTAAGGTTGCATTGGGCGTTTGGTCTAGCGCTTCACGATTTACGACGGTGTTGTCACCGATGGTACTTTTAAGGGTTTGAGCAGAGCGGGTGGCGGTCACAATAACTTCGTCAAGCTTTTTAGCTTCGGATTGACCGGGGGAAACGTTTTGTGCGGCAGATAATAGAGGTAGCAAACAGGCAAGAACGCCTGATGCCTGTAGATAAGGCTTCAAAGTCATGAGAAAAGCTCACTTAAAACGTGCGTCCCCGCACGTTAATTAGGGGAACATTTTGGGCTGTTGTTCAGCAAAAATGGCTATTTGGCCGGTATCGGGCTGGCGTGCGTTTTTTTAAAACAACACGTTGACCGTTGCGGGGGCAGCACAGGCTAACTTTCAAGATCGAAGGCTTCCTGTTTCCCGTTTAACTTTCCCAATGCCATGCAAGCCAAACAGGCTAGACATATAGCGGCACCGAAAGCACCAAAGCGAAGACATTTTAACATGATGGTGTTAAGAGAGTTTTCATTGATCAGGGCGCGCAGCAAAGGGTGTCTCTCGGGTCAACGATACGCTTAACATGTCAATTCGTTTGCATGGCCGGATCATTTGACGACAACGCGTTCCCCTTAAAAAATAGGGGTTTAAGGTGCTTTTCAGTAGGTTCAAGCCCTTATTTTGTTACGATGTAATACTTCTACAGGTTTTTGCTGTATTACCTATTTATGCGCTTGAACCCATCACTTGAACCCATCAGCGAATTGGTCTTTTATGTCATACCCAAAACTACCCTACCCGATCGAGTCTTACACCCGAGGCGCTGAGTTTGCGCGTGCGTTAGGTGAGCGTATTTTGGTGCTTGACGGTGCAATGGGCACCATGGTGCAACAGCTCAAGTTCACTGAAGCTGATTTTCGGGGCGAGCGATTTAAAGACCACGTCAAAGACGTTAAAGGCAACAATGAGTTGTTGTCCATTGTGCGACCTGACGTCATTCAAACCATTCACGAACAGTACTTGCAGGCGGGTGCCGATTTAGTCGAAACCAATACCTTTGGTGCCACCTCAATCGCGCAGGGTGACTACGACTTGCCCGAGCTCGCTTATGAAATGAATTTAGTGTCAGCCCGTTTGGCACGTCAGGCCTGCGACAAATTTTCAACACCAGACCGGCCGCGTTTTGTCGCGGGTGCGTTGGGGCCGCAACCTAAAACGGCTTCTATTTCTCCTGATGTCAACGACCCGGGCGCGCGTAACGTTACGTTTGATGAATTGCGCGATGCCTACACAGAGCAAGTAAAAGCTTTGTTAGAAGGCGGGGTTGACGTACTGTTGGTTGAAACCATTTTTGACACGTTAAACGCTAAAGCTGCAATTTTTGCAATCGAGCAGGTTTTTGCTGAAACGGGAGAGCGCTTGCCTGTCATGATTTCAGGTACGGTGACCGATGCCTCAGGCCGTATTTTGTCTGGTCAAACGGTTGAAGCCTTTTGGAATTCAGTGCGTCATGCCCGACCCATTACGATTGGTTTAAATTGTGCATTAGGTGCTGCATTGATGCGCCCCTACATTGCCGAGCTCGCCAAAATCAGTGACACCTACGTCTGCGTCTACCCCAATGCAGGTTTGCCCAACCCCATGAGCGATACGGGCTTTGATGAAAGCCCCGCCGACACCTCATCGTTGCTTGAAGAGTTTGCCAAGGCCGGTTTGGTGAACGTGGCAGGCGGCTGTTGTGGCACCACGCCAGAACACATCGAAGCCATTTCACAAAAAGTCTCAAGCATGACACCGCGTGTGGTGCCTGAAATTGAAGTGCGTACGCGTTTATCGGGTTTAGAAGCATTAAATTTTGACAGTAAATCGTTGTTTATCAACGTCGGTGAGCGCACCAACGTGACAGGCAGCAAAATGTTTGCGCGCCTGATAAAAGAAGGCAATTACGATCAAGCCGTTACGGTGGCACGTCAACAAGTTGAAAACGGTGCGCAAATCATCGACATCAATATGGACGAGGCCATGCTCGATTCGCTGGCCTGCATGCAGCGTTTTCTAAACATGATCGCTTCAGAGCCTGACATTGCACGCGTACCGATCATGATCGACAGTTCTAAATGGTCAGTGATTGAGGCCGGTCTGAAGTGCGTGCAGGGCAAACCGATTGTTAACTCAATTTCAATGAAAGAGGGCATCACGCCCTTTTTAGAACAAGCCCGTTTATGTCGTGCCTATGGCGCTGCTGTTGTGGTGATGGCGTTTGACGAAGAGGGCCAAGCCGACTCGCTTGCGCGCCGTCAAGCCATTTGCAAGCGCGCATATGACTTGCTGGTCAATGAGGTGGGGTTTCCACCAGAAGATATTATTTTTGACCCCAACGTGTTTGCCATTGCCACCGGCATCGAAGAGCACGACCATTATGCGGTTGACTTTATTGAAGCCACCCGTTGGATACTTCATAACTTACCGCATGCTCGTATTTCAGGTGGCGTGTCTAACGTCAGTTTTTCATTTCGCGGCAATGAACTGATGCGTGAGGCGATTCACACCGTTTTCTTGTATTACGCCATCAAAGAAGGCATGTCGATGGGTATAGTCAATGCCGGTCAGTTGGGTGTGTATGCCGAGCTTAAAGCGGTACTGCGAGATCAGGTCGAAGACGTTGTGCTTGACCGTAAAAACCCAGTGGGCAAAACCGATACTAGCGACACTCGCACCTCAACTGAACGGTTAGTTGCCCTATCAGATGACTTTAAGGGCGACGGTAGCAAAAAAGTAGAAGACCTTGCTTGGCGTGATCAAACAGTTGAAAGACGTTTGGCGCAGGCCATGGTGACGGGCAACACCACTTTTATTGTGGAAGATACAGAAGAAATACGTCAGCAAATTGCCGCACGAGGTGGCCGCCCCATTGAGGTGATTGAAGGCCCGTTAATGGACGGCATGAACATTGTGGGCGACTTGTTTGGCGAAGGCAAAATGTTCTTGCCTCAAGTCGTTAAATCAGCGCGCGTCATGAAACAAGCGGTAGCTCACCTCATACCTTTTATTGAAGAAGAAAAGAAACACATTGCAGCAGGCGGGGGTGATGTGCGTGCCAAAGGCAAAATCGTTATCGCTACCGTTAAAGGTGACGTGCACGATATCGGTAAAAACATCGTAACGGTTGTTTTGCAATGTAACAATTTTGAAGTCGTGAACATGGGCGTGATGGTGTCTGCCGCTAAAATTTTGGCATGTGCCAAAGAAGAAAAGGCTGACATCATTGGCTTGTCGGGCTTAATTACCCCAAGCCTTGAAGAGATGACCTATGTTGCCAGCGAAATGCAACGCGATGACTACTTTAGAGAACGCAAAATACCGTTGATGATCGGTGGTGCCACAACGAGCCGCGTTCATACCGCTGTCAAAATCGCACCCCATTATGATGGCCCTGTGATTTATGTACCCGATGCCAGCCGTGCGGTGGGCGTTGCACAAAACCTTGTTTCAGAAAACGCCAATACATATCTTGAAGACTTAAGTAAAGAATACGATGAAGTGCGTCGCCGGCATGCTTCGCGTCAAGCCACACCTATTATTCCCTTAGCGCAAGCGCGCGCGAATAAGCCCGTGATTGATTGGGAAAACGAGACGCCACTGCGCCCTAAGTTTTTAGGTCGTCGTTTATTTAAAAATTACGATCTGCACGAATTGGCTCAACATATCGACTGGACGCCGTTTTTTCAAACCTGGTCATTGTTTGGCTCGTACCCTGCCATTTTAGAAGACCATGTGGTGGGTGAGCAGGCCAAAAAGGTGTTTGCAGACGGGCAAGCGATGCTCAAGCGCATGATTGATGGCCGTTGGTTAACGGCAAATGGCATCATGGCGTTTTACCCTGCCAATCAAGTCAATGACGACGATATTGAAGTGTACCGAGACGAAACCCGCGAAGAGGTTTTGTTTACTTGGCGTGGTTTGCGTCAACAAGGTGTGAAACGCGAGGGCGTTGATAATAAATGTTTAGCTGACTTTATTGCACCACGAGAAAGTGGCGTGGTTGATTATATTGGTATGTTTGCCGTAACCGCAGGGTTAGGTATTGAAAAGCAAGAGCAACGCTTCATTGACGAGCAAGACGACTACTCAGCCATCATGTTCAAGTCGTTAGCTGATCGTTTGGCCGAGGCTTTTGCAGAGGCCTTGCATGTACGTGTGCGAACCGACCTTTGGGGTTATGCGCCTGATGAGGCGCTGCCACTTGAAGCATTGATTAAAGAGCAATATCAAGGCATTCGGCCTGCACCGGGTTACCCGGCTTGCCCAGAGCACGTTGTTAAACGTGAAATGTTTGATGTGTTGCAGGCGCAAGATATTGGCATGATGTTGACTGAAAGTTATGCCATGCACCCAGCTGCCAGCGTGTCAGGTTTTTACTTTAGTCACCCACAGTCACAGTACTTTAACGTGGGTATGATTGGTGAAGATCAAGTGCGAGACTACGCGCAGCGAAGCCAACGCACTGAAAAAGATCTTCACAGCACGTTGGCACCTGTTATTGCTTAAGTGACTTGAATTGAACTACTTGAACTACTTGAACTACTTGAACTGCTTGAACTGCCCTAAATTGCTTAAGTTTTATGGTAAATTTCGGCACCTTTTTTAACGAACTCAATTGATTTTTCTTGCATACCTTTTGCAAGGGCGTCTTTTTCAGCGACCCCTAATTTTTTCGCATAATCACGTACGTCTTGTGTGATTTTCATGCTGCAAAAGTGGGGGCCGCACATCGAGCAAAAATGCGCCACTTTCATTGAGTCTTTGGGTAACGTCTCGTCATGAAATTCTTTAGCTGTGTCGGGGTCAAGGCCGAGATTAAATTGATCTTCCCAACGGAATTCAAAACGCGCTTTTGACAAGGCATTGTCACGAATCGCTGCACCAGGGTGACCCTTTCCTAAGTCGGCTGCATGGGCAGCAATTTTGTAGGTAATGATGCCGTCTTTCACGTCTTTTTTATTCGGTAAACCCAGATGCTCTTTAGGTGTGACGTAGCAGAGCATGGCGGTGCCATACCAGCCAATAATTGCAGCACCGATGCCAGATGTAATGTGATCGTAACCCGGGGCGATGTCAGTGGTTAAGGGGCCTAGGGTGTAGAACGGTGCCTCATGGCAATGCTCAAGTTGAAGGTCCATATTTTCTTTAATCATATGCATGGGCACATGACCAGGGCCTTCGATCATGACTTGTACATCATGTTCCCACGCCACTTTAGTGAGCTCACCTAACGTTTTGAGTTCAGCAAATTGCGCTTCGTCATTGGCATCGTAAGTTGAACCAGGGCGTAAACCATCGCCTAACGAAAAGGTTACATCGTAGGCTTTCATGATTTCACAAATGTCTTCAAAGTGCTCATACAAGAAGCTTTCTTTGTGATGCGCTAAACACCATTTGGCCATAATAGAACCGCCGCGCGACACAATGCCCGTCATACGATCAGCCGTCATGGGAATAAAGGGTAAACGCACGCCGGCATGAATGGTGAAATAATCAACACCCTGTTCGGCTTGTTCAATTAACGTGTCACGAAAAATTTCCCATGTGAGGTCTTCTGCTTTACCGTTTACTTTTTCAAGTGCTTGGTAAATGGGAACCGTGCCGATGGGCACGGGTGAATTGCGAAGAATCCATTCACGGGTTTCATGAATGTTTTTACCGGTTGAAAGATCCATCACCGTGTCGCCACCCCAACGAATTGACCACGTCATCTTTTCAACTTCTTCAGCAATGCTTGAGCTGACAGCTGAGTTACCAATGTTGGCATTAATCTTAACCAAAAAGTTGCGACCAATAATCATCGGCTCAACTTCAGGGTGGTTAATATTCATTGGAATGACTGCACGACCGCGTGCAATTTCATCGCGCACAAATTCTGCCGTGATTTTGCCGGGAATGGATGCCCCAAACGATTGACCAGGGTGTTGACGCAACAAACGCTTCACCATTTTGTCGCCGTCAGGGCCGCTGTTGCGAAGCGATTCAACGTATTGTTCAAGGCGCATGTTTTCACGAATCGCGATGAACTCCATCTCAGGGGTAATGATGCCCTGACGTGCATAGTGCATTTGCGTTACATTTTTGCCCGCTTTGGCACGACGCGGTGGGCGCTGTAAATCAAAGCGCAAGGCTTGCAAAGTGGGGTCGGTTAAGCGTTCGCGACCGAAATCACTACTCGGTCCATCGAGTGACTCGGTATCGTGACGTTCGTCAATCCACGCTTTGCGCAGCTCAGGCAAGCCTTTACGTATGTCAATGTGTGCGTCGGGGTCGGTGTAGGGGCCGCTGGTATCGTAGACCGTGATGTCGGGGTTTTTTTCACCTCCAAAAGAGGTTGATGTGTCTGATTGTTCAATGGCACGAAACGGCACGCGAATATCAGGGCGTGAACCGATTTCATATACTTTCCGTGATTTGGGTAGGGGTTTAACAGCGGCTGAATCAACTTCAGCTGTGGCGGCTAAAAACTTAGGAATAGCGTTCATAAAAAAAGCTCCAAAAAAGTTGGAGCCGATTTGGAAGGTTCTTTTTCGATGAGGCAATATTGTCATCAAATAGTGTTCGCTCCCAGCATCGGCATTATCCGTACTGGTACGAAGGGTGTTTCTCAACCAGGCAAATTTGCCCAGTACCCCCGCTGAATGATTAGTGTAAGCTGACTTTCAGCAATAATGTTGTTTTATCTTTACGTTTCTTACGTCATGTTCATATTCAGAAGCTGGGCATATCGCTCAGACAGAGTCGTTTCTCATCGTAAACCCCGTTGGTTTAATCACGCGCATCGTGTGTGGCAAAGAGGGTGCATGGCAGCGCTGATTGCTTTTATGCCTTTGCTTTCTGGTTGCGGTGCGATTTGGGAATCAATGTACCCCTCGGCGCCTTCGAACCAACCGCCTTATGCTTTTCACTTAGCTTCAAAAAACGAAATGCCTGGTTTACTGCCATGGAAAGATCGTTCTGGCAAACATACGCTTTACTTGCAGCGTGAGCCGTTGTTGACACGTGTCGATATCAAAGGGGCATCGGCTATGGTTGATGGCGCAGGCCAGTTTTTTGTGGCGATTCGTTTGTCTGATAGCGGCTCACGCAAGTTGGCTCGCGTAAGTGTTGATCACATTGGGCAATCGTTAGCGTTGGTAACGGGGGGGTACTTGATGGGTTCAGCCCTAATTGATGCGCCAATCAATAAGGGCTTATTCGCAATGGTCGTAACAAGCCGAAACAGTGCATTTGCTTTAGCCGAATTTTTGGCGCCTGATCGACCTGTACAGTAAAACGTTAAGTTTTAAGGCGCTGTTTAAGGTGCATAAATGAGGGTAAGGGTGCATAAACAGGTTTAAGACCTTATGCACATCACACTAGTTCAGTACAACTAAGTTGTCGCGGTGAATCAGTTCAGCGTCAGACAGGCCACCAAGTAGTGCGATGATTTTTGATGACGGTTGACCCATAATTAAACGGGTTTCAGCAGCTGAATAATTGACCAAACCGCGCGCGCATTCTTTGCCCTGTGGGTCAAGACAAGACACCAAATCACCCATTTTAAAATAGCCTTCAACCGCTTTAACACCAATGGGTAAAAGACTTTTGCCATCAACCGTTAAGGCACGAACGGCGCCAGCATCAAGCGTCAGGCGGCCCCGTAAGCGTAAGTGGTCAGCCATCCATTGTTTGCGTGCAGACAAAACGGGTTGACTGGCTTGTAATTCGCTACCCACACACTCGCCTGAAGCGAGCCGTGTCAGCACATTGTCTTCACGCCCTGAAGCAATGATTGTGTGCGCCCCGCTCTTGGCGGCACGCTGTGCGGCTAAAACCTTGGTTAACATGCCACCGGTACCAATACCGCTACCTGCGCCACCTGCCATAGCCACTAAAGTCGGGTCAGCGGCTTGGGCGTGTGACATAAATTGTGCTTGAGGGTTTTGGCGCGGGTCTGAGTCGTACAGACCGCGTTGGTCAGTCAAAATAATTAAGCAATCAGCTTCAATTAAATTAGTGACTAATGCACCCAAAGTGTCGTTGTCGCCCACTTTGATTTCGTCAGTTGAAACGGTGTCATTTTCGTTAACGATTGGCACCACCCCGAGACGCAATAAGGTAAATAAAGTTGATCGCGCGTTGAGGTAGCGCTTGCGGTCAGCCAAGTCTTCGTGCGTTAGTAAAATTTGAGCAGTACGTAAGTTGTACTGCGCAAAAGCGGCTTCGTAAGCATGTACTAAACCCATCTGCCCAACCGCTGCTGCTGCTTGTAGTTTATGCATTTCAGTGGGGCGCTGTACCCAACCCAGCCGCGTCATACCTTCTGCAATGGCACCACTTGAAACCAATGTGATTTCTCGCCCTTGCTGTTTGAGTGCAGCAATTTGAGTTGACCAGTGATGCACAGCAGCAATATCAAGGCCTTTGCCATCGTTGGTAACCAACGATGAACCCACTTTTATAACAATACGATTTGCATCAGCAACAACTGACCGCATACTGGTTGATGAGGTCATGATTCAGTAGGCCCACGCGTCGTATCAAAACGACGATCTTCTTCTATGAACTCGCCTGCAGCAATGTCTTGCTCGCGTTGCTCAATTTCACGGGCAGCGTCAAGAGCGTCTTGAAGGTCCCATATGAGTTTTTGAGTACCTTCACCCGATAAGGCCGAAACGCTAAAAACAGGGCCTTTCCATTTGCTCGCTTTTAAGAATGCTTTTTGGGTTGCAACAGGGTCGGTCACAACATCGAGTTTATTTAAAACCAACCATCGGGGCTTGTTAAATAAGTCTTCGTCATATTTTTTAAGCTCACCCTCTAACGCCTTCATTTCTTTGACAGCACGCGCGATGGTGTCTTCGTCTGGGTCGAGCGATGACATGTCAACCAGATGCAACAAAATGCGGGTGCGATTTAAGTGACGTAAAAATAGATGACCTAAGCCCGCACCTTCAGATGCGCCTTCAATTAAGCCAGGAATGTCGGCCACTACAAAGCTGCGTGACTCTGACGTGCGCACCACACCCAAATTAGGGTGCAGGGTAGTGAAAGGGTAGTCGGCAATTTTAGGGCGTGCATTTGAAATACGGGTAATGAGCGTTGATTTACCGGCATTAGGCATGCCCAATAAGCCAACGTCTGCCAAAACCCGTAGCTCAAGGCGAAGCTTGCGTTGCTCGCCTTCTTTGCCGGGGGTGAATTGCCTAGGGGCACGGTTGACACTCGACTTAAAGTGAATGTTACCCAAGCCCGGAGCGCCACCCGCGGCTAAAATAGCAGTCTGTTTATTTTGAGTTAAATCGAATAATTCTTCGTTGGTTTCAGCATCAAAAATAATGGTGCCAACAGGCATACGCAAAACAATGTCTGCTGCGCCAGCGCCGTATTGGTCTGACCCACGACCGTGTTCACCATTGCGTGCCATGTGCTTGCGTGCGTAACGGTAGTCAATGAGGGTATTGATATTTCGATCGGCAACAGCCATGACGCTGCCACCAGTACCGCCATCGCCGCCGTCGGGCCCACCCTTGGGAATGAATTTTTCGCGCCTAAAACTTGACGCGCCATTGCCGCCTTTTCCACCAATCACTTCAATGGTTGCTTCATCAACAAATTTCATGCGCTTTTCTCAAAAATAACAAAGGCCCTGCCGAGTAACGACAGGGCCTGCTGGGTACCTAGACCACGCTACTTTTTACGCAGCGATAATCGATACGGTTGACTTGTTGAGCCGACCTTTCACAGCAAACTTAACATTGCCGTTAACCAACGCAAACAGGGTATGGTCTTTGCCCATACCAACATTGACGCCAGGGTGGAATGTTGTGCCACGTTGACGAACAATGATTGAACCTGCATGAATCAATTCACCGCCGAAAGTTTTTACACCCAGTCGTTTCGATTCTGAATCACGACCATTTCGCGTAGAGCCGCCGCCTTTTTTCTGTGCCATTTTCTAGTTTCCTAAAAGCAACGATTAAGCTGAAATCGCATCAATGCGAATTTCAGTGTAATTTTGACGGTGGCCTTGATGCTTTTGATAGTGCTTGCGACGACGCATTTTAAAGATCTTGACCTTGTCATGGCGTCCTTGCGCAAGAACTGTTGCTTTAACCACAGCGCCAATTAGGGTGGGGGCGCCAACTTGAAGTTGGTCGCCTTCGCCTACTGAAAGCACGTGATCTAGCGTAATTTCTTGCCCAATGTCTGCCGGTATCTGTTCTATTTTAAGTTTTTCACCAACGGCAATTCTGTACTGCTTGCCACCAGTTTTTACGACCGCGTACATGGGTTAACCTCATTATTTGTGGCGTAAAGTATTTTTGGGTTTCAAACACCCTAAAACGATACGCCGGGTTGTTACTGCACAATACAATTCAATACAATGACTGATCAGTTACGATAAGTCGTTTCGGCCTAAAACGCTAAAATACATGCCTTGGGCAACTACGTAACGACCGAACCCGTAAATATACCTGCTAAATGCTTGAAAGTCAAAAGAAAACACCTTGCCAAACCTAATCAAATTGCTTGAACCCATAGCCTCAGACATGCAAAAAGTCGACCTGGTGATTCGTCATCGACTTAATTCTGAAGTGGTGCTTATACGTACTATTGGTGACTACATCATTCATTCCGGTGGTAAGCGGTTACGCCCAGTGTTGGTGCTTTTGGTTGCCCGGGCGCTGGGGTTTACCCAACCGAGCCAACATACTTTGGCGGCAGTGGTTGAATTTATTCACACGGCTACGCTGTTACACGACGATGTAGTTGACGAATCTGATCTCAGGCGCGGTCGCAGCACAGCAAATAACGTGTTTGGCAACCCAGCCAGCGTGTTGGTGGGCGACTATTTATATTCCCGTGCTTTTGAAATGATGGTTGAAATCAACAACATGCCTATTATGCAGATCATGTCAGAGGCCACTACAGTCATTGCAGAGGGTGAGGTTTTACAGTTGATGAATATTCGTGATCCAGACGTAACTGAGGCGCGTTATTTAGATGTGGTTCGTTTTAAGACAGCCAAGTTATTTGAGGCTGCCGCCCATGCTGGGGCTGTTTTGGCGCAAGCCAATGCTGAACAGCAGCAATACGCCGCTACCTATGGGCGTCATTTAGGTACTGCGTTTCAGCTCATTGACGATTTGCTTGACTATTCAGGTGATCAAGCCACTTTGGGTAAAACCGTCGGTGACGACTTGCGCGAGGGCAAACCCACCATGCCACTTATACGCGTGTTGCAAGTGGGTTCGCCCGAGCAAATTGCGTTAGTACGCCATGCCGTTGAAACCGGTGATGGTGAGTTTGACGCCGTGGCAAAAGCTATTCGTGAAACCGATGCGCTGCGATATACCCAGCAATGCGCCCAAGCAGAAGTTGATTTAGCGTTGAAAGCTTTGGTAAACCTACCGGCTGGACAATTTAACAATATTCTGTCTGAGGTTGCGTTGATGTCGGTGAGCCGCGATACTTAATCAACTACCAATGCAAAGGTTTCTGAGCGGGCTTCTTATTTGTTGCCACCTGCTTGGGTAACTGCGCCAAGGCTAATTCATCATCGTTTATATAGGTTCTTGTCCAGTGGGCAAGTTTAGACAAACTAACACTTGCTGGGCGACGTTTTTTTTCAGAGATGTGTGGGGTAATAGGCATAATTAAACCAATTTTTAAGGCCGGAAAATCTTCAGTTAGTGCCTTTATTGCAGGTTCTGCATCGGTATCATTTGAAACTAGCACGATTTGATTTATGTCACCTCTGTTCACATCACGGTACATAGAGATTGCAATATTAACGTCGGTTTTCTTTTCAACTAAACGCCACACTTTGACTGAAATAGTTTTATCAAAAGATTGGTTTGGTACAAACAACGGCATTCGGGTGCCGTTTTTCTCGTAAACATGAGAACCAAGTATTTTTTCAAAATAATTCGGGTATCTGGCTTCAAGTGCTCGATGATAGTCATTTTGAGCGCGCATTGAATCTTGGCCATGACTCGCAAATTTACTTAAAGCAGGTGCTGTAAAAAACTTAACTGAAATGATTTTTGTATGGGGTTCAATAGATCGCGTAATGCTGCTGAACAATGCAACAACATCTAGCCATTTGAAGGGGGTTTCTCTTAGTCGGCCGTAGTAAAGATTGTAGCCATCGATGTATATTTGGGTTCGCAAAACTTGCAAATTGTTATTCATATTGTTTCGTAAATCGTATCGCACAAATGAAAAAACCGCCCGAAAGCGGCTTTTTCGCCCTAGTCCGATACCAATTTAATGATCCGGATAAGGAGGAGTAGTAGAATAATTATACAGAAACCTAAAAATAAGTGTGTGCTCGTTTAGCGCCTAAGAGATAACTTTCCCCACCTTAGCTTGATCTCGAGCCAACGTTTCGCGGGTGCTGAGGCGGCGAAACCAAAGGGTAATAAAGCTGCTGCTTAAAACAATAAAAAGCGAATACAACACAGGAATTAGCAACACATCTTGCTGCAAGCTGCCACTAAAGGTAAGTGTCACAATCAATACAGCCAAGGGGCCATTTTGAATACCGGTTTCAAGCGCAATGGTGCGGCTGCGATTGTTGTCTTGCTTGAATAGTTTTGCGAACCCAAAACCCAGTGCAATGCCAACCAAACCCAGCCCAATTGACGCAACGTAAACCTGCCACGGCGTGATGGCCAACAAGCCATAGTTGCGAGGCACCCAAGTTACAACTAAAAACAAAATAACGAGCACACTTAAAAAACCGCCTAATAGCTCAATACTCGCACCAATGTTAGGGTTTACTTTGCGCAACACCATACCGATAACAGTGGGTACTAACAGCACGATCAACACCTGCGCGACATTGACAGCCGGTATTTTGAAGTTACCCGTTATACCTGCTGCCTGCGAGTAAAACTCTAAGAGTGTGGGCACCATAAACAAAGCCAACAAGGTTGATACACTTGTCATCATGATAGACAGGGCTAATACACCTTTACTAAAGTAAGTAAAAATATTTGATGTGGTGCCACCTGGCATACACGAAATAAGCAATAAACCCACTGCCACGCCAGGGCTTAGCCCGAGTAAGATCGCCGCTGAAAAGCCCAGTAAAGGCATGATGCCATATTGGCACACAATGCCCACAAGCACGCCTTTTGGTTTGCGAAAAGCAATTAAAAAATCACGCCAAGTGAGGGAGGCGCCCATGCCCAACATGATGACCATCATCATGATACCAAGCAGTTTGGTTTCAAATTCTGAAATCATGGTGTTCTTCACTCAGCACTTCGATTTTTAGATCTTTACGTAACACTTTGCCCACAGCGCTTTTAGGCAAGGCGTCTTTAACCAACACACTGCGTGGAATTTTGTAAGGTGCGAGGTGCTGACGACAATGTGCAATGATGCTTTGAGTGTCTACAGCAATATTTGAAGCTGGGTTTTGAACCACATAAGCTCGCACAGCTTCGCCCGTGGTGTCGTCTGGTATGCCCACTACAGCCACATCAAGCACAGATTCCATTAAGGCAATAACGTTTTCAACTTCATTGGGGTAGACATTAAAGCCAGACACTAAAATCATATCTTTTTTACGATCAACAATCTTTATAAAACCGCTTTCATTCATTACAGCAATATCGCCTGTGACTAACCAACCGTCTTGAATGCCTTGGTCTGCACTTTGAGTTTTGTTCCAATACCCCCGCATCACTTGCGGCCCGCGCACCCAAATTTCACCTGATTCATTGAAGGCGGCAGGTTCACCGTTTTCAGCAATCAATTTAACCTCAGTGCCGGGTACCGGTATGCCGATGCTGTCTTCATGTTGTTCACCTAGTAGCGGGTGAAAACTCACAACAGGTGAGGCTTCAGTCAACCCATAGCCCTCTGCAATGGGCGTCTTGGTGACCTCGCGCCAATGTTTGGCCACGTGGTTGTGCAAGCTCGTGCCACCTGCGATAGAGGCTTTTAAATGCCGCGGCGGGTAAGCTAAAAACCATTCTTCATTGAGCAGGGCATTAAATAAAGTATTCACCCCTGTGACCCAAGTAATGGGGTAGTTTTCAAGCGCACGTTGTAAGTTTTGAACCGGCCTTGGGCTGAGCACCAAAATGTTATGCGCCCCAAGTGCCAAAAAGCTCAGCAGGTTAGTGGTGAACGCAAAGATATGGTAGAGCGGCAAGGCCGTCAGAACACATTCTTTGCCAGGTACGGTATGGGTGGCACCCATCGCTAAAATTTGATTCACATTATTCAATAGGTTGCCGTGAGTAAGCTCGGCGCCACGACTGACCCCAGTGGTGCCGCCGGTATACTGCAAAACAGCTAAATCGTTGAAACCCACAGTTGCGCAATACGACTCAACGCGCACTGAGTGCTGTTCAATAGTGTGTCGACCCTGCTTAAGTGCGAGGGCAAGTCGTGTATGAGGCACCGTTACAGGCGGTAAGACACGAGTCCAAACTTTTTGTACCCCACGAATGATCGCTTTCGGTATGGCGGAAAAAAACTCAGACACGCCTGCTACGATGACATGCTGCACCCTTGTTTGTGCCAACACCTCTGGCAGTTTGTTTGCAAACATATCAATAATGACTAAGACAGTAGCTTGTGAATCGTTGAACTGTTGCACCATTTCAGGCGCAGTGTATAAAGGGTTAGTGTTTACTAACACGCAACCCGCTTTAAAAATACCGAGTGCAACAACGGGGTATGCCAAACAGTTGGGTAATTGAACCGCAACTCGGTCGCCGGCTTGCAACCCAAGCGTGTAACGTAAGTAAGCTGCAAAGTCGTCGGAGTAATCGTTGACCTGCTTAAAGCTCAAACTACCGTTCATACCGTTGGGCATGACGCACGTGAAGGCAATATTGTTTGTGCGTTGCGCTGCCCAATGGGAGCAAAGGGTCTGCGCAAAGACTGCTAGATTGGCGTGAGCAAGCTCAGGTAAGTCGGGGTTAATGCCGACCTCTTTATATACCCGGGCCCAAGATTGAGTCATAGCTTGTCTCTGGTTCGTTCAAGGTGAAGCTTATAGTAGGCCATAATTTTTTTTTGTCGCGTCTTTCATACCTATCGGCGATGTCTACTCAAGACTTTAGGTATGGGTTCAGATCTGTATACATCTGATAAATTTTACAATCTAGGTAGTGTGCGTTTCATATAGTCAGCAAACAAGGGTAAGGTGAAAGCGGTGTCGCCATAAGCGGGGCTATAAATCATACCTTTCGAAATTAAAGAGTGTCGCAAAGGGCCTAGTTGGCTGACTTCTTTTTTAAGAATGGCTGCAATATCGCCTGATCTGGGTGCTGGGCTATCAATTTCAGCCATGGCGCGCATGTAGTTTTTTTCCATCGGCGTACACCGATCAAAGCGTACACGAAAAAACTCGAATCTAGCTGCGTAATCGCTAAAGCGGTCGCCAAGCGAGCATCATCTTCGTTTATGGGGCTAGTTTGTGCAACGGCCCAACAGTGGCTACCCCATTCCTGCAAAAATAAGGGTAACCTTGAGTTTGTTTAAGAATTTCGTCAAGCGCTTCTTTGGTAAAACCAACGCCTTGCTCTTTGACGTGTCGTTCAAGCGCTTCAGTTGCCGCGTCAAAAGGTAAAGCGCCTATAACCGGAAAGTGAAACAATCTTTCGGCATAAGATTTTGCGCGGCCCACGTTGCCGACTAAGTGAGGCAAGCCTGCGCCAACCAATGCAATCGGCAACTGATTTTGAGCGCAAGCATGTAGTGCAGAAATTAAGGCTGCCAATTGGTTTTCTGGTACATATTGCAACCCCTCATTTAGGCATACCCATTAGTAATGAATTCAATACGACAAGACTGGTTTTCAAATATTAAGAACGATATGTTGGCGGGTTTGGCAGTGGCCTTGGCGCTTATTCCTGAAGCGATTGCCTTTTCAATCATTGCCGGCGTTGACCCCAAAGTGGGCTTGTATGCATCGTTTTCAATGGCGGTTGTGATTGCCTTTGTGGGTGGGCGCACAGGCATGATTTCAGCTGCAACGGGCGCGATGGCGCTCATAATGGTGATGCTGGTAAAAGAGCACGGGCTGCAATACCTTTTAGCCGCTACAGTGTTGACAGGCATATTGCAAATTATTGCGGGTTGGGTCAAGCTCGGTGTATTGATGCGGTTTGTTTCACGCTCTGTGTTTACGGGTTTTGTGAATGCGTTGGCCATACTTATTTTTATGGCGCAGTTACCCGAGCTCATTAACGTGACTTGGCATGTGTATGCCATGACAGCAGCGGGTTTAGGCATTATTTATGGTTTGCCCTACATCACCAAGGCTATACCCTCGCCACTGGTGACCATTGTGGTGCTCACCATCGTATCGATCGCTTTAGGGCTTGATATAAGAACCGTGGGTGATATGGGTGAACTACCAGATAGTCTTCCGATCTTTCTAATGCCTCATGTACCCCTGAACTGGCATACCCTGAGCATTATCTTCCCTTATTCATTTACGTTAATGATGGTGGGCTTGCTTGAGTCGCTGATGACCGCAACCATCATTGATGATTTAACAGACACCCAAAGTAATAAAAATCGTGAATGTGTTGGCCAAGGCGTTGCCAATATTGCAACAGGTTTTATGGGTGGTATGGCAGGCTGCGCAATGATTGGTCAGTCGGTTATTAATATCAAGTCGGGTGGCCGGGGCCGTTTATCGACGCTGTGTGCAGGTGTATTTTTATTAGTGATGGTGGTTTTTTTAGATGAATGGGTCAGTCTTATACCCATGGCAGCGTTGGTTGCAGTCATGATTATGGTGTCGATTGGTACCTTCAGTTGGCATTCAATTACCAATTTACGCCAACACCCTAAAAGCTCTAGCGCCGTGATGCTAGCAACCGTTGCGGTAACCGTGTTGACACACGACTTAGCAATGGGTGTGTTGACAGGTGTACTGCTGTCAGGCTTCTTTTTTGCGCATAAAGTGGGGCGTATTTTTCGTGTTACTTCTTATACCGAAGACGAGGGCCGCGTGCGCACTTACAGCGTATTTGGGCAAGTCTTTTTTGCTAGTGCAGAGCGTTTCACCAACGCGTTTGATTACAAAGAAGTGATTGAAAAAGTCAAAATTGATGTGAGCCGTTCACACTTTTGGGACATCACCGCCATTAGTGCTTTAGATAAAGTGATCTTAAAGTTTCGTCGAGAAGGTACTGAAGTTGAAGTCTTGGGTTTAAATGATGCCAGTGCAACCATGGTTGATAAATTTGCGGTGCATGATAAAGACGGTGCAGACGATATGTTGTCAGGGCATTAGAATCACACATGAATAACCAAAATAAAATTATGGCTTGTGTGGACCAGTCTCGCTTTGCTGAGTACGTGACAGATTATGCGGCTTGGGTGGCGAATAAAATGCATGCGCCTTTAGAACTACTTCATATTATTGATAGCCACCCCGAAACCTCAACCAGCGAAGATTACAGCGGTACCATCGGTTTTGATACACAAGAAGACTTGCTTCAATCGCTTTCTGCTGAAGATGCTTCACGCAACAAAATTGCCCGTGAAAAAGGGCGTATCTTTTTGAATAAATTGCGCGCGCGCGCGGTTGATGCCGGTGTCGCTGCAACTGATATGCGACAGCGCCATGGCAGTCTGGTTGAAACCTTGGCTGAACAAGCGTCTCAGGTGCAATTATTTGTACTAGGTCGGCGGGTTCATACACACAAATTAGGCCGTCATATTGAAGAAGTGGTGCGTCAGCTTAAGCAACCCATCTTGACAGTTACAGAACCCTTTGTCGAACCTCGAAATATAATGATTGCCTTTGATGGGGGTTTGGTGTCACGCAAAGGCATTGAACTTGTCGTCACCAACCCCTTGTTTAATGGCTTAACTGTAAACGTATTGATGCTCGGAAAAGAAAGCCGTGAAGCCACCAAGCAACTTGATTGGGCTCAAAAAAAGCTAGAAACTGCACAGGTCAAATCGCAGACTTTTTTAATGACAGGCGACGCAAAAAGCATAACGACTAAATTTATTCAAGACCACAGCATTGATTTAATGGTGATGGGCGCATATAGTCACTCACCCTTTCGCAACTTTTTGTTTGGCAGCAAAACGAATGACCTTTTGCATGCGGTAAGCATACCGACATGGCTGCTGCGGTAGAAGGTTGCAGTGATTTCCCATTTCTTTAATTTGAGAGTTTTTCGCCATGAAGGTTATAGATATTTCCAGTTGGGCTCAGTTTTTAGAAGAGACAACCAAGTTTGATCAATGGGCGTTTCGTGGTCAGCCGTTTGCCAATTTACCCTTACTCAGTTCTCTTGCAAGGCGTTTGAATCAACTTGATGGCCCACAAGAAAATTGGCCCTTGCAGGAGCAGCGCACAATACGAGTTTTCAAGCGTAAAGCGCATGTGCACATTCAAGATCAAGGCGTGCTCAGTAATACGTTTCGTTGCATGGCAATTATGCAGCACCATGGGGCTGCAACGCGTCTATTAGATTTCACAAAGTCGCCATTTGTGGCTGCATTTTTTGCGCTTGAGTCAGCATTTGATGATGTGGTTGTCTATGCATTAAATACGCCAGCACTGTGGCGTCGGAACCCAGCGTTTGATTTGACACTTACGCGAGCAGCAATTAACCCACGAAACGAAGAAAACCTCGAAAAATATTTTTTGAGTAATCAGTACCCAATTATTTGGTTTGGTGAGCCTGACGAAATGGACAGTCGGCTTGTGGCGCAGTCAGGCTTGTTTGTTGTGCCAGGGCAACTGCACTTAACAATTGATGAATTGCTGGATCAATATAAAAAAGATGATGAACCGTTGCTCGTGCAAATGGTGTTGCGCAAAGAAATGAGAAGCGATGCGATGCGCGAACTCTACCGCATGAATATTACACACGCATCGCTTTGGCCTGATCTTGATGGGCTCGCAACTTCGATGAATCAAGAGCTTGAGATTGTTTGGCAACCGCTACTACAGATGAATGCCGAGAAAAAACGGGGTTAGGCTTGCGTCAATTTGGTACAAATTTAATTTCATTTTGATTAGAAAAATAACATAGCGTTTTCCCTAACTACAAGAAATGATTGAAAAATATGTTGATATTTCAATGTGAACGATCTACGATTGTTTTGAGTGTTTACTACATTTGGTAAAAACTATTTGAAGTTGAATTCATAAGCAATCACTTTTTTAAGGGAGCGACGTTCATGAATATCAAGCGATATTTAGGTGCATTTTCAGCCACAATTTTAGTTAGCCTTGCGCAATCACCGGCTGCACTGGCCGCTGGACCATACAACATTACACTCGCTGGCGGGTCTGTTGGTGGAGCGTGGAGTGCAATTGGCACGGCCATTGGTGAAACTTTAAAGAAAGAGTACCCGGGTTCAGCTTTTACATATGAGCCAGGTCGTGAAACGAGTAATCTTGTGCTCACATCAACTGGCAAGGTGCAGTTGGGTATTGCTCACGCTCAAATGGCTTTTATTGCTGAAAAAGGGCTAGAGCCATTTAAAGCACCATTGAACAACATTACCGCTATTGCCTTGATTGACCCAGAGGCTGCTGTACAGATTCTGACAACTCAAAGCTCAGGCATTACAGATTTGGCTCAAATAAAAGATAAAAAGATGCCGGTTAGGGTGTCTTTAAACCAGCGTGGAACGCTCATGTCTGTCACGGGCGAAGCTGTTTTAGCAGCCTACGGTATTTCGGTTAAAGATATCGAAGCTTGGGGTGGTCGCATCACCTATGGTTCTTATAATCAAGGTCTTGATCTCATCAAAAACGGCCAGGCTGATTTGATCATCAACATGTTGGCTTTTCCATCGGGTCAGGTTCAAAGTGCTGCGCGTGATACCAAGCTAAATCTAATTGGTTTGAGCAAAGACGCCATCACTAAACTTAATGCTGAACTGCGCACTGATAGCATTGATATTCCTGCCAACACTTATGACTTCCAGTCAGGCCAAGTCAATACCATTCGCGGTAGTGTGATTCTTGTGGCTTCAAGTGCCATGTCAAACCAAGAAGCGGGCGATATTGTGCGCGCCATGCTGACTAACTTTGATTTTTTACAAAAGGCTCACGCTACGCTGGGTCGCTTAACGCCGCAAATTTTGACCCAAACAGCACCTATTGCGTTGCACCCTGGTGCGCTGATGGCCTACAAAGCCGCAGGGGTCATCAAGTAAGTACGTTGCCACCATGATTCATGATTAACCATTTGACCGTGTTTGAAAGCTGTCAGGTCAGCAAGGAAAAGTTTTAATGTTGATAGCTAAATTATTTAAGCATATTGGTCCAGGTCAATCAAAAGAGCTTGGGCCAATTGCCCGCTATGCGAGCCGTCTAATCAGCCTATTGGCCGCAGTTTTGTTTATGGCCATTGCTGCGGGTGTCTACGTTGAACAATACATCGCTTTGTATTTGTTTCTCGCAACGGTGCTTAGCCTTGCATTCTTGCACCAAACTGGCAATTGCTTTCGACCCAGACAAACGACGGTATTTTCTGGCGCATTCACCGTGCTTAGTTTGCTTAGTTGTGGCTATATGGTTTACTCATTTGAGCGCTTGAGTCAGCGCTTGCCATCGATTGATCCGTTAACTGCAATGGATGTTGGTGTGTCGATACTTTTAATACTTTTGGTGTTGGAAGCGACGCGTCGTTGCATCGGTGTGACGTTAGTGATTTTAGTCTCTCTATTTTTAGCTTATGGTTTTTTGGGTGACAAAATCGATGGGCCTTTCG
>Ga0209702_10000091_pt1 | contig 156232 bp, 152 predicted proteins | sample FRY01_FD_187210 | JGI IMG/M metagenome (GOLD analysis project Ga0209702, IMG submission 187210) | Freshwater microbial communities from Lake Fryxell liftoff mats and glacier meltwater in Antarctica - FRY-01 (SPAdes) (version 2) | ecosystem: Environmental > Aquatic > Freshwater > Ice > Glacier...
CAACTTGTTGCCCTCTGCCGGTTCCAAATCTCGCACGAACACACGCTCAGCCATCCACCAAGTCTGCGCGACCGGCACCGTCAAGTGGTGGACGCGCCACCACCAACGTTCCCAGTCACGGCACTAGCGATGAAGCAGACCAGCTCTGCAAGGCACCGGTCGCTCGCTTGAGCCAAAGAATCCGCTCACGCTCCACCCGGACGCCAGCCATATCCGGGTGCACGTCGCCACCTCACGCCAGCTGGTTCCATCGGGCATGAGGTGTCCCAGAACGCCTACTTGATGACGCGCCCGAGGTGCCCCCGAACGCCGGGCCGGAGGCGCCCCTATGGCGATTCTCCGAGGGCACCTCAACCCGCTCGTCATCCGGCAATGCGAGAGGCAGATGATCAGGCATACGCACAGAACTTTCGTTCCAGACCCGACGCCGCGCGGCCAATCGTCCTCTCGTAGCCGCCGTTCAATTACGGTTGCGTTCTTCGACCACAGGACGGGGAACACGTGATGGCGAATGAGAAGACCGAGAAATGGACGCGGGCACGATTGATCCCGGTGTCGGGGATCGGCTCCGAGAAAGAGGCAGAGACGCGAGCAGCCTCGGCGTTCCTTGCGGTCTTGTCCGTCGTGCGGGATCTCACTGTCGCTCTGCTCTCCCCGATGGGTGCGTCTCGCGCAGCGAAGGCCGTCGTTGAAACCTTCACCGAGCCGCAATTCACCCTTGACGGCAAGAAAGTCCGACCCGACGGTGTCATTCGTGTCACCTACGGCAAGACCATTTGGACTGCGCTCGTGGAGTTCAAGACCGGTGACGGACGGCTCGAAGCCGACCAGATCAACGCCTACTGGGAGATCGCTCGCGAGCATGGGTTTGACGCCGTCCTCACGATCTCCAATGAGATCGCAGCTTCGCCTGGCTCGCATCCGACTGATGGTCTTCGGTTCCGATCCAATTCGAAAGTCCAGGTTCATCACATCTCGTGGACCGCGATCCTTTCCACCGCCGTCATGTTCAAAGTGCACCGCGGCGTCGACGACCCGGAGCAGGCGTGGCTCGTCGGTGAGCTGATCCGCTACCTCGAGCATTCAGCGTCTGGTGCGATGGCGTTCGATGACATGGGACCGAACTGGGTGTCAGTACGCGACGGCGCACGCGACGGGGCCCTGCGCAAGTCTGATGACGGAGTGCAGGATGTAGCGCTTCGCTGGGATCAGCTGATGCGTTACGCAGCTCTCCAGCTCGGCGCGCAGATCGGCAGCGACGTCCAACATCTCCTGTCGAAAGCGCACACCGACCAGAAAGTTCGTGCGGCCCATCTCGTGGACAGCCTCGTAGCGGCAAGCCCACTCGATGGCGTTCTGCGGGTGCCGAACACCGTCGGAGACATCGAAGTGGCGGCGGACCTAAAAGCACGCCGCATCACCGCCAGCGTCAATGTGTCGGCGCCTGAGGATCGTGGCGCCAAGGCTCGGTGCTCATGGATCGTTGGACAGCTCAAGGACGCTCCAGCCGGTCTCATGATCGAGTCCTATGCAAAGAGCGTTCGCACGCCCGTGTGCGCGACGGTCGGCTCGGCACGTGAGGACCGAGACCTGTTGCTGCCGGACGACAAGCGTGAGCCAACCCGTTTCCGACTCGTGCTGACCCTTGAGATGGGTGCCGGTCGAAAAACCTCCGGTCGGAAGCCGGGATTCATCGATTCAGTTCTTGGACTCATCGCCATCTTCTATGGGACAGTCGTCCAGACGATCACGCCGTGGACGCCAAAGGCGCCGAAGATTGCTGGCCCGCCGTCGATGGCAGCGAGCGTTGACGACGACCACGACGACCCGGAGCCGAGAGACAATCCACCTCCCGTCGCAGCCGAAGTCCGTCCCATCCCGATGCCTCCGATCGGAGGCGCGTTCTAGCCGATGAGCGCCCGCAACGCGCGTGAAGTCGGGCTGGGGATAGCGCTCGTCGGCGGGGTTGTTTGGTCGGATCTTCGAAGGGCGATTTTCCCTAGTTGTCCCTAGAACTCAGCGGACTGAGCAACACAGTGTGAACTGGTGTTTCGCGAAACCCCTGGTCAGCGGGACGTGGCGACACTGAGCGTCATTCACAAAACCGGTGAAGGTGAGCCACGACATCTTCGAAGGCACCGAGCAGATCCAACAGCTGGTCATCAGCCGGGCCATCTCCGGCCTGCGGATTGTATAGATCCGGGTTTTCCGCCGGTCAGCGATTTCGGTCGCTGACCGGCCATCCCGAGTTTCATCCCGAGTAATTTTGCTGGAGGCCGAGGCAGTCGCACGACGTCATGTCGACCAGGCATTGATGCTGTTGTCGAGCGTCTGACTCGACAACGAGTCGTGGGACGCACCGAACGAACGTGAAGGAATCGACGTATTCGTTCAACGTCGCGTCGACCCGAAGATTTTCGATGCAACTTCGATAAACGGAATCAGCAGCTCGTTGCCCAGGGTTTGGATCCCTGAGATCCTGTTCAGTTGATCTGGCGCGTCCGTTCGTAGGTCAGGACCTGATCGGCCCAATTGCCGACCTTTTCGCCGGGTATCCGACGTCGTTCAGGCCAAGGGGCCGTCAGATCGACCGGTGCGCCACGGCTGATCACCGTGCGCAAATTCGTTCGGTCCTGAAGCACGGTGACGTCAGAAGCGGGATCGCCGTCGACGACGAGTACATCGGCGAGGTACCCCTCGGCGATGACCCCGAGCTTGCCCGACAGCCGCATGGCGAACGCGTTGTTTTTAGTGGCGCACGTCATCGCCTCGACAGGTGTCAAGCCAAGCTCGTTGACGAACACCTCCATCTCCCGGGCGTGCCAGTGGCCGTAAGGAGTCAGCGCAAACCCACTCTCCGAACCGCACAGGATCGGAACGCCAGCATCGTACGCCTTGCGAATCATGTCGGCGGTTGCTTCGATCTCGCCGCGGAACACTTCCCGCATCCCGCCCGCACCGACCAACTCTCCATGATCGGCAAGGTTGGCGAGGAAGGTGAAAGTTGGGCAAAGCGCAGCGCCATTATCGATGACCGCCTGGAGACCGTCGTCGTCTATGAACGATGCGTGCAAGATGAGATCAACACCGGCCTGCGCGGCTTCAAGCGTGGAGGAGGAATTTCGGCAGTGGGCGACGACGGGAACGCCGAGCGCGTGCGAGGTGGCGCAGACCGCCTTCATCTCATCGAGGGTCCAGACCTGCAACTCACCTTGATGCGTCGGGATCGAACCAGTGGCATGGATCTTGATCCAGTCGGCACCGTCTTTGATTTGGCGCCTGGTTTCGATAACCATCTCGTCGATCGTGTTGACGATCGCGGCATAGCCGACCCGACCCTCGTTGGGGATCAGCCGCCCGGCTGTGCCACCGACCGAGGTGAGCAACGCCTGCACGCCCGTAGCGATTCGCGGACCCGGGAACGCACCCGACTTGACTGCCTCCCGAACTTCCGGACCAATGCCCATCACCGTGTCTGGATCCATGATCGAGGTGACGCCCGACAAGAGAAGTTTGGGGAGGTTGAACAGCGTCATCATTGCCGCAGTGGTGGGCGGTCGATGAAAGAACAGCTCGTCGTTGGACTGGACGTCGTCGAACGTGATGTGACAATGGGCATCGATGAGACCCGGCATGATCGTCGCTCCGTCAGCGTCGATCACCAGAGCACCCGCGGGCACACGATCGTCGATCGTGCCGGTTGCGCCGACCGCCACGATGACGTCTCCATCAACCACGACGTCGATGTTCGGCACCGGTGCAGCCCCCGAACCGTCGACGAGTAAGCCGTTGCTGATGTGAATTGCCGTGGTCATCGTGCGTTGGGTCCTTCTGCAATTGGTGCGCACAGAGGCGGCGCCATCGAAGCGTCGTCAGTAGTCTAGCGACGCGCATCGTCGCGCTGCCTGACGGCGTGTCATGCTCGGCCAATGAGGCGCGTACTGGTCACCGGAGCAGCATCAGGTATCGGCGCCGCGTGCGCTGACGTGATGGAACGCCACGGTTGGGAAGTCATTCGTGCTGACCTCGCCAACGGGGACAACGTGCGTCAACTCGATGTCACCGACGAGAAGAATTGGGAATCGATGATGGCCGACATCGGCCCGTTGGACGGCTTGGTCACCAGTGCCGGGATCAGAACGCGCAATATGATCGTCGACACCTCGCTTGAGGAATGGGAACGCCACCTCCGAGTCAATGTGACCGGTACGTGGCTGGCGATCCGATCGTTTCTACGTGCGATTCCCGACAGGGATCTCGGCACCGGCACCGGCACGGCGCTTCCGCGCCGCTCGATCGTCACCATTGCTTCGGTCAACGCAACGATCGCTGTGCCCGGACAGGCGCACTACGTTGCCTCCAAAGGGGCAATCGTGTCGCTGACGCGTGCCGCTGCACTCGAGGGTGCTCCGATGGGCGTGCGTGCCAATGCCATCGCGCCGGGCCCGATCCGCACGCCGATGGCCGAGGAGCGGCTCTCCGATCCGGACCAGCTGAAGTGGCTCACCGGGCGCGTCCCGCTCGGTCGGGTTGGTGAGCCCGATGAGATCGGCGAACTGGCCGAGTTCCTGCTTTCGGAGCGGTCCTCCTACATCTCCGGAGAAGTCATCTTCGCCGATGGCGGCTGGGCGGCGAACGCAGTGTGATCCGCCCCTTCTCGGAGGTGATCGCCGTCGGCAGCCAACCCGGTCAGTCTTCGATGTGCAGACCGGCGACGTTGTCCGGTCGCGGTATCAATGTCATCAGTGACTCCGTGACGCCGCCGTCTACATAGATCACTTGACCGGTGACGTAGGCGGCATCGGCGGACGACAAGAAGCTCACAACGTTGGCGACGTCATCCGGTTCGCCGAGACGACGAAGCGGGACTGCTGCCGCGCGAACAGCCCGGACCTGATCGTCGTCGTACACATCGCCGGTCCCGGGGGTCGGCACGAATCCTGGCCCGACCGCGTTGGCCCGCACGTTGCGCGGCCCCCACTCGACAGCGGTCTGACGGGTGAACGCAAGGACCGCCGACTTCGACGCGGAGTATGCGCCGACCATCGGGTTCGGCGAGTGCGCGGCGACCGACACGATATTCACGATGCTGCCACCCCGGTCGAGCATCGACCGACCGAAAAGTTGCGTGCAATTGAACGTGCCGCCGACGTTCACGGCGAGCACCCGTTGGATGTCGGCGGGGTCGGCGGTTTCGATCGGACCGAACCGCCAAATACCTGCGTTGTTGACCAGCACATCAATCGGACCCACGTCATGGGCGATGCGTTCGACTGCGGCGTGATCGGCGATGTCGCACTCCAGCACGCCGGCGCCGTCGTCGACGTCGAGCCGGACGACCTCGAAGCCATCGCTCGCGAGGCGATCCGAAATTGCCGCGCCGATTCCACGCGCCGCTCCGGTGACGACAGCAACCGGCACTACGCTCTCTGACCTGTGATGTATGACGTGGTTCTCGACACCGATGAATGTGTGAGCGCTGGCAAGTGTGTGGCGTCGGGCCCTGGATTCTTTGTGTTCGACGACGACGAGATTGCCATGATCGACCGCGCTGGCGCTCGCCCCGACGATGTGGCCCTGCTGCGGATCGCCCGAGGCTGCCCGAGCGGGGCGATCAAGTTGCAGCTCGACGGGGTTGACATCGAACTCTGACCTGAGCGGGTCATCGGTCGAGCCGCAATAGGCGGCGAGCGTTGCTGTCGTATTCGTCGACGAACGGAATCTGTTCGGGTTCGGTCGGCGCATCCCAACCAGCCAGATTGGTGCCGAGCACGAGGCGATCGCGGCCTACTTTGCGTTCGAGTAACGCCAGCGAATCGTCATCGTGCACGTGATTGTCGAACCACAAGCGTCGCATCGCGCCGGCGAAGTCGACTGGGTGTTCCCGAGCCCAGGGCCGGGTCCGGCCTTGGTGTTCGAGTCGACCGAGCATGTAGGCGCTGGCGCCGCCGCCGTGGGACACACAGATGTCGAGATCCTGATGCCGGTCCAGTACACCGCCATAGATCAGACATGCAACGGCGAGCGTCTCTTCGAACAGGAATCCGAGCGATAGGTCGAGGTCGTACTTGCGGATTCGTTCGTCGCGCAGCGGACCGTCGATGCCCCACGGTGCCGGGTGAATAAAGATTGGCACGTCGAGTTCGACGGCAGCAGCCCAAAGCGGATCGAGTCGCTCGTCGTCGAAGTCGATGCCGAAATCGGTACCGATGTAGGCGCCGAGCAGACCGAGATCGGTCGTCGCCCGACGCAATTCGGTGATCGACGCGTCGATGTCCTGCATCGGGAGTTGGGCGAAGCCACGGAACCGGTCCGGATGCCCGCCGACCACCTCCGCGAGTTCCGTGTTGTGCCACTTGCAGTACTCGGCTGCCAGATCTGGCTCGATGTGGTGAAAGTAGGTGATCGGGTTGGGCGACAACACCTGCAGGTCGATCCCGAGGTGGTCGTTCAACCGCAAGCGGGCATCTGGATCCATGAAGGGGGTGCCGGTGTAGTCCACACCGTCGAGCACGTAGTTGCCGGCCCGGAAACGGGGGCGACCTTCCGGGCCGATACCGAGTTCGGGACCGTGCCGTCCGGCGCATCCCATCACTCCTGCAAGCACGGTGTGTGCGTGGACGTCGATCATGACGAGGCCTTTCGACTGCTGTCTAGGATGTCGCGGTGAGGGGGAGACAACGGGCACTGCATCTCGCCGCTGGATCGATGCTCGACCAACCGGCGGACGTACTGCTCCGCGTCGCCGCGGCTGCAGGCTTCGACGGTGTCGGTCTGCGACTCTCGGGCGAACACGCGGTCAATGACCCGGCCGCAACCAGTCGAACCGCTGAACGGCTGGGCCTGAAGATTCATGATGTCGAGGTGTACCGCATCACCAACGACCCGGCCGACCCGGATCCGTTGATCGCCCAGGCGGCGGCGATCGGTGCGTCGGCGCTGCTCGTGGTGTCGGACCTCGACGATCGTGCTGCCACTGTCGACGCACTTGACGATCTCAGCCAACGGTGTCGTCGCAACGGCTTGCGCCTGGCACTTGAGTACATGGCCTGGACCGATCCGAGCGATCCGCTCGAAGCCATCGATATCGCTCGTCAGACTGGTTGCGAGCTGCTGGTTGATCTGCTGCATCACGTGCGTGTCGGTGCTGGCATTGCGGAACTTGACGCCATCGTGGCGTCCGGGGTGCTCGGATGGGTGCAGCTGTGTGATGCGCCATTGACGCAACCGAGCAAAGAGCTCCTGGCGAACGAAGCGCGTCATGGTCGTCTGCTCCCGGGTCAAGGTGGGCTTCCGCTTGCGAATCTGCTGTCTCGGCTGCCTGACAACGTGGCGGTCAGCGCCGAGGTGCAGAGCGATGACCTGTTGGCCGTCGAGCCGGCGATGCGCGCCCGGATGCTCCACGACACGGCGCGTGCCCTGCTCGGCCACTGACTGCACGATTCGTCTGCTGTCGGACGTCTTAGGCGGTGACTGCTTCGAGCAGCACCGGATAGCGGCCGAAGTAGGGCCGTGTCGTCGACTCATCCATTTCGGGCGAGTCGTCTGGGTCGATGCGAACGCCAGCGTCAAATAACAACTGGACCGCCTCGGGCACCAACCCGAAGATGTGATCGTCCATTGTGGAACCCTCGTGGAAGAGAAGCCCGGCAGCAAGGTCCTGCCCGATGCAGGCATGCATGCCTGACCCGAATGACAAACCATAAGCCGGCACACCGTCGGGAGTTTTGCGGTGGGGGTCGAAGTCGTCGGCGCCCTCACCGAACACGTCGGGATCGCGGTTCACCGAGAGTAGATCAATTACAACCTTGGCGCCGCGGGGAATGTGGGTGCCACTCTTCAATTCGATGTCGTCGAGCGCCCACCGCATCGCAACGGGCGACGACGGTTGAAGGCGGATGGTTTCATGTGTGCAGCGCTGGACGAACAACCGGTCGGTTCTCACCAGGTCAGCGTCCTCCGGATGAGCGTCGAGCCATTTCAAAACGTTGTGGCTGACCCTCGTGAATGCGGTGGCAGACGTGTGCGCACCTGCGAGAAGGTAGAACGCAACTTCCCGGACGATCACATCGTGCGGGAGGCTGAGTGAATCCTCGTTCGCGAGGAGCACCGACAACACGTCCTTGGGGAGTTCGCTGCCAGCTTCGAGCATCGCTGCGCGACGCTCTAACGATGGGGTGACGAATTCAGTGTCGAATTTGTGGAGCTCATTGGCGATCTCGTCGCGCTTTGCGTCTTGGTCGCCGGTGAAGTGGGCGAGTGTGGCGCCTTCGATGAACAACATCAGGTAGCGGTACAGATGCCGGGTCTCGTCGGCCGTGCCCAGTGGGCGATCGATTCCGGCTGTCAGCGCAGCGAGGTTCATCATCATGCGGTGGCCGAGGTCGACGAGTTCGGCGCGCCCTGCTTCGATGTCGGGGGCAAGCGTCGCTTCGATGATCGGTGGGAAGAGATGTCGCTCGTATAACTCGAAGGTTTCGCGTCTGAACAACCGGTTCTCGAGTCGTCGGCGGTCACGGTGCTCAGCGGCGTGCAGATTCACGAGCACGTCACCCATCACGACTTCGCCGGCGTCATACAGCGCCTGGCGCAGCGACTTCTGCCGGTAGGCATCCTTGGCTTCTTCGTACGTCGTGATGGTGATGACGGTCGGGTCTGTGGCCGAGGTGGAGGTTGGTTGGCTCATGATGATTTCCCATTGGTGCAATGACCGGACGTTGAACTTGTGCTCTCAAGCATTGGTGACTCCAAGACCGAGACCGCCGTCGATCGTCAGCACGTTGCCGGTTGCCCATTGCGCCCGGGCGAGGTACTCCACTGCCTCAGCAATCTCCTCGACTGTGCCGAGGCGGCCGAGTGCATGGGCAGGTGCCAGGCTTTCGAGCCGCTGGCGGGCGGTGTCGTCGTCGAACAAGCCGGCCCGCTGATTGATCTCGGTGAACACGCCGCCGGGGCGTACACATGACACCCGCACACCCTGCGGGCCGAGTTCTGCCGCAAGGACACCGGTGAGGGTCTCGAGCGCCCCTTTGGTTGCGGCATATGGTGATGCGCCCGGGAACGCCCGTTGCGAATGCACGGATCCCATGAACACAATTGCACCTGACGAGTCGACGAGATGTTGCAGCGCAGCCTGGCTGAGCATCATGGCGCCAATGACGTTGGAGTGGAACACGTCCATCAACTTCTGTTCGTCGAGCTCGGCCAACGGGCCTCGGTACATATTGCCAGCATTGTTCACGAGCACGTCAAGACGTCCGTTCCCGTGCTCGACGGCTGCCGCCGTCATCGCCAGGCGATCAGCTGCAATCGTGATGTCGCCGACGACAGCCCGACAGTTGTCGCCGAGCGATGTGGCGACGTGGTCGACCTTGTCGGCACGCCGACCCGAGATGGTCACCCGTGCTCCAGCAGCGCAGAAATGGCGAGCGATCCCTTCGCCGATTCCGGACCCTCCGCCGGTGACCAACACCGACATTTTTGAGATCGGCCGCATTAGCTGCCCTCCAGAATCCATGTGATTGCCTGTTGCAACAGGCGTCGATTGTGCGGGTGATGGATCGACGAAGCATCGTGGCCAAACCCGTCGAACACCACGTTGCCCTTGCCGAAGCGATGCGCCCACACCACGGGCTGGTCGGGGTCGGACGCGTGGCGTTTCGCCACCGCAAGCACCTCGACACCATCGCGTATGGCCATGTCGCCGTACACCTCGTCGACGATCTCAAATTCGGCGGGGAGCCCGTCGACAACCGGGTGTTGACCCACGAGCCGAACCCGGACGTCGCCGACCGGCGGGTGTGATGACACGCCCCACACCCATGCCCCGCCGACGATGTCGCCCCACTCTTGCCAGTCGTCGAAGCTGATCGGCGCGGTGTGGAGTGCGAGGAGACCGCCCCCGTTGCTGACGAAAGACGTCAAGCGGTCACGGGTCGCCGCAGGCGGCGTGTACGCATGTTGCTCCCGCCACGGGTCGTAAGTGTTGCCGAGCATGCGCCACCACAAGCCGATGACGGCCAACGCGTCCACATCGTCGAGCATCGACGCTGCGACGTCGGGGTCCTCGACCACCTCGACCTCGTGACCGAGTTGCGACACCACGTCGGCAACCGCTGCACCAGAGGAAGCGAAGTCGTGGGCGTGCGGCGAACCACCGGCCAGGATCGCCACCCGACTCACTGGTCGTGCCCCACGGCGTCGACGGTTTGCGGGCGCGGAAGGTGTGCGATCACCGAGCCGGTGACACCGCCGTCGACAACGATGTTCTGGCCGTGGATGTATCCGGATTTTTCCGACGCGAGGAAGACCACGACGTCGGTGATGTCGCTCGACGTTCCGAGTCGGCCCAACGGGATCTTGGATTCTCTGGCTGCCCGGGTGGCGGGGTCGGCGTAGATCGGCTCCGACATGCCAGCGTCGATGAGTCCAGGAGCGATCGCGTTCACGCGGATCCCGTGGGGTCCCCATTCGATCGCCATCTGGGAGGTGAGCATGGCGACTCCGGCCTTTGTGGCCGCGTAGGCGCCGGAATTCGGTCCCGCAGCGACCCCGTTCATCGATGTCACGTTGATGATCGTTCCATGTGAGCCCGACGCGATCCATCGACGCGCCGCCGCGCTCGCGACGACATAGGTGCCCACCAGATTCACGTCCACGACGGCACGGAAATCGTCGAGTGAATGCTCGGCGAGTGGACCGAACCTGACGATGCCAGCATTGTTGACCACGACGTCGGGCGTCCCGAACTCATCGAATACCGATTCGATTGCCGACGCGTCTGAGACCGACGCGACGAACGACACGATGTCGTGACCGTCGGCTGCAGGACCCTCGACGGTAGTCGCGACGTCGATCACTCCGACCCGGTAGCCAGCGGTTGCGGCAGCGCGAGCAATGGCCGCCCCGAGTCCACGGCCGCCTCCCGTGACGATCATGGACGGCTCGACTGGTGTTTTCATCCCCATGATCGGTCTACCCTAGTTCGAAGGAGGACTAGTCGTGATAACGCTAACTACGTATCAGGAAGCTCGTGATGCGTTTCGTCGTCGCGACTTCCGCCAAGCGCTGTATGACGACGGGCATCACTTGATGCGCGGCGTCATCGTCAATCTCCACGGTGACGAACACATCGCTCGGCGCCGATTGGAGAACCGGTTGTTCCGTCGTGACACCTTCACGTGGTACGAACGAGACCGAATCCCGCGCATCATCGATGCTGTCCTCGCCGGCCCGATTGCCGCCGGCCGAGGCGATCTGCTGCCGCTGGCTCGCCGGACGATGACGACGTTGTCAATCGACGTCGCCGGTGTCGACATCCCTGCCGGGAGCGGGGTCGACGCTCAACAGGTGTTTGACCGTCTCGCCGAGTTGATGGAGCGTCTTGCTCGGGCCTCGACCGTTGCTCATGCAACGGGTGACAAGCAGCAGATCATCGATGACGGTGACATGGCCTTGCGGGCATTCAGTACCGAATTCTTCGAACCGTCCCTCGCACGGAGAATGGCACTCGTCGAAAAGTTGGAGGTCGGCGAGTTGGAAGAAGCGGAGTTGCCGCGTGACGTCTTGACCACGCTGATCCGAAATTCTGACCGGCTGGAACTCGATCCTGAGACCGTGTTGCGCGAGGTCGCCTATTTCCCCTGGGTTGGTTCGCATTCGACATCGGCTCAACTGGTGCACGCAATGCACCACATTTTCGTGCACCTTGAGCACAACCCGGCCCATCGCTCTGCACTCGAGCACGACGACACCCTGCGTCAACGATTCGTCCACGAGTCCATGCGTCTGCATCCGGCGAGCCCGGTCGCGCTTCGCAGAGCTACCGAGGACACGGCACTCAAGTCGGGCCGTGCCATACCGGCCGGCGAGACCGTTGCCATCGATGTCGAAGCCGCAAACCGCGATCGCGAAGTGTTCGGCGACCACGCCGACGCCTTCGACCCTGAACGAACGCTCGCCGACGGAGTCGCCCCGTGGGGGCTGAGTTTCGGTTACGGAACGCACGCTTGCCTCGGACAAGAGATCGCCGGTGGCATTGAGCCCGCCGACGCCATCCAACATCACCTCGTCGGTGCCGTTGCGCTGATGGCTGGAGCAATGCTTCGAGCCGGCGCCCGACCCGATCCCAGCGATCCAGCGATCAACGACACGAACACCACACGAAAGATGTGGGGTCGGTATCCGGTCGTCTTTGGCTGACGCGATGTTTGGATCGGGCCCGTCCGGTACTGTCGGCGGCGTGTCGACCGAACGGACTGTGGAACTCCTGAAGGACGCCGGGTTCTCCGGCTACGAGGCAAAGGCGTACATCGCATTGCTCGCGTCAGGGGCTCCGGTCAACGGCTATGAAGTCGCCAAGGCGTCCGGTGTCCCTCGCAGCACCGTGTACGAGACCCTCGGCAAACTCGTCGCTCGGGGCGCTGCGTTCGAAGTCAAAGTCGAAAGTGACGCGGTCTCGTACGTGCCGCTGGACGTCGACGCGCTGATCGGTCGACTCCGCCGGCAGACGCACTCCACGATCGGCGGTCTCGAACAAGCGCTTCCCCAGATCGGTGCTGCCGTCACTGCGCGAGTGGTGCAGCATCTCAGCGGCCGCGCCGATGTCATCGCCCGTTCGATCGATGTGATCGAAAGTGCGAAGCGGTCGGTCTGGCTGTCGATCTGGCCGGACGAGTCGGTTGAATTCGTGACAGCGGTCGATCAGGCGATCGCGCGGGGCGTCGATTCCTTCACGATTGCGTACGGCGACGTGGGGTCGCTCGCAGGGCGGGTGTACACCCACTCCTACAGCACACCCGACGTCGTGCTCGAACGACTCGGTTGTCGCATGTCGATCGTCATCGCCGACCACGACCAAGCAGTCATCGCTGGCGTTACGGGCGACGACGTCTGGGGTATCTGGAGTGATGACAGGGTGGTGGCGTTGCTCGCCGCCGAACACGTCCGCCACGACATCGCACTGCAACTCACCGCCGAGCACTTGGAGGCGGCCGGGTTCACCGATTTTTGGGCTCGCGATCCCGATCTCGAGGCGCTTCGCGACGCAGCGGCCCTGGGGATCGTCTCGGCTTTTAAAGACAGTTGATGGACCGCAACGTGCAATCTGGAGTAGCGACGACCGAACGAGTCGTCCAAGCATTGTTCGATGCGATTGAGTCGCGAGATCTACGGCGAATTGCCGCGATGCTGTCGGTCGATTGCACCTGGCAAAACGTCCCTCACGAACCGACCAACGGACGCGACGCCGTGGTGGCGATGTTCGCCTCCATCGTGTGTCCGTCCGATCGCGTGCGCTGGTCGATCATCAGCGCTGCGCATGGCGACGGTGTCGCATGGATCGAGCGCACCGACAGTTTCTTGATCGACGACGACGAGCACAACGTGCGCTGCAACGGGGTGTTCCTCGTCGACACGAACACCGAACTGGTCACTGGCGTTCGCGACTATGTCGATCTCGCTGAGTGGCGAGACCGGATCGACGAGATTCTCCGACGCGGCGTGGAGCGATCGGCGGTCGACGTCGTGCAACGGCACCTCGCCGCGGTGGCGCGCCAAGACCCGCTCGGAATGGCTGCTGACTACGCCATCGATGCGGTGCTTATTCGCGGGGAAGACCGACGGACCGGGTGGGCCTCGATTGCCGATTACTTCGACACCATTCCGATTCGGATGTCTGGGCGGGCACTCGTGTTCGACAACGTGATCACGACCGAGCCCGGCTGCGTCGAAGTCTCGTGGACAATGTCATCGAACTCGCAAAGCGCTGAGCTGATCGCAAGCGGCACCGACGACTACGTCGTGACCGCAGGGCGAATCGTGCGACAAACGGTCACGTTGGCCACACCCGACTTCTGACAGCGCCTCTTGGCAGGCCCGCAGAAAGTACGGGTCGAACGCCGTCTCACCGAAGCGTCGTCAGTGGACTAGCGACGCTTTGGCGAGATCGGCTACTGTTAATTTTCTTCGAGGGGGGAACTCTCGACTGAGCTAGGGGATAATCATCATGCGAGTTCATAATCGATCCATAACTCGGCGCCTCGTCGCCGGCCTCGCCGTGTGCGGGCTTGCTGTCGCTGCGTGCGGCAGCGACGACGATCCGGGTACGGCACCCACCGAGGAGTCGACCGAGGAGCCGGCCACCGAATCGGTCGACGAGACACCGGTTGGTGGAGACGCCGAAGCCAGAGTCGCAGCGTTCCGCCAACCGCTCAATGAGCTGCCGCTCAGCGCGCCGATTGCGATCGAGCCAGGCACCAAGGTGTTCTACGTGCAGTGCAGCGTTTCTGCGTGCGCCGAGATCGCCGTCGGCCTCGAAGCAGCATCTGTCGCTGCCGGCTGGGACCTCGAAGTGGCGTCCCACCAGGACACGCCTGACACGGTTGCCACCGCATTCGACGCAGCGATCGCCGCACAGCCCGATGTTGTGCTCGCAAGCGGAAACCCGCGCGAATGGTTCGCCTCTCAGCTGGCCACATTGGAAGAGCAAGGAATTCCGCTCGTCACGTGGTCGCTGCCCGAGGGATATGAGCCCGGCGAAGGCATCAGCGTGAACCTCCTCACCGACGACGACTACTACTTCTACGGCGTGCTCATGGCCGACTACGCGGCGGTAACCAGCACGACCAAAGAGGTTCTGTTCGTCGGGCTCCCGACCTTCCCAGTGTTGTCCACCGTGCAGCAAGGTTTCGAAGACGAGATCAGCACGACGTGCCCGGACTGCACGGTCAAGGTGATCGAGGTCGCGGTCACCGACCTTGGCACCAACTTGCCCGGCACCATGGTGTCTGAACTGCAGGCGAACCCAGGCATCGACATGGTGGCCTACGCCTTCGGTGGGATGCTGTTCGGCGTCCCTGAAGCAATCGCGGCCGCCGATCTCGGTGATCAGGCCAAGGCGATTTCACAAGCTGGTGGCCCACTCAACTTCGGGTTCATCACCAGCGGTCAACATCAGGTCGCCGAAGTCGGCATCGCCTCGGAACTGTTGGGCTGGCGTGCTATCGACGCCGCAGCGCGCATTCTGGCTGGCGAAGGTCCCGGCCGCGCCGACACCCCGCCGAACGCAGTGATCAACGGCCACCCCGACATCCTTGCCGGTGGACTGCCACTGCAGATTCTTGAAGCTGACTCGATCGCGGACCCAACAGTGTTGTGGCCCGGTGTGGTTGGTTTCCAGAATCAGTTCGAGACAATCTGGGCCGGCTGATCGCTGCTCGGGTACGGCCACGATGTGTGATGGGATGATGCATCGATGACCGATCTTCTTGTCGACCGGAGCACCACGGATTTGAGTGGTGCTCCGGTCGTTGATATTCGCTCGCTTTCCAAGACCTACCCGGGCCAGGTCGCGCTCGACAGCGCGCGCCTCCAGGTCCGATCAGGCGAGGTCCATGCCCTCGTCGGACAGAACGGCTCGGGCAAGTCGACACTGATCAAACTGCTCGGTGGCTATGTCAAGGCCGACCATGGCAGCGACGTCGACCTCGCCGGCTCGCGTGTCGACCTGTGGCATCTCGCGCAGCAGGACCGTCAGCGGATTCGTATCGTCCATCAAGATCTCGGCCTCGTTCCGACGCTTTCGACCGTCGAGAATCTTGGTCTTGGACGCGGGTATGCCCAGGGTCTCGGAGGCCGCATTTTGTGGCGACACGAGGTGCAGCGCGCACAAGAGTTGCTCTTGCGTTTCGGGCTCGCACCCGATGTGCGTCAACCTGTCGCCACGCTGTCGGCAGCTGAACGCGCCGCCGTGGCGATTGTGCGGGCACTCCAGGATTGGGACGAATCCGGAGATGGTCTGCTCGTGCTTGATGAACCAACAGCGTCGCTGAACCGTGGCGAAGTTGATGCGCTGTTCAGCGAAGTGCGACGGGTTGCACAGCACGGAGCCGGCGTTTTGTTCGTGAGCCACATGCTCGACGAAGTGCTCGAACTGGCCGATCGCGTCACCGTCCTCCGCGATGGAAAAGTCGTTGCCGAAGGCATCGATGTGGCGGATCTCGACGAACGGTCACTGGTCGAACTGATCGTCGGTCGCCCAGTCGAAGATCTCTTTCCGAGCCGTACGCCTGCGCCCGGCCGCCCAGCGCTGGAAGCCGAAATGGTGTCTGGCGTTGTTTTGCGAAATGTGAGCTTCAAGTTGCACGCCGGCGAAGTGCTCGGGTTTGCCGGGCTCGTCGGGTCCGGCCGCGAAGAGATCGCGAACGCAATGTTCGGGGCCACACCGCGCTTCATGGGCAAAGTGCTCATCCACAAGCGCAAAGTGTTCGCTACACCCCGCGATTCCATTCGAGCCGGAGTTGCTCTCGTTCCTGCTGAGCGAAAGACTGTCGGCCTGGATATGCAGGAGCGGCTGAGCGAACACATCCCACTTCCGCGTCTGGGTCCGGTGCAAGGACGCATTTTGCTCCGGCGGCGAGCGGTGAACGAGGTTGCTCGTGAATGGGCCGAACGGCTCGACGTGCAGCCCCCGATTTTGGAACGCCGCATGGAGAAGTTCAGCGGCGGGAATCAGCAGAAGGCAGTGCTCGCACGATGGCTGCGAACCGACCCGAGAGTACTCCTGCTTGATGAGCCGACGCAGGGCGTCGATGTGGGAGCAAAGGCTGCGATTTATCAGCACGTCGCCGAAGCGGCGGCGGGCGGAATGGGTGTGCTGGTTGCGTCGTCTGATGCCGAAGAACTTGTGCACCTCTGCGATCGTGTCCTCGTGATGCGATCCGGGACTATCGCAACCGAACTGAGCGGCCCGACGCTGACCGAAGAACGGCTGATCGCTGAGACCTTGGGTGTCACCTCCAACCGCAAAGCAATGAAAATCAACCGTGAGCCGGTCGCATTCACGGTCATCCGCAGCGACGACGACCTTCCAGGCGAGTTCGTCGACGACCTACCCGAAGAGTTGGTGGACCACGTCGTCGAGCAATCCGTCCCGCACGGACGTTTCGGCCTCCTCGTTCGCAACGTCACCGGCCGCTTGAGGAAGATGTCACGACGCTCATGAAGATTGATGAAAGCACCGGCGACGTCACACATCGCCCCGTCCTGAAGAAAAACAAGGTCACCCGCCGTCACACGGTGACCAATGAGCGCATTGACCGGACGAAGAAGATCGATAGCCGTTTCGACACGCGACGCTCGCCCATCAAGTGGAAGATGTTCCATCCACGCAACATCGGCGTCGTCTACCTCTATGCGCTCATCTGGGCCGTGTTCATGACGTGGGTGCCCGAGACGTGGTTCACCTGGTTGACGCATCGTTCCGTGCTCAATGCAAACGCGATCCTGGTCGTTGTTGCCCTCGGCCTGCTGGTCCCACTTGCCGCTGGCGTGTTCGACCTGTCAATCGCGGGCACGATCTCGGCGTCATCGGTCGTTGCTGGCTGGGGAATGGTCGAACAGGGCTGGTCGTATCCGGTTGCGATCGCGGCAGCGTTGCTGGTCGGGGTCGTTGTCGGCAATGTCAACGGGTTCCTCGTCGTGAAAATACGTATCGATTCCTTTATTGCGACGCTGGGGATGAGTTCGATCCTGACTGCGTTTGCAGTTTGGCGATCGAACAACCGATCCATCCTCGGATTTCCTGACTCGTTCAAGTCGCTCGCTACAGAGTTTGCATGGGGCCTCAATAAGACCGTGATTCTGGCCATCGTGCTGGCATTCGCGTTGTGGTTCATTGTCGAACACACCGCAGTCGGACGGTACTTGTTCGCCACCGGCGGCGCCCGCGAGGCAGCTCGACTCGCCGGGGTGCAAACTGACCGCTACGTCTGGGGCTCGCTCGTCACGTCGGCCGTATTCGCCGCGATCGGTGGTGTCATGTTGGCCGCCCAGTTCGGCTCGACCCAGGCGCAATCGGGTTCGCCCTACCTCCTGCCGGCTTTTGCCGCGGCCTTCCTCGGCTCCACTCAGTTCAAACGTCGTTTCAACGTGTGGGGCGCCGTCCTCGCCGTCTTCGTCTTGCAGTCTGGAGTCAAAGGACTCCAACTCGCTGGTGTCGGCACGACATGGATCGAAGCGCTGTTCTTTGGTGTCGCACTGATCGTCGCTGTTGGATTTTCTTCCTATCGAAAAAGCGTCCACGGTGGCGAGCGTCGGTGGTGGCGACGCGAGGAGAGCGGCCCCGAGCACTTCCTCGGCAAGTTGCTCGGTTGGGGTACTCCCAAGACCGACCGCTCCAAGGAAAACGTGCAGGAATGGTGGTACGACCCCGAGGACGCCGAGGGCCACCACATCAAGCCGAAGTGAAACGAGAGCCCACAATGTACGACACCACAACGAGGAGAATCAGATGAGCTTGGTCGGCGCGAAGGTGCTTCGCAAGGAAGATCCGCGGCTTCTCACCGGTACCGGCACGTTTGTCGACGACCTTGCTCCGGCCCGAACGGTGTTCGCCGAGTTCGTGATGTCCATCGAGGCGCACGGGCGAATCACATCTATCGATGTGCGCGAGGCGTTGAAGATCGACGGAGTGCTCGGGGTGTACACCGCTGCCGATTTCGTCGACTACCCGGATCTGCCGCAGGGACTGCCGGGTTTCGAACGACCGGTCCTTGCTCGCAACACCGTCCGTTTCGCCGGAGAGCCGGTTGCGATTGTCGTCGCAGAGGACCGATACGCAGCAGCCGACGCAGTGAGTGCTGTCTACGTCGAGTACGAGCCGTTGCCGGTGATGACATCGATCGAGGCCGCGACCGCAGCCGACGCTACGCCGCTGTTTGGGCATCACGGTTCCAATGTGGTCACCGTCGTGCCCATGCTGGAGGATCTTGAGCGCGAGTTCGAACGGTGCGATCAGCGAGCTGGCCTGCACATCGTGAACCAGCGTTGTGCGGCGGTGCCGATCGAGCCGGTTGCGGTGCTTGCCGACTGGAAACCAGACGGCTTGACCGTCTGGGCGACGACTCAGGCACCCCATCACCTGCGCAACAACTTGGCGACATGGCTCGATGTTCCCCAGACCACTTGCCGGGTGATTGCTCCGGACGTCGGCGGGGGATTCGGCTCGAAAATTGTCTGGTACCCGGAGATGTTCGTTGCACCCGTCCTGTCCAAGCTGCTCGGCCGACCGGTGAAGTTCGCGCAGACACGATCCGAGGCGATGGTGCAGATGGCGGCGGGCCGCGATCAGGTCCATGACATCGATGTCGGATTCGACAACAGCGGCAAGATCAAAGCACTGCGCCTCGTCGTCAGCCAGAATCTGGGCGCCTACCCCGATCCGACCGGTCTTGGCCTTGCCGTCCTGACGACCTGGATGGCTGCCGGGGCATATCGGATCCCAAAGGTCGAGGCGTCATATCGTACGGTCACGACGAACACGACGCCGGTGGCCGCGTACCGGGGTGCCGGTCGACCCGAGGCAACGTTCTCAGTCGAGCGGATCGTCGACGTCGTGGCCAGACGAACCGGCCTGGACCCGGCCGAGGTCCGTCGCCGAAACTTCATTCCGAAATCAGCTTTCCCGTACGAAACGCACAACGAAGCTGTCGTCTATGACTCTGGCGACTTCGATGCTGCACTCGCCGAATGCCTCCGCATCATCGACTACGACGCCGTACGCGCTGAACAAGCGGAGCGGCGCGCCGACCCCAAGGCAAAGCTGTTGGGGATTGGGCTGTCGTGCTGGTTAGAGATCGCAGGCTTCGGACCTAATGGCTCGCTGGAAGGCTTCGGTCATCTTGCGTCATGGGAGTCGGCGCAGGTGCGTGTCATGCCCGATGGGTCGGCCATCGTGTTCGCCGGCTCGTCGCCGCACGGGCAGGGTCATGAAACGGTGTTTGCTCAGATCGCTGGCGATGAACTCGGCATTTCATTCGACAAGATCCAGGTCCGGATGGGCGACACCGCAACCGTCTTGCAGGGCATCGGCACGATGGGCTCGCGAGGCGTCGCCACTGCCGGATCTGCTGTCAAGGTCGCGTCGACTCGTGTCCTCGACCGGGCCAAAAAGATCGCCGCACATCTGCTGGAAGCCAGCGAGCACGACCTCGAAGTGGTCGACGACGCTTTCAATGTGCGAGGTTCGCCGGGCAAAAAGGTGTCGTGGGCCGACGTTGCGTGGGCATCGTTCCAACCGCTGAGTATCCCGCCCGAGTTGCAGGCAGGCTCGCTTGAGGAGCGATTGTTCCAGGAGTCACCGAACTTTTCGTACCCGTCGGGCGCGTATGCGTGTGTCGTCGAAGTCGACCGAGACACCGGCGACGTCAAGATCATCAAGATGGCGCTTGTGGATGACTGTGGCACGGTCATCAATCCGTTGCTCGCAGAAGGGCAAGTTCACGGCGGCGTCGCTCAAGGGATCGCGCAAGCGTTGTTTGAAAGCGTGCAGTACGAGCCCACGAGCGGCCAGCCGATCACGTCCAATCTGCTCGACTACCTCGTTCCGTCCGCGGCCGACATCCCGGAGTTCGAAGCCGGCCGCATCAACACGCCATGCCCGAATAACCCCCTTGGCGCCAAAGGCATCGGGGAATCGGGTGCCGTCGGAGCGCCGCCCTCGGTCATCAACGCGATCGTTGATGCACTCTCGGAATACGGCGTTGACCACATTGATATGCCCGCCGCGCCTGAGAAGGTGTGGGCCCTCATGCAAGGAGAAACAACGTGAACACGAAGGCCGAGCGTTGGGTCAGCGTCAGTGTCGAGGTGAACGGTCGGCGAACGAGGCACACGGTCGACGCCCGAACCTTGCTCGTGCACTATGTGCGCGAACAGGAGCGGCTCACCGGCACCCATGTCGGTTGCGACACGTCGAACTGCGGCGCATGTACCGTCCTGCTCGACGGTCGATCGATCAAGAGTTGCACGGTGCTCGCTGTACAAGCCGATGGCGGCGCAGTGACAACGGTCGAGGGCTTGACCGGCCCCTACAACGGCATGAGTGCTGTGCAGGAGGGCTTTCGGCAGTGCCATGGTCTGCAATGTGGGTACTGCACACCGGGAATGCTGATGGCCAGTACCGGGCTCGTCCAGGACTCCGAACGGGAACTCACCAACATCGAGATCCGAGAGGGTCTCGAAGGAAACCTGTGCCGCTGTACCGGATATCAGATGATTGTCGACTCGGTACGTTGGGCCATCGAGCATCCGCACCCCGATCCGACCGCGGGCTGAATGCAGCCTGAGTCGGCGCTGCTCGCACGGCTCTGTCGTGTTCCCGAATTGCAACCGGAACGTGCAACTTGAGAGGAAGGGCTCACGTGCCCCAATCGCTCAATGAGCTCCGCCACGGCCGAGCCAATTGTCGCTCCACAGTGGTGACCCGCCAAGTTCGTCGGCGTGCAAAAAAGTCGCCAGGGGCCGTCGCTGTACATCGTCGCGCAGAGGACACCGGTCGTAGGATTATCGAGTGATTCGTGCCGTCGGTCGGGCGTTCGTCGGTGAGGGTGATCTCACTGAACGACAGGGTGAGGTCTTGGTTGCTGGGGCAGGTGTCGCCTTCAGCGTGACAGCCATCGCGTTCCGCGGTGTCGAGAGCGCCAGCGACTTTCAGTTTCTGACCTATCGCGGGCTCTCGACGGTCTTGGTGATGGTGCTACTCATCATCGTGCGCCGAAGCGGCCGCCCAGTGAGTTTCGCCGAGGTCACGTGGAGGACATGGGTGGCTGCGTTGGTGTTGGCCACCACCTCGATGTTGTACATCCTTGCGCTGTCACGAACGTCAGCTGCAACAACCCTGTTCATGCTCGCCGCGGCGCCGGTCTTCGCAGCGATTATCGGCTGGGTGCTGTTGCGTGAACGCGTCGAGCGATCGACAATAATCGCGATCGCAATCACGGCGGTCGGTGTGACGATCATGGTTGGAGCAGGTCTCGACGCTGGCTCGGCAATGGGACTGTTCTTTGCGGCGCTGATCCCGGTGCTCGTTGGGCTGTACAGCGTTATTCAGCGGTCGGTTTCTCGGGTCGACCCGGTGATCCCGACATTGATCGCCGCAGTATTTCTCACGCTCGGCTCCGGCGTGATTGCACTTTTTGACACGGGGCTTGGCATCAGTGGTCGCGACCTGACGATGGCGGGTATCTCCGGTGGATTCGCTTTGGGTGTGGGCTTGCCGCTGTTCAACCTCGGACATCGTTCGGTCGCCGCAGCGCGCATCCCATTGCTGCTGATGACCGAGGTCGTGCTCGCACCAGTGTGGGTCTGGATTTGGCCTGGTGAGACACCTGGCGTGACGACGTTGATAGGTGGTGCTGTGATCATGAGCGCAGTCGCGTGGCTGATGCTGCGGGCACGAACGAGCGAGCTGCCGCGGCCGGTTATCGCTGCGACGTGACGTGGTTGCGCCAGGCTGCCGTCTGTTCAGCATGCGCTGGCTTGCTCACCCGTTGAGCGTGGCCACCGCCGTGGTGAGCGCTCGCAGCTTCTTCTGGGCGAGGTCGCGGCCAAGATAGCCGAGGCCGCAGTCAGGGGCGGCCACGAGGCGGTCCTCGGGAAGGTAGCCGCGGGCCACCCGGAGGCGGGCCGTGATCTCTTCGACCGTTTCGACCCGGCTCTGCGCGATGGCCACGACGCCGAGGACGACGGTGGTATTGGCGAAGAGCGGCAACAGTGCTGCGAGATCGTTGTGCCGGTGGGCATCTTCGATGCTCACTTGGTCGATCGGCGCCGCATCCAGCGCCGGAGCGAGCTGGATGTATGTGCGACGGTCGGCCTTGGGGTACTCCGTATCGTCGAGTCGTCTTGGATAGCCGCAGCAGCAGTGCACCGTCCGGGTCACGGTTGCCGGCACATTGTCGAAGCACCGCCCAAGCTGGTCGATTCCGTAATCGAGGGCAACGGTCGGTTTGCGAGCCATCACCGGTTCATCAATTTGGATGTGCCGACAACCCGCAGCGACGAGGTCGTGGATCTGAGCGTTCAATGCCACGGCGAGATCAGCGCCGAGCGCACGCTCGTCGTAGTAGTGAGCGTCCACCGTTGTGTCGATGATGGTCATTGGTCCGGGCAGTGTGACCTTCACTGGTCGGGCCGACATCGACTGAGCGATTTCGAAGTCGCGAGCGAGTGGCGACGTGTCGAAGCCGACCGGACCGGACACGGTTGGCAGGCGTGTCTCGATCGTGTCGCGGATCCGGTGTTGTCCGAGATGCTTGAAGTCGAATCCGCTGAGGTAGCGGCATTGTGCGTGCACGTAGTTCTCGCGGCGCACTTCGCCGTCGGTCACAATGTCGATGCCGGCGTCGATCTGGTCGTCGATGATTTCCTTCGTCGCCTGCCGGAAGAGCATCTCTGCGTCGTCGCCCGCCGCCTCAAGTTCCTCCGCGTAGGCGCTCGTGTAGTCAACGACCTCCCCGGCTCGGTGGTCAGTCGTAAACCAGTCGGTGATTGGCACGTAGCCAGGTTTGGGGTAGGCCCCGATCGTGGTTGTCTGAATCATCGTGCGATCTCTTCGATGTAGCGCCCGAAGCGATCCAAACCCGGTTTCATCACCCGGCGGCGCGTTTGAAGACATCGGGAGGGAATGCCTCGGCGTCGATGCATCGTTGCGACCAGTCGGAGAGATCTTCGATCAGCGCGTCGACCGCAGCCCCGTCCGCACAGGCGAGGACGAGGTCTCGGACAACGGACGCCTGGAGTTCATCGGTCGTCGTTTCGATGCCGTCGCGCATCGTGCGGCCGCTTTCGGACAGTTGGTCACCGTCGAGCCAACCGCGTGAACGAAGATCGTCGCACGTCGCCTCGATCGTGGGTGCCGACCAAAAGCGCGACGCCGAGTAGGTGGCGATCGGCATTCCAACCCACAACTCGGTCAGCACGTTCATCGCAACCGGGCTCAACCCAGCGGCGACGCACACGGCTACGTGACTGTCACCTCGATGTTCACGAATCAACTCACACGCTCGCCAGAGGCGACCGATTGCACCTGCGGGAACGGGCTGGTCACGGAGACCCGAAAAGAGTGAACGACCAGTTCCGTCGGCGCTCCCCACAGCGTCGAGCAACACGTCGGCGACAGCGCCAACCCGTTTGGTGTCGACGCCGGCGAGCGCCGCTGACAGGCTCGCAATGGTCGACTCGTCGCGTGCGGCGAGCAACTCGGTGCGGTCGCACTTTGAACGACCTGCTTCGTATACCGCGCAGATCACCGTCGGTTCGAAGACGGCGAAGGTCGACACGACGACTCCGGGTTCGGGTTCGCCGAGCAACGAGGCGCGACAGGTGACATAGCTCTCGAAGAAGTCGAGGCCCAGGACCCTGAGGCGGGTACTCGTGGCTTCGCACCACACCGAGTGCATCGCGATCGGTTCGATGGCATCGCGTAATCGCCGAGCGGCTGACGCGTCCTGAGTCGCAGGGGACACGACCCCAGCGGGTGTGGGGACGAATGCGGTGGCGATGACTTCTGCACGATCCATGCAGGCAAAGTTACTGCTCGGGCATTCTGCGTGCCGGACTGGACCCGGCCGTCGGCACGCTTCTCCGATTCAGTTCTGCTTCGGTGGAAATTCCGAAAATCTCCGGTCGATCAGCTGTTCCGTCACTCTGAACCTTCGACTGGCAGGAAAAGGTTTACGTTGGAGCCACGAACGTGACGTTGCTGTACTTCGACGACTGCCCGAACTGGCTTGTCGTGCCGGATATACCAAACACCGGGTGGCCCATCCGGGACACCCACGCTCGACCAACTCCGCTCGGCCATCATCGGAGACTGATCTGACGACCGATCACGACACCAGAGACCCTGCAGCAATCAACGGTGCAGCGCACGTGCGCAATCTCGGCACGAGAACGTGCAACACGAACTCCCGTCCGTGTTGTACAGGGTTCAGGAGTTGTGTTGCCGCGACGCTACGTCATTCGAAGTGATCGTTCGGCCTTGCGACGCGCGACGCCACGATGGGCAGCATCTTCACGGCAATAATTGGTACTCGCTTGAGCAGCACGTCGAAGGCTCCCCCCTCGATGTGGAGCACTCGTGAGTCCTCCGAGGCTGCGACCGTTGCGTTGTGCGTCGAATGGGTGAGGAGTGCCATCTCGCCGGCAAAGCCTCCAGGCCCAATGTTTGCGACGTGTTGACCGTTGCGAGTGACCTCGAGGTTGCCATCGATGACAATGATCAATTCCTGAACGCTGGACCCCTCTTTGATGAGTACCCGGCCTGCGGGCACGGTGATGTCGGTCGAGATGTCGATAACTTCATCGAGCTCTTTTGTATCGAGTCCGGCGAGCAGCGGGACGTTCTGAGATGACCCCCGTGTAGTGGTCCAATTGTTGTGCGACTCTTGATGCCCGATCCTCGGGCAGGAAGAATCAACAACGACATGAGTACAAGCAAGCGCCGGCGGCACACGCCGGAACAGATCATCCGCAAACTCGCAGAGGGCAACAAGCTCCTCGGCGGCGGTCAGGAACTCGACGAGGTGTGCCGGCACCTCGAGATCGCCGAGTCGACCTGGCATCGATGGCTCGCCCAATACGGCGGCATGAAAGCCAACGACGCGAAACGGCTCAAAGAGCTCGAGGGCGAGAACTCGCGCTTGAAGCGACTGCTGGCGGACGCCGAGTTGGACAAAGACATGTTGCGGGAGATCGCGTCGGGAAACTTCTGACCCCGAACCGCAAGCGCGACGCCGTGAAGGTGTTGCGCGACCGGTTCGGGGTTTCTCAGCGGCGAGCATGCACAGTGGTCGGCATCCACCGATCCACGATGCGACTCATCCCGCCGCCGATCACGACCGCCGAGGCTGAGTTGCGCGCCTGGCTGCGAACGTTTTCGACCGAGCGGCCTCGATGGGGTTGGCGACGCGCCGCGAAGATGGCGCGCCGCGCTGGCTGGAACGTCAACAACAAGCGGATCCAGCGGCTGTGGCGCGACGAGGGGCTGCGGGTGCCCCAACGCCGGCGCAAGAAGCGAATGATCGGCATTGGAATCCAGGTCGGAGCGTTCTCACCGATCCGCCCGAACGTGGTGTGGGCAATGGACTTCCAGTTCGACACCACCGCCGACGGACGCCAGATCAAGCTGCTCAATGTCATCGACGAGTTCACGAGGGAGTGTTTGGCCATCGAAGTCGACCGTTCCATCGACGCCGACCAGGTCACCAACGTCCTCGATCGGATCGCGCTCCAACGCGGCGGGGCGCCGGTCTACGTGCGCTTCGACAACGGACCCGAATTCGTCGCCCACGCCATCGAGGACTGGTGCCGCTACAACCACACCGGGGCGATGTTCATCGATCCCGGCTCGCCCTGGCAGAACGCCTGGATCGAAAGCTTCAATGGTCGACTCCGCGACGAACTCCTCAACTCGTGGCGCTTCGATTCACTCCTCGAAGCGCGAGTGATCATCGAGGACCACCGCGTCGATTACAACGCTGAACGACCCCACACCGCTCACGGCGACCTCACCCCAACCGAGTTCCACCTAGCCTGGACCAACACCCACCAACCCCAAGCCGCATAGCGACTGGACCACCAAACGGGGCCCTCTCAGTTCTGCATGTGTTCGCGGTAAGCGTTCTTGGACATAACGGTGAGCTCGTTTCTCGTCGGGTACTCACATCGTACGTTCTCCCACCGCGCCGTGTCGTCATTGCGGGCAGCTACAGGTGGCGCGCGACGGGGAGCGGCTCTTGCCTCAGGCAGTGATCATCGACGGCTCAAAGTGCTCCGCCAACTCGGCCTGATGGTGTTCGAAGCGCTTGATGAGTTCGCGGGACGCTGGTGAGTCGAGCTGGTCATGGTTGTCGAGCCGAAACTGTCGGTACAGCCGCACGAGCGGGGTGCCATCGGTCGCAACGTCCTGATTCAGCAATGCCCTGATCTCGACCTCGCGGCGCCGGGCCGCCTCGACGATGCGCAGCGCATCGGCGAGTGGCATCGTTCCAGCGTCGACCTGTTTGAGGAGCAGGCATCGATAGGCGTGGCAGAGGAGCGGCCGCTCGGTGTAGATCGAACAACCGTTGCCTCCGAGTGCCGGGCACGGCTGATCGAAAGAATGGCGTTCGTCGACCACGTGGACTGGAATCCCACGAGCGCGCACATGCTCAGCTTCAGATGGGTCCGTAATCGTGACGGAAGCAAACAGGATGCCGTCGCAACAGATCCCACAGGCAACGCAGAGTTGGGAGCCGTCATCAACGGGGGCGATGTCAGTCACCTGCAGGAGGGTACGGCGTGGTGGCAGGCATACCGAGTGCCTCCTCGAGAACTGCCAGTCGGATCTCCAAGTCCTCGACCCGCTGCGCCAGCGACGGCCGGGCAGGCATGGCAAGCATGGCAGGAGTCGGGGACGTGCCGAGGTCGTTGACGTCGGGCACCGTCTCGCCGAAGAGATGCGCCCAGCGATCCTGGCTTTGGCCCGACCCGCGACCGATGTTGGCGACGTAGGGGTCGGCCTTCTCGGCCATCGCCCTGAGCACTGCTTCGATGTCGTCGGGTGACTCAAAGCCGGCGCCCTGCGATGTTGCGTACCGATCAGTCCGTGTCTTCAATTCGCCCGACGACTGCGGCCCACGCAACATCATCACGGCAAGTAACGCCTGCTGGTCGAGATCGAGCCCGAGCGCGTCGCTGAGGATGTGCCGGTGTTTGTCGGAACGGCCACTCCCGTTCGTCCGCGCGAGCCCGTTCTGGCGGACGACAACCATCGCCGCAACAGTCTGCTGTTCGCTGTATTCGACGACCGGCTCACGGTTCGACTTTTGATTGCACGCGTTGACGAGCGCGTTCGTCGACAGCGGATAATGATCCGGCGTCGTCGCACCCTTTTCGATCAGGCACCCGAGCACGCGGACTTCTTCGACGGTCAACTCCATCAACGCAGCGTAATTCGCGTTGGCCTCGCCGGCTCGCTCCGACCAACTGGCGCGACGAAGACCGTGCTTCGCCTCCTGGCCGACGGAGCGTGCGTGCGACACTGATTCTCGTGCCAGCGCTTGACCGTGACGTTCTCGACGTGTTCGAAGGATCGGATTCACATCTCGACTTCGATGACGGGACGAGCCGTTCGGCGCGCGAGCTCGCGGACGACGGTTGTCGATTCGCTGCCTGGCTCAGCGAGCAGGGCCTTGAGCCCGGCGACCGCATCCCGATCCGACTCCCCAACGGCATCGAATATTTGCAGTTACTGCTTGCGTGTGCCGTCGGAGGGTTCATCGCCGTGTCAGTCAACACGCGCTACAGCGACGATGAGGCTGCCGACTTGGTTGAACGATCAGGCGCCCGGAAGGTTGACGTCGCGGCTCGGCTCGATGGCGCGCCACCAGCGTGGAACACGGCGACGCCGATGGAGCGAGTGAATCGGCGGGAAGATCCATTCGTCGTCTTCACCACGTCGGGTACCACGAGTCGTCCGAAGATGGTGCTCCAGCAGCAGTGCTCGATCGCCGACCACGCCGTGGATGCTGCCACACGCTTCGGCTACTACTCACAAGACACGGTGATGGCGGTGATGCCGCTCTGTGGGACGTTCGGCCTGGCCTCGCTGATGGCAGCTGTCGCGGCCGGATGTCGCATCATCGTGAACGACTTCGCCCTCGCACGGACGGCAGCGCTGATCGAGTCTCAGCGAGTGACATGCCTGAACGGCAGCGACGACATGTTCCACCGCTTGCTCGAACATGGCACCGACCTGTCGTCGGTTCGCCTCGGCGGCTACGCACGCTTCAATACCAGCCTCGACGGCATTGTGGAGCGGGCCGCAGCAACGGGAGCGACGTTGACCGGTCTGTACGGGATGAGTGAGGTGCAGGCGTTGTTTACGCTGCGCGACCCCGACGGTGACGCAACCCACCGCACTCGAGCGGGTGGCACGTTGTCGTCACCGCACGCGTCGTATCGCGTCGTCCACGGAGAGCTGCAACTCCGCGGGCCGAGCCTGTTCGCTGGCTATCTGGCCGAAGGCGGCGAACACATTGACGCTGAGTTGACGGCCGAGCATCACGACGACGGCTGGTTTCGGACGGGTGACCTCGCTGAGGCTGAAAGTGACCGCAGCTTCGAGTACATCGCACGGATGGGTGACGTTTTGCGGTTGGGCGGGTTCCTTGTCAGCCCCACCGAGATCGAAGCAGTGCTCATGGATGATGATGCCGTCGATGCGGCACAGGTCGTCGCCGTCGACCTGCCCAACGGCGCGCGCCCCGTTGGGTTCGTCGTCGGCGCAGGGACCGGTTTCGTTGAATCGGCAGCGATCGACCGCTGCCGCGAACGGCTTGCTCGCTACAAGGTTCCGGTACGAGTGCTCGTGATCGACGAGTTCCCCACGACTCCCGGGCCCAATGGTACGAAGATCCAGAAAACCGAGCTGCGCGAGATTGCAGCGCGCCTCCTGAGCGTCTCAGGCGGATGAATCCCGAGGTCAGCCGGCGTTGAGTATTGTGGTGAGGGACTCGCTCCATGTGGTCTCAACGACATCGGCCGACCGGTCCAGTTGTCGCTTCAGCACGTCGTAGCTCTCGAAGCTGGTCAGCAGGATCATGGTGTCGATCACGCGTTCGCGTCGCTCGGGGTCCATCTCTGCCAGCTCTGGTTCAAACTGGTTGACCAGCTGCACCCGCGTGATGTTGGTGATGACAGCGAGACCGTTTCGGACGTCGTCGATATTGGCCAGGCGGCGGCGAGCCAACAATCCGAACGCATGTGTCTTGGCGAGCGTGCGGAGGCGGACCGACACGAAGACGGAAATCCGCTCGGGCCGCGGACCCACCCCTGGATTGTCGAGTAGTGCATCGCCGGCAGCATCTTCGGCCACATGCCGGAACACTTGCATCGACAGGTCGGACAGGTCGTCGAAATACCGGTACATCGATCGTCGAGCGACACCTGACCGATCGATTACGTGGTCGAGTGTGGTTTCCTTGCCTTCGTTAACCATTTCGATGAACGTATCGATGACGTGCTGGCGATTCCGGAGTCGATTGGCGATTCGTCCATCGGAGGCATCACGAGTTGTTCCGCTTACCGACTTGATGGCGTGGGCTTCGAAGAGAAGCGGAACGCCGGGTTTAGCTTGGGTCATCAGATTGCCAGTATTCCACGTCTGGACGCGAATTGGTAGAGGTCAGCTCCGACTTACCCGTTTGGGTGATGTGTGTTGTCCTGCCCCGGCCGGACTCCAGTCGGCTCGCGCGGAATTGGCTGCCACTTCCCATCGCGGCGCAACGCAGGTTCGCCGCGGCCGACCGCATACGCAGTGCCATCAATGAGCACAACTCCGCCGCATTCGGGCAGCCCCCAGAGGTCGAGGTCGTCCGGTACCGGCCATCCGCGGTCGGAACCAGGGGTCCAGTGTGGGAGCGCCAGACCCCTCACGAGTCCGAGTCCGTCGACGATGTCGACGGACTGGACTTCGGGGCCGGGGCGGCCGGGGCAGACCATTCGGCTGCACAGCACCATGGCGCCGGCAGATGCTCCGGAAATTGCTGCACCAGTCGCGTGCATTTCGAGCAGCCGCGTGAGGACCGGACCGAACAGCACTGCGCGCAGGCTCGTAGGTGATCCACCGGGAAGGATGATGACCGAGACGGCGTCGGCCATTGCATCGACTGCTGCGCTGACTGATTCGCGTGGGTCCGGCACGACGACCACATCGCTGCCGAGCGCGGCGTAGTGCCGCCGGGCGCGCTCCGAGGCCCCGGAGTAGTCTGAACCGGGTCGGGCGGCGCCAGCAATGACGGCCACGCAACCAGGGCCCGCGAGTTGCAATACCCTCGTGTCCATTTCTCGGCAATCGGCTGCGAACTCATTCCCACCTTGCAGACAGATCGCACCGACCATCGACTGATCATCGCGCAAACTTGAGCTGAAGGCGTGAGGTAAGCGCACCAGGTGCGCGCGGACCTCACGCCTTCGCTGGGTTGATGTTGGTATTGTCGATGAGGTGAGAAGGCGCGCCGCGTGGATCCTCGGGGCCGCACTCCTTGTTTCTGTAAGTTGCAGCGCCAGCGATGCCGACGGATCACCCGCTGAGCTGGCTGCAACGACGGTTGTCGCTACGACGACGCCGCCCACAACTTCGACAACCACGGTGGCGCTCTTGGCCGCGCCCACCCCTGAGCCAGAAGACATCGGCAACCGGTGTGTCGTCACTGTGCTTGCCGGGGATTTTCTTGCCAGGATCGCTGGGCGCACCGACGACGCGTCGATCGAGGGAATCGTGGCCGAAAACCGTCTGGCCGACGGACATGTCCTGCACCCTGGCGACCTCCTCGACGTGTGCATCGACAACGACGTCGACGACATCACTGGTGCGTCGCTCGTGGCCTCGGACGCAGCCGTCGTCAGTCGCCAGCAGACCAAGCTCAACGAACTGTTTGCACCGTACCGATTCCTCGATCTCGTCATCGACGGCGACTCCGGGCCGCTCACCCGACAGTTGCTGTGTGCTGCCCGCCTGGGGCTGGGGCTCACGGTCACGGGGGCGCACATGGCGGACGGTTCAGCGGAGGAGGGCACGCTCTTCGCTGCGGACTCGCTCTCGCTTCCCGATGGTGTGGACACCTCGGCAGAGAAGTGGATCCTGATCGACAAGACCTGTCAGGTCATGTTCACCGGTGAAGGCGACCAACTCGTCAACATTTATCCGACTTCGACCGGCGAGTCTGGCCATGCAACGACGAACGTGAACTCCGTCAAGGCATTCCGATTCAACCCGGCGCTCGAGACCGATGGATGGCATGACAGCACGAGCTTCCCAGTCGCTGCGGACAATCCGTTGAACGGCAACATGTACAAGCCGATCTACTTCAACGACGGCGAAGCAATCCACGGTGCGGGCTATGTCCCACCCACCCCGCGCAGCAAGGGGTGCGCACGGACCTTCCCGTTGCATCAGGATGAGCTGATCGCATGGCTTGGGTTGGCCGATGTCACCGAGGCGATCTGGCAGACGGCGACGATCGGACTGCGCGTCACGGTGCAGGGCGAGTACCGAGACATCGACTAATGCCGCCCGGCTCGCAACCGGGCTTTCGACAGTGGCATCGTGGAACATGGTCGACTTTGGTGATGTGCTGAAAAAAACACTGGGCGGCATCGACTTCGACCCGCGCGAGCTGAAGGCGAAATACCTTGAAGAGCGCGACAAGCGGGTCCGCACTGACGCCAACGCGCAGTACATCGAAGTCACCGGCGACTTCTCGAACTTCGTCGACGACCCCTACGAACAAGCAGCCGCACGCGCACCGGTCACCGATCACGTCGACGTCGTGATTATCGGCGGCGGATTCGGCGGTCTGCTGATGGGTGGCCGTCTCCGCGAAGCCGGCTTCGAAGATATCCGTGTCATTGAGAAGGGCGGCGACTTCGGCGGCACCTGGTACTGGAACCGGTACCCGGGGGCGATGTGCGACGTCGAGTCGTACTGCTACCTGCCGATGCTCGAAGAGCTCGACTACGTCCCGAAGCATAAGTACTCGTTTGCTCCCGAAATTATGGAGCACTCGAAGAACATCGCTGCGCACTACCGGCTCTACGACAACGCCCTGCTGTCGACCGGCGTCACTCACACCGAATGGAACGACGGCGCTGGCCGCTGGACGATCACCACCGACCGCGGCGATGAAATGACCGCCCGCGTGATCGTTATGGCGAACGGCCCGCTCAGCCGGCCGAAGCTGCCGGGCATCGAAGGCATCAACGACTTCGGCGGACACACGTTCCACACCAGTCGCTGGGACTACGTGTACACAGGCGGCAGCAACGAAGGCGGCCTCGACGGTTTGGCCGACAAGCGCGTCGGGATCATCGGCACGGGCGCCACTGCGGTGCAATGCGTGCCACACCTTGGGGCTGCAGCAAAAGAGCTGTACGTGTTTCAGCGGACCCCGTCGTCGGTCGACGTGCGCAACAACCGCGAAACTCCGCCCGACTTTCTTGAAGGCCAAGAGGCCGGTTGGCAGTACCGCCGGATGGATAATTTCAACAAGGTTGTCACCGGCGCGGATCACGATGAAGACCTCGTCAACGACGGCTGGACCGACATCTTCCGCAAGCTCACCGGCATCGCTGCCAAGATTGCGTCGAAGGAACTCGGTCGACGATTGACCCGCGACGAACGGGCCGAGCTGATGGAGATGGCCGACTACCGCAAGATGGAAACTGTGCGTCGTCGTGCCCAAGAAATCGTTGACGATCCTGACGTCGCCGAGTCACTGAAGCCCTATTACCGTCAGTTCTGCAAGCGGCCTTGCTTCCACGACGAGTACCTGCCGACCTTCAATCGGCCGAACGTTCATCTCGTCGACACCGACGGCAAGGGTGTCGAACGATTCACCGAGACCGGCCTCGTTGCCAACGGCGAGCACATCGAACTCGACTGCATCATCTTCGCCACCGGTTTCGAAGTCGGCACCAGTCATGTCCGTCGAGCGGGCTACGACACGGTCGGACGCGCTGGTCGCCAGCTCAGCGAGAAGTGGAAAGACGGCCTTCGTACCGTGCACGGTCTCCAGACCGAGGGCTTTCCGAACGCCTTCTTCATGGGGTTTAACCAGGGCGCTGTCACGGTCAACGTCCCGCAGACGCTCAATGAGCAGGCGGTGCAGATCGCGTACATGCTCGGACAAGTGCGGGAACGCGGCGGATCACGGATCGAGGCAACGCCCGAGGGTGAGCAAGCCTGGGTCGACGAGATGAACGACAAGGCTCGGGTCGGCGCGAAGTTCCGGGCCGAATGCACGCCGGGGTACTACAACAACGAAGGTGTCGCTGAGAATCCCAATGGCTTCTTCAGTGGCAACTACGGCGCCGGCCCTGTGAGGTTCTTCGAGATCCTGAGCGACTGGCGCGAGCAGGGCGACCTCGAAGGCTGCGCCGTCAGCTGAAGTAAATCAATGGCCGGTCGGCGCGCAATCAGGTAGCAGTCAGCCGTGTTCGGCGCGCATGGCCGTGCCGAAGATGGCATCGGCGAGCTGGGACCAGTACATCTCGGGGATGTCATGGCCCATCTGTGCATAGACGACGAGGTCGGCGCCGGGCACAGCTGCAGCAGTCGCCTCGCCGCCTGACAGGGTGACGAGCGAGTCTTCACGCCCATGCACGACGAGCGCCGGCATCTTCAGGGTGCCCAGCCGTTCGGTGCGGTCCCCAGATGCAGCGATGGCGGCGATCTGGAACGCCGTCCCCTCCGGGTGGAAGCAACGGTCATACGTCTCGATCGCGCGTGCGCGGGCCTCGGCCTCATCGAACAACGATCCGGCGATGATCCGGGACGTCGCAATGTTCGAGGCGATCGCGCCATCGCGGTCGGTCGGGGACGGCGAGAGGAGCGCCATGATCGCCGATGCTTCGGGCTGGCCGACATCGGTGGCACCGGTCGTCGACATGATGCTGGTCATCGACAGGACTCTGTCCGGGTGCTCGATCGCCATCATCTGGACGATCATCCCGCCCATCGACGCACCGACGATGTGCGCAGCGGAAATACCGAGCACATCGAGCAGCCCGACCGCATCGGCGGCCATCGTCGACAGGCTGTATGGGGCCTCGACCGGTTCGCCGGCCATCATCTGTGCATAGAGCGCCATCACGTCGGGCGGATCACCAGCGGTCTTGGTCGAGAGGCCGACGTCGCGATTGTCGAATCGGATGACCCGGAATCCGCGCTCAAGTAGCTCTGAGGTAAACCCCGGGCTCCACAGGATCATCTGGGCGCCGAGCCCCATGACGAGCAAGAGCGGGGGCGCATCCGGCGGGCCGAAGCTTTCGAAACAAATCTCGATGTCGTTCACTTCGACTGTTGGCATCGCAGGATCATGCCACCTGGCTGAGCTGCATGTATATCCGAGCCGATCCGCTATCTGAGCACGCGCCGGCCCTCGTCCCGGCGAGTCAGGTGTCGTCAGGTGTCGTCAGGTGTCGTCAGGTGAGGTCGCTCGGGAGCACGCGTCCGGCAACGCGTGCGGCCACTCGCGCCAGTGCGATATATGGCTCGCGTTGGTCGTTCTCGAGCGCCTCGAGGTGGGCGCGAACCGTTGCCCAATCGCCTCGTGCGACGGGCCCGGTGAGTGCAGCTGCCGCCCCGTGTTCGGCGACGTCGGCGAGTGTCGTCTCCATCATTCGCCAGAACCCGGCTGGGTCGATGTCGAGCTGACCCGCCAGCGCTTCGACTTCGGCACAGAGTGCAACAAGGTGATTGGCGGCGACCGATGCAGTTGCGTGATACGCCGCACGGTCGTCGTCCGCGACCTCGAACGCGATGCCCCCGAGCAGGTCAACCAGCGCACGGCCGGCTGGGTCGCCCGCCACGGCAAATCGGCAGCCATCGAGCAGGCGTGCCGCTCCGATCGTCGGAGTGGGGAGGGAGATCAGTGGGTGGACTGAGCATCGGCGCCGATGCGGAGCGAGTACATCGAGGCGTCGGGAACCGGAACAGTGCGCAACGGCTGCCGGCCCAGGATCGAGTGACCGAGCGACCTCCTCGATGACATCGTCAGGCGTGCAGATCAGGATGAGATCGACGTCGGCCGCTGCGGCGGAGAGGTCGTGGCGATCAGCAACTTCGACGTCGAGGCCGACCGATGCCAGCGCACCCGCGAACGATCCGCCTGCGCGCCCGTCGCCGACGATCCGGACGCTGGTCAGCAGCGTTGAGGTCGCATCGAGATCTGCCATGGTCGTCATTCTGCCTCAGTTGCACAGCGATGCAGTTCGCTGGAGAGTGGCGTATCTTAGAACCATGTCTGAGCAGATGGTGTCCGTTTCCCGTGTGATCAAAGCATCCCCGGAGGCGATCTTCGGTGTGCTTGCCGACCCGGCTCGCCACGCCGACATCGACGGTTCTGGCATGGTGCAAAAGGTGCGTGGAGACGGCGCGCGGCTGGAGCTCGGCGCGAAGTTTGGGATGGACATGAAGATGGGGCCCGTGCCGTACAAGATCTCCAGCACGGTCGTCGAGTTCGAAGAGAACGAACTGATCGCCTGGGCCCACTACGGCAAGCACCGTTGGCGTTATGAACTTGAAGCCACCGAAGTCGACGGCACCCCCGCCACCAATGTCACTGAGACGTTCGACTGGTCGACGGCGAGGATACCCAAGGCCATCGAGCTGGCCGGATACCCGAAGAAGCACCCGGTCAACATGGAAGCGACACTCGTTCGCCTCGCTGCCCTCTTCGAAGCTTGAGCCAAGCGCCGCTGCTGACCATTTACCCAAAACTGAGACCATCTCTCGTCACCAGTGATGTGAGATGGTCCCCATTTCGGCAGATCTGGGTTCAGCTGGTGAAGGGGACGTCGGGGCGGCTGCGATGTTCGGCTTGCTCCCACGAGCGTCGACCATCGGTGAGCGTGCTGGCTTCGACAATCACGGCTGCCACGCGTCGAGCCACATCGAGGTATGCCGGGTGGGCCGTGGCACTGACCGAGGTAGAAGAGCTCAGGTTGCTGTTCAGTGTGGCAGACCAGGTGCCCGCCACCCGATGGCGTGGTGTGTGCTTCGACGTAGCCAGCCGCAGCGATGGCGACGTCGAGGTAGCGCTGCTCGCCAGTCGCGCGGTGCAGGTCGGCGAGGAAGTATCCGACGCCGGATGCGCCATGCGCGAAGTTCGGGGCATCGAACGGAAACGGCATGTCGGCCATCATCAGCCAGTTGGGGCCGCCTTCGCCGTCGACCGACATTTCGATCAGCCGGTCAGCGGTTTGCCTTGCCCACTCCAACGAGTTTGGATCGAGCCCGTTCCGATGTGCGTAGAGGAAGCCGATGCCGGCGCCTGCCGCGCCGATGCTGAGGTCGAGCACTTCGCGTTCGCCGGTGATGCCGGTGATGTCGGAGAAGGGAATCGGTTCGATCCAGCCGATGCCTGCGCCCATCGGATCTGCCTCACCAGCCATCTCGCATACGAGCCGCGCCGCGGTGTCTCGGAATACCTCGTTGCCGGTCACCTTGGCCAACTCGTTGAGGACGAAGGTGTAGCCAGGGCTGCCGCTGTAGATCGCGATTGAGTCGGAACCGTGAGCAAGTGCTGCGACCAGCTCGTTGCCGCCGGCTGCAGCAGCTCAGTCATCTTCCGAACCTAGCGATCTCACCAATCCCGCTCCCGACCGAAACTGAGACCGCGACGCGTCACCTGCGCGTCGAGGCGATCTCCATTTCGGGAAGTGCGATGTTCGGGTGTGGGTGTGGGTGTGGGTGTGGGTGTGGGTGGTTTGTTAGTCGTCCCAGCCGACGAAGCTGGCGATGTCGGTGTTTTCGGCACGGCGAGACACCACGTCGTTTGCGACGAAGTCGGGGTTGGGCCAGCCCATGGCGACGCAGGTCATGATCACTTGGTCTTCGGGAATGTTTGCATGCTCGCGCACGACCGTTGACTGCATGATGCCTTGGCCGTTGATCACACAGCCCAAGCCCTTCGACGTGGCAGCGAGCACCAACCCGTAGGTTGCCGCGCCGCAGTCGAAGTGAGCAACGGTGTCATCGGCGAGCTCACGGTCGATCGTGACAACGACCGACACCGGAGCGTCGAACTGACGGAAGCCGCGCATGACCCAGTCTTGGCGCATCTCCTTGTCGTGTCGTTCGATGCCCATTGCCTCGAACAACTGCACAGCGATTTCGACCTGGCGATCACGATGCACGCCCTGGTAGCCGTGGTCAGCGACCTTGATCTCGCGATCGACCTTGGCGCCAGCGAGCATCCGCTCGGTATTGCCCTCACGGACCAGTTCGAGCGGTGCACCGGTGATTGCATGAAAGTTCCACGGCTGGGTATTCATCGACGAGGGTGCCCGCGTCGCGATCGCGATGATTTCGGCCATCAACTCCTTCGACACCGGATCGGGCTTGTAGCCACGGATACTGCGCCGAGACGCAACCAGTTCTTCGTACGAGAGCGATGCAGCCATATGGCACGATTCTGCTGGATCGGTGGCCTGCGCAACGAACCGCGAGCAATGAGGGTCAGGGGTCAGGGGTCAGGGCAAGGGTCAGGGCAACTCGATGATCGCCTCGTGCTCGTAGCGTGCAACTGGTGAGCCGTCGGCGCTGATTGCCACGTCAAGGATTGCCCGCTTGCCGGCACGCGAGTCGAATCGTTCGATCACGACGGCGCTGGCATCGATCCGTGCGCCGATGGATGCGACGCCGAGGTGCTGCAGGTCGCTCCGGACGTGGATCCAGGAACCGCTCACCACCTGTGTGTGGAAGAAGTCGTTGGCCACGCGCATCCAAGTCACCGGATGCACGATCTGTTCCTCGGCGTAGATGGCGAGATCGTCGCCGGCGCGCCAGGCGTAGTCGTTCCAGGTCTGATCCGCGACGAATGAGATGGGGTCGAGCTGCTCACCCTCGCCGGTGCACTTCGGTGGTCGGGAGCCCACCAACGAAACAGCGCACTCGGAGCGTGGTGCGCCCGCGACGCGCGCTTGGACGGTGCCGTTGACCGGAACGAAGTCGACGCGGTCGCCTTCAAGTATGGGCGTACGGAACCGCACATGGCCGCCACCGCTCGCAAGCCACTCGCGACCCCACGCCGCAGCAGGAACGTGAGTCATGTAGGCGTAGACGGTGACACCAGCGACGAGTGCCGAGGGGAAGCCGGCAGCGCGCGCGCCGGCGTCGGTGTGAATGGCGTTGTCGGCGTGCTCGGGCAGGTTGACGGCAACGGTCGACCAGGCGTCGAGTTTGATTGTCATCGGATCAGTCTGACCGAGACGGTTCGGTCAAAAGACACCGAGCCTCGGGGCCGCGACCGAGACGACCTCAACAAGTTGTGCAGGGTCACTGATTCATCACGGGAGAACCGTGGTGGGCGATCAACTGCCACAGGCCAGTCGGTGCACGGGCGAACATGTTCGTGGCGGCGATGGTGCCAGCGCCGTTTGTGTCGACCAGATTTTCGTCGAGGTGCACCCACGCCGCGTCGCCGATCACCACATGTGATTCGTTGGTGAGAATGAACTGGTTTCGGCCAGATCCTCGGAAGATGCCTTCCCAACTCTGCATCACGTTGTCCCACCCGCGCAGGATCGGCCAGCCCGGATGGATACATGCCACTCGTGGTGAGTTCTCCCACACGTGTGTCATGGCATTGAGGTCTCGAGCCTCGTGGGCGTCGTAGAACGCCTGGTTTGCTGCGAGCACTGCCGTGCTGTCGTCCATGTCGGCAGTCTGGCAGCGCAGCGCTGGGAACGCCGCCGCAGTGTCTCTGGGACGAGTACTTATGGGGTGGCGACGGCCGGGAGAGGCACCGGTGAGCGCCGGAGCGGCAAGTTGCGGCGATCGGCGTAGAGCAACATCAACGCAGCGCCGGCGATAATGCCCGCTGCGACGATGCCCAATGAGGTGCTCGATCCGCTGGCCAGGAGCGCGCCGCCGATCAGCGGCCCGAAGACCCGCCCGAGCGCCATGATCGCTTGCGCATCACCGGCACGCTCTTGTGGGTAGGCCGATCGAGAAGCAAGCAGCCCGAACGCCGCCGGCAAGCCCATGAAGAAAATGAATCCCCAGCCGACCAGACCGATGGCGAAGGCGAGGTCGTTCCGCACGCTGGCGATCAGCACTGCACAGACTGCGGTACCGAAGAACCACAACCCAGCGGGTCCTCGACGGCCCTGCCACTTTGCAGACGGGATGCCGGCCATTGCGTTGCCGCTGAACAACAACGCGACTACGCCAGCCGACAGCCCGTTCAACCGGGTTCCGATCGCCGCGGCGTACACGAAGACCGTCGAGCCACCCATCGTGATCAGTCCGAGGGCAAGCAGAATGAGGCGCGCTGCGCGAGTTGCGCCATGGCGTTCGCCCCGATCGACGGGCGCGACCGACCGCTCGATTCGGTGGGCGAAGAGCAATGGCAGGCCGGTGATCCCGGCGAGTACGACGAAGAGCCAGTCGACGCCTGCCGTTTGGATCAGCAGCGACAGCGCTGGTGCTGAAACGACGCCGACGAGCGGGCCGATGACGGCGACGTCGCCGGTGCGTTCGTTGTCGCCGAAGGCGGCCTGCCAACCAAACCATGCAGCGAGCCCCAGCGACAGGCCGCTGATACTGCGAGCGACCGTGAGGAGAGCGAGGTTCGGCGCGACTGCGGACGACAGATTTGCGAGCACGCCCAAGACGGCACCGATGATGAACACATGCCGTTCAGGACGAAGCAACCTGCCGGCGAGAAACGATGCCACGACAAAGCCGCCGAGCTGTCCGGTCGACACCCAGCCGACGACGCTCAGCGAGACGTCGCGGTCGGCAGCAATCGCCGGCAGCAGAAAGGGCGTGGCACTGAACACCACGGTGCTCGAAGCAATCGCGACCAGTAGTGCCGGAGCAACCGATGGCTTGAACGCTAAGAGCAGCCTGACGGGGACCAGCATCAGCTCGTCGTTCGATTGGCGAGGTCAGGCGCTGCTGTCACGCCAAGCGTGATTTGACCATGTCGGCCACGATGCGACCATCAGCGCGGCCGGCGACCTCAGCATTGACAGCCTTCATGGCATTGCCCATGTCCGACTTCTCGGCGTAGCCGTTGTCGGCCATCACGCGGTCAACGATGGCGGCAACGTCGTTCTCGCTCAGCGCTGCAGGCAGATACTTTTCGATGATCACCTTCTCGGCGCGCTCGGCTGCACCACGCTCGTCAGCTCCGCCCGCTTCGAATGCCTCGGCGGCATCGACGCGCCGCTTCGCCTGCGCCTTCAACACTGCGAGTATGCCGTCGTCATCGAGTGTGATTGCCGTGTCGCCAGCGACCTGGGCTTCCTGGATGGCAGCGATAATTGACCGCAACGTGAGTTGCGTCGTGGCGTCGCGGGCACGCGTCGCGTCGTTGAGGTCGGAACGGATCTGCTCGATCAACATGCTGACCATTGTGTCGGGTGTGGGCATGAATGCCGTGGTCGGTTGTCGAACGGACGTGGACGATCAGTCGGCGTCTCGGTCGCTCCCGCTGGTCTGAGCGTCGCGTGCCTCGGCAGCAAGCGCTTCGGCCTTGAGGAACACCGGTGGCACGTAGCCGTGTTCGTCGCGCAGGGTTTGACGGCCTGCCTCGATCGCCGCGCGGACCTGGGCGCGGAGTGCTGGTAGGTCGTCGTCGGTCATTCCCTCGGTCGAGATGGGCTCGAGCACGCGGACCTCAGCGGTAGCGCGACCCAGCCGCCAGTCGTCCTTGCGGAGGCAATCGCGGGTGCCGTGAACTGCGATCGGCAGGATCGGATGTTGCCCCTCGATAGCGAGCTTGAACGCGCCTGCCCGGAACTTGCGCATCTCACCGGTCTTGGACCTGGTGCCTTCGGGGAAGATCATCACCGAGACGTTCGTGGCGAGTCGCTCGCGCGCCTGATCGAGCGCAGCGCGGCCCGATGTGGTGTCGCCGCGTTCGAGTGGGATGTCACGCGCCAACCGCATCATCCAACCGAGGACCGGGATTTTCATGATCTCGGCCTTCGAAAGCCACTTGAACTCGGTCGGCAGATGTGAGATAAGCAAGATGTCGACGAAGCTCTCGTGGTTCGCGACGGCGACGTAGGGGCGCCGCATGTCGTCGGGCAGCGTGCCAGAGGTCGAGAACTTCCAGAGTGGGTTCAGTGCCGAGTGGATCCTTGTCAGCCTGCGGAAGAGAGAGCCGGCTGCGTAGGCGCCCTTGTCGAACGGCATCGTGACCAGTCGGGTGACTGCAACGAGGGGCGTGAAGACACCGACGAGAAGTCCGAGAACGATCCAACTCCAGATGCTCAAGACCGTTCGGGCCAGCTTCGTGTCCATTGGTTGGATCTTAGGCAAACGGCCCGGTCACACTCATCCCTTGAACGCGTTCTGACCTCGGTGTGAGAGCGGGACGTGATGAGATCGTTCACGCGGTCGAAACGGGTGGTTCGCTAACGTGACCATTCACAACGGGTAGAAGCAGTCAGTGATCGATGCCGATCACAGGTCATTGCCCCTCGAATCAACGAGGAGACCGTCATGACCCAGCACGCTTCCGGATCAGTCGAAGCCGAACTCGCCAAGGAACGAACTTTCGGCGGTCAAGGCATCAACGTGGTACGCGACATGAGGATCATCGACCTGTCCGACCCGGACGTCGTGCAGGGCGACATCGACGACGCACTGTGGAACGCGGCTGCCGAATCCGGGTTCTTCCAGGTCGTTGGCCACGGCATCGACCAGGGAGCGATCGACGCAGCGTTCGACACGTCTCTCCGCTTCTTCGCCCTCCCGACCGAGGTCAAGGAACGACGTCAAATGCCACCGCGCAGCAACGCTGGTTGGGAGTTCAAATCGCAGAAACGCCCGTCGACTGGAACCTTTGACCACAAAGAGACGTACCAGGTCACGATCCCGCGCATGGTCGAACACGACCTCTGGCCAACAGAAGAAGAGATCGACGGCTTCCGCTCCACTCTCGAGCAGTTCGAATCGCTCAATCGCGACCTCGCCATGCGCATCCTCGAATCGTTCGCCCGCAAGCTTGGGTTCGACGACGACTTCTTCACCCAGCGGCACGACCCCACCTCGCCTGAATACCAGTCGACGCTGCGCATCCTGCACTACCTGCCCATAGCTGCCACCGACCTCCAGCCAGGTGTGTGGCGCGCTGGGGCCCACACCGACTACGACTGCCTCACCCTGCTCCATCAACGTGCGGGGGAGTATGGCCTCCAGGTCTGCCCCGGCGCAGAAGCCGCCAACCGTGACCCAGATGCACCGCTCGGTTGGACTGACGTCGAACCGACAGCTGGCACGGTTACCTGCAACATCGGCGACATGCTCATGCGCTGGAGCGACGACCAGCTTCCGTCGACCTTGCACCGCGTTCGTCTGCCCCGAGCCGACCAGACTGATGGAGAGTCACTCGACGCTCGCTACTCGATCGCCTATTTTGCGCAGGCTGATCGCGACGCCATGATCGAGAGCCCGAGCGGTCGGCACGAACCGATCAGCGCAGCGGACTATCTGCAGCAGCGCATCGCTGCCAACTTCGCCGGTTGAATTCGACGGCTATGCCGAGGTCTGATCGCGGGCTGCTACTCGACTCGCGGACTCGCGGACTCTCGGATGGAGGAGTGGTCGCTCGAGTCCAGGAAGCCGGTGCGCTCGACGAAAAGATTGCTTGCCTGTGTTTTCTGAGTAATCGCGTCGACGGCAAGGATCACCGCGGCAGCGGTGTATGACGAATGTTCGTCGAACGGGAACAGAACGCGGCTTGGTCCGCCGTTGGGCTCGCTCAAGTTGTGCACGATGCCGGTCCAGTAGGCGCCCGGTGAGGCAGCATTGTCGCTGTCAGTCAACGGTGCACCCGATGCCGATGTGTTGCGGTGTGGGCGGACCCACTTCAGCAGATCTGTCGCGGTCGACACGTCGCCCATCACGGCACACGCCAGCGCGCATTCAGCGGTTTCGGATGCGGTGATCCACGGCTCATCGTCGACACAACGAACGCCGAGGCCATCGATCACGAAACGATCCCAGCCGCTCTCCAGCCGGATTTTGGCAGCAGTTCCCGTGAGCGCGCTGGTGAGCACCGGGTAGTACCAGTCCATTGCCCAGCGTGTCTTCGGTTCAAAAGCCTCAGGCTTCGAGCGAATCACTTCGCACATCGTGGCAGCGGCACGGCTCCACTCGGGCCGGGGCGAACCGATGGCTTCGCCGAGATGGGCGCCACAGCGCAGAGCGTGCTGGATGCTGGCGGTACCGGTCAGCAGCGCGTAGTCCCATGGCTTGCCGTCTGGTTCGACTGCCCAGAGCGGTACGCCGTCGTCGCGACGCAGGCTCAGGACGAAGTCGAGCGCCCGCTCGACAGTCGGCCACATGTTCTCGGCGAATCCGCGGTCCCAGGTGCTGCGCCAGTGATGCCACACGCCGGTGGCGATGTAGGCGCACACGTTGGTGTCAATCTTGGCGTCTTCGACCGACCCATCTGGGCGGTAGTAGTTGTGCCAACTGCCGTCGGGGCGCTGGATGTCGGCGAGCCACTCGTAGGCGCTTTCGGCTTCTTTGTGGAGCCCGGCGACATCGAGGGCCATGGCGGACTCGATGTGGTTCCAAGGGTCGCTGTGGCCGCCAGGGAACCACTGAATCATTCCGTTTGGCAGCTGCAGCGACGCGAGTTGGTCGGCGGTTTCACGAACCTCGTCGGCAGTGATGACGCCCTCGAGCGAAGGAATTGTGCTCATGAAATACTCGCTGGCTTGTACCCGTACAGCACGATGCTCTTGCCGAGTACGGGCGAGAGCACCTTCTCGGCAATCTTCGTCGAGGTGGGCTGCGTCATGATGTCCCACTCGAGGAATTTGCGATACTTCGCGACCATTGGGTGATCGTTGTTGGTCGGGCCGACCGCACACTTCAGCCACCAGTACGGCGAGTGCAAGGCATGGGCGCGATGCGTGCCCCGCGGATCGAGACCGGCCGTGACCAGTTTGGCCTTCAACTCGGTGGCGGAGTAGATCCGTACGTGGCCGCCGACGCTGATTGGAGCGTGGTATTCCTCGCTCAGCATCCAGTTGATTTTCTCAGGCAACCATGCCGGGACTGTCGCTGCAAACATGCCGCCGGGCTTCAGGACGCGCACCATCTCGGATATCGCTGCCACGTCGTCTTGAATGTGCTCGAGCACTTCGGAGGTGATGACGACATCGAAAGCGCCGTCGTCGAACGGCAGCTTCGTGGCATCGCCGCGCAGCACGCCTTTGAAGCGGTCGATGTCTATTTCGCCGGCTTCGACCATGGCGCCGAGGGTGGCGCGCGTCTGCACCACTTCGTCTTGGGCGTAGTCGAGCGCCACGACATTGGCGCCACGTCGTGCGCACTCGAAGACGTGGCGGCCGAAACCGGCGCCCACGTCGAGAACTCTGTCGCCAGGCGCGAGGCCGAGCTTGTCGAACTTGATCGTCAACATGTGAAAGGGGTCTTCCTGTGATCCGGATCGATCAGATTCGGCCGTTGCGCTTGAGCTTGGCGATGTTGTGGGGCATTGCGAGTACCTCGCGGTACTGCTCGACGGTCTGCTCGGCACAGAGACGCCAGGTCCACCGTTCGAGCACACGCTGACGGCCAGCAGCGCCGATACGGGCTCGCGCCTCGGGGTTGTCGAGCGCACGCTTGAGTGCGTCGACGAGGCTGTCGACATCGCCGGCCTTGCAACCGAAGACTGTTTCGCCGTCGGTGCCGGTGACTTCGGGAAGTGCACCGCCGTCGGTCGCGACGAGTGGCGTGCCGGAGCACATTGCCTCGATCGCGGGGAGCGAGAAACCTTCGTACAGCGACGGGACGACGGCGAGTTCGGCCTCGGAGTACAGCTCGACAATTCGTTCATCGGTCACGCCCGACACGAACTCGATGTACGGCTTCAGGCCGAGCGACTCGATGAGGTCCATGGAATGGCCAGGACGGGGCTTGCCGATGATGGTCAGGGTGATCTCGCGCTCGGTGCGCAGCTTGGCCATGGCCTCGAGGAGGTATGGCAAGCCCTTGAGCGCCACGTCAGCCGATGCCGTGGTGATCAGGTGGTTCGGGCGACGTGTGGCGCCCTCGAGCGGCTTGAACAAATCGGGGTCGACGCCCACCGGCACCAGTCGCATGCGGTCTTTACTCACACCCATGTCGGTGTGGATGTCGTCGATCGAGTTCTGGCTGACCACGACGATGCGCGGCAACTGCGACGCGACCTTGCCCTGCATTTTCACGAACGAATACCAACGGCCGACCGACCAACGCTTGTAGCGGCTCTTCGCGTGCTCCATCTCGAGCTTGCGATCCTTGGTGATTGGATGGTGCAGCGTGACGATCGTGGGAATTTTCTCTTCGATCTTCAGGATCCCGTAGCCAAGGCACTGGTTGTCGTGGACCAGGTCGAACTCTCTGGCCCGGGGGAGCAGGTTGCGCTTGGCCCGCGAGCTGAAGGCCATCGGCTCGGGGAAGACGCCGGTCAGGTACTGCGCCATCTCGAGCAGGTCGTCGCGGTTCTTGATTTCCCAGAATCCAGGAACGCGGCCCGGATAGTGGTCGTTGAACGTGTCGAGGCTGGGCAGCTTCGTGAGCGGCACGCGCTCGTCGAGTACCGGATAGGGCTGACCGCCAAGCACTTCGATCGTGTGGCCGAGGTCGGCCAGTGCCTTCGTGAGGTGACGCGTGTAGACGCCCTGCCCACCGACGTGCGGTTTACCTCGATATGTGAGGTAGGCGAGTTTCAGTGGCTCGCTGGGGTCCAGAAGCCGGTGGTTTCCCCCTAATGACATGCGCCGGACGATATCGGCGCCTTGTTACCGTCCGGTAACGGAGCGACCCGAAATGACAACCGTTCGCGCAGTGTGACGAATGCCCAGTCAGCAGCGTGTTGCCCCCAGGCGGGCAGGGAATCACCAGCTGATTGTCATGGTCCGGCGCAGCGGGTGGCTGCCGGTGACGAGCCGCGGCCGCACGTTAAAGGCATCAGGCGGACCCGATTGGGCCTCAATACACGTTGCGTGCCCAGGCCTGTCAAAGACCACCCAGTGATCGCAGTCTGAGCTCAGCGTGATGTCAGGGTGGGTCGGCCGTTCGTAGTGCAGCGTGACCGGGGCGGTGTTGATGAAGCAGTCGTCCCACGGGCTCTCCGACGGTGCGACGAGCTGCCCTGTTGGCAGGCCAATCGAATCCCGTTCGTACATCGCAGCAGGGTGGAACGTCAGCCGATCGGGCTTGTTCCACCACGGGTGCCAGCCGACCTCGGCCGGCACCGGGGCAGCGTCGGGGCCAACGCTCACGGACAGTTCGCACCGAATCTGGCCGTCGAGCACCTCGAGGCGCTGGTGTGCGATGCCACCGAGCACCCAGCCAGAATCGGGCTGATCGAGCGGTGCACTCAGCTCGACCGACGTTGCGGTCTGGTCGACGACGGTCCACGCCCGAGACATGACCGTGCCATGCATTGCGTGCTGGTAACCCGGCGTGTCGTTGCCGCTGTCGTCGTGATTGAGCTGCAGCTTGTGGTGGACACCGAAGAACGAAAAGCGGCCGTCCCTGACCCTTCCGGCCCAAGGCGCCATTGGATACGAGCCCCACGCGACCGACGTCGAGTCACGACGTTCGAGCGCTGGCGACGGGATCAACAGTTGGATGCCATCGAGGTCGATCTGCACGATCCGCCCGCCATTCGTGGCATCGATGGTCACGGTCGTGGTGCCGTTCTCGCCGGACAGCGTGAGCTCGATATCGTCGTTCACCCGCATGAATCTATTGCAGCGATGCCAGGCTGTGGCCATGCGAGGACTGGTGCAACGTGTTCGGTGGGCCGAAGTGCGGAGCCGCTCGTCAGCTGATCACCCGTTCGAGGTGGCAGGGGCCATCGGGCCCGGTTTATGCGTCCTCATCGGGGCCACGCACGACGACACGCCCGATCACGCCGACCGTCTCGCAGCGAAGCTCTGGGGTCTCCGCATCCTGGACGACGTTGACGGTGTGATGAACCAATCGCTGTCTGACGTCGCTGCCGATGGTCAGCCAGCCGAGGTGCTCGTGGTCAGCCAGTTCACGCTCTACGGCGATACCCGCAAGGGCCGGCGGCCGAGTTGGATCGGCGCAGCCCGGCCAGAACACGCCGAACCGTTGATCGACCGCGTCATTGCTCGGCTCCGGGAGGCAGGCGCCACCGTCGAAACAGGCGTCTTCCGAACCGAAATGGAAGTCGACCTGACGAACGACGGCCCGGTCACCCTGATGCTCGAAATTTGAGACGGAAACCCGACAGGACTACGGCTCTAGAGGTCGACGGCGAAGAGGTCGGCTGAGCCGGCCATCACGGTGACGGCGAGGCCTGCGGTCGCCGGCAGGATCTGCTCACCGAAGAATCGGGCGTTGACGATTTTTCCTTCGTAGAAGGCACGGTCGGTGTCACCGAGTTCGGCGGCATCGAGGCGGGCCTTGGCCGCAAGCAGCGCCTTGCCGCACAGCGCGCCGGCCAGCGCCGTACCGAGGAGGCGGGTGTACGGCGTTGCCCCGCCCAGCTTGTCGATGACCGAGTCGGCGCTGTTCAGCCAGTCACTGGCACGACGTGCGTCGGCGAAGCTGGCGGTGAGTTGGGCGGCGAACGTGGAGGTCGAGGGGTCAGCCGCAAGGCGTGTAATCGTGTCGGCGAAGCTGTCGAGGAACGTGTTGACGGTCGAACCGGCGTCACCGCCGAGCTTGCGCATCACGAGGTCTTGCCCCTGGATGCCGTTCGTGCCCTCATAGATGGCTGCGATCCGGATGTCGCGCATGTACTGCGATGCTCCGGTCTCTTCGACGTAACCCATACCGCCGAAGATCTGCAGGGCGATCGACGTCAGCTCGTTACCGACGTCGGCACCGATCGACTTCGACATGGGAATCAACAGCGCGGCGAGGCGCGTCGACCATTCAGCGACCTCTGCATTGGCAGATCGCGAGCGATCGATCATGGCGCCGTTGAAGTACATCAGGTACCGCATCGCATCGATCCAGGCGCGCTGGGTCATCAACATGCGACGGACATCGGGATGCTCGACGATCGGGCTCTGCACGCCACGCTCGGCGCCGGGGGCGGAGCCCTGGAGACGTTCGTGGGCGTAGGCGAGGCTGTGCTGGTAGGCCATCTCGGCCATCGACAGGCCCTGGAGGCCGACCGAGAGACGGGCGTTGTTCATCATCGTGAACATGTTGGCCATGCCGGTGAACTCGTCGCCGACGAGCCAGCCGACGGCACCGTTGTCGTCGACGTTGTGCTTCTCTCCGAAGCTCAGCACGCAGGTGGGGGAGCCGTGGATACCGAGCTTGTGCTCGATCGACACAACCTCGACGTCGTTGCGTTCGCCGAGGCTGCCATCGTCGTTGGGCAGGTATTTCGGCACAAGAAACATCGAGATACCCCGGGTGCCCGGCTGGGCGTTGGGGGTGCGGGCGAGAACGAGGTGGATGATGTTGTCGGTGAGGTCTTGCTCGCCGTGCGTGATCCAGATTTTGGTCCCGGTGATGGCATACGACCCGTCACCACGATTGGTCGGCACGGCCTTCGTGGCAACGGCGCCCACGTCTGATCCGGCCTGTGGTTCCGACAGGTTCATCGTGCCCGACCATTCGCCGGTCAGCATCTTGGGCAGGTAGGTCGACTTCAGCTCCGTCGAGCCGTGATGTTGGAGAGCGTCGATTGAACCCTGGGTCAGCAGGTTGCACAGTGCAAAGGCCATGTTGCTCGAGGTGAACATCTCCTGCACCGCGAGTGCAACGAGCCAAGGGAAGCCGCCGCCGCCGTAGTCAGGCTCGAACGGGATGGCGTTGAAGCCGGAGTCGACGAGTTTCGAGTACGCGCTGCGGAAGGAGTCTGGTGTGGTGACGTGCGCCCAGCCGCCGGTCTTGTCGTTGCCAGCGTGCCACTGCGCGCCGATCCTGTCGCCGTCGACGTTCGTCGGTGCGATGATCTCGGCAGCGAAGCGACCGACCTCGTCGAGCACGGCGAAAACCATGTCGGCCTCGACGTGATTGAAGTCGTCTTGTTTGAGCAGCCCGGGCAGGTCGCAGACGTCTTCGAGCACGAAGCGAATGTCGGTCAGCGGTGGGGCGTATTCCGTCATATCTCCCATTGGATCAGGGCACTGTGCTGGGCGCAACACCGGGCGACCTGCGGGGCCCGACGGGCGGCCCGGTCGACGTCAGCTCGGGAAGCCCGGGACACCGTTGTCGAGTTGCACGCCAGCGCTGTTCAAGAAGCCCGATACGAGGCGGTAGAAACCTGCGACAATAAGCAGTTCCACCAGTTCTGGCTCGGACCACCGGGTGGACAGCAACTCCCACGTCTCGTCGGAAACGCAGTCGTGCTCGGCCAACTCGTCGGCCATTGCGAGGAGCGCCCGGTCGTCGCTCGACCATGCGTGCTGAGCGGGGTCTTGGGTGATCGCCGTGACCTCGGCGTTGCTCAGGCCGACCTGCTTGCCAATGACGGTGTGCTGACCGAACTCATACACGGCTTGGGCCCTCCAGCCGATCCGGAGGATGACGATCTCGCGTTCACGGGGCGGCAGGAGGCCCTTGTTCAGCAGGAACCCACCGAGGAGGTTGAACCGCTTGAGCAGTTTCGGGTGTCTGCCGAGGGCACCGAAGATGTTCAGCGGCTCACCGTCGTGGGTCAGCGCGCCCTCGAGGATGGACGCGAGTTCGGGGTCGACGTCGGGTGCGCCGAGGTCGACGGGGGTGATGCGCGGCGTGGTTGGGCGATCGATCATCTCTCCATCATGGAGAACCTGGCTGGCTGGCAGCGACCTGCAGCGATCCCAGCTTCAGGCTGTTGCTTCGTCTGGCGCAACGTCGGACTGGTTGTCGAGTCCGTCGTCGGTGCGGCGGCTCAACAACAGCGATGCGGTGAACACGAGCCCGAACAGCCAGATGAACGGGCCGTCGCCGAGGCTGACGTACCAGGTGTTGCCTGTGCGGAGATCGACGGTGGCGTAGATGACGCGCCGCTCGCTGACCGACGTGCGCTGCAGTACATCGCCGTTGGCGTTGATAATCGCGGTGAAGCCTGTCGGCGCGGCCTGAACGACCCAGCGACCGGTTTCGATTGCCCGGAGGCGACTCGATGCGACCTGCTGGGTTTGCACGATGGTGCCGGTGTAGCTCGCGCCGTTGGTGGGATTGAGGATGACGGTGGCCCCGTCGGTCACGCCTTCGCGGGCTCGCCCGCCGAAGAAGACCTCCCACGAGATCACGGTTGCCATACGCACGCTGCCGCGCTTGGCCGTGGCCGGCAGGTCGAGGTAGGCGCGTTCGGTTCCGGCCACGGCTTCGCCGACGACATCGACCGCACTCGTGATCTGTTCGAGCAGGCCGCGCAGTGGAACGTATTCGCCGAACGGCACTCGGCGCACCTTGTCGTAGCGGGTGGCGAGTTGGCCGTTGGCCAAGACCAAGATGTGGGCATTCGTGTAGCGGTTGCGGCCAGCGGCCGCAGGGGCATCTTCGGTGATGCCGACAGCGATTGGAACGCCCAGCCGGGCTGCCTCAGCAGCGACCTGGTCACGGATGTCTGAATTCGAGAAGTCCTCGAAGATCTCCGTTGCCCGCCGATCGTTGACGTCGATCGTGTTCTCCGGCCAGAGGACGAGGTCGAGGTTGATGCCGGTGGGGATCGTGGCAGTCGCATCGAGGTGACGCTGGGTCACCAGTGACGGCGGGACTTCGAGCGCCGAGGTGCCCTGTTCGCCGCCGCCCTGGACAGCGGCCACATCGAGTGTGTCCCCGGTCGAGCGGCCTGACGGCGCAATCAACGACAGCGCGATCACGATGACCACGGCGGCCCGGCCGAGCGCGTTTGGGAGCACGGACCAGTCACGTTCGGCAAAGGCGGCGGGCAGGTTCCAAAGTGCCGCGTGCCGGTCGGCGAGGGCAAAACCGATTTGGAACACGACCCAGGTGATGAGGATCACTCCGCCGACACGTGCGATGCCAGAGAGCGGCCCGGCGACCTGGGAAATACCGAGCGTTGCTAATGGGACGCCGCCGAACGGAAACGAGAAACGCAGTGCCTCGACCAGGGTGTGCGCGGCCGGTCGAGCAATGACCCGCCACGGGCCTGTGGGCGCCGCCATTGCCGCGATGCCGTGAAACGAGGCAAAGATCAGGCCGGCTGCGACATAGCCGGGGAGTGTGAGCTGGACCATCCACCCCATGCCGAGGTACATCCAGCCTGCGCCGAAGAACGTGCCGAGCCGGAGCCGTTCGCGCCGAGTTGGTGTCGCTCCGAGGCTGATATCAAAGAGTATGACCCCGACGATTGCCAGCGGCCAGAAGCCCCAGGGCGGAAGGGAAAACGCGGTCAGCGCTCCGGCGCCGAGGGCCAGTGCCGGTCGGGCGAGCCGAACGTGGACGTGGCGAGGCGCACTGCCGTGAGACAGGGCAACATCCGGAACGTCACGGCTCGACACGGCGATAACTCAACACCGTGGGGACGTAAGAATCAAATCGCTTGAGATCGCGAGGCAGCGCGGTTACTCGAAGAGCTCGAGATTGACGACGATTCGGTGGCTGACCGAGCCGGGCGGATGGCACGCAAACAGTGTGGCGGTCGCGTTCTCGGTTTGATCGACGATCCAGACGGCATCAGGGGTGACGATCTGCGTACCGGTGACGGTGTACTCGAAGACGCCAGCCGCTGTGCTGAACTGCACCAGGTCGCCGGCGACAAGTTGATCAATATTGCGAAACGCTGCCCCGTGGCTCGTCCGGTGTGCCGCAACAACGACGTTGCCGTTCTCGCCCGGCATCGCCGTTCCAGGCCAGTGGCCGGGCCCATTATCGAGCGTGGTGAGGCGAATGCCCTCGAAAAGGGGCGCCTCGAGACCGAGTTTCGGGATGGAAATCCCACCGAGCCGGATTTGGTCTTCATAGCCACGCGGGTCCGGCGGCGGAGCGATCGGCGCGGTCGGCTGTCCTGCCAGGATGTCGGCAACGGTCGTGATCGGGGCAACGTTCGTCGTTGGTGCAGCAGTCGTCGGTGGCACACTCGGAGCAGTCGGCGCCGAGAGCACAGGTGAAGGGGTCGCTGGGGCGCTGGTGGTGGTGGCCGGTTCGGTGCGCGTGGCCAAGGTGTCGGGATCGTCGCCACCCCTGAGCGCGATGGCAACACCAGCACCGAGTGCGATGGTGGTGATAAGCGCAGCAAGGAAGACACCAACGAGGGTGGCGCGTTTGGATCGTTGGGCCGGCTCAGGGAGCGGGGAATCCACGGAAGTGGACTGCGGCTCAGTTGCGCACATCGCAAACAGTCATATCAGAGAACGCACGAACTGTGCAGTCTGGTCGGCAATTGTTTGCCCACTCCGGATGCAGGCCGGGACGCCGATGCCGCGGTAGCTGGCGCCGGCGAGGAAGATCCCCGCGGGAAGGGTGGCCTCGATGTCGTCCACCCAACGTCGGTGGTGCGGCCGGTACTGAGCAAAAGCACCTGGCCAGCGAGAAACCCTGACCTCGCGCGGGGTAAACCGCACGCCGAGATGTAGTTGGAGATCGTCGAGGACTCGGGCGATGATGTCTTCATCGCTCAGATGGAGCACCGGCTTTCCATCGCGGCCAAGTGACACTCGGAGGATTTGGCCGCCGGCGGGTGGGGCCCAGTGCGCCCACTTCTGGGTTCCGAACGAGACAGCCGTGATCGACCGTTGCATCGGCTTCGGGATCAGGTAACCGCTCCGGCCGGCGAGTCGATCGGGCCACTCGTCGGCGGCGATGTGGAGTGTGACAAGGACAACATCGGCGGTCTCCGCTTCGGCCAAGCCCGCTGCTGCCGCCGGGGCAACGGCGCTGAGTGCCACTGCTGCTGCACGGGCGGGAGCTGCCACGATGACCGCATCGAACCGTTGACCGTCGAGCTCCCAGCCGTCTCCGGAGCCGACCTCTCTGATCGTGTCGACTGGGCTGCCCAGTCGGAGATCGAGTCCAGCGGCAACAGCGTGCTCGGCTGTCGCTGTCGCCAAGGCACCGACTCCGGATGTCGGACTCGCAAAAATTGGGCTGGCCGATGCGGAGGCTGTCCCGGCAGCCCGTGTGCGACGTGCAGCCAGCAAGGCCGACCGATGGCCGGTAGCCAGTGCGTGAAGCTGCGGAACTTCGGCAAGGCTGAACTGATCGGTGTCGGTGGCGTAGATGCTGCCGACCAGAGCGTCGACCAGACGCTCGTGGACTTCTGCCCCGAACCGTCCGCGAACGTATCGACCCACTGAGTCATGGGCCAGCGACTGGCGCGGCAGTATTGGCTCGAGGGCGGCACGGAACTTTCCTCGCCAGCTGATCAATCCTGACCGTGCGAGCGGGCCCAGCTTTGCGGGTACGCCGAGGAGGAGTCCGTCGGGGATGGGATGGAGCTGGTCGTACCAGACAGCAGCGCCCACAGCTTCGGGATGGACGAGCGAATCGGCAAGGCCGACTGTTGCTGCCAGATTTGTTGCGTCGGGGACCCGAGCGAGAAAGGCGTCGGCGCTCTCGTCGACGTGCGGCAGACCGGCAAACGGTGATGCAATGAGCTTGCCGCCAACGCGGTCGGAGCCCTCGAAGAGCGTCACCGCGGTCTCGCCGTCGCGAGTCAACTGTTCGGCTGCGGCGAGGCCGGCGATGCCGGCACCGACGATTGCGACCGATCGCGAGCTCATCTTGGACATCGTATTGCTGAAGCTGTCACGGAGGCGCTGTCTCCAGGGCGTTCCGCGTGCCGAGTTTCCGATTCCTCTTTGGTCAAAAGTGGACATCGGTTCTGAAAGAGCCACTTTGTAGAGCGGGACCTAGATTGCCAGGATGATTCCTGCGTTCGGGCCTGACACGGCTCTGCTGTTGATAGACGTCCAGGTCGGTGTCGACGTGCTTGACCACTGGGGCGGGCCAACTGGTCGCCGTAACAACCCGGAGGCCGAGCAGGTGATGCTGGGCTTGCTCGATGCGTGGCGCACCGCCGGACGCCAGGTTGCCTGGACCCGGCACGACTCGCGCGAGGAAGCTTCCCCGCTGAAGTTCTCCCTGCCCACCGGAGATCAAAAGCCAGGGTTCGAGATTCGTGACGGCGAAATCGTCGTCGAGAAAGACGTCAACAGTGGATTCATCGGCACCTCGCTCGAAGTTGATCTGCGACGCCGGGGAATCAACCGACTGGTCATCGTCGGCTTCTTCACAAACTTTTGTGTCGAGACCACCACGCGGATGGCAGGCAACCTCGGTTTTGACACGTACCTCATCCACGACGGCTGTGCAACGACGAATCGGGTTGGCCTCGATGGCACCGACCATGATGCACAACTCGTGCATGACATGACCATCGCCAATCTGCACGGCGAATTCTGCACCGCAGTCACCGGTAACAACGCACAGGGGTTACTGATCGGCGACGCCAACGAGATTGAACGGGTACAAGGCAATGAATGACATGAATGACATGAACGACCGGGCAACAACCGTCGGCGTGTCGTCGTCGTCGAGCACGCTGCGCCGCGTCGCGATGAGGCACCCAAGGGCGATCCTCGTCGCAGATCACGAACGCTGGCACTACACGAAGCCGATCAACCCCGATGCGCTCGTTGAGCAGTACGAGGTGTTCGCTCGACTCGTGGCCGACAGCGGTGTACAGATCGAGTGGCTGCCCGAGATCGACGACGACCTGGCCGACTCTGTCTTCACCTACGATCCGTCGTTCGTTGTTCCCGGTGGAGCGGTGATCCTGCGACCTGGCAAGCTGCTGCGCGCCGGCGAGGCCGACTTGCACGAGCGGTTCTATGCATCGATTGGAATACCGGTGCTCGGTCGTATCGAGGAGCCTGGGACGTTCGAGGGCGGCGACAGTTTTTGGCTCGACAACACGACGCTTGCCGTGGGCCGCGGTTTCCGCACGAACCAGTCAGGCATCGAGCAGATGGCCGACCTCTTGGGCCCGGTCGGCGTCACGCTCGAGGTCTATGACCTGCCGTATCATCTCGGCCCCGAGGCATGCCTCCACCTCATGTCGGTTGTCAGCTCACTCGACAGCGATCTGGCCCTGGTGCACACGCCGTTGTTGCCGACAGCGCTGTACCAGCGGATGATCGAGATGGGTTACACACTGCTGGAAGCGCCTGCTGCCGAGTTCGACGCGAGCCTCGGGCTGAACTTGAACGTGCTTGCCGTGGCACCGCGCCACGTGATCGCCGTCGACGGCTTCCCGGGCACGTTGCAGTTGATGCGCGACGCCGGATGCGAAGTGCAGACGTTCATCGCCGACGAACTGTGCATCCCCTGCGAAGGCGGCCCCACCTGCCTGACTCGGCCAATCCTGCGCGACTGACGGTCACACTGTGTCAGGCACAGTGTGACCGCGAGATCAGCTTGCGCTGAGAGCGCGATGAGCGAGAGAGTTGCGAAAGGGGCCTGACCCCATGCGTAACTCTTTAGCGGGCGGTGCGCTCGTGGACGAGGTCGACGACGGCCTGCAGGACGCCGGGGTCGGAGTCCTTGTGGACACCGTGGCCGAGATTGAAAATGTGGCCGGGGTGGCCGGCGTTGTCTGCGAGTACTGCCTCGGCACCGGGCAGCGCAGCATCAGCTCCGGCCAACACGAGCGACGGGTCGAGGTTGCCTTGCACAACGAGATCGTCGCCCAGGCGGGCCCGTGCGTCGGTGATCGTGGTGCGCCAGTCGAGGCCGAGGACCTGGTTGCCGACGGTGTTCATCGACTCGAGGAGATGATCGCAACCGATTCCGAAGTGGATGCCGGCGACGTCGGGGTGGCGCTCGATCAGTTCGGTGAAGACACGCTGGGAGTGGGGGAGCACGAAGTGCTCGTAGTCGGCCTTACTGAGTGAGCCGGCCCACGAGTCGAACAGCTGGAAAGCACGTGCGCCATGTTCGAGTTGTGCGTCGATGAAGGTGATCGCGCTCGTCGCGAGCCGCTCCATCACGTCACCGAACAACACCGGGTCGGTGTGCATCATTGCCTTGGTGTAGCGGTAGTCCTTCGATGGGCGACCTTCGATGAGATAGCTGCCAACGGTGAACGGCGCACCGGCGAATGCCAGCAACGGAACGTCGCTTGGGAGTTCTTTGACCAGCAGGTCGACCGTGTCGATCACGTAGCTGATGTCGTCGTAGTCGAGCGGGCGGAGCCGGTCGAGGTCGGCGCGACTGCGGAATGGCTGATCGGCTACTGGCCCGAGGCCGGGTTGGACGTCGATGCCGAAACCGACGGCATGTGGCGGGACCACGATGTCGCTGTAGAGCACGGCAGCGTCGACGCCGTAGCGGGTCACCGGCTGCAATGTGATTTCAGCCGACAACTCGGGCTGCTTGATCGCATGCAGAATTGACCCCTCACCACGCACCTCGTGGTACTCGGGAAGCGAACGCCCAGCCTGGCGCATGAACCACACCGGTGTGTGCCGGGCCTGTTCGCCATTGGCAGCGGCCAAGAAAGGTGCCTTTTCATTCATGTATTGGCGAGGATATCGGGCCGGACGGCACAGCTGCCAGAGTCGCCTTCGCCCAGATACTTCGGTAGCATTTGCGGACCAATTATGACGCACCAGCATCCTGACATCGCTGACGAGCAGGCGTACATCGAGCACGCCTACGACTGTCTCGAAACCAGCCGCAAGGCGGCATTCCGTATCCGCACCCTCAACGAGGCGAGCATGGGCGGAACCTTCCAGGCGCGCTTCGAACGCAACGCATTCGACGCGCAACTCGTCCGGCGCCTCGAAGAACTCGAACTCGGTACTGCTTCGCTTGTGTTCGGGCGGATCGATCGCTACTCCGATTCCCCCGGTCAGACCGAGGCGTTCCATATCGGCCGTCTTGCGATCGCTGACGAGGACCGTGAACCGGTCGTCGTTGACTGGCGTGCACCGGTCTCCGAGCCCTTCTACCGGGCGACCGGACGCGACCAGATGGGTCTTGCTCGGCGTCGGCACTTCATAGTCGAGAGCAAGAAACTGCTGGGCATCGAGGACGAACTCTTCGGTGAGGGGCGCCTCGGCCTCGGCCACGACGATGGTCTGGCCGATACCGAGGGCAGTGGCGTCGTGCGCGCCAGTGACACAGGCCTTCGAGGTCACTCGACGCTGCTCGCTGCGCTCGAAAAGGGTCGCACGGGAACACTCGGCGACATCGTCGCCACTATCCAGGGCGAGCAAGACGAGATCATCCGCTCACCGCAGCACGGCGTGCTCGTCGTGCAGGGTGGCCCCGGCACCGGTAAGACGGTCGTTGCGCTGCACCGTGCGGCGTACCTCCTGTACACGCACCGATTCCCGCTTGAAGACCAGGGCGTTCTGGTGATCGGGCCGAACCGCGTGTTCCTGCGCTACATCGAACGCGTCTTGCCGTCGCTCGGCGAGGCCGGAGTCAAGCAAGCGGTGTTGGCCGACCTCATCCCGGGCGTCGAGTTTCGACGAGCCGACGAGCCGGGTGACAGCCGCGAGGCCATCAAGCTCAAGGGCGAAGATCGCATGAGTGATCTCATCGACAATGCGATTGCCGATCGGAAACGAGCGTTGCGTGACGATCTCGAGATGCCGTTCCGGGCCGGTTACGTCCGAATCAGGGCCAGTGAAACAGCACGGATTGTCAAGAACGCACGTCGTCGGTTCAAGCGCCACAACGCCGGTCGCCGTGCCGTCGAGGGCGAGTTCTGGATGGCGCTCGCCGATTCGTACCGTGACCCCGAGATCGGCGCGCGTGACGTAAAAGACGCGCTACGCGGCACTGAAGAAGCTCGTCGGGCGCTCGACAGGATGTGGCCGATCCTGTCGCCGGCGCAGTTGCTGCACGACCTGTTCGGTTCGCGTGGACTCCTCAAACTGGCTTCCCGCGGCGTGATGACCGAGGCCGAAGCGCTCTCGTTGTACCGCCGTCGTTCGGCGTCAGTCGATGACGTTCGATGGACTGCGGCCGACGTGGCGATGCTCGACGACGTTCGCGATGTACTCGGACCGAAGCCTGGCAAAGGCGGCAAGGTCGACGTGCTCGACGAAATCCGGACCTATGGCCACATCGTGATCGACGAGGTGCAAGACCTCACGCCGATGCAGTTGAAAATGGCGACTCGACGGTCGCTGAACGGCGCCATGACGATCGTCGGCGACCTTGCGCAGGCCACTGGCCCGCTCGCCCCTGACGAGTGGGACGACATCCTGCGGTACCTGCCCGATCGCAGGCCCGCACGGGTCATTGGACTGTCGGTCGGTTATCGCATCCCCGGCCAGATCATGGAACTTGCTAACCGGGTCATGGCGGTCGCTACTCCGTCGCTCCGGGCCCCCGATTCGGTCAGGCTCGGCGACGTGCCGCCGAGCATTGTTCGGGCCTCGTCGGCCGACCTGCTCGCCAAGACCGTGGCGACCGAAGTGCAGGCCATGGCCGACGCGATTCCGGGCGCCAGTGTCGGCGTCGTTGCGCCTGATGGGATGATTGAGGAACTGTCCGAAGCGCTCACTGCGGCCGGAATCGATCACGGCACCGCCACCCGAACCGGCCTCGAAGCGGGCGTTACGCTCGTGCCGGTCAGCGTCGTCAAGGGTCTGGAACTCGACGGCGTGGTTGTCGTCGAACCGGCAGGCATTGTCGACAGTATTGAGCATGGCCTCCGTGCTCTGTACGTCGCGCTCACCCGCAGTACACAGCGACTCACTGTCGTGCATGCTGCCGACCTCCCCGACGCCATCGCCGCTCAGCACTAGGGTCGGTCCCGTGGGTATGACGGGATTCGGATACGGAGAGTTCGGCGCGTGGTATGACGCGTACCGTTTCGAGGTGCTCGAGCCGACGCTCGTGGTCGCAATGGAATCGCTCGAACATCAACTGGTCGAGCAGCTCACCGATCGAGACGTAGCACGTCTGCGCAGTATCGGTGGCCGGGTCAAGTCGAAGCGGCGCACCTGGCGCAAGCTCCGCCAACCGAGATACCGAGACCAAATCAACTCGGTCGACGACATCCCGGCGGTGATCGACGACCTTGTTGGCCTGCGGGTCACATGCACCAACCTCCGCGACCTCGACATGGTGCAGGTCGCGCTCGACGGATTGCCGAAACAGCCGAGCGCCAAGCGGCCGCTGTCAATCGACGAGTCGTCCGAACGGGATTACGTCGAGTCGCCGAAGGAGTCGGGCTACCGCGGTTGGCACGTCAACCTCAGGCTGCTGCGGGAATCCACGTCGGTGACCTGTGAATTACAGGTGAGGACGCTGCTCCAAGACAGTTGGGGTGAGTTGACTCACGAAGACTCCTACAGCAAGGCCGGAGAGTTGCCGCCGCTCGTCGAGATCCTGTCGAAACGGATGGCTGACCTCTTGGCCACGCTCGATGACATTGCCGAAGACCTGCGGAGCGAACTCGACCGAATCGACGAGGCAGCTGTCGATGGAGCCGACGATCACCCGGACGAGAGCCACGTTGACGAGCGTGACCTGTCCGCGATCGAGGCCGACGCTGCTGAGCTACTCGCCGACCGGTGGCACACGCTCGACCGTCCGACGGAACTGTCGAGCCTTGCTTGGGAACTGCAGAAAGAATTCGGCGCCGAGGTCAGCGACGACTGGTTCGGCCACCGCAGCTTCAAACGGTTTCTTCGACTGGCGCTGCCCGCTGCTGAACTCAGCACCGGCCGGCAGGTGTACCTGCTTCCACCGCCAGAGCCCGAGGCTGTGCCTGACACCGAGTCAGCAACGGCAGCACCCGAGGTCGAAGCGCCGCGTGAGGCGGACGAACTGCGTCGAGCTGACCGAACCTTCCCGGTGCTCAGAACTGAGCAGTGGGTCAGAATCTTTGAACAGCTGGCCGAAGCATGGCGGCGGCTCGGCACTCGGACGCCGAGCACGCGCACGATCAACGAACTGACCCGCAGCGCACGCGACAGTGCTGCAGCCACTGGCGAGCCTGTGTCTCGGCGACACCTCGATTATGTCGCGAAGGTCGTTGTGAGCAACAGCGATGCGGGTGAACCGCTCGATTCAGTAGCGATCGCTGACGCGTTCGCAGCGGCGACGCTGCAACGCCTCGTCGATCTTCGAGTCATCGCCCAGTCGTCAACGAAACGCAAACGAGCGATCAGGGATTGGCTGGGAGCGTCACACCCAGGTCAGACCAAAACGTGACGTTTAATCGTCGCCAGTGAACTGGTCGACGAGGTCGGTCAGCAATTTGAATGCTTTGTCGGCGTCTGCTGGCCGGGTCCGCTCGACGGCAGTGCGTGCCATGTCGACGGTGGTGCCGATCCCATTGACGAGTTCGGGCCGATCGGCAGCGATCTCGGGGCGAATGCGATCCCAGATTTGCACGATGGTCTCGAGTGCCTCGTCGTCGCCTTCGCTCTGCACGACGAGTTCGCTGAGGCGACTCATCTCAATCGCCATCTCGGGCAGCAGGTCGCTGGCTGAGCCGGTGAGCGCGACCGTGGTCTCGGGCGTGTTGGCGTCGACGATGACGCCACCTTCGATCGGCTCGCCGCTTTCCAGTGCTGGTTCGGCTCCAACGGGTACGTTCGTGACGTCGACCGTGGTGGGGCCGCCAGCGGCAGGTTCGGGATCGTTCACCGTGGTGGCGCACGCGCTCAACATCAATGCGCCGCCGAGGGCGGCAACAATCAGTTGGTTCACGCGGTGACCAGAATCCGTTCGCTGGCGAACGCACCAAGGCCGATGTGGCGACCATCGATCTCGACAGTCAGTGTGCCGTCGGGCGATGCTGCAGTGACGATGCCCGTGTTGCCGGGCTGGATGGCGGATGCTTCGAGGAATTCCAGCAGGCCCGGTTCGAATTCAAGCTCTTCGGTGATGCGACGCACCGTGAACCCATTGCCAACTTCGATCTCGGAGAGCGGCCCCGAGTCGGGTGCAGCTTCGTAGGCGGAGCCTGGGATTGGATTGCCGTGCGGGCAGGTGGTGGGATCGCCGAGAAGTTCGGTCATCGCCACTTCGACCGAGTCGCTGATGATGTGCTCCCAGCGGCCGGCTTCGTGGTGCGCTTCGGCCCACGACAACTTTAAGACGTCGGTCAGGAATCGCTCGGCCAGACGGTGACGACGGACCACCTGTTCGGCGAGACGCATACCCGCAGTCGTGAGCACGATTGCTTTGTCAGCGGTGATCAGGCCCTCGGCTTCGAGCCGCTTCATCATTTCGCTGACCGCCGGGCGGCTGACCTGTAAGCGTTCGGCAATGCGCGCTTGAATGACGTCGAGGTCGTCTTCCTGCAGCTCGAAGATGCACTCGCAGTACTCCTCAAACGCCGGATGATGTTCTCCAGGACTGGGCATGACTCTGAGTGTACCGAGGTCTCGGGTGCCCGTCTTAACGAGCTCACTGGTTGATGATCAGCGTGTCGACGTCAGTCACGTTGGTTCAGCGCTGGATCCGTCGCAGCCAGCTCTCGGCGTATCGGAGGCGGCGGGCGAGTTGATCGTTGGTGGCGCTGGCCACGCGGGTGACGCCCGCGAGATTGTTCATTTCGCCCTGCACCCGTGCATGGTTCCACCCGGTGATGTCGACGAGCCGTTTGGCGACGTGCGCATTGCGAGTCCGGAGGTCGTCCTTGATCTCAGCGACGCTCATCGACCCGTGAGGAATCAGGCCGGCGGCTGTGGGGATTTCCGGCAGATCGAGCCCGAGTGTTGGGTCGTCTGCAAAGAATGGGTCCGGCGGGTCGGGCTCGTCGTCGTACGCCACCATGCCGAGGTCTGCGGGGGAAAAGTTCAGCTCGAAGTCGATCCCATCGAGATGCTTGCCGTCTTCGCCGACCGTGTGCATCGTGATGGCGGTGACTGTCGAGGCAACCACGGAGAACAACGACATTTGCTCCATGTCGTCCCCGTGAACCTGGTTCTCCAAACCACCGTCAGGTTGGAAGTCGTCATCATCGCCTTTGCCCGGCGGGCGGAGCACGTGGCGGCGGGCCTCAGCGATGGTAAATGCGTGGGCGCGGAGGCGCGGGTCGTCCGGGATGTAGACGTACGCCTTCTGGCTTGCTCGCCCAGCCTGCCAGCGCACGAAACGGCCGACCGCCTGGCGGAAAAACAGCTCGGTCGACGTCGTAGTGGCGAACACTCCCACGCGCAATCGCGGGATGTCGACGCCTTCGGAGACCATCCGGACCGACACCAGCCAGGGGCGATCGTTCTCGCTGAACTCGGCGATCTTTTTCGACGCACCCGGGTCATCGCTGACCACGACGTCGGCCGGAACGCCGAAGCGGTCGCGCAGCAGAATGGCGATGTGTTGCGCATGCTCTTGGTCGGTCGCGATCACCAGCCCACCAGCGTCGCGTTGCTCAGAGCGGATGATCCGGAGCTGGTCGTTCGCCTTTTTGAGCACGGCCGGCATCCACTCGCCCTCAAGGCTGAGTGCCGTGCGCAAGCGCATCGACGACTGGTCCTTGGTCAACTCGTCTTGGAAGTTTGCTGACACGGTGTCGCCGGATGGCGACGTCCACTCCATCTCGCCATCGACGCGCGGGAAATAAACCGGCCGGACAACGCCGCCGTCGCGGAGCGCGTCGGCGTAGCCGTACGTGTAGTCGGCGTGAGCAAGTTCTCCCTCGGCGGTGTTGTCGTACCGGACGAACGGGATTGGTGCAGCGTCGCTCCGGAACGGCGTGCCCGACAGCGAGAGCCGCTTGTGCGCGTGACCGAATGACTTTCGGACACCCTCGCCCCACGCCTTCTCGTGGCCGGCGTGGTGGATCTCGTCGAGGATCACGAACGCTCCGGCCGAGAGCCCTGCCAACTTCTTCGCGGCCGCGCCGATCGCGAGTTGCTGGTAGGTGGTGACGAGGCCGTGCATGTCGCGAGCGAGGCCGTCGCCCGGTGACCAGTCCGGATCGAGCTGGAGGCCCATCCGATGCGCAGCTCGTGACCACTGCACTTTCAGGTGGCTCGTCGGTGCGACGACGATCAGCGGGCGGTTCTCATCAGCCAATGACGCTCGGGCGCAGGCAAGGGCAAACGTTGTCTTTCCTGCGCCCGGCGTGGCGACCGCCAGGTAGTCGGGCCCCGTCGTGGCACGGAAGAGATCGAACGCGGCGCGCTGCCACGGGCGGAGGATGACGGTCGACATGAGCGGATCCGAGTGTGTCGAATCACGCTGCGCGCCGCAACTCCCCGGCCCGAACGACCGAAAAATTGGTTCATGACCGGGTTCATGACCGGAGCGCGCTTGTGTCTGGCCGCTGTGTAGAGTCGACAACGTGACCGACCAGAGCTGAACCCATCGTCCGTTCGCTCTCCTGAAAGGCGCCCTCATGGCTGCTTCGCTCGTCACCCGCTCCCTGACTCTCTTGCGCGGTCCCCTGATCGTCCTCGACCAGATCGACCTGACGCTCTCGCCTGGCGACCGCGTCGGGCTGATTGGCCCCAATGGTGTGGGTAAGTCGACATTGTTGGCAGCGCTTGCCGGGCGGATCGAGATCGATGACGGCCGAGTTGAACGGATGCCGCGCACTTCCAACGTCGGGTTGCTCCCACAAGAACCCGAGCGTTCAACCAGCGAGACGGTCCGTGAGTTCCTCGGCCGTCGAACGGGGGTCACCGAGGCACAGACAACCCTCGACGTCACGACCCAGGGCCTCGCCGAGGGAGTAGCCGGCGCTGACGATGCGTACGCCGATGCACTCGACCGCTGGCTGGCGCTGGGAGCGGCCGACTTCGAGGCCCGCGTGGGCGAAACCTGGGCGTCGCTCGGCCTCGACGAACGACTCCTCGAGCAACCGACCGCCACGCTGTCGGGAGGCGAAGCGGCCCGGTCGTCGCTTGCCTCCTTGCTGCTCTCGCGCTTCGACATCGTGCTGCTCGACGAACCGACCAATGACCTCGACATCGACGGCCTTGCTCGGCTTGAAGAGTGGGTGCTCGGCCTGGTTGCGCCGCTCATGGTGGTCAGCCACGACCGCACCTTCCTCGAACGGACCGTTACTGACGTCGTCGAGATCGACCATCACACACACCAGGCGTCGTGGTTTGCCGGTGGATGGCAAGCGTTTATTGCCGAGCGTGAATTGGCCAAGCAGCACGCGCAAGATGCATACGACGAGTTCGACGGCAAGCGACAGAACTTGTTGAACCGAGCGCAGCGCGAGCGCGAATGGGCGTCGCAGGGGCAGTCGAAGGTCCGCAAGTCGGGAGAGACCGACAAGTTCATCAAGAGCTTCAAGATGAATCAGACCGAGCAACTCGCCGGCAAGGCAGCGCGCACCGAGAAGGCAATCTCTCGGCTCGACTCGGTCGAAGAACCACACGAGCAGTGGCAATTACAGCTCACGATCCCGACCGCTGAACGAAGCGGTGACGTCGTCGCCGAAGCTCGCGGTGCCGTTGTTGAACGTGGCGACTTTCTGCTCGGCCCGATCGATCTGTCGATTGCCTACGGCGATCGGATCGCGCTCGTCGGCGCGAACGGAGCCGGCAAGACAACGCTGATCAACCTGCTCCTCGGACGGCTCGAACCGTCGGCGGGTTCAGTGCACCTCGGCCGCAGCGTGCAGGTCGGTGAAATCGAGCAGGCCCGCTCGCACCTGCTTGGCGACGCCACACTTGTTCGAGCCTTCATGGACGCCGCTGCAGGCACTGCCTCGGCGGAGACGGTCGCGGACACCCGCACGCTGCTCGCGAAGTTCGGTCTCGGCGCCGAGCACGTCAACCGCCCCGTCGAATCGCTGTCGCCGGGGGAACGAACTCGTGCGTCGCTCGCCCTACTCATGGCCACCGGCGCCAACCTGTTGGTGTTGGACGAACCGACCAACCACCTCGATATCGAAGCGATCGAGCAGCTCGAACAGGCCCTCGACACCTTTTCCGGCACGGTCCTCCTCGTCACCCACGACCGGTCGCTCCTCGAACGAGTTCGCCTGACCAGGACATGTCGCCTCTCGAACGGTGCGATCACCATCGAGTCGTGACGGGCGAACTCGGGCCCTGAACTCGGGCTCTGAACTCGGGCCCTGAACTCGGGCCCTGAACTCGGATGGGCTGTGACAGCCGGTGGATAGTCTCGCCGTATCGCAGATCATGAGGCCCTCCAGGCGTTTTCGCCGGCAGTCCGAGATTGGTTCGCGAGCTCGTTTCCGGCGCCGACGGCTCCACAGATTCAGGGCTGGCCGCACATTACGGCGGGCGAACACACGCTGATCTGCGCCCCGACTGGCTCTGGCAAGACGCTTGCGTCGTTCCTTTCGTCGATCGATCGGTTGACGAACACGCCGCGACCCGATGAGCGATCGCACCGCACCCGGGTGCTGTACATCTCACCGCTGCGTGCGTTGGCGTTCGACATTGAAAAGAACTTACGTGCTCCGTTGAAGGGCATCGAGTTCGCCGCTGAACGCTTGGGTGAGGGCTTCACTGCCCCTGAAGTCGGGATGCGCACGGGCGACACGCCATCAAGCGATCGACAGAAGCTGATTCGTCGGCCGCCCGACCTGCTCATCACCACCCCCGAGTCGCTCTACCTGATGTGTACGTCGGCGGCCCGCGAGACGCTCGTCGGCGTGGAAACGGTGATTATCGACGAGATCCACGCGATGGCCACGACCAAGCGCGGCGCCCATCTTGCGCTCACACTCGAACGGCTGGATCTGATCACTGAGAAGCCACCACAACGGATTGGCCTGTCGGCCACCCAGCGGCCGCTTGAAGAGATCGCCGAGTTCCTCGGTGGGTTCAGCGAGCCAGGTGTGAGGCGGCCGGTCAAGATCGTCGATGCTGGTATTCGCAAGGATCTCGAAGTCGAGGTGGTTATCCCACTCGAAGACATGTCGAAGCTCGGTCAGCGCCAGCCAGTCGACCTGCAGTCCGCAACGGCCGGATCGGGCATGGGCGATTCCCGATCGTCCATCTGGCCGAGCATTTACCCGGAGATCCTCAAACGGATCCTGGCCAATCGGACCACGATCATCTTCTGCAACGCCCGTCGAGCGGCCGAACGGCTTGCGGCGAAACTCAACGAACTCGCCGTGCAGGAAGGCGTTCCTGGCATCGTCGATCCCGAGACCGGTCACATGGTCGAAGAACTGGTCAGGGCGCATCACGGATCGCTGGCACGCGAGCAGCGAGTGGTCATCGAAGACCAGCTCAAGCGGGGCGAACTCCGGGCCATTGTGGCCACATCGTCGCTCGAACTCGGTATCGATATGGGTGCTGTCGACCTGGTCATCCAGGTCGAATCGCCAGGTGCAGTCAGCCGCGGCCTGCAGCGCATCGGCCGCGCCGGACACCAAGTTGGCGAGCCATCGCGCGGCTCAATCTTCCCGAAACATCGTGGGGACCTGCTCGAAGCCGCAGTGGTCACGCGTCGCATGATTGACGGGGAGATCGAATCCAGCCGCTACCTCCGCAACCCGCTCGATGTGCTCGCACAGCAAATCGTCGCGCACCTTTCGGCAGTCGAAGAGTGCACGGTTGCCGAGGTGACGGATCTGGTACGGCGGTGCGCGAACTTCGCCGAGATCTCTGACGATCTGCTCAGCAACGTGCTCGATTTGCTGTCGGGCCGCTACCCGAGCGAGGAGTTCAGCGAACTCCGACCGCGCATTGTGTGGGATCGCGTCAACGACACGTTACGGGCGCGCGAGGGGTCGAAGCGGCTGGCCGTCACGTCGGGTGGCACGATTCCTGATCGGGGCCTGTTCGGCGTCTTTCTTCCCGACGGCACACGTGTCGGTGAGCTCGACGAGGAGATGGTGTACGAGTCGCGTCCCGGCGAAAACTTCGTACTCGGAGCATCGACCTGGCGGATCGAAGACATCACCTTCGAACGCGTCACCGTGACTCCGGCTCCGGGGCAGCCCGGCAAGATGCCGTTCTGGCACGGCGACCGGCCGGGGCGGCCGCTCGAACTCGGCAGGGCTCTCGGTGCGTTTGTCCGCGAAATCCACGAACTCGACGACAAGTCAGCCCAGGCCCGGCTGATGGAGCACTACCGGCTCGACGCGTTCGCTGCCAACAACCTGGTCTCGTATATCGGCGAGCAAGTCGAGTCGACGGGTGCGGTCCCGGACGATCGCACCATCATCGTTGAACGATTCCGTGACGAAATCGGTGACTGGCGGATCTGCATCCTGAGCCCGTTCGGCACGCCGGTCCACGCGCCGTGGGCGATGGCGATCGAGCGGCGACTGATGGAGCAGTACGACATTCCGGTTGAAACGATGTGGGGTGACGACGGCATGGTGCTGCGGCTGCCTGAGTCGGCTGACGAATTGCCGCTTGAAGCCATCCTGATCGACCCGGAAGACATCCACGAACTTGTGGTCGAGATGCTCCCACAAACGGCACTCTTCGCGGCGCGGTTCCGTGAGTGCGCCGGCCGTGCCCTGCTGCTGCCACGCCGCCGCCCTGACAAGCGCACTCCGCTCTGGCAACAGCGACAGAAGGCGGCTGACCTGCTGGCCGTCGCGTCGAAGTATCCGACGTTCCCGATCCTGTTAGAGGCCTCGCGCGAGTGCCTCCAAGACGTGTTTGACGTCCCGGCGCTGCGAGAAGTGCTCAGTGACTTGCGAAGTCGCAAGGTGCGAGTGGTCAGCGTCGACACTGCCAAAGCCAGCCCGATGGCGTCGAGCCTGCTGTTCAACTGGATCGCCGCCTATATGTATGAAGGCGATGCCCCGCTCGCCGAACGCCGGGCCGCGGCACTTGCACTCGACCGCGATTTACTGCGCGACTTGCTCGGTGCCGAAGAGCTGCGCGATCTCCTTGATCCCGAGGTGCTCGCCGACGTCGAGCTGCAGTTGCAGTGCCTGACTCCTGGCCGGCGGGCGCGGAGCGCTGACGAACTCCATGACGTGCTGCGCAAGGTGGGCGACCTGTCGGCCGCTGAAATCGATCTGCGTTGCCGGTCTGCAGCTGACGAAGCGGCCGCCGCACGCGAAGAGCAAGCCGCCGATGGCGAAGCAGGCGTCGGGCCTGCGCCGTTCGAGCACGCTCCAGCCGGTCAACCAAACGAACGGGCGGTGCAGTGGCTGCAGCAGCTGCTCCGTGAGAAGCGCGCCATCGAGATCTCGGTGGCCGGTGAAGTTCGCTACGTGGCTGGTGAAGATGCAGCCCGGTATCGAGATGCACTCGGCTGTGCGATCCCGCTCGGTTTGCCGATGGCGTTCACCGAGCCGGTAGCGCGGCCGCTCGAAGAACTCGTCGGCCGGTTCGCGCGCACACACGGACCGTTCGTCAACGCCGACGTGGCTCGTCGATTCGGTGCGCCGCCAGAGCGAATCGCCGGAGCGCTCGCGGCGCTCGAGGGCGAAGATCGGGTGGTCCTCGGTGAGTTCCGGCCAGAGGGTGTCTCGCGCGAGTTCTGTGAGGTCGATGTCCTGCGCCAGCTGCGCCGCCGGTCGCTGGCTTCGCTGCGTAAAGAGGTCGAGCCAGTCGAACAGGCGGCGTTCGCCCGGTTCCTTCCGGCATGGCACAACATCCCTGCTGACAGGGGTGGCATGGACAGCCTCGTCGAATCGCTCGGCATGCTGACCGGCGCTGCGTTGGTTGCCTCAACGATCGAGGCCGACGTGTTGTCAGCCCGTGTCCGCGGTTTCCGCCCATCGATGCTCGACGAACTGTGCACGGCAGGCGAGTTGGTGTGGATCGGTGCCGGTGCGGTCGGTGCGAAAGACGGTCGTATCCGCCTCTGTTTCGCTGATCAGCTAGCGCTGTTGTCGCCAGGCTGGGAAGAACGTGACCGGCCCGAAGGCGTGATCCACGACGCGATCCGCACGTTGCTCGCCGAACGGGGCGCCAGTTTTTGGGGCCAGCTGCGTGCTGCGGCGCCTGGGTCGCTCGACCCTGAGATCCTTGCTGCGCTGTGGGACCTCGTCTGGGCGGGTGAGGTCACGAATGATTCGCTTGCGCCGCTGCGCGCTGTGCTGGGCGGGGCCAAGGTCAAGGCCGGCTCGAAGAATTCGGCGAACTCAACGACGCGTCGTGGCGGTCGACCGCGACCAGGTCGACTGAACCGCATTGGGCCACCTGCTGGGCAGGGGCGGTGGAGCCTGGTCGCACCGCTCCTCCTCCCGGCAGTTCACCCGACGGAAGCGTCGCATGCACAGGCGCTGCAAATGGTTGAGCGGTACGGCGTGGTCACCCGCGAGGCCGTCTTGGCAGAGGGCATCGCCGGTGGTTTCACAAGCGTGTACGGGGTACTCAAGGTGCTGGAAGAGCGCGGCCAGATCCGCCGCGGCTACTTCGTCGACGGTCTGGGAGCGGCTCAGTTCGCAGTGCCCGGCGCCGTCGATCGGCTGCGTGCTGCACGCGAAACACCCGACCCGCTACTGCATCCCGAGAACATCCCCGACCCGATCGTGTTGGCCACCACCGATCCGGCTCAGCCGTTCGGTGGGGCACTCGACTGGCCCGCCACGGCAGGCCGGCCTGCACGGAACGTGTCGTCGTTGACCGTCTTGCGCGCCGGTGAGCCCCTGGTCTGGTTCGACAAGCGCGGCCACCACCTTGTGACGTTCCCGAATGCGTTGATCGACACCAGCTGGATCGGCGCGTTGAAAATGCTCGTTACAGATGGCCGGTTGAAAGTGCTTGAAATTCGCAAGGTCAACGGTGACACCCTCATGGATGCCAGCACCCCCGAGGGCTTCATCGAACTACTGCGTGCCAGCGGTTTTACCGACGGCTACCGGGGCATGACCTTCCGAGGCTGACGCCGGCGGATCACCCCGGCGACACCGAGGTATCTGGAACCCAGTTGCCGTGGAAGCCGAACGGTACACGCTGGGGGAGCGTGATTCGGGCGACTTCGCCGCGTCCGAGGTCCTCGGCGTCAAGCACGCACAGATCGCTCGTGTCGGTGGTGGCGTCGTAGGCGACGGTGAGGAGCCATCCGGCGTCTTCAGCGGTGCCGTCGGCCTTCGGCACGAATACCGGCTCGGCACCGCCACGGCCCGGTCCGTACTCGTATGCCTCAACCGTCCCGGTTTCGAAGTCGGTTTTGAGTGTGGCACCGTGCAGGTTGGCCTCGTCAGCTGGCAGGACCTCGGACGTGTAGCCGAAGCGATGTTGCTTGAGGCCAAAGCGGGGGTTGTGGCGAGGAAATTCCTGCGGGCGATCGCTGATGCGGGTCTCGGTCACTCGACGAGTTTTCGGGTCGATGACCCAGCGGTCGAGGGTCGGGGGAGTCTCAGCGAACGGGCCCTGTCGGTCGTTGACCATGAGGTTGTCGTAGCGGCAGAGGTCGACGACGACGGTTCCGTCAGCAGCGTCGTACGCGTTCAGGGGGTGGAACACGTAACAGGGGTCGACGTCGCACCACACGATGTCGGTCGCTGTGCCGTTGCGGGGGAGGAGCCCGACCCGCGCAGCGCGGTCGGCGTTCCACTTGAACGGGAAGGGGTAGCCCTCGACGAGGACGTCCATGTTGACCGTGACCGGGAGGTCGTAGACGATTGCGTATTTCTCGGTCAGCGACATGTCGTGCATCATTGGCATGTCGGTCACCGGGATGGCGAGGTTCTTCGTGACGCGCCCGTCACTGTCGACCACCGTGTAGTTGACGTGGTCGATGAGGTCGGGCCAGTGGTAGTTCATCGAGTGCAGTTCACCCGTCGCAGCGTCGTACTTTGGGTGGGCAGTGAAGGGACCGTCGAGGGTGCCGTGGAACGGATTGATGCTGCGCGACTCAAGGTCGTAGCTCAGCTCGACCGGCGGGTTGCCGCCCTCGACCATCGCCCACGTGGTGCCGGCAAAACCGCCGACGTTGGTGTTGGCGCCAAAGAGTCCGGCAGCACGCTCAGCGCTGTCGAGCACCCAGCGGTTCTTGTACCACTCGGCCTTGCCGCCGCGGAGCCGAACGCCGTGCACCATGCCTTGACCGAGAAACCAGTGATGCTTGATGGCGTCGTCGACGGACTCCGGGTTCGGACCGTTGCGGAGCCAGCGACCTTCGAGTTCCTCCGGGATCTCGCCGACGACCGGCAGGTCATGCGCCGTGACTTCTGATTCGACTGGGGCGTAGTTGCCGGCGAGGTACTTGTTCTCGATGTTCGGGCGGTTCTGCAGGTCGGTCATGACACGTTCCTTCTTTCAGGATAGGTGTACGCCTGTCAACTCAACACGATGAGTGCGCGCCTGTCAGCCCACGCGACCTCAGAAATCCCGTTTGCGTCGACGTTCCCGTGGACAGTCCAGCGGAAACGTCGACGCAAACGTCGACGCAAACGGGGTGTGCGGCCAAACGGGGTGGGCGCGGGCTACTTGGGCGAGACGGCGCGGAGGCCGGCCCAGGCGAGGGCACTGACTTCGGCGGCGATCTCGTCGGGGTCGAACTCGTCACCCAATTCGACCAGTCGGCGACTGGCACCTTCGGCGAGGCCGACAAGTGCGTGAGCTAACGTTTTGCGGTGCGACTCGTCGATGTCAACGGCGATCAGCGGGGCAATGGCCTGTGCCGAGTCAGCGGTGATTTGGCGAACCGCTTCATTGAACTCGTCGTCGCGTCGAGAGCCCGAACCAAAGAGCAGGCGGAAGCCGTCGTGGTCTTCGGCAACCCAGCGGAAGTAGGCCCGGAAGCCGAGCTCGGTCGTGCTTTTGCCATCGGTTGCTTCGGCAGTGGCCTTGGCAATGTTGTTCCGCAGACGGTTGCCGACTTCAGCGATCAACGCCTGATATAGATCACGCTTGGAATCGAAGTGCTGATATAGCACCGGCTTCGTCACGCCAGCGGCATCGGCGACGTCGTTCATCGACGCACCGTGGAACCCGGCGTTGGCAAAGACCTCGAGAGCAACATCGAGGATCTGCTCGCGACGGGCAGGGGCGGAAAGGCGTTGGGACATGGGAGTTACCACATGGTAACCGGCAACGAGGGCTCTGTGAACGAGTTCAGAGGCCGCGTTCGCGGTCGTCGCGGTCAGCAGCCTTGACGGCGTAGCCGAGGATGATCGACGGTGCGAGCAGAACGCAGCCAATCACCAGCGAGATGATCACCAGCGTTGCCATCACCGAGGTGAACCCGAAGGCGAACGCCATGAAGAACAGTGCCATCGCCAGAGCGACGAACAAATAGCCGACGCGGTTGGCGAGCAAAGTCCACTTTGCGATCTTGGCACGCTTGACACGGACGGGATCAGTTGACGGGGCGAACGGCGTAGCCGCTTGGGATTCAGGTTCGGTATTCGACATACAGTCCCATCATGCTACGAGTCGGCCGCCACCAATTCATTCCGACGCCTCCGAATCGGGCGCAGCGATGACCGTGCACATGGAGCGTGACGGCCGAGTCACCATCGTCACGCTCGACCGGCCCGAACGACGCAATGCCATCGATCATTCAACATTGCTTGAACTCCTTGCCGTACAGACAGAGATCGCGGCGCGCGCTCCCAGCGAAACGCGAGCAGTGATCCTGACTGGAGCAGCGCCAGCCTTTAGCGCGGGGGCCGACCTGAACGGTGTCGAAGAGGGCCAGTTCACCGCGGACCTGCAAGCCGTGCTTCGAGGATTCGGTGCGCTCTCCGTTCCGGTGATCGCAGCGATCGACGGCCCGGCGCTCGGCGCTGGCACGCAGTTGGTGATTGCGGCCGATCTCCGCATCGCCACACCTTCCAGCCAGCTCGGCATCCCGGCGGCGCGGCTCGGGATCTCCATCGACCACTGGACGATCCGTCGGCTGGCCCAGGAGTTCACCCCGTCGGTGGCGCGAGCGATGTTGGTCGGCACCGAGAATTACTCCGCCGAACGACTGCACACCCTTGGGGGCATCCATCGCCTCGGCGACCTGTCCGACGCCAAGGAATGGGCGCAACGACTCGCACAGTTCGCACCACTGACGGTTGTTGCCCACAAGCTCGGGTTGGAGACTCTGGGCGCCGAGTACGACGAGGTGGCAGCGTTCGAATCGGCCCGTCAAACGGCGTGGGCCAGCGCAGATGCCGAAGAGGGCCGCGCGGCCTTCCTCGCGAAGCGTTCCGCCAATTTTACAGCCACCTGACCTTTGCCGAACTGACGGGTTGCTCTCTGAACGAGAGTGAATCGGATCAGAGGTTCGGTGGCAGGAGTCGGTTGACGTTCTGGAAGAAGAAGTAGAGGGTGACGATGAATGGCAGCATGCCAATCAACGCGCCGGCCCAGTCGCGGCGGAGCTTGCGACTGATCAGGTAGGCGCCAGCTGCGATGGCCGAGAGTGCAACGCCCCAGATGCCCACCTGGCCGTTGGCGGACGGATCGCTGAACCATCCCTCGCTGAACGCATCGGCGATGCCCTCGTTGGCAGCGTCGGTCCCGAGCATTTCGGCATCGGACTCAAGCGTGGCGTCAACCGGAGCTTCGCCGAGCTCGCCCGTAATGCTGCCGTTCGGGTCGACGACTGGTTGATCGACTGCGATGGGCTGGTCGAGCTGCTCTCTGTCTGATGGAGTATTCGTGCTTGATTCGCCGATGGGCTCGTCTGGGCGCGGAGGCTCGGGTACAACCTCGACAGAGCCTGGTTCTGTCGGTCGGCCGTAATTGATGATGGGTTCGCCGACAGGCGCCGACTCCGAGTCGACGAGTTCGCTGAAGATCACGATCCGCTTTTGGGCGGTGTATTTCGGTTCGCACGATATGAGCGTCAGCGTGGCCTTGGTCGGATCGGTGGTGGCAACGACCCAGTGCATATTCGACGCCACGATGCGCTGCCCGGTGACCCGGTAGGTGAAACGTCCGTTGAGGGTGGTGGCGATGATCTCGTCGCCCAGTTGCAGGTCGTCGACGTTGAAGAACGGTGCGCCATACGTCGTCCGGTGACCAGCGATTGCTGAATTGCCGAGTTGGCCGGGCAGCGGCGTGTCGGGGAAGTGACCGGGGCCGCGCTTCAAGTCGCTTGTGGCGACGCCGGCGACGACGATGTCGTTACGGCCGATCTTGGGGATCTCGAGTCGAGCGAGCGCACTGCCGTTCTCGATGCTTGTGTCGATGTTCTGTTGCTCGACGGGTACCGGCGGAGCGGTTGGTGTGCCCACCGGCTCAAGAGCCTTGACGGGTTGGCCAGCGGCGTCAACGGTCGTTGTGGCCGGTGCTGTTTCGCTGCCACCATCAGCAGCGAAGTCAGGGGCCGTGACAGGAGCCGAATTGGCGAGGAGTGCGTCGAATTCGCTCTCGAGTCGGTTCTGGGCGCGAGCGGTCTCGATGCCGGTGCCCCACAGTTGATAGGTGACGAAGCCGAAAATGAGGAGGCCGGTGGCAATGAGGGTCTTGCCGAGATTGCCGACCCACCAGCGCCAATCCTTCGGAAGCGTCGGCCGGTCCCATTTTTGAAGGCGGCCGCGACGGGGCAGCTTCGGGGCGTTGACCGGTGGGGGAGAGGGCGTGAAGCCGCCGGAAGGATTGGCGGTCCCGAACGCGCTCATCTGATCCAAGACCATATTGCCGCTGTCTGACACGTTCGGATCAAAATCTGACACCGCTGTGAACCTACTTGCTGTGTCATGAGAACTTTCGTCGCTTGCCAGCTCGATTCCCAGAACGTTTCGCCGCCTTTCCATCTGGCCGTGAACCCGGCGCCGAACTGCCGCGAACTGCCGCGAACTCGCGCATTTGCAGCGCTACTTTTTTCGGGTCAAAAGGCGACAGGTCAGCAGCCCCCATTAGCGTGGTGTCGAGCCAATGATGTCGCCGGCACCTTCTCCTTCTCCTTCTTCGGCAACGGTCGAAGGGCCAGTCATCGCACTCGACGACGTCGTCGCAGTCCTGGGTCAGTTCCCTGCACTCGCCGGCGCGTCCCTGACGGTCGAACGTGGTGAGATTGTGCTCCTGCGCGGCCCGAACGGCGCTGGCAAGACGACATTGCTCCGCCTGTGCGCCGGGTTGCTTCCGGTCGAACGCGGCACCGCCACCATCCTCGGATTCGACTTGTCGACGCAGCGCGAACTGGTTCGCCCGCATGTTGGCCTGCTCGGCCACCAGAACGGCCTGTACCTCGACTTGAGCGTCCGCGAGAACGTCAACTTCTGGGGGCGGACCGTGGGGGCGTCGACCGACGAGATCCATGCGGCGATGGTGAGAATGGGCGTGGCAGAACGGCTTGCCGACATACCGTGTCGCAAGCTGTCAGCAGGCCAGAAGCGCCGGACATCGCTGGCCTGTCTCGTCGCTCGACGGGCACAGGTCTGGCTACTCGACGAACCCCACGCAGGCCTCGACGCAGCTGGCCGTGACGAACTCGACGCCACGCTTGCCCAGGCCGCAGCGTCGGGCGCCACGATCCTCGTGGCGAGCCACGAGCTTGAGCGGGCAGGCAACTTGGCGACCCGCTCGGTCGAAGTGGTCGCCGGTCAGATCACCGCACTCGAAGGTGAGAAATGAGTACCTGGCGGGTCGCCCGCTTGATCGCTGCCAAAGACCTTCGGGTTGAGCGACGCAGCAAGATCGTCACCAACCAGGTGCTGCCGTTCGCCGGGATCACCATGGTCAGCTTCGCGTTCGCATTGGACAAGCAGAACGTGCTCGACACGGTCGCGCCCGGTCTGATCTGGTTGGCAACGACGTTCAGCTTGCTGATCTTGGTGCAACGTTCGTTCTCTATCGAGACCGATGACGGAGCGCTCGACGCGATGCGTGTGGCCGGCGTCGATGCCCGAGCGATCTTCCTCGGCAAAGCAATGGCGCTGGCGGTCCAACTCCTCGTCGTCGAAATACTGCTGCTGTTCGCCGCTGTCGTGTTGTACGGAGAGTCGATTCAATCAAGTGGCGCAGTGCTGGCGCTGTTCGATACTCCAATCACGGTCGGAGGCGTCGACGTCTTGCTCGGTGGAACATCGACCGGGGCGCAGAGCCCCGTCGTTGCCGTTGTGCTCCTCGTCACGACCCTGCTCTCCGCGACGTGTGGGCTCGCTGCGGTGGGTACCCTCTACGGAGGTCTTGCCGCAGGGTTCAAGGGCAGCGAAACACTCCTTCCGCTGCTCACGCTTCCTGCGGTGGCGCCGGTCCTGATCGGAGCAACCAAAGCAGTCGAATCAGCGGTCGGTACCGCAGGCGCAGTGGTGTCAGAAGGTTGGCAATGGGTCGGCCTGCTGGCAGTGTTTGCTGTCGCAAGCGGTATCGGCGGAGCGCTGGCGTTCGGCCCACTGATCGACGAGTAGTCGATCGACAACTCGAGCGGCGAGCAATCGCCAGACAGCCATCACCCAGCGAACGAACGACGGGCAAGAGATGACCACGATTGATCCAGCGAGAACCGAGCTGCAACCGAGCGAAGCGCCGTCGCCGCGCCGTTCGACCGGCACTCGAGTAACGCGTGCCATCGGCATTGGTTGCCTCACGGCAATGGGGTGGCTTGTTGCTTTCGGTCTTGGCTTCTCGCCGGCCGATCGTGACCAGAAGGAATCAGTGCGCATCCTCTACGTGCATGTTCCGACGATCTGGCTGGCCTACCTTGCTTTCGTCGTCACGGCTGTCTCGTCGGGTTTGTACTTGTTCACCAAGAAGCGGTCGCTCGGTTGGGACCGCGTCGCTGGTGCCAGTGCCGAAATCGGAGTGGCGTTCGTTGCAGTGACGCTTGCTGTTGGCTCGATGTGGGGTCGCCTCACGTGGGGTGTCTTCTGGCAGTGGGATGCACGGCTCACCACCACGGCGCTGTTGTTCGTCACCTACATCGGCTACCTCGCAGTGCGGCGGCTTGGAGGCAGCCACCAGCAGCGCGCCAAGCGCAGTGCTGTGCTGGGAATGATTGCTGTCATCGAGATCCCGCTCGTTCACTTCAGCGTCAAGATGTGGCGCAGCCTCCACCAGGAGGCCACGGTTGCCAACCTTGACGGCGACACGAAGATGGACGGGATCATGCTGTTCAGCCTGTTTGTCGGTGTCATCGCCTTCACCTTTCTCTATGTCTGGCTGATGCTGCACCGCACTCGGGCAATGGCGATGGAAGACATGCTTGAAGATCGCGGCCTCGACGATGCACTCGTTGCCCGTCGGGCCGAAGCCGCCGCCCAACAGAACGGAGCCCGCTGATGGAAGACGCAGGATTCATCCTCGGGAGCTACCTCCTGACCTTCGTCACCGTCGGACTGTTTGCCTGGCGGACGATCCGGTCAGGGCGCAAGCTCGCCGATCAGATTCCCGACGAAGACAAGTACTGGCTCTAGCAAACTTTCATGAATTCACCGCAGCTCGCGGTGGGTTCCACTCCCCGAAATGAGATGCTCGCCTGACATGGCTGACCACGAGAAGCCCGAACCAAACCCAATGAGCCCAATCGAGGGCTCCGATATGGATCTGTCGCCACGGACGAACGTCGATGGCACCGCCCTTGGCGTCAAGCGCAAACGCAACGTCGTGCCACTGGTCGTGCTTGCGCTGGTCTTTGTTGCGGGTGGCGTCATTGTCACGCAGTTCCTCACCTCAGCCGTCGATTACTACTGCAACGTCGACGAAGTGGGCGTGCGTGAAGGGTGCGACGGTGACCGTCGAATCCGTCTGCAGGGCACTGTCGACCAGGATTCGATCGAGCTCAAGAACGGCATCACGGCATTCAGTATCTCGTTCAACGGTGCGCATCTGCCGGTGCGCTACGAGGGCGATCCGGGCGGCATCTTCAAAGAGTGCATCCCTGTCGTTGTCCACGGCGTGATCGAAGACGGCGCTCTGGTGGGCGACCGTGTCGAGGTGAAGCACTCCGACGAGTACGTTTCCGTGAACGACGAGCGCGTCGCTGACGCCGAGGATCTCGGATGCCCCACCGCGTAGCGGTCACACTGTGCCAGGCACAGTGTGACCGGACGTCATGATTGCGGCGTCTCTCAACTCAGCTGTCGGTCGTGCCGGGCTGATGCTGATGCTCGGTGCATCGGTGTTTGGTGCGCTCGCGGTGCTGTACGGCATTCGCAAGGGCGACACGAAGCTGCTCCGCCAGAGTCCACGCTATGCATGGCTCGCACTTGCTGGCATTGTCTTGTCGGTCGTGATGATGCAGCGCGCACTCATCACTCGCGACTTCTCGATGGCCTACATCCAACAGGTCGGCTCCCCTGACACGCCGACGCTCTACAACGTGGCTGCGATGTGGTCGGCGCTCGAAGGCTCGATTCTGCTCTGGGCCCTCGTACTCGCGGGCTTCACCGCTGCCGTTGCGTGGCGATTCCGCAAACGGACCGACGACGTCCTCGTCGGCTGGGCACTGATCGTGATGTTTGTCGTCACGGCCTTCTTTGCCCTGGTCAGCTTCGGCCCAGCTGATCCGTTTGCGAACGGTGTTGCAGGGTTCGACCCGTCGCAGGCACGCGGGCCCAACCCGCTGTTGCAAAACCACATCCTGGTGTTGTTCCACCCGCCGATCCTGTACCTCGGATTCGTCGGTTTCACCGTGCCGTTCGCCTTCGCGATCGCAGCACTGGTCACCGGTCGGCTCGGCGAAGGCTGGCTTCTCGAAACTCGTCGTTGGGCGCTGTTCTCGTGGGCCTTCCTCACGATCGGCATTCTGCTTGGCGGATGGTGGAGCTACGAAGTCCTCGGCTGGGGAGGTGTGTGGGCGTGGGATCCCGTCGAGAATGCTTCGCTGCTGCCTTGGTTGACCGGCACTGCGTACATCCATTCGGTGCTGGTGCAGGAACGCCGTGGCATGTTGCGTGTCTGGAACCTCAGCTTGTTGGTCGCAACGTTCTCCCTGACGATTCTCGGCACGTTCCTCACCCGATCGGGCGTGATTGAGTCGGTGCACGCATTCGGCGACGGTCCGGTCGGCACCTGGTTCCTCGCCTTCTTCGGCTTGATCGTCGTCGTCTCACTGGGTCTCATTGCCTGGCGAGGTGACCGACTCCGCTCACCCGGGTCGATCGATTCGCCGTTCTCCCGCGAGGGCGCGTTCCTTGCGAACAACGTGTTGTTCACGGTCTTTGCGTTCGTCGTGCTGCTTGGCACGCTGTTTCCGCTGCTCGTCGAGGTCCTCTATGACCGTCGCACCATCGTGGGCGCGCCGTACTTCGACCGGTTAAGCATGCCGATTGGCCTCATGTTGTTGTTCCTGATGGCCATCGCCCCGGTGCTGCCGTGGCGCAAGGCGTCGACCGAATTGTTGCGTGACCGATTGTTCTGGCCCGCCTGGGCTGGTGCTGGCGCGCTCGTTTTCTCGGTGGCTGTCGGCGCGACCGGATGGGCGCCGCTTGTCGCCTTTGCCTTTGGTGGCTTCGCCAGCGGCGCAGCAGTCCGCCAGATCGCACTCGCCAGCCGGCGGCAGGGTTGGCGCGGCTTCGTGGGGCGCGCAAACGGCGGCATGGTTGTCCACCTCGGTGTCATCATGATCGCCGTGGCGCTCGCTTCGTCGAACAGTTTCACACACGCCACGCGGCTCCAACTCGAGCAGAACGTCGTGCAGGAGTGGTCCGGCCACACCTTCGAACTCACCTCGCTGACGGAGAACACCAGCCAGGCCGGCCAGAGCGCACTCGAAGCGCGGGTCGTTCTCGACGGGGGTAAAACCATCGTCCCGGCGATTACGACATACCTCAACATGGGCATCGACGTGCCAACGCCTGGGGTGCGGACAGGCCTCACCAACGACGTGTACCTGACCCTTGAGCAGGGTTCGAAGCCCGGCGATACGTCGGTCTCGCTCCAAGCCTTTGTCCGGCCGATGATCCTGTGGCTCTGGATCGGCGGCCTGGTCATGGCCATCGGCACGCTGCTCGCGGCGTTCCCGGGCAAGAAACAACGCCGCGCGACAGACCCCGTGTCGGCGCCGATCGCGACCGGCAAGGCCGATCCGCAGGGTCATGACGGCGAACCGGAACCAGAGCCCGCCGGGGCCAGCGCATGACAGAGGTCAGCGACGATCTGATCGATGTCGGAGAGCAGCGTCGAAACCGGGTTGCTCCCTGGATTGCAATGGCTATAGCAATCTCGATGATCGGCCTCTTCGTCGTTCTCATCGGTGCTGGCTCCGACGGTGGGCAAGACGCCCAGTCGCCGCTGCTTGGTCGGCCCGCACCGGAGGCCACCGGCACCTTGATCGACGGCGGCAACTTCGATCTGTCGCAGCGCAAGGGAAGTTGGGTCCTCCTCAATTTCTTTCGGGCCGACTGTGTTCCCTGCATCCAAGAGCACCCCGCCCTCGTCGACTTCAACGAGCAACAGGCAGCGTTGGGAATCGATGGCGCCGAGTTCTACTCGATCGTTGTCGACGACAGCCGCGAGGACGTCGAAAAGTTCTTCGCCGACAACGGTGGCGATTGGCCAGTCGTGCTCGATCACCATTTGATCGATGTTGCCTTCGGCGTTGCCCTCGTTCCCGAGACGTGGTTCATCGATCCGAGTGGCATCGTTCAGGCCCGGATCATTAGCCGCGTGTCAGCCGAACGCCTGAACATCACGCTGCAGCAGCTGCGCGAGGTCGGCGCCAGATGATGTCAGCGTGGTCCCATTTTGACCCCAAAAATCTTGGACGGGAACATCGACAGTGGGCGAGGCTCGAATGAGTGACCGGAATCGCCGGATCAAGTCGTGGCCGAGTTGGGTCGTGCTGCTGATCGTCGTTGCGTCGGTGCTTGCCGTCGGTTCGACGCGTAGTGCTGGGCCGCAAACGCAGGAAGAACGAATCGACGCAGTTGCTCGTCGAGTCGCTTGCCCGGTCTGTAACGGCGAGAGCGTCTTCGAGTCGCGAAACCGGGCCTCCCGGGCGATTCGCAACGAGATCACGGACCTCGTCCGAGGAACCGAGGCCACGGACGACCAGATCATTGCGGGGCTCGAGAACACCTACGGCGCCGACGTGCTGCTCGTTCCGAAGGCGACCGGATTCGACGCACTGATCTGGGTCTTGCCGGCTGTTGCCTTCGTGCTCGGTGTCGCAGGCCTGGCGGTCGCTTTCCGGCGATGGAAATTGCAGGCCGAGGCGAACATTGACCCCACCGACGCCGACCGCGACATCGTCGCGGCAGCGCTGCGCGACCGCGACGACAGACCGCGATGACCGATCTTGAGGCAGAACAGCAAGAGGCCGACGACGTCCTCGAGCCTGAGCAGCCAGTGTCGCCGTCGCGGAGCGGGGCTCACCTCGAACGAATTGCCGAGTTGGAAGAAGAGCGGCGCTTTCTTCTGCGCTCCCTCGATGACCTGGAGCGGGAACACGACGTCGGCGATGTCGATGACGCCGATTACACGACTCTGCGTGACGGCTATACCGTTCGCGCTGCGGCTGTGTTGCGTGAGATCGGTTCGGGCAAGTCGCGGCTTGCCTCCAAGAAGCCGCGCCGTTGGGGACGTCTCGTCATGACCAGTGCTGCAGTGCTTGCATTGGCAATCGGGATTGGATTCGCACTCGCGAATGCGTTCGGTGAACGAGGCGCTGGCCAGGAAATCACCGGCTTCGACCCGGGCAACGACGCACGCGTTGTCCTCGCCTCGGCCCGCGACGCCGTGAACGAAGGCGATTTTGGGCTCGCGAATTCGCTCTTTGCGCGAGTTGTCCAGATGGAACGTGAGCGCGAGGTTGACAACGTTGAGGCGATCACGTATTTCGGATGGACTCTTGCGCTCCAGTCTGTGCAGGACCCCGACGCCGAATCGTCTGGCCAGCGACTCGATGCTGCTCGTGTTGCGTTGCGGCAGGCGATTCAGCTCGATGACGATTACGCCGACCCGAACTGTTTCCTCGCGATCATCGAGTTCAACTTCTTCGACGATGCCGACGCGGCGCTCCCCTTCGTCGATGCGTGCGAGGAGAAGAACCCGACGTCTGACATGGAACAACTAGTCGCCGGATTCGCCGCCGAGATCCGCGCCGCCGCCAGCTGAGAGACAACACGGAAACAGAAACGGCGCGGTACGGCAGGTGGCGTAATCCCCTCCTTGCTCGGGCTCGGTCACTACGGTGAGGCAATGGCCAACACTCCGCCGCCTCCGGGCGACACGCCCCCGCCCCCACCGGGTGGGACACCGCCGCCCCCGGGCTTTGCACCGAACACACCCCCGGCACCGCCGACAGGGGGAGTACCGCCACCGCCACCCGGAGGCGCGATGCCGCCAGCCCCACCCGGCGCTCAGCCGCCGATGAACCAGCCGCCGGGCTACGCGGCTGCGCCCGCGAATCCTGCTGGAACTCCGCCGCCTCCCGGGTATGTCCCGTTCGGAACGCCGCCGCCCGGCGATGGCCGGCGAACCAATGGTCTAGCTGTCGCCTCGCTCGTCCTCGGGATTGTCGGGATCATCCTCTGCTTCTTGTTCATCCCGTGGATTCTCGCGATCATCTTCGGCGCAATCGCGATCAAGCAGTGCAACGCAGACCCGACCTACACGGGCAAGGGCCTGGCCATCGCCGGCCTCATCTGTGGGCTCGTGGGCCTGGCGATCATCGTGTTGATCTTCACCACCGGTGAAACGAATTTCGACTTCAACTCGGTTGGCTTCGACGCAGTCCGCTGACCGGAGCGCTCCCGTCAACGACTTCTTTATCGACTATTTCTTCGCCGATTTGGCTGCCAGAGCGGGTGGCGGCCAGACCTTCCCGCGGGTGATCCGATCGCCCTTGCGGCGCAAGACCCACACACTTGCCTTGCCCCAGTCGGGAGGAGTGTCGACCTCCATGCCGCGGCGCACGAGTGCGTTGATGACGGCGGGAATGATGTCGCCGTGGCTGCAGAGCACTGCACCGTTCTCGACCTCGTTGATCAGATCAAGGACCGGCTCGAACGGCTCGTCTTCGAAGAGCCGCTGCTCGGACTGAACGGGAAGGCCGGCGAGGGCACCGAGCGGCTCGAGGGTCTGCATGCAGCGCACGTACGGGCTCGAGTAGAGCGCCGTGATTTTCTTCTTTGACAGGCGCCGCGCCACTGCCTGAGATTGTTTCCAGCCGGTCTTACTTAATGGCCGGTCGACGTCTTCACCCGTCCAGACTCGTCGTTCGCCGGCCTTCGAGTGCCGGACGAGATAGATCACGGCTGAGCTGCCCATCGCGAAACTCCTGCTCAGTTCTCGCCGGTCAGCGAACGGTGACGGGCGGTCAACTGTCGGGAGAACATGATGAACACCACCGCTGCGATCAGGCTGCCAACAGCACCGATCATCGTGGCAGCGGAGCCGGTTTCAGCGAATCGTTCAGCAACGGCCTCGGTGCTCGTGTCGCCGAAACCGGTGAAGATCGAGTTGGCTGAAACGCCGAGCATGATTAACGGCAGCAGTCCGAAGAACAGCCACCAGGTCAGCAGCAAGGGATTGTCTTTGGAACCGCCCGAAACGGCTCCTGCCTGGGCCTGGGGTGCGGACTTGATCCACTGTTCGCGCAGCATGAGCGCCGGGATGACAAACAAAACGCCGGGCGGGAGCATCCACCCGAAGACGGCGAACAGTGGATGCCAGGTGGTGGACATGCCGTACTTGCGCAAGTTCGACGTGATCCTGAACATCCAGATCATGACGAGGATGGCGCCGAGAATCATGGCAATCCCGGCAACGGCGGAGATGGCCGATGACGATACAACGCTGTCTTCGAACTCGGAGCGTGTTGTCGTCCCGTTGATGAAGTCGGTTGCTTTGGCCTGTAAGGACGACTGGATGAACCCGTTGACAAGGGCGCCTGCGCCGGCAATGCCGACCACGACCGTGATCGCTGTCGACAGGCCGCCGATCCGGTTGAACTGCTGTGTCGAGGTTGCGGTCGGCGCGCTGCCGTAGGCCACGTAGCCCGGAGGCGGAGCCATGTTTCCCGGCGGCGGCGGCGGCGGTGTCGGTGTCGGTGTCGGTGTCGGTGTCGGTGTCGGTGTCGGTGTCGGTGGCGGTGGGGGTGGCGGTGAACCCGGCGGCGGTGGCGGCGGCGGTTGGTGACCAGGTGGGGGAGGGGGCATATCGCTCACCCGAACCAAGCTACCCGCGGTCTATTCGCCTGTCTCCCTCAGATCGCTGCGGGGAAGGGGGAGCAGGGGAGGAGCAGAGGAGGGGGTCGGAGTGCGAACCACCGAGCGCATCCGCTACTTTGCCTCGGACCAGCGTCTGATGATGCTGGTGTCGCTGACGAAGCGGACGGGTTGGTGGCCTGCTTGATCACGTGGCGCCCAGCGATGTGCTGCTTCTTGCAGGCAACGATCGAGGAGAGCGGCAGCGTCGGGCCCATTCTGCTCGGGCACGTGAATCAGAACTTCGTCGTGGAGGCAAAGGACGATCTGCGCACCGAGGGTTCGGCCACGGGCCCGCATCAACACAGCCCAGGTCTTGAAGAACTCGGCGGCCGCCCCCTGGACCATCGCATTGCGTCCGTAGCGACCCCGAGCGGCAGCCTGTGAACGGGCATCGCGTTCGCTGACTTCATTTGTGTTCGTCGAACTCATCCGGACAAGCCGCCCGCCGTAGGTGCGGAGGTCGTGGCTGCCCTGTGCTGATCGTTCTGCGGCTGCGAGGTAGTCCATGGCAACCGGGTACTCGCGCTCTAAGCCGCGTAGGGCCTCGGCGCCCTTGCCGGTGGTCTGCCCGTACATCGCGCCGAGCACGGCGACCTTGGCGATGTCGCGCTCCACCCGGAGCTGGGCCGCAACGGGCGCGTACATATCGTCTTCCTGAGTCGCCGCTGCGAGCTTGGGGTCCCTCGCCACGGCAGCGAGTATCCGTGGCTCGATCTGGCCGAGGTCGGCGCGCACGAACACGTGGCCTGGTTCGGCCGCAATGGCGGGGCGGAGCTCGGCGGGCATGTTGTGCAAGCCGACGGTCGCGGTCATTCGCCCGGCTGCGCCATCTGAGCCCGACCAGGAACCGTGCAGCCGTGAATGGCCCGACGGATTGGCGGCGATGTTGTCGTCGATCCATTGGAAGCCGAACGTCGTCAAAATGCGCTCGGCGCGCCGCCAGGCCATGAGCGGCTCGACGATCGGGTGCGCATCGCGGAGCGTCTCAAGCCGCCAGGCTCGAGTGTCGGGTACCTCGATGCCGACCCGGCGGAGTAGCGACTTCACCTGGTCGGGGCTGCGCAGGTCGAAGGTTGCACCAGCGGGAAGATGTTGGAGCACTTCAGCGTCGCGCCGTGCGAGCTCGGCGTTGGCTTCTCCGGCAGTCGTCGGTCGTGGCCCCACAAAGCCGGCCACGATCGATTCGCCGACACTGAGTTCGAACGGAAGTCCATCGACTTCCATCTCGGCGCACAGCAGCTCGCAAGCTGACTCGGAAAAAACCGTTGCCTCGGAATGGATGAGCGGAACCTGGAGCTGCTGCGCCATGACGGCCAGATCGGCCCAGCGGAGGGCCCGGTCGGCCGTGTTGTTCCACTCGCCTTCGACCCACTCTGGGCGGAGATGTCCGTCAGGACCGACCGGTTCGTTCGGGTCGCCGCTGTCGACGGCCTGCGAGAAGAGGTTGACGGGTACCCGAGTCGGGATTGTCGTGGCGTCAAGCTCGTGGAGGAGGGCCCAGATCTGTTCCGGGCCAGAATTCCAGCCGCCGAAGATCAACCGATGTGTTGCTGAGAGATCCCAACACCGCCCGGGTCGGATGTTGGCTTCGACCAACTGTCGGGCCGTCGACTTGTTCCACCACACCCAGCGAGGCGATTCTTCGGCCTCGATGCGGGCAACCTCACGAATGTCGACAACCCGTCCGGTGGTCCCTGGTTCGACGAGCGCCGCGACACCTTCGTCAGTGATCGCGAGACCGATCAGTTCGCCTGCCATCGATTTGGGTCAACCCCAACCCAGTTCGTGGAGGCGATCGTCATCGATGCCTGCAGCGTGCGCGACTTCGTGGATGACGGTGACGAACACTTCGTTCTCGAGGTCGTCCATGTCCTCGCACATGTCACAGAGCGCGAGCCGATAGATCGACACGATGTCTGGGCCTTCTTGGCCGGTGCGTTCGGTGTGTGGCACACCCTCGTACAAGCCGAGCAACGTGGGCTCGTCCGGATGTCGGTTGAGGACCTGCACGACGACGTTGTCGAGAACGTGCTGGAGTTCGTCAGGCAGGTCGTCGAGCGCGTCGGCGACCATCCGGTCGAACTTATACTTCGGCACCGCCTCCATCACAAAACCTCTCGTGAGACGTGTAGCGGCGAATTCCGAACTCAGATGATCTTGAGTTCGGGGGAGTAGATCTTCTTCGGCTTCATGTCGACAGCGATCTGGCGGGCCATCTCGTGGAAGATCTTGGCCGACTCGGACTCGGGGTCGACTGCCGTGATCGGCTTGCCGTCGTCGCCACCTTCGCGTAGCGCCGGCACGAGTGGAAGCTGACCGATGAGCGGAACCCCAACGTCGTCAGCGAGTGCTTGGCCGCCGCCGGACCCGAAGATCTCGTACTTCTTGCCGTCGTCACCGGTGAACCAGGACATGTTTTCGATGACGCCGCGAACGGGCAGGTTGACCTTTTCGGCCATGGCTGCCGACATCGCGGCGACCTTCTGTGCGGCGGGTTGAGGGGTGGTGACAACGAAGACCTCGCCACGCGGCAGGTACTGCGAGAGCGACAGGGCGATGTCGCCGGTGCCGGGCGGCATGTCGATGAGGAGGAAGTCAGGCTCGTCCCAGAACACGTCGGTGAGGAACTGCTCGAGTGCCTTGTGCAGCATCGGGCCACGCCAGATGACGGCCTCGCCTGCCGGGACGAAGTAGCCGATAGAGATCGCACGGACGCCGTACATTTCCGGCGGGATCAGCATCTCGTCGATGACGACCGGGTCGCGATCGGTGCCGAGCATGCGCGGGATCGAGTACCCGTAAATGTCGGCGTCGATAATGCCGACCGAGTAGCCCTGTGCGGCGAGGGCAACGGCGAGGTTGGTGGTGACGGTCGATTTGCCGACGCCGCCCTTGCCCGACGAGATGAGGAGCGGACGGGTCTTCGAACCGTTCTTGGAGAACGGCACCACACGGCCTTCGGCGTGCCCGTGGGCCTGGCCCTGACCGGCAGATGCGCCCGCATCGCCGTGCAGCGTCTTACGCAGGTTCTCGCGGTCCTCGTCGCTCATGACGGTGAACTCGAGGTCGATCGACTCGACGCCCTCGAGCTGCGTTGCAGCATCAGAGACTCGCTTCTCGATTTCTGCCTTGAGCGGGCAGCCCGGAACCGTGAGAGCAATGAGAATGCCAACCACCCCGTTCTCCATGATCGAGACGCCACGGAGCATGCCGAGGTCGACGATTGAACGATGAAGCTCCGGATCTTGGACTGGCCGGAGGGCCTCGACGATCTGCTCTTCGGTGACAACGGGTCCACTCATGGCCTCCAGTGTGTCGATGGCCTGCGGGATTTGCACTACGGCGATAGGTAATATTGTCGACGTGTCCACTGGAACTGCGTTCACCGCCACTGTGTCGGCGATCACCGATGCTTTCGGCGACCCGACGCGCCGCTCCGTCTATCTTTTCGCCCGCGAACGTTCTCGAGCCAACGATGGCGAGGCGCCGGAAGGTGTCACAGCGTCGATCGTTGCCAAGCAGGTGGGTGTGCACTCCAACGTGGCACGCCATCACCTCGACAAGCTTGCAGCCGGCGGGTACCTCGAAGTTGTCACCGGTAAGCCGAGCGGCACCGCCGGTCGACCATCGAAGCACTACGTAGCCGTCGGCGGCGCGCTCGACGAGGCGACGTTCCCCGTCCGGAGCGACGACTTAGTGCTGTCTTTACTCGGTCGTACGTTGAGCAAGCTGCCCCGCGATGAAGCCGAGCAGATGGCCGAAGAAGTTGGCTCCGAATACGGCAGAGCTATGGCGGCCGGACTCACGGGCGATGCGCTCAAGGCCGGTCAACGCTCATTGCGATCAGCTATCCAGGCAGTCGCCGATGCACTGTCGGCCCATGGATTTGCAGCGCACGCAGAAGGTCGCAATGATCAACTGAAGATCATCAACAACCACTGCCCCTTCGGCGACATCGCCGCCGAACACCCGGTGATCTGCGCAGTCGACCGCGGCATGGTCCGCGGGATGCTCAGCGAGCTCTACAAAACCGACGACGATGACGCCTTCCGCGACATCACCACCGACTCGTCGTTGGCTGCCGGCGACACCTTCTGCACCACCTCCGTCTGATCCGGCCCCACCGGCTTGGTGGGAGAGCCCGTCGATGATCGACATGACCAAACTGCATGCTCCACCCTGGATGACAGCAGCACAATCGCAATAGCCTCGGCGCATGCCGATCAAAATTCCGGACTCGCTGCCGGCTCGAGCACTCCTCGAGCAAGAAGGTGTGATGGTGATGACCGAGTCCACCGCCGTGCGCCAGGACATACGGCCGCTGCGAATCGGTCTGCTCAACTTGATGCCCGACAAAATCGCCACTGAAACCCAGATCGCGCGCCTCATTGCCTCGACGCCGCTCCAGGTCGAACTGACCCTCGTACGGGTCGGCACTCATGCGTCCAAGAACACCTCCGAGGACCACCTGATCTCCTTTTACCGCACGTGGCATGAAGTTCGGAACCAGAACTTCGATGGCTTCATTATCACCGGCGCCCCGATCGAGACGCTCCCCTTTGACGACGTCACCTATTGGTCAGAACTCACCGAGATCCTGGATTGGACCACGACCAACGTGCACTCCACGTTCAGCATCTGTTGGGGAGCAATGGCCGCGCTCTGGCACTTCCACGACGTACCAAAGCACATCTTGCAGGACAAGGCGTGCGGCGTCTATCGGCACCGCAACCTCCAGCCGACATCGCCGTACCTCATGGGGTTCTCCGATGATTTCTCGGTCTCGGTCTCGCGCTGGACCGAAGTACGTAGGGCCGACATCGAGCGAGTCGCAGGCCTCGAACTCCTGATGGAATCGGATGAGACGGGCGTCTGCCTCATCTCCGAGATGGAGGGACGCCGGCTCTACATGTTGAACCACATCGAATACGATTCGACGACGCTGGCCCACGAGTACCTCCGGGACATCGCGGCGGGCACGCCGACCAAAGTGCCGCACAACTATTTCCCCAACGATGACCCCAACCTGGCCCCGATCAACCGGTGGCGCTCTCATGCCTTCTTGCTGTTTAGTAACTGGATCAATCAGGTCTATCAATCCACCCCGTTCAGGTAGGTCAAGTAGGCCAAGTGCCAACACGACGCAGCAGGCGCAGCGTGGTCCCCTGTAGCCTGCGCATGTGGACGTACGCATCGGAGTCACCCAAGCCCCTCGTGAGATCAACCTCGAACTCGCCGACGACGCAGATCGCAACGATCTGAAGGCGCGCGTTGAGGCGGCCCTCTCTGGGGCCAGCGACGTGCTGTGGATCACCGATAAGCGCGGCAACGACGTCGGGGTGCCAGCAGCGAAAATCGCCTATGTCGAGCTCGGCTCTGCCGAGAGCACCCGCAAGATTGGCTTCGGAGACTGAGGACTTGTGGTCTGGGCCAAAGGCGCTGGCCGCAGGTGTAGGCCATCATGACCTCGCTCCTTGATCTCGACCTGCTCTGGGTGACGGGCAAGGGCGGCGTCGGCAAGACGTCCACGGCTGCAGCGATCGCTGAAGTTGCTGCGCGTTCTGGACGCTCGACGCTCGTCTGCGAGATGGACGCCAAGGGCGCGCTCGCATCGGCTCTTGGCGTCGACGAACTCGACTTCACGCCAGTCGAGGTCGCGTCGAACCTGCATGCGATGTCGATGAGCACCGAAGATGCACTCCGGGAGTATCTCCGACTCTTCGTGAGGATTCCGTTCATCGGGCGCATCGGGCCGCTCGCGAAGACCTTCGACTTCGTTGCTGACGCCGCACCCGGCGTCAAGGAGATCCTGAGCGTCGGCAAGTTGTGCTTCGAGGTCCGCGAGCAGAATTACGATTTGATCGTCGTCGACGCCGAATCGACCGGCCACATCGTCAGCCAGATCGGGGCACCGAAGGTGATCGCCGATCTCGTGCAGGTCGGCTTAGTTCGTGAGCAGACCCAATGGATGCTCGACATCCTGAACGATGCCGACCGAACCGGCGTCGCTGTGGTCACCACCCCGGAGGAGATGCCGGTGACCGAGTCGTCAGAATTGCTCCGCCGTCTGACGCTCGAGACCGGTGTGCATCCCGCCGTCGTGATTGCTAATCGCGTGCTTCCGGTGCTGTTCGACCGGCGCGAGCAGGCGGTGGTTGATCAACTCGATGCAGCACTCCCCACGCTCATCAACGCTGTTGGTCCAGGTGCCGGCGCCGTACTCGAAGCGGCCCGTTTCACAGATGCTCGTCGGCGCACCGGCGCTCAGCACCTCGGTCGGCTGCGCTCCGAACTCGATGCCGCCGATCCGCCGCTCAACATTCCGATCATCACCGTGCCGGAATTGTTCGCACGCAACGGTGGCCGGCGCGTTGTGTCGTTGATCGCCGACGGACTCGCGGACGAACTGGACATCGAGATTCCGAGCGACCGATGAGCGAAGTCGACAACCTGCTCGCCAGCCGCGAGATGGTCCTCGTGGCCGGCTCGGGTGGCGTCGGCAAGACCACGATTGCCGCAGCGATGGGTATTGCTGCAGCCCAGCGTCAGAAGGGCAAGATCCTCGTCCTCACGGTCGACCCTGCCAAGCGGCTCGCTACAGCACTGGGCCTCGACGAAGTCGGCAACACCCCGGTCCGGATCGAGCCCGCCATGTTCACAGAGGCCGGGGTCGCCGTGCGTGGCGAACTGTGGGTTGCCATGCTCGACACCAAGGCCGGTTGGGACGAGCTGATCCGCCGCCACGCCCCTGATGCCCAAGTGCGCGACGCCGTGCTGGCAAACCCGCTGTATCAGAACATCACGAGTCGTTTCGTTCACAGTCACGACTACCTCGCAATGGAACAGCTCCATGACCTGCATGCGACCGGCGATTTCGACCTGGTGATCGTCGACACGCCGCCGTCGCGAAATGCGCTGTCGATTCTCGATGCGCCGAGTCGGATGATCGAATTTTTTGGCAGCCGGCTGCTCCGCTGGCTCACCGTGCCGTATCGCTCGCGTCTTTTCACGGTCGCCTCAAAGCCGTTTTACCAAGTCGCCGATCGCGTGCTCGGGTCTCGATTCCTCCAGGACATTGCCGATTTTTTCGTGCTGTTCCAAGCTATGGAAAAGGGGTTCGTCAAGCGAGCGCGTGCTGTTGAAGCGTTGTTGGCCGATGCCCGGACGGCCTTCGTTGTCGTCACCACGCTCGAAACTGCTCCAAGTCACGAAGCAAAGTTCCTCGCCCAGGCATTACTCAATCGAGGCATGACGCTCGGAGCGATGGTGGTGAACCGTGTGTTGCCGGCCCGGCTTGCAGGCAACGATGCAATTGCCAGTGCCAACGCACTCCTCGAAGCCAGGCCTGAACTGGCCGATGCGGTTGCCGAGCAACTCGATGACGCATCGCCGGTGACCGTCGCTGCGGTGCTCGCTCAACTCGCCGAGCGATTCGACGATGTCGCACTCGTCGCGAGTCGAGAAACTGAACGTCGAGCCGAGCTCGCAACCTTTGCGACCACGATGCTTGACGTCCCATGGCTCACCGGAGACATTCACGACATCGCCGGCCTTGGCAAGCTCGCCGAGTATCTGCGGGTCGACTCCGTCAACGGCTAACGCGTCTCGCTCCAAACTGTCGGGCCGATTGCAACGGCTGCAGCTGTTGGATGCGGCAGACTCTCCTTGATGACTTCATTGGCCGACCTGTCACGGCAACACTCGTCACTCGATGGAGACGACATCGATCATTTGCAACGGCTCGGCGCTGAGTGGGCGTTTCTCGCGGATCTCTGTTTTGCCGACCTGCTGCTGTATGTCCGGTCGAACGATGGGAAGTGGGTCGTCGTCGACCAAGTCCGGCCTGCCACGAACCAGACCATGTACGTCGCTGACTACATCGGCACATGGGCGACTCGCGGCGCCAGCCTGCTCGAACAGGCCGCAGCGACCGGCGAGAGCCACGAAGGCGAGATCGCAGCAAGCGAGGGCGGTCGCGCCAGCACCCGGCTCATGGCGATTCCTGTGCGACGCGAAGGCCACGTGGTTGCCGTGCTCAGTAAGGAGTGGAAGGTCCAAGACGGTCGCAGCCTCGGTGAACTTGAGCTGGCCTACAGCGCAATCTTCGACAAATTTGTCCTCATGATCAACGCCGGCACGTTCCCGTTTGCTGGCCGCGTTGCTGACTCAAGCGCCGCGCCGCGCATCGGCGACGGCGTGCTGATGCTCGACGCGAACGGCACCGTCACCTACGTGTCGCCGAACGCGAACTCGGCGCTGCACCGCGTTGGGATCCATGCCAACCCGGTCGGTATGCGGCTCGCTGAACTCGGGTTCCACGATGGACCGGCCCGCCAAGCGTTCGAACGCATGGAGCCGGTAGTCGAAGAGTTCGAACAGGGTACCGAGGTCACGCTCCTCAGTCGGTGCGTGCCGTTGATCCTGCACGTCGATGGGAAACCGGTCGTCGATGGTGGTCTCATGCTTGTTCGTGACGTCACCGAAATTCGTAAGCGGGATCGCCTTTTGTTGTCGAAGGACGCAACGATCCGTGAAATCCATCACCGGGTCAAGAACAACCTCCAGACCATCTCGTCGCTGCTGCGTTTGCAGGCGCGTCGCCTCACGAACCCGGAGGCCAAGGCTGCAGTGTCCGAGTCGGTTCGCCGCATCCGCACTATTGCGCTGGTCCACGAGTCGCTCTCTCGGGAGCCTGGCGAAGACATCGCATTCATCGAGATCGTGCGACCGTTGCTCCGGCTGGCCGAAGAAGGTCTGCAATCACCTGACCGCCCGGTCAGGTTCACGGTCAGCGGTGATGGCGGCCGAATTGCTGCCGACACCGCAACACCGCTCTCGGTCGTGTTGACCGAACTGTTGCAGAACGCCGTCGAACATGGTTTCCCCGAGGGCAGTAGAGGCGGTGCAGTGACGGTGTTGTTGACTCAGCAGCTTCAGCAGCTCCACATCAAGGTCACAGACAACGGTCGTGGTGTCGACCCCGGTTTCGACCTCGATGCTTCGACTGGGCTTGGCCTGTCGATCGTTCGGACATTGGTGACGACCGAACTCAACGGCAGCATCTCGATCCGCCCAGCAGTTCCTGAGGACCTCGACGCGGCGGGCCTCGGTGATGGCTCGACACACAATCACGGCACGGTGATCGAACTGTCGGTGCCGACAGTCGCCGGCTGAGCCGCTTCGGCTTGACTTCGAGAAAAATCAGCCGACGGCAGAGCGAGCGGCGCGTGCTGCGGCCACTCGCTTGCGACGGATGACGCGCCGCTCTTCTTCTGTGAGGCCGCCCCAGATACCGGAATCCTGGTTGGTGTCGAGCGCAAAATCGAGACAACCCTGAGCGGACGGGCATTCGCCGCAGACTTCTTTTGCGTTGTCGATCTGCACCAGCGCGTTTCCGGTGGTGCCGACCGGGAAGAAAAGCTCCGGATCGGTTTCGCGGCACAGGGCGTCGTCTCGCCAATCTGTCTCCGCGGCTCCCAAGGCAATGCTGGACGCAAGAATCGTCACTGGTAAGTCTCCAAGGAGTTCGTTCTGGCGCTGCACGCGGGTCTGCAACGCAATGTGTGTGGGGCCGCCCGGTCGACGGATCTAACGTAGGCGCGACCAGGGGGCTCCGCAAGAGGCAGAGTGTGTGACGCGCGCGGCCTTGACGACGACGACGCGCGCGTGCTGAGGGGTTGGTGGGGGATGCCCAGGGGATGACCAGGGGGTGCTGAGGGGATAGTGGGGGTCCGATTCGGATGTGTGGCCAGGTGACCGCAATACTTCGAACATGCTGGTGATTGGACATCGAGGCGCTTCGGCTGCCGCTCCAGAGAACTCGATCCGGGCGTTCGAGTTTGCCGACAAGATGGGAGCCGACGGCGTCGAACTCGATGTCCGCTTGGCGCCGGACGGTCGATTAATCGTGAAGCATGACCCGCTGCCGACGGAACCGGCCGCGCTCGACGGCTACCCGGTCCTCTCGGACGCACTCGCGGCGTGCGGCGACATGCTCGTCAACGTCGAAATAAAGAACTCCGATGACGAGGCCGGCTATGACTCGACCGTGGCCGTTGCTGAGCTGGCCATTGCGGAGATGCGTCACCACGGTGACCCATCGCGCTGGATCATCTCGTCATTCGACTGGGCCACAATCCATCGATGCCGCGAACTGGCACCCGACTTGATGACGGCCTATCTCGTGACGAATGCCACTCCCGAGGTGATCGAGCGGACCGCTGCGGCTGGCCACGCTGCGGTGCACCCGTGGGAGCCGACCATCGATCAGGCAATGGTTGATCGCTGTCATGGCGCCGGCATCGCAATCAACACCTGGACCTGCAATGACCCGGAACGGCTGCAAGAACTTGCCGCGATTGGTGTCGACGGAGCCTGTACCGATGTGCCGGACGTGGCGCTGATGGCGCTCGGCCGTCGAATCAGCCCGGCGGCGCTGTGGGGAACACGAGCTTGACGGCGTCGGGCACGTGGACGAACTCGAGTCGTCCGGTGTCTCCGAGTGCGTCGCCGTCGACCTGATAGGGGAACGGCGTGGCGTGTTCAATCACGAGGTTACTCACGTCGGTCCGCACGTCGAGATGGTCGGCGGGCTGCACGCCGCCACCCTTGAGTGCGCCGGCGAGTGAGCTGAGGATGGCCTGTGCGTTCATTGTCTTGAATGTGATGGCGACCAAGCCGCGGTCGAGTGTTGCGGCAGGGGAGAGGTCGAGCGGCCGATTTCCGAGGTAGGTGTACGGGTTCGTGTTGAGCACGATGGTGAAGTAGCCGTCGTCGACGGGCTCCCCTCCGTCACCGCTGACGCGGAAGTGCGGGTGCTTGCGGTCGTATCCCCGGAGCCAGGTCGACAGGCCGGCGTAGATGAACAGTGGGTGCCCGAGCCAACGCTTCAGCGACCCACGCTTTTCGACCTCTTGAACAACAGCAGCGTCGTAGCCGACGCCGACGTGGAAGCAGAAGTAGCGACCGTTCACCTGGCCGAGCCCGATCGGGCGGAGGTCGGCGGCGTCGAGGCCTCTGGCGAGGTATTCGACCGCCTGGACCGGATCGTTCGGCATCCCGAGGGTGCGCGCAAAAACGTTGGTTGAGCCACCGGGCAGGACACCGAGCGCAGTGTCGGTGCCAGCGATGCCGGTGGCGACCTCATTGAGTGTGCCGTCGCCGCCGTAGCCAATCACGACGTCAACGCCTCGGCGGGCCGCGTCGTGGGCAAAGCGGGTTGCGTGTCCTCGGCGATTTGTTTCCACGATCTCGACATCGTGGCCCCGACTCAACCGGCGGTGGACGACCACGGTGTTACGCGCTGTCACCGACGAGGCGAACGAGTTGACCACGAGCAAGACCTTCACGGCCCGGAACGGTACAAGGCGGTCGTCCCGACGCGCGTCACATTGGCGAGCTCGAATTGGGTTCGTACTTGACTCACCGGTAACTTGGGCGTCCTTATGAATGTGATCGTTTGTGTGAAACAGATCCCCGACCCGGCGCTGCCGGGTGAGCTGGATCCCTCGACCAACACGCTGAAGCGAGATGGGAAACTCATCCTCGATGAGTCAGACAGCTATGGCGTCGAAATGGCGCTCCAGCTTGTCAATACCGCTGGCGAAGGCTCTGTCACCCTGGTCTCGATGGCCCCGAATGACGAAGTGTCCGGTCTCCGTACCGCACTCGCCATGGGCGCCGAGAAGGCAGTCCTCGTGTCTGACCCGGCGCTTGCCGGCGCTGATGCGCTGACGACCGCCAAGGTCCTGGCCGGCGCTGTCGGTCGGGCTGGTGACTACGACCTGATCATCGCCGGTACCGAGTCGTCCGACGGCTACACCGGCACTGTGCCCGAGCAGATGGCCGAAATCCTCGGACTCCCCTCGGTCGGTTTCGCCAAGACGATTACCGTCGATGGTGGCACCGTCAAGGTCGACCGTCAGACCGAAGCCGGTTACGACGAAGTCATCTGCACGCTCCCTGCGGTGGTTTCAGTTACCGCCGGCGTCGTCGAGCCCCGCTACCCGAGCTTCAAGGGCATCATGGCCGCGAAGGCAAAGCCGGTCGACACCGTTACCGCTGCCGACCTCGGCATCGAAGCCGTGTCCTGGGCACAGCAAATTTCATCGGTTGACGACGCTCCCGCCCGCGAGGCTGGCGAGGTCATCGAAGACGATGGCGAAACATTCAACAAGATCGTCGAGTTCCTCGACGGACTGAAGGTGATCTGATTATGAGTATCAACAACATCTGGGTGTTCGCACAGGCAGACGGCGATACCGCCAGCACCGCCACGCTCGAACTGCTCTCTAAGGCCAACAGGCTTGGCGGTTCGGTGACGGCATTCGTCGTTGGCTCAGCCGGTGGCGCGGCCGCAGCGTTCGCCGATCACGGTGCCGCAAAGATCTACGAGACCGGTGACCTCGCCGGTGCACTTCCGGGCCCTGCGGTTTCGTCCGCAATGCAGGCCGTGATCTCCGGTGGCGACGCTCCTGACCTGATCATGTTCCCGCAGAACTACGAAGGCCGCGACGTCATGGCCCGCCTGTCGGTCAAGCTCGACCGTACGGTGCTGACCAACTCGACCGACATCACGGTCGACGGCGACTCGGTCACGGTCCAGACGCCGATTTTCGGCGGCTCCAAGCTGGTGAACTCCACGTTCACCGGTGAGCGTCCGTTCCTCGCAGCATTCCGTCCGAAGAGCTTCGAAGCAGCTGGTGGCGCTGGCGCCGCTGGCGAGATTATCGCGGCTGCTGTTGGCGAGCTCGGTGCAACCGGAGGCGCAACAGTCACCGCCGTGCACGTCGAAGAAACCAGCGGTCCGAAGCTCGACGAGGCAGCTGTTGTCGTCGGTGGTGGTCGTGGTCTTGGCGATGCCGAGAAGTACGAGATGATCGAGACCCTTGCCAAGCTCCTCAAGGGTGCGCCTGGCGCATCCCGTGCGATTGTCGATGCCGGCTGGGTTCCGTACAGCTACCAGGTCGGCCAGACCGGCAAGGTCGTCAAACCGACCGTGTACATCGCTGCTGGCATCTCCGGCGCCACCCAGCACATGGTGGGCATGAAGGGCTCGAAGAACATCATTGCGATCAACAAGGACAAGGAAGCACCGATCTTCGGTGTGGCCGACCTTGGCATCGTGGGTGACGTGCACAAGGTTCTCCCCCAACTCATCGCCGCCCTGCAGGCTCGAGGCTGATCACCTCTTTCCGAATTGAATCGAATTGAAGAGCCGGACCTTTTGACGGGTCCGGCTCTTTGCTTTTTCCCGTTGGTTCTCTCCTAAACTCCGCCCATGTCTGCTCTCATGGTTTGGATCGATCAGGACCTCTGCACCGGCGACGGCATCTGCTCAGAGATCTGCCCCGATGTCTTCCAAGCTCGTGACGACGGTCTCTGGATCGTGAAAGAAGAGGCATCGCATTTCGGTACGACGATTCTGTTCGACGGTGGCGAAGGTGACGGCCACGGCCCCGACATGGGGAACGGCGTTGCCCGCATTCCTGACTCGCTCATTGATACAGCTGCCGACGCGGCCGAAGAGTGCCCCGGCGAGTGCATCATGATCGAGGTCACCGACCCAGCGGTGATCAGTGCCCGCGGCGTCTGATTCACTGACTGTTGACGGTTTGATTACGGTCTGACTACACGGCGTCGCGGGCACTGATTGCCCAAGCGACGCCCTCATCAGGATCTTCGATCGCGAGCTGGAGCACCCAGCCGATTTCTGGTTCGAATGCGTTCCAGCGGAACCAGTCGAGTTCGTTGAGGACCTGACCGATTTCGTCAGGGTTGACCGGCCAGTCGTCGAGGAGGTCGCCGATTGCGCCAATGACCCACCAGGCACCGAAGCGACCGCTCGAGGCGCCGCGCCGTCGCCCGTGAGCGCCGCCGCTCGCACCGGCCCAAGCGAGCCAGGCAAGCGCCTCGGCTGGCTCGAGGGGAGCGATTCGTGCGCGGCGGACGCCAAGCGCACCAATGGCTGCTCCGATGTCACCTTCGACGCAGACGACCTCGGCCCGCCCATTGGAGCCGCTGGTCCACGGTTCGACAAGCTGACGAACGGCCAGTTCAACTTCGTCGTCGAGGCGTTCGGCATCGGTGGACGTCTCGATGTCCTCCCAGTCATCGGAGAGGTCAGGGGCCGGAAATTCGGCACCGTTGTCTGAGTACGTGGCGACTTCGTACCGCGGTTCCCAGCCTTGTACCTCGGTCGGAATGTCGAGCACAGGAGCGAGCTCGGGATCGTTGATGATCTCGCCACGTATCGCCCGCTCATGGGCGACGAACGCAGCGTGTGGGCCGCGGCCGACTTCACCTTCGAGATCGATCCAGGTGTGGTGCTGTGCGGCAACTTCGGTCAGCGGGCCGGTGGTGAAGCGTCCGGCCAGTCCGTCGGCCTCGTCGAGGACGATGCCAACGAACAGCGGTGGCGCGAGCAGAGCGAGCCGGTATTCGGCAAGCGTGGCCGCCGGCCAGAGCTGGCGACCGGTTTTCACGGCTGACCGAGAGCGATCACGCAAGCGCAACAACCCGTCCCAGTCTTGTGACGAACAACGGTTGTCGATCATCCGCACCAACCCGTCGAGGTCGGCCGCATGGATCAGATCTTGGAGGTCTTCATCGGGCTCGAAGTGCGGCTCGTCGGACATATCCGCATCCTCCCACGAAAGAGTCCACTTTCCCTCGGGTCAACAGTGGACACACGAACGAGTCGCCTGTCAGACGAGGGGCCAGGGGTAGCGCCGACCAGTTGGGTCGGTGGGGAACCGGCGATGTTTGACGCACCAGGCGGCCCGGCCCTGGATTGCTTCGACCTCTTCGTCGCTGAGCAACACCGCGATGTCAAGCGGGACCCGATCGACGAGTTTGTTGACCTCGTCGAGCATCGGCTCGGGGATTTCTTCGTCAGCGAAATCCCAGATGACGGTCCGGAGCTTGTACTCAGCAGCAAAGCACAGCCCGTGGTCGATGCCCCAGACCCGGGCGGGCACGTCGGTGCCGTCGTCGAGCGTCTTTTCGGGGACGATGATGCAGTGGCCGCTTTTACGGTCGGTGTTGTTGCAGATGATGTCGAGCAGCGCCATCGCTCTGAACTGATCGTCGAGGTCCTGTCGCACTTCTCGAATCGTGAAGTAGTGCTCGGAGAAGTCGCCAGCGACGAACCACTGCACCGACCCCTCGCCGGCGGGGCCGTCACGCAGCACCGTCGGCGGAATGACTCCGAGGCCGAGCGCCTCGCTCATGCGATACGTCGCCACCTCCCGACGGTGGAGGCCGGGCTCGAAGTCCCAGAGTGGTCGCTCGCCACGCATTGGCTTGTAGATCGCCGGATGCGACTTGCCTTCGCGGACCACGTGGACGAGGAACGTGGCGTTGCTGCTGTACGGCATCCGCCCTTCGATCTCGATCTCGCCCTGGAGCAGGTGCGCAACGGGGTCCTCGATCGAGTCGATGCGGAGTTCGACACCGCGGTCTTCTGATTTCTGCTCGACCGAATCGGACTCGTCATCCCATCCATCGTCAGCTTCGAACTCGTCGAGGGCCATGTCGTCGTGTGACATGCGGATCAGTTCATGCGGGGGCAGGCGTGGCCGTCGGGATCGATCGGCCGTGTGCACCATTGGCAGTCAGGGCGGCCCGATTCGACGAGGCGATCTGCGTGATCGCAGAAGGCCGCTGCCTGGCCGCGGCTGACGTACAGGCGGACGTGACCTCGATCGTCATCGACCATCTCACCGTCTTCGTCGACCTCACCCACTTCTTCGAGCTGGATGAGGAGCTTGTCGGTGGCTCGGTCGTAGCCGAGGCCGATCGGGCCGAGTACGAACGATGCGTCGACGGGCTCGGCAAGTTCGAGGGCGCCAGGCATCGGCCGGTCGTCGGGCGGTGGTAGATCGCTGAGCACCTTGCGGAGGTACTGGACGATCGCCGCAGTCTGCTGCTTCTCGCACTTGACCGTTACCCGCTGACCCTCCGACCTGACCTGCATGAAGAAAGTGCGGTTACCGGGCACGCCGACGGCGCCAGTCGTGAAGGCGTCGACGTCGTCAAATTCGTAAAAGACGCTCATGCAGGCTTCAACTCGGTGAGGGGCCGGCCGGTCGAGTTGACGGCGAGCACGATTGGCCCGCCCGCGTGCCAGGTGACGGCGGTAATCGACGCAGGGCTGATGACAATGCGCTGGAACAGGTCGATGTGGGTGCCCATGGCGTGCGCAACGGCTGCCTTGATCGTGTCGGCGTGGCTGACGCAGACGATCGTTCCGCCAGGGTGCAGCTTGCGTAGCTTGTCGAGCGCTCCGACCATACGGGTCTGCATCTCGGTGAAGCTCTCGCCGTTTGGGAACCGGAACGTCGACGGTGCCCGTTGTACGGTCTGCCATTCCGGCAGCTTCATCAAATCCTTGAGTTCTTTGCCAGTCCAGTCGCCAAAGTCGCATTCGAAGAGGCCACGTTCGATCTGCGTCTTCAGGCCGCAGGCTGCCGAGATCGGAGCGGCTGTTTCTTTGGCCCGCTCAAGTGGTGAGCTGTACACGGCGTCGATCTTGAGTTCGGCGAGACGGAGGGCAGCGATCTTGGCCTGCTCGTGGCCCAGGTCAGCGAGGTGGAGGCCTTTGGCACGGCCAGGTAGGACTTTGCCCGTCGTTGGTGTCTGGCCATGACGAACCATCAGAATGGTCGTCGGCTTTTGGCCCTGGTTGGCTGCTTCTTTCTTCGAGGCAGCCTTGGACCGGCCTGTCGTCTTCGACGCCGCTTGCTTGGCCGCACGCTTTGGTGCTGCTGATTTCTTGGTGCCAGTCGTCGTCGCCATGAGGACCACCAACCTACTGTCGGTTGCAATGCCGACGCCCGCCCAGCGCTCAAAGTCACTGAACGTTCTGACCCGGGAGATCCACGCGTGTCGGGCCTGCCCGCGGTTGGTCGAGTGGCGCGAGCAGGTCGCTCTCGAGAAGCGAGCGGCGTATCGCGAGGACGACTACTGGGGCAAGGCCATCTCGGGCTTCGGCGACCCAGCCGCACAGATCGTGATCCTCGGCCTCGCACCCGCCGCCCACGGAGCCAACCGGACCGGGCGGATGTTCACCGGCGATCGCAGTGGCGACTGGCTGTTCCGCTCGATGTACACCGCCGGCTTGGCTAACCAGGCCGAGTCCACGTCCAGCGCTGACGGATTGACGCTCACCAACGCCTGGGTCACATCGGCGGTCAAGTGCGCTCCGCCTCTGAACAAGCCCACAACGACTGAACGCGACGAGTGCCGACCGTTTTTGACGCGCGAACTCGATGCCCTGTCTGCCGCGAACGTTGTGGTCTGTCTCGGCACGTTCGGGTACGACGCAGCGATGAACTTCTTCGGTGTTCGTCCGAAACCAAAGTTCGGTCACGGAGTCGAAGTGCCCGTCACCTCATCGGACGGCCGCAAGCTCACGGTCATCTGTAGTTATCACGTCAGCCAACAAAACACGTTTACGAAGCGGCTGACCGAACCAATGCTCGACGCGATCTTCACCCGCGCCAACGGGCTCGCCGGTCACACTGTGCCTGGCACAGTGTGACCGGCTGACTCAGGAACCAAGCGCGGCGATGAGTGCCTGCGCTGACAGCGCGTGTGCGAGCCGGGCATCACCGAGTTGATCGGGGAGTGAGTAGAAGGCGTGGATCTGACCGGAGAAGTGGACATGGCTCACCACGACTCCGAGGGACGACAGCCGATCGGCGTATGCAATGCCCTCGTCGCGGAGCGGGTCGAACCCGGCGGTAATCACCAACGCAGGCGGACCAGCGGCCAGGACCTCGTCTGAAGCGAGGAGCGGCGAGACACGTGGGTCGTCAGGCGTTCCCTCTCCGCCCGACAGGTAGTGCTCGGTGAACCACTGCATTGAACTCTTGGTCAAGAAATAGCCCTCGCCGTTCTCGTCGTAGGACTCTGTATTCATCCGGACATCGACCACCGGGTACACCAAGAGTTGGAAGCGAAGTGGCACGGTGGTCTCGTGGCACACCACAGCTGCGATGTTCGCGCCCGCCGAGTCGCCGCCGATGGCAATGCGCGTCGGGTCGATCCCGAGTTCGTCGGCGTGCTTGTACGCCCACTGGGTTGCGGCTCTGCAGTCGTCCAGCCCTGCCGGGAAAGGATGCTCGGGCGCAAGCCGATAGTCGACGCTGAGCACGGTCGACCCGCTGCGGTTGGTCAACGATCGACAAACGTTGTCGTGGCTGTCAAGATCGCCGATCACCCAGCCGCCGCCGTGGATGTACACGAGCAGCCCTGGTGTCGTTCCGGTTGGTGCCGCTCGATAGAGACGTGCAGGAACGCCGCCAGCATCAATTTCGACAATCTCGTGGCACTGCTCAGTCGGATCGGCCGCCAGCGCCTTGCGGGTAGCTCGCGCTTCGGCTGGCGGCTGCGAATCGAGCGGCGGTGCACCGATTGCCTCCATCATGTCGAGCAGCGTGCGGGCCTCATGGTGGAGCGGCATCCCGACATCGTGCCAGTAGCCTTTCGCCACTGTGAACTCGAAGCGTCAGCCCCGCCATATTGCGACCACCCGTCGTCTGCGAGTTACCGGTGTCGCTGTCGTCGCCGTGCTCGGTCTGAGTGCATGCAACTCCGACCCGGGCAACCGTCGCGTCGCCGAAGACATCGTCGACACAGCCCTCATCCAGGGCAAGATCACGCAGGAAGTCCACGACTGCTTGTTTGACAAGCTCGATATTTATTCGGACGAAGATTACGACGCAATCACCAAGGCTGCGAACGATCCTGGCCCGGGTACTGCGCTTGACCTCTTCGAGGCCGATCTCGCCGAGTGCAGCAAGTGAGCCACAAGTGAGCAATGGCGTGGCGCCAGACGCCACGCCGTTCTGATCAGTCTTTCTTCGGTTCCGACGCCGGCTCGGCTGTCACAGCTGCAGCCTTCTTCTTGGGAGGCGGCACGCCGACCGACGGGGCAGCGTCAGCGCCTTGGGGCCAGCGACGACGGCTCACGATCGACAATAGGCGAAGCAGACGCATTGCGGTCTCGTCGGTCTGAGCGGGCTTCGCGAGGATCGAGCCGTCAGCGATCATCCGCTCAATGACTTCCTCGCCGAGTTCGGTGCGCACGATGGTGAGCGTCCAGTCGTTGTCTTCGCCGATGCCGCCCGTGGCGACGTCGGAGTGTTCGGCGGCAAAGTCGGGGCAGGTCTTGCAGCCTTCGCGGGTCCACGCGTGGCATTCCTTCAGGTCGATCTCGTGGTACGAGCCGTCTTTCATCCAGATCTGGAAGGCGCCCTTGATGTTCATCTTCACCATGTCTTGCTTCTTCAGGCCGTACTTGGCCTCGAAGAGTTCTTCGAAGATGGCGTCATCGAACGTCTTGGAACAGAGCAGGCCGATGTTGAACAGGAAAGGCTTACTGACCTTTCCGGCTTTGCGATCCCACATGACGGGCGGCGATGAGGTCTGGCAGCCCATGCCGACGAGGGCGAGCCGCTTGAAGCCCTTTTCTTGGGCTTCGCGGAGTGCGAGCGGGTTGGCACAATAGGTGTATCGCGAGCCCGCGGTGGCGAGGATCTCTTCACGTGTCGACACGACGGCTGGCTTGGCCTTCCACGCGTCGTCCTCTTCGACGCCAGACACGAGGGCCGCGTCGATGTAGTCGTGTTCGCGCAGCCAGATGAGCATTGCTGACACGAGGCCGCCGTCCTGGCCCATCTTGTTGACCATCTCGTCGCTCGCGCGGGTGAGGTAGAGCTGACGCCAGATGCCGGCCATCTCATCGGGTTCGCGGAGGCGGCCGAACAGGTGCATGTCGGCAGCGGGTTCCCAGGCGCGAAAGCGAGGGCAGGCGCGGGTGCATGTGGTGCAGCCCTTTTCGCCGTGGATGCAGTTGTCGAGGCCCAACTCTTCTTCGAGATGGAATGGGATGTACTTGCCCTCTTCGTGTTCGTAACCAATCACATCGTGAGGACAGGTGACGACGCAACCGGCACACCCTGTGCACAAGCTGTTGGTGATGACTTCGCTGTACAGCTCTTTCCACTGCGCAGTCCAGCGCTCCTTCTTGGGGGCAGCGTCAGTGGCTGGCGTCTCGATCGTCGTCATGCAGGCGACTGTACGCCGGACGGCGGTGGCAACATCAACCCGCCTGCAACCGAATCTGACGCTGTTCGAGTCAGGAACTGTGTCTGACGTCGGAGGGGACCGATATGCGCGCACGGAGCGCCTGACGTACCGTGGTGGTCGTGCATCGTGCTCGGGACATCACCTCGCTCGGCGGAGCGGCCCGTGCCTTCGCCCGATCGTCGTCGGGTCGGGTGATTGTCGTTGCGACTTGTTTGGCGGCTGTCGTCCGATTGGCATTGGGCAACTGGTCGTTCGGTGATGCGCTTGCGGTGCTCGCGGTCGTCGTTGCACTCGGCCCGGTGGAGTGGATGATCCACCGTCGGCTGCTGCATGCTGAGCCCGGCTCGACGCTGGCCGAACTGCTGGGCACGCGTGCCGCTCATGAGCGACACCACCGTGATCCGGATGACGTGGACTGGCTGCTGCTGCGCCGGCCGAATGCAATCGGTTCGTGCCTGGCGATTATCGCTCCGGTGGCTGCTGCTGTTGCAGGCTTTTCGCTGATCAGCCTTTCCCTGGTCGGCCTGTCGCCGAGCGTCGTATCTGAGGCTCGGGCGATCGGCGCCACAGTCGGGTTCACCGGGCTTGTCGCACTGCTGCATTACGAGTGGGTCCACCTGCTCGTGCACTCGCGGTATCGACCCCGTTCTCGTTATTACACCCGGCTCGCCAAGAACCACCGGCTGCATCACTTTCGGAACGAGAGATATTGGCTGGGGGTCACGATGGACACCGGAGACCGGCTCGCACGGACCCTGCCGGCGGACCGCTCAGCCGTGCCGCTGAGCGAGACGGCACGCTCGATCAGCTGAGTGTGTAATCTCGCGGCTGATGATCGAGGTCATGCCCTCACCCGACTTCGCCACGTATGCGTGGGCGCCGATCGACATCGTTGGCGGCGCGTTGCCGAACGTACACGTCAGCTGGTCTGACGGGCTCGATCTCGACTGCTACTCGTTGTGGCTGTTCGAGAACTCGCGGGCGATCGACCCGGTCACGCGAGAGAGCACAGTCGATCCAGCCGACTTGCCCGAATCGTCGTTCCTCTCGGCGGCTCGACGGACCGAAGACGGGGCGCTTGAGCTGACGTGGGGCGATGGTCTGCAGTCGATTGTTCACCCGGGATGGTTGCGATCGATCGCTGCGCAACGGCATCGACCGGAAGCGATTCCCGGTCCGTTGACGATCTGGACGACCGACACGTTCGACGAACCGCCATCTTTTGATGGCGCCTCGGTGCTCGACGACATTGTGGTGTTTGGCGACTGGCTGCGGGCAATGCACACGTACGGCTTCGCCCGGCTCCGCAACACTCCGGCCGATCGGGCGTTTCTCGAAACGCTGATCACGCGAATCGGTCCGATTCGCGGATCGAACTTCGGCAACATCTTCACGGTCGAGGCACGCCTCGATGCGGATTCAACAGCGAACACTGGCCTGAATCTCGGTCAACACGCCGACCTCCCGACGCGTGAGACGCCGCCAGGCTTTCAGTTCCTGCACTGCGTCGAGAACACGGTCGCCGGGGGAGCTTCGCGAATGACCGACGGGCTTGCGGTTGTCGCCGAACTCGAAGCAAACCATCCGGCCGAGTACGCGGCACTGACCACCTTGAACTGGGTGTTCGCTAATCGGGCGTTGGACGGCGATCATCGCTGGATCGGCCCAGTGATCGACCATGGCCAGCCCGGCTCGCCACTGACCATGCGCGCCTTCTACCCGGTCCGGCTCGCACCCGATATGGCGACCGACGACGTACCGCGCGCGTACGACGCGATGCGCGTCTTCTCCAGCGTTGCCCACGACGAACGATTCATGCTGCGCTCTCGGTTTGAGCCGGGCGACATCATCGGCTTCGACAACCGGCGAATGTTGCACGGCCGCGACGCATTCGATCCAGGCGCCGGATCGCGAGTCCTCACCGGCTGCTACGTCGACAGTGACGAGTTGCTCTCGCGTCTACGCGTGCTCGATCGTGACGCTCCGAACACTCCCTCGAACTCGCGCCCCGAACCCGTCCCTCAAAACCTCCCTCGAACCCCTGACCCTCGAACCCCTGACCCTCGAACCCCTGATTAGAAGGAAACCTCATGAGCTCTGTCTTCATCACCTGCGCCGTCACCGGCAGTGGCGACACCGTCGGGAAGTCTGACAAGGTGCCGTACACCCCCGAGGCAATCGCCGACGACTGCATCGCAGCAGCCAAAGCAGGCGCAGCCGTCGTGCACATCCATGTCCGCGATCCCGAGACAGGTGCGCCGTCACGGGAAGTCGAGTACTACGCCGAAGTGGTCGACCGGATCCGTGCCTCTGACGTCGACCCGGTGATCAACCTCACCGCTGGCATGGGTGGCGATGTCACCTTCGGTCCTGTCGAAAGCCCGCTGCCGCTTGCCGCGGTAGGCACCGACATGGTGGGTGCGTCCGAACGGCTCGACCACGTCCGCAAAATTCTCCCTGAGATCTGCACCATCGACTGCGGCTCGATGAACTTCGGCGAGGGTGACTACGTCATGACGAACACCCCGTCGATCCTCGCCGAAATGGCTCGCCAGATCCAGGAACTCGGTGTCCGTCCCGAGATCGAAGTGTTCGACACAGGCCACCTCTGGCAGGCGAAGTCGCTCGTCGAGCAGGGGCTCATCGCTGATCCGGTCATGGTGCAGTTATGTATGGGGATCCCGTGGGGTGCGCCACCGGATTTGAACACCTTCATGGCGATGGTCAACAACATCCCCGACAGTTGGACGTTCAGTGCGTTCTCGATTGGGCGCAAGCAGCTTGAATACGTGGCGCTTGCTGCGATCGCGGGCGGCAACGTCCGTGTCGGCCTCGAAGACAACCTGTACCTCGACCGGGGTCAGCTGGCGACGAACCGCGATCTTGTCGAACGGGCAGTCGACATTCTGAGCGGCATGAACTTCGACATCATGACGTCGGCCGAGGTTCGCGAGAAGATGCAGCTGACGAAGCATGGCTGACCTGCCACAGCGTGGTGCCGTCGTTGGGTGTGGGGTGATCGGCGCTGCTTGGGCGGCGCGGATGCGGCTTCGGGGGATCGACGTTTCGGCATACGACCCATCGCCAGATGCTTCAAAAATCCTGGACGACGTATTAGCCGACGCTGTCTCGGCATGGAACGCACTTGGCCTGTCGACAGACCACATTGGTTCGTTGACACTGTGTGCGTCGATCGAAGAAGCCGTCGCTCACGCAGGGCTGATTCAGGAAAGTGTCCCAGAGCGGCTCGACATCAAGCACTCGACACTTGCTGCCATCGATGCTGCGGCACCTGCTGATGCGATCATCGCGTCGTCCACGTCGGGGTACAAACCAACGGACCTCGCCACATCGATGATCCGCCCAGAACGGCTCGTCGTTGCGCATCCGTTTAACCCGGTCTACCTGTTACCGCTCGTCGAGATTGTCGGTGGCGAACAGACATCGCTGGGAACTATCGACCGGGCGATGGACACCTACCGAGCGCTCGGCATGCACCCGCTGCACGTGCGTAAAGAGATCGATGCCTTCATTGCCGATCGCCTCCTCGAAGCCGTGTGGCGTGAAGCGCTGTGGCTGGTCAACGATGGCATCGCAACCACCGAAGAGATCGACGATGCAATCCGCTACGGCTTTGGCCTCCGGTGGGCGCAAATGGGCACCTTCGAGACCTATCGGATTGCCGGCGGAGAGGGTGGTATGCGCCACTTTATGGAGCAGTTCGGGCCGGCGCTGAAATGGCCGTGGACCAAGTTGATGGACACGCCAGAGCTGACTGACGAACTGATCGACACCATCGCCGCGCAGTCTGACGAGCAAGCAGCAGGTCGCTCCATCCGAGATCTCGCGCAAGAACGTGACCGGAACCTCGTCGCGATTTTGCGGGCGCTTGAAAGTGTCGATGCGGGGGCTGGCAAGACCATCACCAACCTCCGTGCACTGCAGGGCTGACAACGCCGTAACCCCGTTTGCGTCGAAGTTTCCGTTGACCAGTCCGCAGGAATCTCGACGCAAACGGGAGAATGTCGGAATGTTCGGGATTTTGCTGTCGACGTCCGCCGAAGACAACGGGTTCGCGTGGCCGGTCCTGATCGTCGGCGGATTGATCATCGTTGCGGGCTTGGTCGCCACCAGGGGCGAGTTCCGCAACTGGCGGCAGCGTCGAGCAAACCGGGACTGATCGTTTGCGGAACGAAATGCGCTGAAATGGCAATCACAATCGTCACGCAAACGGACGAGTAACGGCAAAGCTAAACGGCGTCGGTGCCCTCTTCGCCGGTGCGGATGCGTACGACGCGATCGACGTTTGTCACCCAGATCTTGCCGTCACCGATCTTGCCGGTGGCCGCCGCCTTGGCAATGGCTTCGACCACGTCGTCAACACGTGCCTCGTCGACGACGGTGGCAAGGCTGACCTTGGGAACGAAGTCGATCTTGTACTCGGCGCCGCGATACGTCTCGGTGTGTCCGCCTTGGCGGCCGAAACCGCGAACCTCAGAGACGGTGATGCCGGTGACATCGATCGCCTTGAGGGCGTCCTTCACGTCGTCGAGCTTGAAGGGTTTGATGACTGCAGTGATGAGTTTCATGGTGTCCCCGGTTCGTGCGAAGTGTTCACGGCGTGATGTTCAAAGTGAGTCAGCTGGTGTACGCCGACTCGGCGTGCTGGCTCTGGTCGAGACCCTGGTACTCAGCATCCTCGCCGACGCGCAGCCCCATCGTTGCATCGATCGTTTTGGCAATGGCATACGTGACGACGAAGGAGAACACGCCGACCACGAGGGCCGCAACGAACTGATCTTTGAGGAGCTCAAGGCCGCCGCCGTAGAAGAGGCCTTCCGAGCTGTTTTCGGCGATCACTGGGTTGACGGCTGCATCGGCGAACAGGCCGAGGAGCAGCGTGCCGACGATGCCGCCGATCAGGTGCACCGCGATGACGTCGAGGCTGTCGTCCCAGTTCATTTTCTCCTTGATGGTCAGCGCAAGGAAACACGAGGCTCCGGCGATGAAGCCAATGATCAGTGGCGAGGCACCACCAACGAAGCCGGCGCATGGAGTGATGGCGACGAGGCCGGCGACAGCGCCGGAGCAAGCGCCGAGCACAGTTGCGTGGCCACCCTTCCAGCGTTCCACGAGGAGCCAGCCGAGCATGCCGGTCGAAGCAGCGAGATGGGTGTTGACCAGGGCTTGGGCCGCAAGGCCGTCGGCGGCGAGGCCGGAACCGGCGTTGAATCCGAACCAGCCGAACCACAAGATGCCGGTACCGAGGACCGTGAGCGGCAGGTTGTGCGGTTGCATGGGCACGTCGCCGTGGCCCTTGCGGTTGCCGATGACGAGGATGACGGCGAGCGCTGCCACACCGGCGCTGATGTGGATGGCCGTGCCGCCAGCAAAGTCGAGTGCCCCCATCTCGAGGAGCCAGCCGTTGAACACCCACTTGGCGCCGGGGATATAGACGAGCAATGACCAGAATCCGATGAGCACGGCGTACGAACCAAATTTCAACCGGTCAGCTGTGGCGCCGGTGATCAGTGCCGGGGTGATGACCGCGAACATCATTTGAAAGGCGACGAAGGCCATGCCGGGAATGTCTCCGTCGAGGTTGGTGACGTCGGCGAGGAAGAGGAAGTCGAAGTTGCCAATCCAACCGTTGCCGCTGTCACCGAAGACGAGCGAGAAGCCGACGATTGCCCAGATGGTCGACACCAAACCAACGGCGAACATGTTTTGCATCAACATGCCGAGCACGTTCTTCGAACGCACCATGCCGCCGTAGAAGAACGCCAACCCAGGCGTCATGAAGAGAACGAGTGCTGCCGAGATCAGCACCCATGCGGTATTTCCAGAGTCCACTGCGAGAAGCATGGGACCGGATCGTAGGCAGCGCCTGCTGAGTGTGAGCGTGCAGAAACGTGATGTTCACAATCCGGAAACAGAGACACTCGGAACGCGGGCCGACGGTGTGCTTGGGAGCGGATCGGACCGCAGCCCAGGGTGTCCCAGCACCGAAAACGAAACGATCCCCGTGCCGGCATCTTGAGGACAAGATGCGACACGGGGATCGTCCGAGCGAATCGCGACATTGCAGTTCGCTCAGGCTGTTATCTGACAGCGAGGCCGGAGCTACACGGCGTCGGCACCTTCTTCTCCCGTTCGGATGCGGATGATTCGCTCGACCTCGGTCACCCAAATCTTGCCGTCACCGATCTTGCCGGTGGCAGCTGACTTGGTGATGGCCTCAACGACGCCGTCGACAGCGGCGTCGTCGACGACGATCGCCACCTGGACCTTCGGGACAAAGTCGATCTTGTACTCAGCACCCCGGTAGGTCTCCGTGTGGCCGCCCTGGCGGCCGAAGCCGCGTACTTCACTCACGGTGATGCCGGACGAGCCAGCTTCCTTGAGTGCATCTTTGACGTCATCGAGCTTGAACGGCTTGATCACTGCAGTTACGAGTTTCATGTTGTTGTCTCTTCTCTCTTCTGTCAGTCAGGTTCAGGCGTAGGACGGGTCGTTGTTGTAGCCGGCCATGCCGTGCTCGGGAACGTCGAGGCCACCGACCTCTTCTTCTTCGCTCACTCGGAGGCCAATTGTGGCCTTGAGGGCGGAGAAGACAACGAGGCTGGCAACGCCGACCCAAGCGATGATGATGATGACCATGAGGGCCTGCACGCCGAGCTGCTCGAAGCCGCCACCGTAGATCAGGCCGGCATCTTCGCGTCCGAGGAATGCATCGTCGTAGCGGGCAAAGATGCCGATCGACAGTACGCCCCACATGCCGACGACACCGTGCACGCTGATTGCGCCGACCGGATCGTCGATCTTGATCTTGTCGAAGAATTGCACTGCGACGACCACGATGATGCCGCCGATGGCGCCGATGGCGATCGACATGATCGGAGTTGCGGTGCCGCATGGACCGGTGATGGCGACCAGTCCGGCGAGCACGCCGTTGCCGATGAAGGCGATGTCCGGCTTGCCCGTCTTGATCCAGACGAAGGCTGCAGTGGCGCAGCCACCGGCAGCAGCAGCGAGAATCGTATTGAGTGCAATGCCTGTCACAAGATTGTCGGCAGCGAGCTCGGAGCCAGGGTTGAATCCGAACCAGCCGAGCCAGAGGATGAACACACCGACGATCGCGAACGGGATGTTGTGGCCAGGGATCGCTCGGGCCGTTCCGTCGTCGGCGAACTTGCCTTTGCGGGCACCGACAAGCTTGGCGCCGACGAGTGCGGCGACACCGCCGGTCATGTGCACGACACCGGATCCTGCGAAGTCGGAATACACGGCGTCACCGATCGAGAGGCCAGCAATGAAGCCGCCGCCCCAGGTCATGTGCACGACCACCGGGTAGATGATGCCGCACATGAACACACCAAAGATGAGGTACGACGAGAACTTCGTGCGCTCGGCCATGGCGCCCGAGCAGATCGTCACGGCTGTCGCGGCGAACACTGCCTGGAAGAAGAAGAACGTTCCGTGCGACAGGTTGATCACCCCACTTCCGCCAAGCGCGTTGATGTCAAGGTCGTTCATGAAGAACCACCCGCCGTCGGTGCCGAGGAGGTCGTTGCCGCCGCTGAAGGCGAAGGCATAGCCGGTTGCAAAGAAGGCAAGGATGCCGATGATTGCGTCGGCCATGTTCTTGGCAAAGATGTTCACTACGTTCTTCGCACGTGTTAGGCCTGCCTCGACGAGTGCGAAACCCGCCTGCATGAAGAAGACAAGACAACCAGCGATGAACACCCAGATGTTGTCGAGGATCGCTTGGACCTCTGACGCTTCCTGAGCGATGACGGTTCCGGGCAAAAGGGCCACAAGGGCGACAACGCCGCCAAGGCCAGAGATGATTCGAAGCGCACGATTGTGCAAGGGGTCCTCCAAAAAGGATCGGGGATACGGGAAGGTTTGCGTGGAGAATCCAGTGGCGCCGTTGCCGTCCGGATTGCGAAGCGAAAGCTACGGACCGTCGATGTCGCGCGTGTCGCGGCTTTGTTTCGGCTCCGTGAACTGTCGTGAAGCGTGGCGTGAGGCGTGTTGAAGAGGGCCCGGGCGACAGCCCGGAGAGGCCCGCTCTTATTGCGAAAGACGGGCACGAACGGCGGGTACGAACGGCGGACGCATCGAATTGGCTGACCGGTGCAGTTTCGGAAAACTGTCCGGGTTACTTGTGCAGCCGTCCGCCCTCAGTAGGGGACCAGTTTTCTCGAGGGGGTTGAGGCACTGGCTGATCTGAGGGCGGAACGACTGCGCAGGTCAAGGTACGGACACGATGTTGCGTGAGTGTGCGCTTTCCGTAAACGAGCGGTGAACAGCCGGCGTTGGTTCGGGGCCAGCTTGCGGCAGCCCGGGGGAGCAAGCGACGAGTGCCACACGCGCCAGATTCGGGGCAACGTCGATGCAACAGCAAGAATGTCGTCTATGGATCTGACGTACCCGAACGAAGCTGAAGAATTCCGCGCCGAAATCAAATCGTGGCTTCTCGACAACCTGCCTGAGGGCTGGTTCGACGATGGCTTCGAGATGACGTCAGGAGAGCGCGAGGCGTTCAACGCCGAGTGGCCCACCAAGCTCTTCGAAGGTGGTTGGATCTGCGCCACTTGGCCGGCCGAGTACGGCGGCAAGGGCCTGACCACGATGCAGGGCGTCGCTCTGTCGGAGGAGTTCGCCAACGCGAAGGCCCCGATGCGCGGTGACTTCTTTGGCGACACGCTGGTTGGCCCGACACTGCTTCAGTGGGGAACCGAGGAACAAAAAAAGGAGTTTCTGCCCGGTATTTTGCAGGGTCGGACCCGCTGGTGCCAGGGCTTCTCGGAGCCCGACTCCGGTTCTGACTTGGCGTCGATCAAGACGACCGCCGAGCTCGACGGCGACGAGTGGGTCATCAACGGCCAGAAGGTTTGGACCACGCAGGGTCACCACGCCGACTATTGCTTCCTCCTGACGCGTACAGATCCCGAGGCGAAGAAGCACGCCGGCATCTCCTACATGCTCGTCCCAATGAATCAGCCGGGCATCGAAGTCCGCGGCATCACGCAGCCCGACGGCACCGCCGAATTCTGTGAGGTCTTCTTCTCGGACGCACGTTGCGCCAAGGACGCCGTTGTCGGCGGAGTGAACAACGGCTGGAAGGTCGCGAACTCAACCCTCGGCTTTGAGCGCGGCCAGTCTGCCACGACTGGTTTCCGCCGCTTTGCCGAGGAGTTCCGGATCCTCAAAGAGCAGGCCATTGCCAACGGCGCAATCAACGATCCGCACATCCGTCAGCGTCTGATGCAGTACTACAGCAAGATTGAGATCCTGCGTTTCAACGGCTTGCGGAACCTCACTGCGACGCTGAACAAGAGCCGCGGTGCCGGGGTGGTTGATATGGGCACGATTGCGCTCGGAGCGACGAACAAAATGTTCTGGACCGAGATGCATCAGAAATCCATGGAACTGGCGTTGGACATCTATGGCACCGATTCGTTGCTGATCGACGCCGGTCCGGAGGGCGGCGGCTGGCCCGGCGCCTCGCGCGACAAACGCCGCGACGGCTACCCGGTGAGCCCGATGATGTCGTCGTTCTTCTTCTCGCGTTCCGAGACCATCTGGGGCGGCACGAGCCAGATCCAGCGCAACATCGTCGGCGAACGCGTCCTCGGTCTTCCCAAAGAACCACAGCCCCCGACCGGCTCCTAAGCGCAGGGGAGAGCGCAAGGCCGGGTGCAGAGATGGCTGTTCCAAAGCTCAACAACTGGACAAAACTTGCCATCAAGCTGTGATGTTCACCCAACTGGCTACTGATGTCGCTCCGATCCGCGGTGTCGTCATCGGGCCCGCCTCGACGCAGACGCTGAGCGTGTCGGTCGACGTGGCCCGTCTCTCGTAGCCTTAGGTGCATGACAGTGCGAATCGGAGTTATTGGTGCGGGCGGTATGGGCCGTGAGCACATCACGAATCTCGCTGCGATTGACGGCGTGGAGGTCGCCGTCGTTGCCGATGTCGTCGCAACAGCAGCCCTCGATGCTGCTGGCCTCTGCAACGCTGCTGCATCGACCGACGCCTTCGCTGTCGCCCGAGACCCGAGCCTCGACGCCATCGTCATCGCGTCGCCGGATGACACGCATGCCAATCTCACGATCGCTGCAGTCGAGCGCGGTGCCTTCGTCCTGTGTGAGAAGCCGCTGGCGAGCAATGTCGCCGACGCTGAACGGGTCGTTGCCGCAGAGGTCGCTGCTGGGCGTCCGTTGGTCCAGTTGGGCTTCATGCGCCAGTACGACCCAGCGCATCTGCAGGTTGCAACCGCAATCGGCGAACTCGGTGCGATCCGCCATGTCCGTAGTGCTCACCGCAACACCAACCACCAGTGGGAACGGCCGCTCGAACTGGTCTTCTCGCAATCGTTGATCCACGACGTGCACACCGCCCGATGGCTCATGGGCACCGAGTTCTCGTCCGTCACCACGCAGGTGGTCAGCGGACCACGGCCAGTCGAGCACGTGGTTGTCCTCGGGGCGATGGCTGACGGGTCGACTGTCACGATCGAGTTCGTCGAAGCCACGTACGGCTACGACATCGATGTCGAGGTGACCTGCGAACATGGCATGGTCACCGCCCCGCAACCAGCTCAGCCGGTTGTCCGCTTCGAGGGCGCGGGTCATCAGCACATTGGTGACGACTGGTTCGGACGATTCACCGAGGCATATCGGGCTGAGGCCGCGGATTGGATTGCAGGGGTTCGTGCCGGAGAGGTGCGCGGCCCGACTTCGATCGATGGTTTGGCGGCGCAGCGAGTTGTCGATGCAGCGATTCGATCGGCGGTATCTGGCCAACGCGAAGCGGTCTCACCGCCGTTTGTGACTTCCGGCCGGACCTGATCTGAGACGGTCAAGACTCGATCTGGTTCGACATGATGGTTGAGTGTCGATGTCGGGAAGCTCCACTGTTGCGGATCAGCATGCTGATTGCGCTGAGGAGCGACTGATCACCAAACCATTCGTGGTCGTATCGTTGAGTGCCTTTGCGTTCTTCATGTACATCGGAACGCTGGTCCCACTCGTTCCGCTGTTCATCGAGGGGCCGCTGAAAGGTGGCGAACTCGCCCTCGGGCTGAATGCCGCAGTTTTTGCCCTTGCTGCAGTGTTCGCTCGGCCACTGCTCGGCCGTTTGGCCGATCGCTACGGACGTCGCTCAATCATCATCGGTGGTGCGCTGATGGCCGCGGCCGGCGGCATGTTGATGAGCCAGATCGATTCGCTCGGCTTCTTGATGGCGCTCCGGGTACTCACCGGCGTGGGCGAAGCGGCAGTTTTCGTCGGATCCGCAACGCTGATTGCCGATCTGTCGCCGCGTGAACGTCGCGCCGAGGGGGCGAGCTACTTCTCAGTGGCTGTGTTCTCCGGCATCGGTGTCGGACCGGTGTTCAGTGAATGGCTGCTTGACGACGTCAACTTCGAACGCACCTTTATCGCGGCCGGCGGCTTCGCCATACTGGCTGCGGTGATCGCGATCTTCGCGCCGGCGCGCGTTGAGTCACCCGAAGATTCCGAGTCGACCGTTGACTCGGGCGGACACGCTGCGCCGCCTGTGAGAGCCCTTGCCGAGAGCGGCATCTTCAAGATCATTCACCCTGCCGCGATTCTGCCCGGTGTTGTGTTGGCGTTCGGGGTTGGCGGTCTGACCACCTTCTTCCTCTTCATCCCCGAGTACTCGCGCGACAACGGATTCGCCAACTCTGGCCTCTTGTTTCTGACCTATGCGCTCGTCTCGCTCGTCATTCGAATCTTCGGCGCAAAGCTGCCGGAACGTCTGGGCCCGCGACGTTCTGTCACGATTGCGCTTGTCTCCATGGCGGGCGGTCTTGCTGTCTTCGCTGCTGCGCCGAACGTCGTCGGCCTGTGGATCGGGGCGTTCCTGATCGGGCTCGGCGCTGCATTCAACTACCCGTCGCTCATGGCGCTCACGGTCAACAATGCCAGCGATGCGGATCGCGCATCGGCAATCAGTTCGTTCACGATGTTCTTCGAAATCGGCTCGGCGGGAAGCGGCCTGCTTATCGGTGGGTTCGCTCAGATCGTCGGCAAGCAGGTCGGATTCCTGGGTGGCGTGGTTTCCTGCCTGATCGGTCTGTGGCTCCTGCGGACCAAGCTCGCGCCCGCTGGGTCTGACGTCGGTTCCAACAGGACTGAGCGGAAATCAGACATCCAACTGGCTGGCTGATTTCCGCTGGTCATTGTGGGCAGTGACCGGCATCATGGAGTCATGCCACCGCTCGACCACGACCGTTGCTACAGCATCGTCAAGAACGCCGACCGGCGCTTCGACGGGTGGTTCGTGACCGCAGTACGTACGACGGGCATTTATTGCCGCCCGAGTTGTCCAGCAATCACGCCGAAGCAAACGAACGTCGAGTTCCATCACACGGCCGCCGCTGCACAGCAACGTGGGTTTCGAGCGTGCAAGCGGTGCCGTCCTGACGCGTCGCCTGGCTCGCCGGAGTGGAATCTCCGCCAGGATCTGATCGGGCGAGCGATGCGCCTGATTGCGGACGGGGCTGTCGAGCGTGACGGCGTGCCGGGGCTGGCGAAGCAGCTCGGCTACAGCGAGCGTCATCTCAATCGAGTCATGACCAACGAGCTCGGTGCAGGTCCGCTGGCCATCGCCCGGGCCCATCGGGCGCACACGGCGCGGTTACTTATCGAAACCACCACGATGAACTTCACCGATATTGCCTTCGCAGCAGGTTTCGGCAGCATTCGCCAGTTCAACGACACAGTGCGTGAGGTGTTTGCGTCGTCGCCGACCGAACTGCGTGCCAAGCGCAGCACCGGGAGCCAGGCATTGACGGCGGGCGAGGTCACACTTCGGCTACCGACCCGTCAGCCGTTCGCTGGTGACGAGTTGCTTGCGTTCCTCGGGGCGCATGCCGTTCCCGGTGTGGAGTCGTGGGATGGCTCGAGCTTCGCTCAGGTGCTGTCGTTGCCGCAGGGGTCCGGCGTTGTTTCGCTGCGAGCAGGTGACGATTACGTCGAGGCTCGCGTGCGCCTGACCGAGTGGGCCGACCTCGCCACGGCGGTTCAACGGATCCGTCGACTCCTCGACCTCGATGCCGATCCGCAGGCCGTCGATGCCGCACTCGCCTCCGATCCGCGCCTTGCTCCGCTTGTTGCCAGAGTCCCCGGGCGGCGCGCTTCGGGGAGCGCCGATCCGGTACAGACGGCACTGCGTGCGGTGGTCGGCCAGCAAGTATCGCTTACGGGAGCACGCACCGTGACGGGTCGCCTTGCTCTGGCCCTGGGTGATCCGCTCGACCCGGCGCTGGCGGTCGGCAACGGATTGTCTCATGCCTTCCCGACCGTCGAGCGTCTCGCCGAAGCACCTGACGAATTGTTCGCCATGCCGGCTGCTCGCCGCGACACGGTGCGCCGCCTTGCAGCCGCCGTTGCCGAGGGCAGTGTTGCGCTTGATGCGGGTTCCGACCCGCACGTGGCCCGTGATCAACTCCTCGCACTGAAAGGCATCGGGCCGTGGACGGCTGATTACGTGATGATGCGGGGCCTCGGACATCCCGACGTCTTTCTCGGCACCGACCTCGTTGCGGTCAACGCTCTCACGGCGCTCGATCTCACCGTCGACGATGCAGCCGGCTGGGCACCTTGGCGCTCGTATGCACTCCATCACCTCTGGGCGAGCCTCGGAACGCTCGAGGCCGCCGCGGCTGCCGCTGCACGACCCCGCAAGGACACCGCATGACCGCTACCAATAACGACACCAGCCCTGACACCAGCCCTGACACCAGCTTGTCTTTCACGATGATGGACAGCCCCCTGGGCGTGCTCAGACTCGTTGCCAGCAATGTCGGGCTCCGGGCAGTGCTCTGGCCGAGCGATGATCCGGCACGGGTGCCACTCGGAATTGTGATCGAGGCGGCCGACCCGACCGATCATCCCGTCCTTGCTGCAGCCGTCAATCAACTCGGCGAGTACTTCGCCGGGGATCGTCGGAATTTCGATCTCCCACTGGAACCGATCGGCACCGACTTTCAGCAGTCAGCATGGATCGCGCTGCGAGCCATCCCTTATGGAGAGACCGTCAGCTACGGCGAGCAGGCCGCAGCGATGGGCGACAAGCGTAAGGCGCGTGCGGTCGGTGCCGCCAATGGTCGCAATCCGATCTCGATCATCGTGCCCTGCCATCGAGTTGTCGGTTCGAACGGCTCGCTCACAGGATTCGCCGGCGGCCTCGCCAGCAAGCAATGGCTCCTTGAACACGAGTCCACTACCGCTCCGTCTTCCAAAATGGAGACCATTTCAACGCGGCAGTGACGTGTCTTGGTCTCCATTTCTGGCGATGGGGGCAACGCTGGCGAAATGGAGACCGTTCTGCTTGCTGGGCGCGGTGAGCTGGTCTCAGTTTCTGATGACAGGGGCGGCGTGAGGGTGTGGCAACGTGACGCGATGAAGTATGTGCCGTTTGGAAACACTGGTTTGTCCGTCTCTGCGATCACGCTCGGGTGCATGAGTTATGGCGAGTCGGGTAAGGGCACCCACGCATGGAGCATGGACGAGGCGAGCAGCCGGCCGTTCATCGAGCAGGCCCTCGAAGCAGGGATCAACTGCTTCGACACGGCCAATGTTTATTCGCTGGGATCGAGCGAGGAGATCGTCGGTCGAGCGCTTGCCGACATGACGAATCGCGAAGACGTGATCATTGCCACCAAGGTGCGTGGCCGAATGCGCGAGGGGCACTTCGGCGAGGGGCTCTCCCGCAAGGCAATCATGCATGAGGTCGACCAGAGCCTGAAGCGGCTCGGCACCGACTACATCGATCTGTATCAGATCCATCGCTGGGACCATCGCACGCCGATCGAAGAGACGATGGAGGCGCTGCACGATCTGATCCGCTCGGGCAAGGTGCATCACATCGGTGCATCGTCGATGTACGCATGGCAGTTCAGCAAGGCGCAGTACACCGCTGACGCCAACGGTTGGACGCGGTTCGTCAGCATGCAGCCGCATTACAACCTGATCAATCGCGAAGAGGAGCGCGAGATGCTTCCGCTTTGTCGCGACATGAACGTCGCCGTGATCCCATGGAGCCCGATGGCCCGCGGCAAGCTGACTCGCGAGTGGGGTGCCACGACCAACCGCACAGAAAGCGACGACTTCGGTCGCTACCTCTACAGCATGGAGGAGTCGGACAAAGCAGTGTCCGACGCCGTCGGTGTGGTTGCCGAAGCGCGCGGTGTGTCGCGCGCGCAGATTGCCCTCGCGTGGGTGCTGCGCAATAAGGCAGTCACGTCACCGATCATCGGTGCAACCAAGCCGCATCACATCGACGATGCCGTGGCAGCCGTCGAGTTGGAACTTACAGACGACGAAGCGCAGTCGCTCGAAGAGCACTATCTCCCGCACCCCATCGTCGGCTTCTCCTGAGTCGGTCCAGATCGCCCGATCCCTGCGTTGCGAGAGCTCGTCATTGAGCAAGCTCAACATCCTCGCCTCGCGCCTCGCGCCTCGAACAATCTGATCCCAACTCAGGGGATTGGGAGGGACGAATGGCGCCCGACTGCGCTGGCCCGCCCGCTGTGCCTTTTACTTACGTCGGTAGGCGGAGGCTGACTGCGCTTTGCGGGCGCGGTTGGCTTCCTGCTTTGCTGCCTTAGCGGCCTTGCGTGCTGCGCGCAACTTGTCTTGCTCGTCGGCCGGGCGCTTCGAGGTGTCGAGCACCGTCGCTGCTTCGGACTCTTCGACCTTCGGGAGCGCCATAACGTCGTCGTTCTTCAGTAGGTCGCGGATGATGGCGGACGCCGGTGCTTCGCCAGCCACGGTGGCAGCGAGCATGATTCGGGCAACGGCGAGGCCGTGCTTCTCGACGATTGGCGGAAGCACTTCCTTCAGCTGATCGGTCGACGGGTTGTCGGCGTTGTCGCCGAGCTGCTCGATGCAAGCGGCGAGGGCGGCGTCGGAAATGATCGCTGCGATTGCTTCCATGGTGCCGTCGATGCGGCCGGTCTTGACGGCAGCGCGCACGCTGTCGACAGCGAGTTCGCCTTCGACAAATGACTCCAGGCCTTCACGATGATCGTCGTCGAGTACCTCGATGGCGGCGGCCAATTCTTCGTCGGTGGCAGCCTTGATTGAGCGGTCGAGGAGACCCAGCGCCTGCATGCGGTTCTTGACGTGATTCACGGGCAGCGACGATACCGTCGAAACATGCCGAGCAGCACTGCAGCCATCTCAGACGCTAAGTTCGTCTCGCTCACGACGTACAAAAAAGACGGTACACCCAAGCTGCTTCCGGTCTGGATCGCCGCGCTTCCCGACGGCCGTGTGGGTTTCACCACGTCGGGGGAGTCGTGGAAGGCGAAGCGCGTGCGGACCAACCCGCAGGTGACTCTGCGCCCGTGCGACCAGCGAGGCCGCGTGGCAGACGGGGCCGCCGAGGTGACCGGAACGGCTGTCGTCGTCTCCGGCACCGAGTTCGCCGAGGTCGAGGCGCTCATCAAGGCGAAGTACGGCTTCATGTTCACGGTCATGAAGACGGTGAACAGCATGCGCGGCGTCTTCAAAAAGCAAGAGACGCAGTCGTCGAGCGCCATGATTATCACGCCCGACTGACAGAGCGCCTCGCGATGATCTGGACGCGGGCGCCCTGAACGCGTACGCTCTGAAAACGCTTACATACCTGCGCGCATACGTCAAGTACGCCCGGCGAGGGACCGGGTAGAGCCTCTTTTTTGGTCGACGCGCAGCGTCTGAAAGTCTGGCGCAGGACGACCGAAAATGGCGTGATCAGGACTGCGGAGGGCCGGTCGTCGAGCGTTGGATCAGCTCGGTCGGAGCGACGACGCGCGGGGTTGTGGTTTCGCTCATCGCCGCTGGATGCATGGTGTTCGGATGCATGGTGTTCAGCAGGAGGCGGGCCGCCGTGGCGCCGTGATCTGCAACGGTCTGTCGGATCGTCGTGAGCCCAACGACCCGGGAGAACTCGTGGTCGTCGACACCGATCACCGAGACGTCGCGACCCGGAACGAGGCCACGGTTGCCGAGTTCCATGATGGCGCCGAAAGCGATCTCGTCGGACATCGCGAACACCGCGCTGGGTGGATCGGGATGATCGAGCAACAAACTCATTGCTTCCTGGCCGCCCTCGATTGTGAAGTTGCCGCCTTCCAGCATGTCGTCGTCGACGGTCAAGCCGGCAGCACGGAGTCCGTCGGCGAATCCGCGTTGCCGGGCCTGGGGCACCTCGAACTGCCTTGGGTTGAAGCGCATCCCCCCGATTACGCCGAAGCGCTCGTGCCCGAGCGAGACGAAGAGATCAGCTGCGGTTCGTCCGACGAGTTCGTCGTCAATCCGCACCGAGGGGTGGTCGAGCACATCGATGCCGATCGTCGCGATGGACACGCCGCGGGCGCTGATCGACTGCGCCTCTTCGTCGGTCACCCGGACGTCGACGAGCACGAGGCCGTCGGTGCGTCGCTCGAGGTGGTACGCCTCACTCAGCAACCGGGAAAGGTCGTTCAAGGAACCGACGCCGAGCACGAGGAGGTCGTAGCCCGCTTCGGCGCAGATCGCCTCGACGCCGGCGACGATGTTCGAGAAGTACCAACTGTTCAGATGCGGGATGACCGCGGTGATCGTGCGGGTCTCGCCGGCAGCAAGCCGTGAGGCGGCGGGGTCGGCGGTGTAGGCGAGTGCTTCGGCAACAGCGATGACTCGGGCGCGGGTCGATGCAGCGACATTCGGGAGCCCGCGGAGTGCACGGCTGACCGTGGCGACCGACACGCTCGCTCCTGCCGCTACATCTTCGATCGTCGCGCGGCGGGTGCGTGGGGGAAGCGTGGAGGGTGTGGAGGGTGGGGAGGGTGGGGAGGGTGGGGATGGTGGCAGGGTCGGATTCATGGCGTGCGGGTGCTCGGTACTTCTCTTGGGGCCTTTTGTCGCCGTGGGCGCGAAGTGTAGGCAATCGGTGTCACCGCCGATCAGCCGTAACATCGTGCAATGCCCGCGAACCGTTCAACTTCTGACCGTGCGCTGGCGGCGATCTCGCTGCTCGACCTGACCGATCTTGCTGATGATCATTCCGCTGCTGGAATCGACCGACTCTGCGAGCGTGCCGCCGAGCACCAGGTCGCAGCAGTATGTGTCTGGCCCGAACATGTGCCGCGGTGTGTCGAACTGCTCGCTGATTCCGGCGTGGGCATCGCGACGGTCGTCAACTTCCCGCAGGGCAACCAGCAGGTCGGCAAGGTGCTTGAAGAGACGCTGACTGCACTGTCGGACGGAGCCACCGAGATCGATGTTGTATTGCCCTACAAGATGTTCCGCAACGGCGACGTCAAGCCGACCGCTGCCATGATCGAAGCGGTTGGCGACCTCGTTGCACCACCCGGCATCCTCAAGGTGATCCTCGAAACCAGCGAGTTGCTCGACGCGGGCATGGTCCGATCAGCGGCCGAACTGGCCATCGGCCTCGGCGCCGATTTCGTCAAGACATCAACCGGCAAGGCGCAAGGTGGAGCCACCCTCGATGCGGCCCGCGTGATGCTCGAAGTCATTGCCGATTCCGACCGTACCGTCGGGATCAAGCCGTCGGGCGGGGTCAAGACATACGACGACGCCATGGCCTACCTCGACCTCGCGGCCGAGGTGTTGGGTGACGACTGGGCAGTGCCTGCCACGTTCCGCTTCGGTGCGAGCAGCTTGCTCGATGCGTTACTCGTTCAGATCGAGATGGGTGCGACCCCTGAGCTGTCGCCATCGCAAGAGGGCGAAGAACCCTGATTGCGGATTGCGGATTGCGGATTGCGGATTGCGGATTGCGGATTGCGGATGGCGGATTGCGGATTGCGGATGGCGGATCCAGATGTGGGTGATCCCATCGGGGAGGCAGCGCGGCCGGTAATGTCGGTCGATGAGCGAGATCGGAAGTGGACAGCGCACGTCCATTGACGCCATGCGGTCTGGCGAACTCACCAGTGGGGAGTTGCCAGTTTCGGGTGGATCGCTCGTCGGGCGGCAGGAAATCGTCAGTCAGATCGTCGAACAACTCGATCCAGGGCGTGTCGTCACGCTCACCGGCATGGGTGGCGTTGGCAAGACCAGCGTGTCGATCGAGGTGGCCCGCGCGATTGTGAACGACCCGGATCGGTTCTCTGACGGCTGCTGGTTTGTCGAGATGGCCGCTGTGGCAGACGAGGCGTCAATTCCGGTCGCGATTACCGACGCCATCGGGATGTTCCAGAACGATGACGCAACGCCGTACGAGTCGGTCGTCACCGGCTTACGCGGGTTGCGGGGGCTGCTGGTGATCGACAACTGCGAGCAGATCGCCGGTGCGATGACAGGTCTTCTGCATCGCCTTCTGAGTGACTGCACCGACCTTGCGGTGCTGGCCACGAGTCGTGAGCCTTTGCGAATGGAAGCAGAGCGGGTTATCGCAATCGAAACGCTCAACGCCGGAACGGGTGCCTACGAGCTCTTTGCCCGACGCGCTGTCGAGGCGGATGGTTCCTTCGACCCGTTGGCCCACGCGTCCGCTATCTCGACGATCTGCAATGCGCTCGACGGTTTGCCGTTGGCACTCGAACTCGCCGCTGCTCGCCTCGGGACCATGACTGCTGAAGACATTGCCAGTCGGCTGGACGAGCGATTCCGCATGCTTCGTGATCCGTCGGTTTCCGGTCGAAACAATTCGCTGTATGCGACCGTCAGTTGGTCCTATGAGTTGCTGCAACCGGTCGAGCGTCGATTGTTTGATCGGTTGTCAGTTTTTCAGGGTGGATTCGACGAGCAGGCCGCGATGGCGATGCTGGACCCCCGAGATCGCGGCGTCGATGTGCGTGTCGTGCTGGGGGCCCTCGTCGACAAGTCGATGGTCAACGTCGTCTCGGCAGTGGCGCGCGCTTGCAGCGACGAGGGCAGTAGCGCTGGTGCCAGCAGAGGCGACACCGCCCCGAACAATGCGCCGGAGGCTGCCGGTCGGCGTTACGACCTGCTGGAGACGCTGCGACACTTCGGTGACCGCCAGCTGGCACGGCGGAACGAGCGAGCGGCCGTCCGGAACCAACATCTCGATCACATGATCGAAGTCGTCGCTGCAGCGAATGCTTTTGCGCTGAGCAACGACTGGGCCGAAGGGGCGCGAAGGTTCCGACAGGATTGGGCAAACATCCGGGCTGCGGTGAACTGGGCGATCGACACCACGCGTGTCGACGATGTTGATCGGTTGCTCCGTGATGTCCACTTCTATTGTCGCTGGTCGCTCGAGGCTGAGGCGGCAATCTGGGCGAAGCGGGCGATCTCACGTGGAACGACGATCGGCGCGGTCCCTGGTACTCCGGCACACCTTCATGTGGGCTTCCAGCTGTTTCTCGCTGGCGATCATGAGGCGGCGCTCGAGGAACTCCAACGGGGCCTCGCTGCGCGGGGCACACCGTCTGACCGCGGATGGTGTCGTCACTACGCGGCGGTCGAGCTGTTGTATCTCGGGCGTGCTGCCGAGGCTGCCGATCAGGCTGCGGTCGACTTCTCCGACGAGTCGCCGCGATCGGTTGAAGCTGTCATACGGTCGTCGTCGATCACGGCGTTCCAGATGTACGCCCGCCAAGTTCACCACGACGAAGCAGCGGCACGGTTCGCGAAATACGCCCAAATTGCCGAGGAATCGGGCAACTCCGTGGCGCAGGGAGACGTGCACTTCAACAGTGCGTTGTGCGCTTATGGACGTGGCGATGTCGACACGTACCTCGCCAAAATGGGGGATGCCCTCGAGGTGGCTCGACGAGACGACATCCCGAATCTGACCGGCTACATCCTTACCGCTCAGGTGCACGCGCCTGGGTGGTCCGGGCTGCGCGGGGCGCTCGACGCGCTCGAGTATTGGAATGCCAGCCGCAACATCGGTAACGAGTTCGTCGTACTCGAAGCGGTTGGGATCAACCTCGCCGAGATGCGCCGCCTCGAACCGGCCGCGGTGATTCTCGGGAACCTGCGCAATGACCGCCGGAAGATGACGTCATCGATGAGCCGGCGCCAAGCCTGCATCGGCGAGATTGCGCTGCACCGCAGCGGCGAAGCCTGGATGGAAGCCGGTGCTGCGATGTCACGCACCGAGTTGCTGGCCTACACCAAGCGCGCAACGATTGAAGCCCTCGAATCACTCTGAGTTGCGTCACCCTGCGGCGATCCCAGTGTCACACCGAGGTCTGTCACACCAAGCAGACCTCGGTGTGACACTCACGACTCACTGCGGCGGTCGGGGCGGAAAACGACGATGACGTGGCTTCCATCGTTGGAACCACGTCATCGAAAATGCGCCCTCGGTAGGATTCGAACCTACGACACCTGGTTCCGGAAACCAGTGCTCTATCCCCTGAGCTACGAGGGCAGGTGGCACACGATAACGCCTGATCAGCTCACTCGGTCGATGTCTTTACTGACATGAGTCGATCGTCGGCATGGAGCGATGAATGAATGTCAGTGCCGAATCGACCGGGGTGAGAAGTGGCTGCATCGGGCAGACTGTTCGGCGCATGTCAGATCCCCTCGCAACACTCTCGGCGCTGCTGGCGCCGATCTTCGCCGAACTCAACGGTGGCGAACCGTCCGACCCGACGGTGCGCCCGTCCGATCGTGCCGATGCGCAGATCAATGGCGCCCTTTCGCTGGCTCAGCGGGTCGGATCGAACCCCCGTGAGCTCGCCCAGCGGATTGTTGATTCGGGCGTGCTTGGTGACGTCGCATCCGAACTCGAAGTCGCCGGCCCGGGTTTCATCAACGTCACCTTTGCTGCCGCATTCCTTGAAGCGCAGCTCGCCGAAGTGGTCGCCGACGATCGGTTGGGCGTGGCGCGAGCTGCTGGTACGAAGCGCGTCGTGGTCGACTACTCCGCGCCCAACGTGGCGAAAGAAATGCACGTCGGCCACCTGCGCAGCACCGTGATCGGCGACTCGCTCGTGCGAATGATGGAGTTCCTCGGGCATACCGTTTCGAGGGAGAATCACATCGGTGACTGGGGGCGGCCGTTCGGCATGCTCATCGAGCACCTTCTTGATCTCGGCGAAGATGTGGCGTCCGAAGGACTGTCGCAGGGCGACCTTGATGGCTTCTACAAGGAGGCGAACGCCAAGTTCAAGGACTCTGAACCATTCCAAGAACGTGCTCGTGCGCGCGTTGTGTTGTTGCAAAATAGTGACGAGGACACGCTGGTGCTCTGGCACCGTCTGGTCGAGATGTCAAACGCCTATTTCAACCGCGTGTACACGAAGCTCGGCGTGCTGCTGACGGACGACGACCTGGCAGGTGAGAGCCAGTATCAATCGCTGATGACGGGAGTTCACCAACGGCTCGAAGAGCAAGGCCTGGTGAGTGAGTCCGACGGGGCAATGGTGGTGTTCGCTCCGGGATTCAAGAACCGGGATGGCGATCCGTTGCCGATGATCACGAAGAGCCAGACCGGTGCCTTCATGTACGCGACGAGCGATCTCGCATGCGTGGTCGACCGAGTTGAGCGGCTTGGGGCTGACCTCATGCTCTACGTGATTGGAACACCTCAGGCGCACCATTTGCAGATGGTGTTCGAAGTTTGTCGTATGGCTGGCTGGCTGACGGAGCCGACCCAAGCGGTGCATGTGAACTTCGGCAGCGTGCTCGGAGCGGACGGCAAGATGATGAGAAGTCGCGCCGGCGACTCGGTGAAGCTCGTCGACCTGTTGGACGAAGCCGTCGAACGCGCCGACGCCTCAATCGCAGAGAAGAATCCGGATATGTCAGCGCAAGATCGTGGCGTCGTCGCGCAAGCCGTTGGGATTGGTGCGCTCAAGTACGCTGACCTGTCGACCGATCGCATCAAGGACTACGTCTTCGACTGGGACAGGATGCTCGCATTCGAAGGCAACACTGGCCCATATCTGCAATACGCGCACGCCCGAATCTGTTCAATCTTCAGGCGTGCGGCCATCGAGCGGTCGACGGTGCGAGAAGCGCCGATCGTGCTCGGGCACACAGCCGAGAAGGCCTTGGCGATGCGGATCATGGGCTACCCGTCAGCGATCGACAACACGCTCGATTCCTACAGTCCGCATAAGCTGTGCACCTACGTGTATGAGCTGGCCTCCGACTTCTCGTCGTTTTACCAGGAGTGCCCGATTTTGAAGTCTGACGAGCCGATGCGCACGAGCCGTCTCGCGCTCGCCGACCTGACGGCCCGCGTGCTCGAACACAGCCTCGGCCTGCTCGGCATGATTGCTCCGCAGGAGATGTGACGATGTCTGCGCTGCCACTGCACTTGCTCTCTGACAACGCACGCGTCGAGGCCGACGGATCGCTCAGCGTCGGAGGTTGCCGCGTCGACGAGATCGCTGCTGAGTTCGGCACACCGGTGTTCCTCTACGACGAGGCGCACCTGCGCGCTCGCTGCCAGGAAGCCGTCGCGGCCTTCGGACACCAAAAGGTTGTCTATGCAACAAAGGCGTTTCTCTGCAAGGCGATGGCCAAGCTCGCCTACGACGAGGGGTTGCTCCTCGACGTCGCTTCTGGCGGTGAACTCGCGGTGGCACTCGCCGCTGGTGTTCCCGCGAACGCGTGCACTCTGCACGGGAACAACAAGTCCGTCACCGAATTGCGCGAGGCAATCACGGCTGGCGTGCGCCACGTCATCGTTGACAGCTTCGACGAACTGGACCGCCTCGATGCGCTGTGGGCTCACGGGCTCCGCCATGCCAATGGCGGCGCACCCAAGGTGGTTCTGCGGATCACTCCGGGAGTGTCGGCGCACACGCACGAGTTCATCGCCACTGGCCAAGACGACTCCAAGTTTGGTTTCAACCTTCGCAACGGTGACGCGATCAAAGCGGTCGATCGGGCCCGCCGTTCCGATTCGGTCGATCTGGTCGGGGTGCATTGCCACATCGGCTCGAACGTGTTCGAGGCGTCGTCGTTCGCCAAGGCAGCAGAGGTGATGGCCGACTTCGCCGTGCCGCTTGACCTGCCTGAACTGGTGCTCGGTGGCGGCCTCGGTGTTGCCTACGTCGAAGGTGAAGAAGCACCAAACATCGCCCAATGGGGCAACGTGCTGCTCGACGCCTGCGACGCACTCGGTGTCCGCTCGAAGGTCAGCGTTGAGCCTGGCCGAGCGATAGTCGCCTCGGCTGCGATGACCGTTTACACCGTCGGCACGGTCAAACGCATCCCTGGCGTCCGTACCTTCGTGTCGGTAGACGGCGGGATGAGCGACAACCCCCGCCCCGTGCTCTACGGCTCTGGCTACGAGTCGTTCTTGCCCCGAGCTGCGTCGGCTCCGCGCGACCTCACCGCTCGGCTTGTGGGCAAGCACTGCGAATCAGGCGACGTTCTCTCCTTCGAGGCGAAGCTCCCTGCCGACATCGCTGTCGGTGACCTCTTGGCCACGCCGGTTACGGGCGCGTATGGGCATTCAATGGGTTCGAACTACAACAAGATCACACGGCCGCCGGTCGTCTTTGCAGCAGACGGTAACGCTCGCCTCGTCGTCCGTCGCGAGACGTACGACGACCTCCTCCGCACCGACCTTGGCTGACGCTTCAACGACGTCGTCGAAAACCTTGCGAAGTACCACGACCTTGTCCGCCGATAGTTACGTATGGGGTCAGGCCCCTTTCGCAACTCTCTCCGCCCGAACTAGGTTGCTCATCATGAGTACACAACCTCTCAAGATGGTCAACGCCAGCACCCGCAGCGTCCTCGCCAACATCACCGCCGATCAGATGCAGAACACCTCACCCTGCGCGTCGTGGGACGTCGCTGGCATCATCAACCACATCATCGCCGGACAGGGGTTCTTCGTTGCCGGCATGACCGGTCAGCGGCCGAGCAGCGAAGAAGTCGATTACTCCGCTGGCGACTTCCTCGCCGCATACGACGCAGCCACACAGGCAGCAGTCGATTGCTTCGAGGCCGACGGCGCACTCGATGGCATGGTCAAGATGCCCTTCGGTGAAATGCCGGGTCGCGCCGTGCTGGGCCTCGCTATGACCGACACGTTCACGCACGGCTGGGACCTCGCCAAGGCAACCGGTCAGTCCACTGACCTCGCCCCCGAGCTCGCCGCGCAGCTGCTCGAATCCGGCCGCCAAATGATCCAGCCAGGGTTCCGCGGTGAAGATGGTGCTGCACCGTTCGGCGTCGAGCAGGAGTGCCCCGACGGGGCCTGCAACGCCGATCAGCTCGCAGCGTTCCTCGGCCGCACGGTCTAAATCATCACGTTGAGGTCAGGCCCCTTTTCCCAACAGTTGCGAAAGGGGCCTGACCCCAAACGCAACTCTTTACGGACGGCGCCCCATGAGGTCGAGGAGGCGTTCGTGCAACGGAGCGTGGTCCGGGACCGTTCCGCTCGGACCGTTGCCGAACACGCCGAGTTGAGCGATCACCGGAGCCATCGGCGAGATGTCATCCCAGACGATCTGTACGACGTCCGAATTGAGCGTGTCGTTTACACCTATTGCTCGGGCAAGGTCCCATTGGTGGACCAACAGGTCGCTCATGCGGAAGCTGCGGAGCTGAGCGCCGGGCATGTCGCCAGCGGGATGTTGGCAGACCCGGTCGTCGACTGCAGAATCCACGAGAGCGGCCTCTTGCAGCGCCAGAGCGACATCGAGTGCAGCAAGCGGGTCGCCGCTGATGAATTGCGTCGACAGCAGATCAATTGCCTCGGCCCGGCCGGCACCAGCGGCGATCGCGGCAGACATCTGGCTGCCGGCGATCACATGGCCGAGTACTTCGGTGACGTTCCAGTCGGGGCATGGCGTCGGCAAGTCCCACTGGTCGTCCCTGACCATTGCGGCCACGGCTCGAAATTGTCGGCTCGCGGTGACCAATGGATGATCGGTCGTCGTCATCTGGTCGACGGTACCTGTCGGGCAACGTCCTGAGAACCGATGGTGTGCAGCCAGTAGCCTCGGCCGCGTGACCAGCGACGTAACGTCTCTCAAGATTGGTGTGCTCGGCTGCGGCAACGTGGGCGCCGCATTCGTAGAACTCGTGGAGGTGCAGCGCGCCGCCGTGCTTGCTCGAACAGGGATCGATCTGACCGTCACCCGTGTTGCAGTCCGAAACATGTCGGCGCCTCGCGATGTCGAACTCGCCGAGGGTGTACTGACCCGCGATGCCATGGACGTCGTCACCGACCCCGACATTGACATCATCGTCGAGTCGATCGGTGGCATCGAGCCAGCGCGCGAACTGATTCTGGCTGCACTGGCACACGGTAAACCTGTCGTCACAGCCAACAAGGAACTCCTCGCCAACGTCGGTGCCGAGTTGTATGCCGCAGCCGACGCTGCCGATCGCGACCTCCTCTTTGAGGCTGCGGTTGCCGGTGGCATCCCGATCATGCGTGCGTTGCGCGAAAGCTTGCACGGCGAGCCGATCACCCGTGTGCTCGGCATCATCAACGGAACCACGAACTACATCCTCACCAAGATGACCGACGCGGTCGACGCCGGTGGCGAGGCCGACTATGGAGCAGCGCTGAAAGATGCGCAGAGTCTCGGCTACGCCGAACGCGACCCCACTGCTGATGTCGAGGGTTACGACGCAGGAGCCAAAGCTGCGATCATCGCAACCGTTGCGTTTGGCAAGAAGGTCGTGGCCGGTGACGTCTACCACCAGGGCATCAGTGAGATCACTTCCTCGGAGATCGCGATCGCACGCCGACTCGGCTACGTCGTCAAACTGCTGGGCATCGTCGAACGGGATGCCGCAACCGAAGAGATCAGCGTCCGCGTGCACCCGACGATGGTGCCGGTTCAACACCCGCTGGCCTCGGTGCGCGACAGCTTCAATGCGGTTTTCGTCGAGGGCGACTTTGTCGGCTCGTTGATGTTCTACGGCCGCGGTGCCGGTGGGGCGCCGACGGCGAGTGCCGTGTTCGGTGATGTCGTCGATGCGGCCATCAACCTGCGTGCAGGCACGCACGGCTCGCTTGGCGAGCTGGGCAAGGCAACGATCAAGCCGATCGACGAGACCTCTGCGGAGTACTTGCTTGGGCTCGACGTCGCAGATCAGCCAGGTGTGCTCCATTCGGTCACCGGCGTGTTCGCGAAGCACGGCGTCTCGATCCGTGCCGCCGAGCAAGAGGGGAATGGGCCTGATGCCCGCCTCGTGTTCATCACGCACTCGGCCCTTGAGAAAGACGTCCAAGCCACGGTCCGCGAACTCAACGAACTTGACGTCGTGCTCAAGGTCGGCGGCCTGCTGCGCGTCATTGGAGACTGAGCAACATGAAATACGTCTCCACCCGCGGTGATGCCCCCGTCCTGGGTTTCAGCGATGTCCTGCTGGCCGGGCTCGCCACCGATGGTGGCCTCTACATGCCCGAGGAGTGGCCGACGCTCACCCAGCCGTCGACCGCTCGGACCTATGTCGAGCGCGCCGTCGAGGTCATGCTGCCCTTCGTTGAACCGGATATCGACGAACTGACGCTCACTCATCTCGCCACACAGGCGTACTCGACATTCCGGCACCCAGCTGTCGTGCCGCTCGTCCAGATCGACCACAACCAGTGGGTGCAAGAGCTGTTCCACGGCCCGACGCTTGCGTTCAAAGACGTCGCACTGCAACTCGTCGGCCGGTTGTTTGATCATGTGCTCGCCCAACGTGGCGAACGTGTCACCATCGTTGGTGCCACCTCAGGCGACACTGGTTCGGCAGCGATCGACGGCGTGCTTGGCTGCGAGAACATCGACATCGTCATCCTGTACCCCCTTGGGCGAACGAGCGACGTGCAGCGCAAGCAGATGACGACCGTCGACGCTCCAAACGTCCATGCCGTCGCCGTCGAGGGAACGTTCGACGACTGTCAAGACATGGTCAAGGCGATGTTCAACGACGTCGAATTCCGCCAACGCAACCAGCTCTCGGCCGTGAACTCAATCAACTGGGCACGGGTGATGGCGCAGACGGTCTACTACGTCACGGCATCCGAGATGTTTGACGAACCGGTCACGTTCAGCGTGCCCACTGGCAACTTCGGCAATGTGCTCGCTGGTTGGATCGCCCGCAAGATGGGTGCGCCGATCCGCGACTTCATCATCTCGTCGAATACCAATGACATTTTGACTCGATTCATCAACGACAACGACATGAGTGCGCGTGCCGTGATCCCGTCGTTGAGTCCGTCGATGGACATCCAGGTGTCGTCAAACTTCGAGCGTCTGCTGTTCGAGATGAACGGCCGTGACGGTGGGATGACCGCCGAGCAGATGCAGCGCTTCCGGACGACGGGCAACCTCGCAATCGAGGCCGACCAACGCGCCGAGTTCATCACCGGGTCGATCCGGGCAGCTGCTTTCGATGATGAGCACACCCTGGCCGAAATGAAGCGGATCTATGACGTCACGGGTGGCTACGTCGTCGAGCCCCACACGGCCACAGCCACAGCAGCCGCGCGAATGCTCTCAGCGAACGATGGGGGAGGTCCCGTCATCACCTTGGCGACCGCTCACCCAGCAAAGTTCCCCGACGCAGTCGAGCAGGCCATCGGCACTCGCCCAGCGCTCCCGGCGCACCTTGTTGACCTCTTGGACCGAGAAGAACGGACCCAGACCGTTGCCAACGACCTCGCCACCGTGCAAGCGCTGGTTGAGGAACTCACCGCACGCTGAGTTCGGCACCGACGAGCTGCCACGCTCGGCACTGACCGGAGGTGGAAGCCGCAACTTCAGCGATCGGTCGGGTAATCAGTTGGCAAACGACACGCGTTGCATTCCCAATCAGAAGCGGGCTAACGTGTGGTTACTCGGTTCGCCGAGTCGCACCCCGAGCTTTCGGTCGTGTGCGAATTCCGTTCAGGGGAACTCCGTCGGGCGTGTTCTGACCCCTCAGTCCTCTGGCACGATCACTTTCCGTATTGCCCGAATCGGGCGCGGAGGGAGAGGAACAACGTGGCCGCTGCGGCACTCGAACAGTCCGTCCTGGAATCCAAGGACAAAGACACCCTTCTGGAAATGGCCAAGGCGCTCGGCGTCAAGGCTCCCGCCCGTCTGAAGAAGTCAGAGATCATCGACAAGATTCTGGAGACCACCGGCCCGTCCAGCGTGCCGGCCTCCGCGCCCAAGGCCGCAGGGCAGCGCGAACTTGCTCTCGACAGCGAACCCGCCCAAGCGCGGCAGTCGTCTGAACGGGGTTTCGGTTCGAAGCCGTCCGCTTCGCGATCTACCTCGAAGCAAAACGATACGTCTGGCGGCGCTGGCGACGGCGTCGTGGTCGGCCCTGACGGTGATCCGCTCGCTGACTGGGAACTTGAGCTGCTTGCTGATGGCGTCAACACGACGACCAGTGAAGTTGCCGCCGAGGCCACGTCCGGTGATGATAAATCGAACAATGACCGCAACCGAAATCGCAATAACGGCGAAGCCGGCGAACGCAACCGCAACCGGAACAACGAGGGCAACCGCGCGGACGGCGAAAGCCGTAACGGTGAGGGCGTCAACCGCAACCGCAACCAGGGCGCAGGCCAGGGCGGCGCCAGTCAGGGCGGTGGGGGCCAAGGCGGGGGCCAGCAAGGCAATCGCAACCAGGGCGCCCAGAACCGCAACGACGATGGAGGCGAAGGCAACAACAAGCGCCGCCGTCGCCGTCGCAAGGGCGGCGCCAACCGGGGCTTCGATGGCCCTCAGGGCGACGATGTCGACTTCGTCGAAACCGATTCCGATGGTCAGCTTGAGGGCAACGAATCGACCGATGTCACCGGTTACCTGGACATGCACGACCAGGGATACGGCTTTCTCCGTCTCAACGGGTATCTCCCGAGTAAGCAGGATGCCTACATCACCGTCAAGGTGGCGATGCAGTTCGGTCTGCGACGTGGCGACCTCGTCGTCGGCACGATGCGTGCCGCTCAGCGGAACGAGAAAAACCCGCAGTTGATTGAGGTCACGACCGTCAACGGTCGAGACCCCGAAGCAGCGAAGAAACGCCCTCGTTTCGAAGATCTCACTGCACTGTTTCCTGACTCGCAATTGCGGCTCGAGAACCCGGCAGACCCGGCGAACATGACAGCACGCATCATCGACCTGCTGTCGCCGATCGGCAAGGGCCAGCGTGGCATTATCGTGTCGCCTCCGAAGGCCGGCAAGACCACGGTGATGAAGACGATTGCCCAGTCGATCGAGCTCAACAACCCCGAGTGCAAGCTGATCGTGCTGCTCATCGACGAGCGCCCCGAAGAAGTGACCGACATGAAGCGCAGCGTGAACGGCGAAGTTATTTCGTCGACATTCGATCGCCCGAGCGACGAGCACGCCCACGTCGCCGAGATGGCGATTGCCAAGGCGCGTCGCCTGGTCGAGCAGGGTGAAGACGTCGTGATTATTCTCGATGGCATTACTCGTCTCAGCCGTGCGTACAACTTGGCCGCTCCGTCGAGCGGCAAGATCCTGTCCGGCGGTATCGACGCCGGAGCGTTGTACCCGCCGAAAAAGTTTTTCGGTTCGGCCCGCAACATCGAAGAAGGTGGCTCGCTCACCATCCTCGCCACGGCGTTGGTCGACACGAACAGCCGCATGGACGAAGCGATTTTCGAAGAGTTCAAGGGCACCGGCAACATGGAGCTCCGTCTCGACCGCAAGATCGCCGAGCGGCGCATCTACCCGGCCATCGACGTCGATGCATCGTCGACCCGCCACGAAGAGCTCCTCTTCGATCGCAAGCAGCTCCAAATGGTGTGGAAGCTTCGCCGAGTCCTGAGTGGTCTCGCGGACGGTGGTAGCGGGGCTCCTGGCCTTGAGCTGCTGATCGACCGTCTCAAGACGTTCCGGACCAACGCCGAGTTCCTCAACGAAATTGGTAAACAACCAGGCATGTGATTCCTGCGCCTCCGGCGCTGAAACAAAACGGAATCGCGCGTGGTTACACTCCCGCCACCCGATCTGTCGCCGACGAAGGCTCTTCAGCCGGCACCAGAAGATCAACAAAGGACACAACGATGCAGACTGACATTCATCCCCATTACACCGACACCACAGTGAAGTGCTCCTGCGGGAACGTCTTCACGACGAAGTCGACTGGCGCCGACGAGCTGAGCCTCGAGCTCTGCAACGAGTGCCACCCCTTCTTTACCGGCAAGCAGAAGCTGGTCGACTCCGGTGGCCGCGTGGAGCGCTTCAACAAGCGCTACGGCGAGCGCAAGGGTGCTCCCTCCAACGTCGAGGAGTGACACATCGCCTCTGCCAACGTGCAGAGGGTCGATCGACAAGATCGAGAGAACGAAACGCCGTCCTACGGGGCGGCGTTTTGCGTTCTCCCTGGTCATCGACTTGGCACGATGCAACGTTACGCACATCTGACGAACAGGTAACGACGACCGATTCAAGGTGCACGTCTCTCGAGTTGACGGTGGGACAACGGACCAGACCGTGCCGAACCTTGTGGTCAGCGGCCAATGGCAACGTCGATCTGCATGGCTACTTCGTTGGATCTGAACACGCGGGTTCAGGCTCGTGGGTGCCGGTAGCGTTCGCTCCATGACTGCTGCGATGGACCCGCAACGTCGAGGTCAGCTCCTCGGTATCAAGCTGCGCGCCCTCGTGAGCGACCATGTTGGTCGAGCCATCGAGGCCGAACCAGTGCCCTTGCTTGGCGGGTCAGCGCTTGTCGACGCAGATGCTGCTTGGGTGCTTGTCGATGGTGATGCGAGCCGACTCCTCGGTGCATCGCTCGCCTGGGCTATCCGGCGCGGAGCCAGTGCCCTCAACGTCGTGGCTGACGCCGGTGGCGGCACGGTCGCACGCCGCGCGGAGATGTTTGATTTTCCGATCAACGTGTGGCTCGCCGAGGATCGAACACTGCTGCCGACGGTTGCTGAGCCGTTGCCCGAACGCCGCAGCGCCTCGATGGACAACCCCGACCTGATCGAGATGATCATCAACTCGGGTGCTGTGGTCAACGTCGAGCACGGCACCATTGCCGGCGAGGTTCGTGGATTGGAAATCTGTCGCATCGTCGATCAGCCCACCGTCGGCTTCTTTGCCGAATTCAGCGAGGTGATTGTGCGAGCGTCGCCGACGGACGGAGTATCCGACCGTAATGACGGTGTTCGGCTTGAAGTCGGCGTCGGCGCTGCAGACCGCGAGGCTTTTCAGATGCTGCATGGCGATCTGCCCACTGCCGAAGCGCTCACGTCGGTGGTCGCGACGGTCATCACCCATCGTTCCGCTTCGGCACGGCAGCACCCGCTCAACCGGCTCGGAGCTGAGCGATACCTTCGCTGGGAAGCCGAACAAGACCCGGGTCGCGTCGGCCTGGCCAGTCTGGTGTCGGTCGAGCCACCAGCGCCTCGCCCGAACCTGAAGGATCCCATTCCGTGCGTGGCAGCAGGCGCCACGGCCGACGACCAGGCAGTGCACGTCGTGTTCTCGTCCGGCGTCGACCTCGACGCCATTCCGTTTGTGGCTGACGTGCAACGGTTAGTCGGCACGCCCGTTCGGCTCGCCGTTCCGACTCGTGACCTCGTCCCGGTGACGCGTGAGATGGCGGAACTGCTGCTCAACCCGATCGAACTCATCGCGCTCGGCTGACCACTCCCGGCAGAACGTCGATTGGCGGCACTAACCTCAAATCGCCATGGCCGAACCCGACATGATCGCCCGACTGAGCCAAGTCGGTGACGAATTCGAGACACTCGAACACCAACTCAGTGACCCTGCAGTCCTGTCGGACCCTTCGCAGCTGCGGATCCTGTCGAAGCGGTACAACCACCTCGGCCCAGTCATGGAGAAGTTCCGCCTCCATCAGAGCCGTGTCGCCGATCGCGAAGCTGCGCAAGAGATGCTCCCTGAGGCCCACGGCGACGAACGTCAATTGCTCCAGAGCGAGATCGACGACGTGAACGCCGAACTCCCGAAGCTGATTGATCAGCTGCGCGAGATGATGCTGCCCACCGATCCCCACGACGGCAAGAACGTCATCATGGAGATCCGCGGTGCCGAAGGCGGCGAAGAGGCCAACCTGTTCGCCCGAAATCTGTTCGAGATGTACTCCGCGTACGCCGCCAACATGGGTTGGAAGGTCGAACTGATGTCGACGACGCTGAGCGACATGGGCGGCTTCAACGAGGTGACGCTGATGGTCAGCGGCGCGACTGCATGGCGAAATCTGAAGTTCGAAGGCGGTCCGCACCGGGTACAGCGCGTGCCCGTGACGGAGAGCCAAGGTCGTATCCACACGTCGTCAGCAACGGTGACAGCACTGCCCGAAGTCGACGAGGTTGATGTGACAGTCGATGATCGGGATCTTGACATTGACGTGTTTCGTGCCAGCGGCCCAGGTGGCCAGGGCGTGAATACCACTGACTCTGCCGTACGCATTACCCACCGTCCGACTGGCGTTGTCGTGTCGATGCAAGACGAGCGATCGCAACTCCAGAACAGGCTGCGCGCAATGACAGTGCTGCGGTCACGGCTGTTCGACCTGGCCGAGCGAGAGCGACGCGAAGAGATGTCTGATGCCCGGCGTTCCCAAACCGGTGGCGGTGGACGCAGCGAGAAAATTCGGACCTACAACTACAAAGAAAATCGGGTGACCGATCATCGCATCGGCTTCACGATCTACCGGCTCGCCGAAGTGTTGCGTGGCGATCTGCAACCGGTCGTCGACGCGCTTGCAGTCGACGAACGGACGCGGCTGCTCGCCGAAGGCGATGTCTGACCACACAGACGTCACGGTGACATGGCGGGGACTCTGGGACGAGACCGCATTGGCCATCGGCGATCGTCAACATGCGCGGTGGATTTGCGAAACCGCATCCTCGACCAATCCTGACGAGTTCCTCGCCAGCCTCGACCAGACACCGATGACTCGGATGGTCAGCCACCTCGACGCGATGGTGGCGCGCTATCGAACGGGCGAGCCGCTGCAGTACGTGCTCGGCAGCTGGTCGTTCCGCCGACTCGATCTCAACGTCGACAAGCGTGTGTTGATCCCGAGGCCGGAAACCGAGCTGGTTGCTGAAGTGGCGCTCGGCCTCGCACGCGCGATCGAAGACGAACGCACCGTGGTGGATCTCGGAACTGGGTCAGGCGCCATCGGCCTCGCCTGTGCCGACGAACTTCCGCTCGACGGTACAACGGTGTGGCTGACCGATGCGAGTAGCGATGCGCTCGATGTCGCACGCGCGAACCTTGCCGGAGTCGGTCGTGCGGCGCGGAACGTGCGGGTCGCGTTCGGCAATTGGTTTGCAGCGCTGCCCGACGGCCTGGAGGCCGACGTGATCGTGTCGAACCCACCGTACGTCGCTGTCGGGTCGGTCGACCTCGAGGCCAACGTGGGGGAGTGGGAGCCCGAGGGTGCGCTCTTCGCCGGCGCCGATGGTCTCGACGACTATCGAGTCATCGTTCCGGGTGCGATCGATTACCTGCGTCCGGACGGATGGTTGGTCCTTGAGATCGGCTACGACCAAGGCTCAGCAGTCTCAGCACTGTTGGAACAGCAGGGCTATCGAGAGATCGAAGTCCGCCAAGATCTCGCACACCTCGACCGCATTGTCCTCGCCAAACGCCCAGCCTGATCCAAATCCCTCGTCAGTTGAAGCGCACTGCGACAGCAGCGAGGATGGAACCTTCTTCGGGGTTCACTTCGTTGTCGACTCCGGCCACCTCGCGTGATGCGGAGAAGAGCGCCGAGCGCAGCACTCGGCTGTTGATCCGTTCGTCAATCGAGTCGATGAACTCTTCGACGCGGTCGCGTTCGATTGCGTGGCGAGCCGCTTCGATTGCGGGTCGAAGGTAGTCCTCGAAGGAGAATTCGTCGTCGTGCCAGTCGGTACTGATCTCGCGGACGAGTTCGACCTCTTCATCGGCGATGTCCTGGTCAGCCAGCATCACGAGGGCCAGCAGTTCGAGGGCGGCTTGGTGTTCCAGGTTGGCAGTGGCGTGCACGGCGACTCCGCGGTACATCTCGAGTAGGCGATTGTTCATACCAAAGCGACGTTAGATGAATCCTTCGGCGCGTGCCGCGCCAGGGATCCGAATCGTCACGGAAGATGTCAGCTCGTCGGTTCGGGAAGCGACCGGCGCAGGAAGTCCAGCTGGTGGAGCAACAGGTTCTCAGCGACTTGCTCCTGGGGAGTCATATGGGTGACGCCGACCAGTGGCAGAACTTCGTGCCGCTTTCCTGCGGCGAGCAGTGCTGATGAGAGTTGGAGCGTGTGCGCCGCCACGACGTTGTCGTCGGCGAGCCCATGGATCAGCAGGAGCGGCCGTTGGAGGTCGCCGGCGAGGGGGAGGAGCGAGCTCGCGTCGTACTGTGCTGCGCTGATGTTCGGATCGCCGAGGTACCGCTCGGTGTAGTGGGTGTCGTAGAGCCTCCACTCGGTGACGGGCGCTCCGGCGATCGCGGCATGGAACACGTCGGGCCGGCGGAGTACTGCGAGCGCTGCGAGATAGCCACCGAAGCTCCAACCCCTGATCGCAACGCGGCGCTGGTCGAGTGCAGCGGTCTCCTTCGCCACGTGGTGCAATGCCTCGATCTGGTCGTCGAGTGGTGCGGTCGCGAGATCGCCGTGAACCGCTCGTTCCCAGACTGATCCTCGCCCAGGGGTGCCGCGGTTGTCGGTAACGAGGACGGCGAACCCCTGATCTGCGAACCACTGTGACGCAACGAACGCGTTGAAGGAATTCTGGACGCGTAGAGCATGCGGACCGCCGTAAGGATCGAGTAGGACGGGAAGGAGCGAGCCGTCGTGGTCGTGTGGGAGCAGCAGAGCCGATGTCAGCCCGGTCACTTCACTCCGGAAGAACTGGACATTCGGTGTGACGAGCGGTGTCTCGGCGAACGATTCGAGTGTGCGTGTCGTGCCGGACGAGTGAGTCACCAGATGTGTGGCGCCTGGTTCGGCGAGTGTTGCCGAACGAGTGACCGAGGTGCCGCCGCGTTCGGCGAGCGTGTGGATCCCTGGTTCGTCGGTGAGCGCCGTGAGCGTGCCGTCGTTGCTGCGCCGCCAGACGTGGAGCGAGGTTGAGTCGTCGATCGGGTTGGCTTGAAACAGAATTGACCCGGCATCGGCTTCGAGCACAGCACGGACTTGCAGGTCGACGGGTGTCACGGGTTGGTCATTGACCATCAGCCGTCGAGCTCCGTCGCGGTCAGCTGCTGACACGAGTGTGCCGTCGGGCAGGAGGCGCGGTACCCCAGGCACCAATTCGACCCAGGCATCGTCGTAGTCGTGGGCGAGTACTTCGGTTTGGCCGGTGATCTCGTCGACGTTGAGCGTCATGGTGCCGCGTTGGTCGCGTGCTTGCACGGCCATGATCAGGCCAGCTCGGGTCCATTCGACGGAGGCGATGTAGGGGAAGAACTCGTGGTCCCAGTCGACGTCGGTGCGCGACCCGTTGAGGCCGAGCAGGTGGAGCGACACGGTGGCGTTGTTGGTTCCGGCCGACGGGTAACGCACGGTCTGAGCGGGGCGGTCGGGGTTGGCCGGATCGGCGATGACCCATTCATCGACCGGTGATGTGTCGACGCGGCACGCAGCAATGGTGCTGCCGTCGGGGCTCCACCAGTAGCCCCGGAAGCGGTGCATCTCTTCGGCTGCGATGAAGTCAGCACTGCCCCACGACACCGTGTCGGCCTCTGTCGGGTCACCACCGGCGAGGACGCGCCACGTGCCGTCCAATTCTCCGATACAGAGCAGCCGGCCGGCTGCGTAGGCGATGCGACGTGCGGTTGGATCGGGACGGGGGTCAAAGACGGGGCCTGCGACGTCGAGCGATCGGGCGAGGCCCGTCAGAAGGCCTGCAACGAACATTCGGCCGCCGAGTGCGAAGGCCGCGACTTTGCCGGCCGCGTCGGTTGCGTAGCTCGTGATGCCAACGGCGCCTTCGCGCGAGCGTTCGCGTCGGGCGCGTTCCAGCGGAGGCAGATCGTCGTCGTTGCCTTCGCTCAGCAATGCACGCGGATCACCGACGAGTCGTTCGGTGCCATCGGCGACGTCAAGTACCCAGAGTGCGTTCACCGGGTCGGTCCCACTGGAGCTGCGGAGGAACATCACGCGCTCGCCGTCGGCCGAGACGGTGATGTCGCGGGGGGCGCCGAGGGTGAACCGCTGGGTGCGAGCGTGCTGGCGGGGGAACGTGTCGGCGTCGGTCACGCCGCAGACACTAGAGCCGCTCGACGCGCGCGTCCCGATGGGCGCGCCGCGTCACTCACTCAGTCACTCAGTCAGTCAGTCAGTCAGGCGCGGTGAAGTGCGTGATCGCTTCGAGGACGACGTCGAAGGCGGCCGCTGCATCGACCGAGGTCAACACCTCGCAGTTGGGGGTCTGTCGTCCGGTGACCTTGCGCTGGTCGATCACCGTCATCCCTCGGGTGTACTCCCCGCGTGTCTCCACGACCACATGCCGCGCGACGCGTTCGAACAGGTGCGGGTGCGACAGTGCCATCACAGCGAGCGGGTCGTGAATCGCCCCACCGATGAGTGCGCCGTCGTCGTGCAGTTCGCCGTACTTTGCTGAGAAGAACGTGAGGAGGTCAGCGAGGGTGGTCCCGAGTAGGCCGCCGGTGGAACGGATCGCGGCGATGCGATCTGGTGTGGCGGTGAACTGGTGGGTCACGTCAAGTCCTGCCATCACGATGCGGACGCCACTGGAGAACACGACGTGTGCGGCTTCCGGATCGGCCCAGATGTTGAACTCGGCAGTGCTGCTGCGGTTGCCGAACGTCCCGCCGCCCATCAGCGAGATCCCGGCGATCCGATGAGCGATGTCAGGGGCGGTCCGCAGTGCGAGCGCAATGTTGGTCAGTGGTCCGATCGGGACGAGCCAGAGTTCCTGTGTGCTCCGGCACATGTCGATGATGAAGTTGACGGCGTCGGTCCCGTCGAGGGGTGTCGACGGAGTCGGCAGGTCGGCGCCGTCGAGCCCACTTTCGCCGTGGATGTGTCCGGCAAACTTGGGTTCGCCGACAAGCGGTCCGGCTGCTCCAGAGTGAATTGGTACGTCGACGCCGAGAAGGTCGCGTATGACGAGTGCGTTGTGCGTGGTGCTGTCGAGTGGCGCGTTGCCAGCAACTGTGGTGATCCCGACGAGTTCGGTGTGCCGGGCGGCGACCACGATGGCAATGGCGTCATCGTGACCTGGATCGCAGTCGAGGAGGATCGTGGGGCGAGCCCCGGTGGAGGCAGTCTCAGGCATGATGCCGAGCATGGCATCCGAACGACCACAATGACGGTATGTGCCGACGAGTGTTGCCGGTCGCGAGTGCGCTGACCGTTGCTGGCGGCGGCCTGGATCAGGCAACTGACCGAGCCGGGTAGCGCCAAGCCGTCCGCTGCGCTGCAAGGTCAGACGAGCAGTGCTCCCTCCGGGTCGAGTTGGCAACCGACACCGACCCATTCGCCGTCGCACATCGCAGCAGCGACTGCTGGGTCGGTCGAGATGCCCCACGCACGGCGGCCGTCGGCGAGCAGGCAAGCAGCCTGAGCAGTTTCGGGCTGGCCGTCGCGGGAGAACATGACCGAGTAGGCCTCGATTGTCGCTTCGCCGGCGGCGTCAGCGGGAGTGACCAGTTCACGTTTGGGCAGGGCATCGACCGCGTCTTGCGGCGAGCCGTGCCGGAATGCGGTCGCCGGGGGAGTGGTCGAGTACACGCCGAACGCATGCTTGGTCGCGTAGCCGCCGTTGGCCCAGGTGAAGCCGTATTCGCCTGGGCGCTCCCGAAGGTCCTCGACGACCGAAGCAATGGCGTGCATCACGTAGTTGTTCCAGGGTCCGCCGCAGAATGTGAGGCCCCCGGTACGCGACCATTGGCGGCCGGCGCCGGGTGTGATGTCGATGCCCAGCGACTGCGCCCCGAGCTGTACCGCTGACGGGAAACACGAGTACAGGTCGAGCACCGAGACGTCGTCGATAGTGATTCCGGCGAGGTCGAGTGCCATCTTGCCGCCGAGCTCGACGGCGGGTGTGCGGGCGAACGTGTCGCGGTGCGAGACGAACGGGTGCTCGTGAGAGTCGGTGCCAGCATGTGGGAACACCCACTTGTCACGGCTGACACCCATCCGTTCGGCTGCCTCGACAGTGCACATGATGATTGCCGCGCCCATGTCGACGTCGTTGTTCGAGTTCATCAGCTTCGGGTAGGGGAAGCCGATCATCCGGTTTGAATCGGTGACCGTGGTGATCTCGTCAGCCGTCTTCGACTCCTGGATCCAAGCGTTCGGATTGTTGGCGGCGACATCACTCAGGCCGGCGTAGAGCTGGCCCAGAAAACGCTGGTGCTCGTCGACGGTGCGGCCCGATGCGGCGCGCAGTGCGGTTTCGAACATCGGATAGATCTGCACTGGCATGTAGAGGCCGCTGTCGCGCTCCGCCGGAAGGTTCATGTCGAGTTTCTTGCCGATGTAGCGCGGGAGGTCGTCGTCGGCGGCCTTGGCCCAATCGAGTGTGACGTCCTGCTTGCGAGCTCGCATGAACGTCTTGAACGCCTCGGCGCCGGACAGGATGGCGATATCGACCAAACCGTCGAGAATCTCGACTGCGGTCGCATTGACGAGTGACTGTGGGCTGTTGCCGCCAGCGGTCGACTCAGCCAGCTCGATTGCCGTGTCGTCCAGGCCGAGGCGTCGGGCCAGGAAGCGGGGTGCGTTCCGGTAGCGCCAGCCGATGACGTTGACGACGCGCACCGAGTCAGCCGATGGTGGGCCGTCAAGTCCGGCGTCGGCTGCCGCAGCGTGCACTGCCTGCTCCATCAGAGCAACTGGCTCAAGTGCGTCATCGATGCCATTGGCCCGATGGTTGTATTGGCCGACGCCGATGATCACGGGTGTACGAGGGTCGAGAGTCACGGTGGCGACTCTATGAATCGGAGCGGCCGGTGCTCCTATCCGAACGATTCGTCAATGTGTGACAGGGCGTCTCGATGGGACTCCTACACTTTGTACCGATGGCACGAATCGCAATCGGCTCCGACCACGCGGGCTACGAACTCAAACAGCACCTGATCGGCTTCATGGAGGCCGCTGGGCATTCCGTTGACGACCAGGGAACGCACTCGACCGAGTCGGTCGACTACCCCGAGATCTGTGCCGGCGTCGGACGCACGGTTCGCGACGGCAACGCCGACTTCGGGATCGTCCTCGGTGGCAGCGGTCAGGGCGAACAGCTTGCAGCGAACAAGGTGCGCGGCGTTCGCGCTGCGCTCTGCAACTGTCTGTACACGGCCCGGATGGCACGCGAGCACAACGACGCCAACGTGCTGTCGATGGGTGCTCGCGTCGTCGGCACTGGCGTTGCCGAGGAGGTCGTCCAGATATTCCTCACCCAAGCATTCGAAGGCGGTCGTCACCAGCGCCGCGTCGATCAGATCACCGAACTCGAATCCAACTTCTAACAGTTGCGTATGGGGTCAGGCCCCTTTCGCAACTCTGTCTCCGCCACCGCACCCAATCTCGAACAAGGAACTTCCGATGCCCTTTCCATCTGACACAAATCCCGACACCGAAGTACTCGCCCTTCTCGATCGCGAAATCGAACGCCAGACCACCGGCCTGCAGCTTATTGCATCGGAAAACTTCACGTCGCCAGCAGTCATGGCTGCAACAGGCTCGGTCCTCACGAACAAGTACGCCGAGGGATACCCGGGCAAGCGGTACTACGGCGGCAACGCGATCGTCGACGAGATCGAGCAGCTCGCCATTGATCGCGTGAAGGAGCTGTTCGGCGCCGAACACGCCAACGTGCAGCCGCACTCGGGCGCGAACGCCAACATGTGCGTCTACCAGGCACTTCTGCAGCCTGGCGACACGGTGCTCGGCCTCAGCCTCGACCACGGCGGCCACCTCACCCACGGCTCGCCGGTCAACGCATCCGGCATGATGTACAACTTCGTCGCCTACGGAACGGGGGCCGAAGATCGCATCGACATGGACAACGTCCGCGAACTCGCACTCAAGCATCGTCCGAAAATGATCGTCGCTGGCACCACCTCGTACCCCCGCCGGCTCGACCCCGAGCCGTTCAAGGCGATTGCCGACGAGGTCGGTGCCCTGTTGATGTTCGACATCGCACATCTCGCCGGCCTGGTCGCTGGCGGTTCGCACCCGAACCCGGTGCCCTTTGCCGATGTTGTCACGTTCACAACGCACAAAACGCTCCGCGGTCCGCGTGGCGGTTGCATCTTGTCGAAGGAAGTGCACGCGAAGGCGATCAACAAGGCCGTCTTCCCGGGCTGGCAGGGCGGCCCGCTTGAGCACGCAATTGCAGGCAAGGCCATTGCGTTCCGTGAGGCGATGGACCCGTCGTTCAAGGAGTACGCAGCACAGATCGTGACGAACGCATCAGCGCTCGCAGCAGCCTTGGCTGAAGAGGGCTTCCGCCTGGTCTCTGGCGGTACCGACAACCACATGATGGTCGTCGACCTCACGCCGTTCGATGCCGAGCTCACCGGTAAGGTCGCACAGGCCACGCTCGACGAGGCCGGGATCACGCTCAATAAGAACACGATCCCCGATGACCCGCGCAGTCCGTTCGTTACCAGCGGAGTGCGCATCGGAACTCCGTCGGTCACGACGCAGGGCATGCAAGAGCCGGAAATGCTCGAAATCGCCAATCTCATCGCTCGTTCGCTGCGCAATGTCGACAATTCCGAAGCACTGGCCGTCATCAAGGCTGAAGTCGCCATCCTCTGCGCCAAATTCCCGGCCTATTGACCCGCCCCTACTGCACGCTCCCCCCCACCCGTTTGCGTCGACGTATCCGTTGGACACCCCTCTGAAATGTCGACGCAAACGGTTCAGCGCAGGCGTTCGCGCAGTGTTCGGGCGACCATTGCACCTCGCTGGGTGACATCGGCGTAGGTGTACTCGAACACCAGCATGCCCAAGTCCTGGAGTTCGTTGCGACGTTGCGCGTCCTTGGCCCGATCACTTGGTGATGAATGCCCGTGCTGGCCGCTGACTTCGATCACGATCTGCTGTTGCTCGAACAAGAAGTCGACTCGAGCAACGTGGCGCGCGCCCTTGCGATGCACGACCTGCGTTGACGGGCGAGGGAAGCCGTGCCGGCGAACCAACTCGAGGAATCTACGTTCCAGCATTGAGTGGCCACCTGAGTCGACGATGAGATCGTCGATGAGCCGGCAACCCCAGCGGCCCGACCCTCGCAGCGTCTCCAGTCGTCGTTCGATCGTGTGTGGCGCAGAGAGGCCGAGCCGCACAGCGCTGTCGATTGCGGCCTCGACGCGTGGCCGTAGCGCCCGAGCATGTGCAAGGTCGATGATCGTCCGGGTCGCCGATGTTGTACGGAAACCGTCAACTGCGACGATGTCGATTGCTGGCAGACGGTCTGTCGTGTGGACGACGAGATCTGTGTGACCGGGGCGAGCACGACGCGCCACAGTGAACTCGACCGCGCTGGGAACGGGCTGGTCGAGATGGTGGAGCGCAGCGGCGGCTTCGTAACTGACCACCGAGTGCTCGCCGAGGATCAGCAGTCCCCTGCGGAGCTCAAACCGGTGTGAACGTGGCGCGCCGGCGACTGCATGCGTTCGGGGCCCGACGCGTTCGAGCCAGCCACTTCGAAAGAGCTGGCGGCGCTGCCAGTCGGTCGGCGCGTGGGCACGTAGTTGGGCGTCAGTGATCAACCCGTCCTGGTGTCGCGCAAGTGCTGCAATCTCCTGATTCACATCCGACAGTGGGGCCAATTTGCTGCCAGTCGGGAAAATCCAGCGTTTGCGTCGACGTCTCCGTGGACAGTCCAACGGAAACATCGACGCAAACGCTGTTGGTGGGCTGGTGGGCTGGGCAGCGTCTGTGGTGGCTGGGTGCGTAGGATTGGTCCTCGTGCCAACCATTGGGTCATACGTGGTGATCGGGCTGGTGGCGGCAGCCGTGACCTTCGCGGTGACACCGCTCGTCGGGGTGTTTGCCCGTCGGATGGGCTGGGTGTATCTCCCCAACGATCGCACTGTGCACGAAACGCCGCTCCCGGACATCGGTGGGTTGGCGATGTACATCGGCTTCGTTGCCGCCTACGTCACTGCATCGCTGACAGGGGCTCTCGACGTCGTGTTCCGGAGCAATTCGGAGCCCCGAGGCGTCTTTGTCGCAGTCACTATCATTTACGCGGTTGGCCTCCTCGACGATGTTCGGGAGATTTCGGCGCCGGCGAAAGTCTTTGGAATCGTGCTCGCCGGCATCGCCCTCGTCCAGTTCGGCGTGGTCATGTTCGCCTTCCGGCTTCCGTTCTACGACGGTTCGATTTTCCTCGACGAGAGCCTCCGCCCGCTGATCACGATCTTGTGGCTGCTCGGTATGAGCACGGTCGTCAACCTTGTCGACGGCCTCGATGGACTCGCGGCAGGCATCGTGGGCATCGGTGCCATCTCGTTCTTTCTGTACAGCGAGCGGTTGACCGACCTCGATTTACTTGACAGTGCCAACGTCGGGCCGCTCTTCGCAGTGATCGCCGCAGGGCTCTGTGTCGGTTTTCTGCCGCATAACTTCAACCCTGCACGCATCTTCATGGGTGACGGGGGAGCGTTGTTGCTCGGCTTGTTGCTCGCGGTGTCGACGAGCGTGGTCGGTGGTCGTGTCGACTCGGTCGAACAGGAGACGATCGGAACGACCTACTTCTTCCTTGCGCCGTTGGTTATTCCGCTCCTCATCTTGGGCGTGCCGATCTTTGACACACTGTTCGCGATTGTCCGGCGTGCGACAAGCGGCAAGGGGCTGGCCTCCGCTGACAAAGGCCATCTCCACCATCGTTTGATGGAGATGGGCCACGGCCACCGTCGAAGCGTGGTGATCCTCTGGCTCTGGTCAGCCGTGCTCAGTGGCTTCGTGCTCTACCCCACTCTGGCTGACCAGAACCCTACGTATTTGCCGTTCGGCATCGCCGTGATCGGGATCGTGCTGTACACCGTGCTGCACCCAAGCGTGCGTGCGCGGCGCAAAGAGAACAGCTCTCCGAGTCAGGAAATCGCGGGTCAGAGCAACGATGTTTCGAGCGATGTTTCGAGTGATGAGTCGAGCGATGAGTCGAGCGATGAACAGCAAGAATCCGAACATCGAGAGCTTCCTGGGCAACTCGAATTGGACGTGACTGGCGAGAACTTACGCCCACAGTTGCCGTCAGCAGGGCGCGACGACTAGGTTGTGCGTGCGTTCACAAGCTCCGGTCCCGGTTGGCCGAACACACTGGTTCCACACTGGATCAAGCATCTCGCCTTGAACGTCTCGCACCCATGAAGCTCCTCCGACTCAACAAGACCAAACGGGTCGACACCCAAGACGCGATGGGCCATGGCATGGACGCTGTCTTTATGCTCGTGCTGTTCCTCGGGGTCGGTTACGGCCTCGATCGGATCGTCGGGACGATGCCGCTCTTCATGATCCTGATGACGCTGCTCGGCTCTGTAGGCCTCTTTCTCAAGTTCAAGTACCGGTACGAAGACCGGATGAGCGAGCACGATGCGCAGCGCCTCGGCAAGCATGCTCCCGATGACCGCAACGGTGCGGAGCGTGAAGCATGAGCACCGCCGACGCGATCACGCTGGGCTTCGACGGTCAGGCTCCCGAGGTTGCCGTCTCGAAGGACATCATTCGGCGTGGCCTCATGGTCGCTCCCGTCCTCATTGCCATTGCCGCTGTCATCTGGGGCAGCGATGGCGCATGGTCAAGCGCGTACGCCATCGCCATCGTGCTGTTGAACTTCGCTCTCGCCGCTGCGCTCATCGCCGGCGCTGCAAAAATCTCGGTCGGGTTCATAATGGGCGCAACGCTCATCGGCTATCCGATTCGCCTCGGCCTGATCTTCCTGGCCGTCTGGTTAGTGAAAGGCGCCGGATGGATTTCACTTCCGGCGCTCGGATCGACCATCATCGTGACTCATCTTGGTCTCCTCTTCTGGGAGATGAAGTACGTCGCACTGTCGCTGTCGCAACCGGGTCTGAAAAAAGATGTCCCGCGAATCGACCGCAATGCAACAAACTGACCTAGCATCCTCCGCTGAATCCCACGACTGAAACGGAAATTCAACGTGCTCGCCGAACGTGGCCTCATCTTCCCTCCCATCAACGAAATCCTTCGTTGGCAGGACATCTTCCCGACATTCAACAAAATCGCGCTCATTGCGGTTCTTGCTTCGCTGATCGGCATCGGCCTGTTCCTGCTGGCTGCTCGTGCAGATGCCAAGAAGGCTCCGACGGGTGCCCGCAACCTTGTCGAAACCACCGTCGAGTTCATCGAAGAGGGCATCGTGATGCAGACCCTCGGCAAGTCGGGCCTCGGCTGGACGCCGTTCCTGCTCAGCCTCTTCATCTTCATCTTCCTCTGCAACATCCCAGGCGTCATCCCGTTCTTCCAGATGCCCGCCACGGCCCGTATCGCCATCCCGTTGTCGCTGGCGTTGCTCGTCTGGGTCGTGTTCATCGGTACTGGCATCAAGCACCAGGGCATGGGGTACTTCGGCAGCCTGCTGTGGCCAGCAGGTGTCCCCACTGGCCTGAAGCCGCTGGTGGGTGCCATCGAGTTCATCTCGACCATCTTTGTCACGCCGTTCTCCCTGACCGTTCGACTCATGGCCAACATGCTCGCCGGTCACAGCCTGCTGGTCACGTTCGGTCTGCTGACCCAAGCGCTGGTTATGGCCGAGACCAAGCAGGCGGCCCTGATCCCTATCGCGATCCTGCCGTTCTTCATGTTGATCTTCCTGACCGCCTTCGAGATCCTCGTTGCCTTCTTGCAGGCGTACATCTTCACGATTCTCGCCGCTGTCTACATCAACAACTCGACCATCGGGCATGGTGACGAGCACTGAGCCCTGGCTCAACTCATCACTGATCTTTAGATCTCCCACTCATCTCAGAAAGCACACAGGAGAAAACACATCATGGAAGCATTCAGCGCACTCGTCGCAGCCGAGGAAGCAGCCGGTTCATTCAACCCGGACGCCAAGAACATCGCCGCGGCGACCAACGCCGGTTTGGCGTATGGTCTCGCAGCCATCGGTCCAGGCATTGGCATCGGCTACGTCGTCGGCAAGTCCATCGAGGCAATGGCTCGTCAGCCCGAGGCAGCCGGCATGGTCCGTACGACCATGTTCCTCGGCATCGCCTTCACCGAAGCCCTCGCACTCATCGGCTTCGTGGTCTTCGTTCTCGTCAAGTTCGCCTGAGCGAACCCCCCGAGAAGTAAGTCCGAGTCCATCATTCAACGCAAGGAGTCGACGTGCTGAGAGCACTCGTCACAACTTCGCACTCGAGCGGTCAGCCCCAGGTCAGCCTGGTCACTGCCAAAACGTGTGAGCGCACCGACCTCAACGGGCAAATCAACCCCACGAGCGACACGTCATTCGAGACCGGTTGCCCCGAACTCATCCCGATTCTTCCCGAGGCCAAAGAGATCATCTGGGGTTTCGGGTCGTTTGTGGTGCTTGCCGTCGTGCTGCGCTACGTGCTGTTCCCGAAGGTTCGGGCTGGCATGACTGCCCGCTACGAGAGCATTCGTGGTGACTTCGAGAAGGCGGAAACGCTGACTGCTTCTGCTCGCGCCGAAGTTGCTGAGTACGAAGCTCAGGTCGCGTCGGTTCGCGCCGACGCCCAGGTCAGAGTCGAAGCCGCTCGTTCCACCCTGGAGGGTGAGCGCACCGAGAAACTCACGGCTGTCAACACCCGCATCGCTGCAAAGCGTGCAGTTGCGACCGCCGAAGTCGAGGCCGCTCGTGCGGCCGCCAGCTCGCAGGTCGCTGAAGCAATTGCTTCGGTTGCCTCACGTGCTGGCGAACTCGCCACCGGCAAGGCACCGAGTGCCGCAGTCGTCTCCGAGGCCGTGAACAACGTGATGGGAGTAAACGCATGAGCATGCTTGCCAACATCTCGCTGATCGCAGCTGAGAGCGTTCCGAACGACGGTGTCGGCTCGACATCGTTGCACCCGATCCTTCCGCCCATCAGCGAGCTGATCATTGGTTCGCTTGCGTCGTTCATCGTCTTCGGTCTGATCTTGAAGCTCGCCGGCCCGACGATGAAGAAGGCTATGTCGGACCGTACGGCCCGCATCCAGAAGGATCTCGACGATTCCGCCGCAGCAGCGTTGGCAGCCGAGGCCGAAGCCAGCAAGATTCGCGCCGCAAAGGGCGATATCGACGCCGAACGCAGCCGCCTCTACGCCGACGCCGACACGCAGGCCGAAGCGCTCCTGGCCGATGGCCGGGTTCGCATCGACGCCGAAATGGCAGACCTTGAAACCCGCGCCGCAGCCGAGCTCGTCTCAGCTGCAAGTCGGAGTGGCGACGAACTCCGTGCGGAAATCGCTCGGTACGCGTCCGGAGCCATCGACAGTGTCGTGAACGGCACGCTTGACGACGCCGCACAGCAAGACCTCATCGAAAGCTTCATCGCACGCGTTGGCAGCAGCGCAGGAGCTACGTCATGAGCGACGCACGCATTCAGGGCTACGCACGGGCACTCTTCGAGATCGCCCGCGCCGAGGGAACCCTCGACGAGGTCGAAGACGAGTTGTTCCGCTTCGCTCGCTCCTACGAGTCGAGCGAAGAGTTGCGCAACGCACTCACCGACGATCTGGTCCCCGCTGAAAAGCGTCAGGCCATCGTGGAAGATCTGCTTGGCGGCAAGGCCACCAGTACCACCACGCAGCTGGTGTCGATGGTCGTCGGTTCAGGCCGTGGCCGTGATCTGCCTGCCATCGTCGATCAACTCGTGCAGCGTGCCGCAGGTTCCAAGAACCTCGACGTCGCCGAAGTGCGCACCGCAATTGCGCTCTCAGACGATCAACAGGCTCGCCTCAAGGCCGCACTCGAAAACGCCACAGGCAAGAGCATCTCGCTCAAGACCGTCGTCGACTCCTCCGTGCTTGGTGGCGTCGTCGCCACAATCGGTGACATCGTTATCGACGACACCGTTCGTACTCGCATCGACCAGCTGAAGAGCCGGCTCTAAGGGCCGCTAGGCCTGGACCACCGGAACCAAAGTGACCCACCGTAAGGGACAATGAAAATGGCTGAACTCACCATCTCTGCTGCCGACATCGCGTCGGCACTCAAGAAGAACCTCGACGGCTTCGCGCCGTCGCTCGAAGCCCGCACCGTGGGTCGCGTCTCCGAAGTCGGTGACGGTATTGCTCGCGTCTCCGGCCTGCCGGATGCCGCCGTGAACGAACTCCTCGAGTTCGAAGACGGATCGATGGGCCTCGCTCTCAACCTCGACGAAGACGCCATCGGTGCCGTTGTCCTGGGGAACGTCGACAAGATCGAAGAAGGCCAGACCGTCAAAGCGACTGGTCGGATCCTCTCGATGCCCGTCGGCGACGGCATGATCGGCCGAGTCGTCAACGCACTCGGCGAGCCCGTCGACGGCCACGGTGAACTCACCGGTGTCGAGCAGCGACGCATGGAAATCCAGGCCCCGGGCATCCTCGGCCGTAAGCCGGTCCACGAGCCGCTCCAGACCGGCATCAAGTCGATTGACGCCATGACGCCGATCGGCCGTGGCCAGCGAGAGCTGATCATTGGTGACCGCAAGACCGGCAAGACCGCCATCGCTATCGACACGATCCTGAACCAAAAGGGTTTGGGTGTGAAGTGCATCTACGTCGCCATCGGGCAGAAGGGCTCGACCGTCGCCCAGACCGTCAACACTCTGCGCCAGGCCGGTGCTCTTGAGTACACGGTTGTCGTCACCGCACCTGCGGGCGACCCAGCGCCGTTCAAGTACCTCGCCCCATACGCCGGCTGCGCGATCGGCCAGCACTGGATGGACAACGGCGAGCATGCACTCATTGTGTATGACGACCTTTCTAAGCAGGCCGACGCCTACCGTCAGATCTCGCTGTTGCTCCGCCGCCCGCCGGGCCGCGAGGCCTACCCGGGCGACGTCTTCTACTTGCACTCCCGTCTTCTCGAGCGCAGCGCCAAGCTGTCCGACGAGAACGGCGGAGGCTCGCTCACCGCGCTGCCGATCATTGAGACCAAGGCTGGCGACGTGTCTGCCTTCATCCCGACCAACGTGATCTCAATCACCGACGGTCAGGTCTTCTTGCAGGACAACCTCTTCAAGTCTGGTGTTCGCCCCGCAGTCGACGTCGGTATCTCCGTGTCTCGAGTCGGCTCGGCCGCTCAGACGAAGGCGATGAAGGGCGTGGCTGGCACGCTGAAGCTCGACCTCGCACAGTTCCGTGAGCTCGAGGCTTTCGCTACGTTCGGTTCCGAACTCGACGCCATCTCCAAGGCGCAACTCGAGCGCGGTTACCGCCTCGTCGAACTGCTCAAGCAACCGCTCAACAGCCCGATGCCGGTCCAAGACCAAGTCGTCTCGCTGTTCGCTGGCACGAAGGGTTACCTTGACAACCTGCCCGTCTCCGATGTGGCTCGCTTCGAGACCGAACTCCTCGACTTCATGCGATCCAACCATGCTGGCATGATGGACGAACTGAAGACGCAGAAGATTCCTGACGCTCTCGCTGGTGCTGTCGAAACGTTCAAGGCACAGTTCGTCTCGGGCATCGACGTTGCCGGCAATCCGACCGACCCCGCTTCGGTTGACGCCGATGAGATGGGCGACGCCGAGTCCAACAAGACCCTCGCAACTGAGTGAGTGGAACAGTCCTGATGACCCTTTCGATCCACGCGCTGGGCGCCGCTCCGGCTGCCTCCGACGGCAATGACGCTGTCGCGACGTTGCGTGGCCTGAGCTGGAGGAATTCGTAATGGCAGGTGGTACCGAGCGCATTCTGCGGGGACGCGTCAAGGCGATGCAGTCCACGAAGAAGATCACACGCGCCATGGAACTGATCGCTGGGTCGCGCATTGTCAAGGCCCAGCAACGAGTGCAGGCAGCGGTGCCCTACTCGGAACAGATCACTGAAGTGGTCAAAGACCTTGCAGCGGCAGGCGCGTCTTTCGACTCCCCGATGCTCGCAGGTCGCGACGAAATCAAGACGACCTGTTACGTGGCGATCACCGCTGACCGTGGTCTGTGCGGCGGCTACAACGCCGGCGTGCAGCGTGCGACCGAAGGTGAAGTCAAGGCCGACGTTCTGTCCGGCAAGGAGTACACGATCGTTCCTGTCGGCAAGAAGGCCGAGGGCTACTTCCGCTTCCGTGATTATCAGCTGAGCCAGTCCTTTATGGGGTTCAGCGATCAGCCGACCTACGAAGATGCGCGTCGCATTGGCGAATATGTCGTTGATCTGTTCGTCTCAGGCAAGGTCGACAAGGTCGAGCTCGTCTATACCCGTTTCATCACCGCTGGCAGCCAGGAAGTCGTCTTGCGGCCCCTCGTTCCGCTCAGTGCGGCCACAGTTGCCGGTGGCGACGGCAAGGCCGGCAGCACCGACGGATCTGGTGGCTCCTACGAGTTTGAGCCGGACCCCACGGAGATCCTCGACACGTTACTCCCGCGCTATGTGGAAGCTCGTATTTACGCCGCACTGCTGAATGCTGCTGCTTCCGAGCACGCCTTCCGTCAGCGGGCAATGAAGTCCGCGACCGACAACGCCGAGGACCTCATCAAGAGCCTCAGCATCGTGATGAACCGTGCCCGCCAGGCATCCATCACCTCCGAGATCATGGAGATCGTCGGTGGCGCAGCGGCACTCGACGACGGCGACAACATGGGCCGCTACGTCGACATGGGCGACGATTTCTTCGGCGCCCATGTCGGTGCACCATCTGCACCGGCCGCTTTTCCCGCAACCGCAACCGCAACGATCGAGCGTCCCGTCGACTCTGTTGACGATGACGATCATGACGACGAAGACCACACACCAGGAGATACCAAGTCATGACCATGACAGAGAATGAACTGCAAGACGGCCGGGTCGTCGCCATCGCTGGCCCCGTCATCGACGTCGAGTTTCCCCGTGGCGCACTGCCCGAGCTGAACTCGGCCATCGAGTTCACCATCGAGCTCGAAGGTGAGTCCACAATCGTGCTCGCCGAAGTCGCCCAGCAGCTCGGCAACAGCCGCGTCCGTGCGATTTGCATGAAGCCGACCGACGGCCTCGTTCGCGGCACTGCCGTGCGCAATACCGGTCACGGGATCCAGGTTCCGGTTGGCGATGGCGTCCTCGGCAACGTCTGGAACGTGTGGGGCGAAGCGCTCGACACGCAGCCAGAGGGCCTCGACGAGATGGAACGGTGGGATATCCACCGTCCGGCACCGACCTTCGATTCACTCGAGCCGTCTGCTCGTATGTTCGAAACGGGCATCAAGGTCGTCGACCTTCTCACGCCATACGTCGCAGGCGGAAAAATTGGCCTGTTCGGCGGTGCTGGCGTCGGCAAGACCGTGCTCATCACCGAGATGATCAACCGTGTTGCGTCGCAGCACGGTGGTGTGTCTGTGTTTGCCGGTGTGGGCGAGCGGACACGTGAAGGAACCGACCTCCGCCTGGAGATGATGGAGTCCGGCGTGTATGAGAAGGCCGCTTTGGTCTTCGGTCAGATGGATGAGCCGCCGGGCGTGCGCCTCCGTGTCGCCCTGTCGGCCCTGACAATGGCGGAGTACTTCCGTGACGTCGCCGGTCAGAACGTTCTCCTGTTCGTCGACAACATCTTCCGCTTCGTGCAGGCAGGTTCCGAAGTATCGACGCTGCTCGGACGTATGCCGTCAGCAGTGGGCTACCAGCCCACCCTTGCTGACGAGATGGGTCAGCTTCAGGAACGCATCACTTCGACGAAGGGCCGCTCGATCACCTCGCTGCAGGCCGTTTATGTCCCGGCGGACGATTACACCGACCCGGCACCGTTCACGACCTTCACGCACCTCGATGCCACCACCGAGCTCAGCCGCACGGTTGCCTCGCTCGGCATCTATCCGGCAGTGGATCCGTTGGCTTCAACGTCAACAATCCTCAGCCCCGAGGTCGTTGGCGCCCACCACTACGGCGTTGCTCGCCGTGTGCAGGAAACCCTGCAGCGGTACAAAGAGTTGCAGGACATCATCGCCATCCTCGGTTTGGACGAACTGTCCGAAGAGGATCGCCTCACGGTGTCTCGTGCCCGTAAGGTCGAGCGTT